>Ga0233451_10000049_pt1 | contig 111451 bp, 93 predicted proteins | sample 011ome_29_FD_183052 | JGI IMG/M metagenome (GOLD analysis project Ga0233451, IMG submission 183052) | Coastal salt marsh microbial communities from the Groves Creek Marsh, Skidaway Island, Georgia - 011504CT (spades assembly) | ecosystem: Environmental > Aquatic > Marine > Intertidal zone >... | reverse complement strand
TGCTTTAATTCACGAATTAATCCAGTTTGATCTTCCACATTATTCGCACTAATCATATTTTGTAAATGAAGTCGTTGTTCATCGTTCATCTTTTATAAATAGTATTTAGAACGCTATATTTAAACTATAGTTTGTTAATAATATTATTTATATATTCGTATAATTTTATAATATATAATTATTGTATATTTATGTCTCAAAATAATAGTAATGTAGTTAGTGCGGATAAATATGGTATGGTTCCACAACAATTGCCACCTTATCCAGCAGGCGCGAATAGTGCTCGTTCAGCTTCTCTTGCAATGCAGGAACAATCTGTGAATAAACAAATGGCTCTAATTGGAAAAGGTGGTTCTAGAAGAAAACGCTTTTGGAAAGGAGGTGCTGCTGCACAAGTAGTTGTCCCTCCCGTGAATACTCCTTATCCTGATATTGGCAACCAAACTGCTAATAATTTTAAAAGCACAACACAAGCAACAATAAACCAAAATGCTCAGTCGGCATTTGATGTTTGTGTTGGAAAAGGGGCTGGATGTACAGCACAAGTAGTTCAAGAACAAAAAGCAGGATCCAGAAGAACGACAAAAAGAAGAACTAGAAAATCAAAAAAAAAATCAAGAAAAACAAGATTTTCAAAAAAAGGAGGGTTTAAATGGGGTTGTATGAGCGGTGGAAAAAAAAGATATACTAACAAGAGATAGTTCTAACAAATATATTATTAGGTTATATGTAAGAAATTAAATATATTCTAATAATATATGCCAACTACAAGCAATTATATTAATTTTGTTTATGTTAATTTAGGTTTTATAGCTCAAATAGCTGTTATGATGTATTTTAAATCTATTTTAGAAATTAAAGCTAATTGGCCACAATATAGATGTAATCCAACTTATTGGATTTTTTCAGATAATATAAGCCAAGATTTTAATTATTGTATACAAAACACACAAATGAATATGATGGGCTATTTATTACAACCTATGAACTATTTATTATCATCTGTATCCAATATGGGTTCTGGTTTTAATAATTCAGTAAACAATATTCGCACTATGTTAAGTTTCGTTAGAGATTTTGTAACTAACATAATCCAAAGTGTATTTGGAGTATTTTTAAACCTAATTATAGAATTTCAAAAAATGATTATAAGTATTAAAGATATGGTCGGTAAAATGATTGGAATTGTAGTTACTATTATGTATGTGTTAGATGGATCTATTAAAACAATGAATAGTGCATGGGCTGGACCAACAGGACAAGTTGTTCGCGCAATTGGTTCTTGTTTTGACCCAAAAACTCGAATTCAAACTATAAATGCAAATGGTAATGATATAATATATGAAATGGAAAATATACCTCTTGGAGCTCAATTAAAAGATGGTGGGAAAGTATTCTCCATAATGAAGATTGCTAATTTCAAAAAAGAATATTTATATGAAATACCTAATGCGGGCGAATTAAACAAACAGACTGGACAATTAGATAGTATATTTGTTACAGGTGGACATTTTATATTTGATACCAAATTAAATTCATGGATACAAATTAAGGAATACAAAGAAGCTATTGCTAGATTTGATTTAATTCCGGAATACTTCTCTTGTCTTATTACAACAAATAGACATATTCTAATTGGAACTAAACTTTTTTGGGATTGGGAAGATGATGAACTAACAAATACAGGTATTATTATGTATAATATTTAATAAATATAATTATATATTAAATTGACACAATGTATAATTTAGCGTTTTATACTTGTTTTTATGGTGGAAACAATAATAAAGCATTTAAAATTCCTGAAATACCATCATTAAAATACAAATGTTACTATTTTACAAATAACAAGATTATTTTAAATAGGTTACAAAATACTAAATGGATTGGTATATTTGATAACAAACAAATAATGGAAAATAATGATAATGATAATGATAACGCAATTGTTAGTTGTATGGCTTCCAAACATGTAAAAGTATGCCCTCAAGAATATAATGAATTAAAACAATATGACTACTTATGTTATTTGGACAGCAAACTTAAAAAAGTAAATGAGAACTTTCTAGAAAAATATATTCATAAGTTTTTTATAGAAAATAATTTTGCTTTATTATTACGAAGGCATTGGTTTGTTGAACCAAATATATGGTCTGAATATAATCAAAGCATGAAACAACCTCGATATCAAAAACAATCAAGACAATATACTAAGTATATTAATAAACAGATAAAAAATGGTTTATTAGAAAAAACCTACTATCATTGTTGTACTGGTTTACTAATTAGAAACATGAAACATCCAAAAATGATAGACATAAATAACACATGGTATCAACATATACAAGAATGTGGCATTCAATGTCAAATATCATTCTTTTTTGTAAAACAACTATTTAAAGGGTATATTTATCCTTTTACTGAAATACCTTTTACAAAATAAGATTTAAATATAATTAAATTTTACTTTTAATAACTAACACTTCCATTTGGATATATTTCTGTAGGAAATATTGAAGCACAATCAACTAAATCGTATGATGTGAATGGATTCATTTCCCATGCACATACATTTCCCGGCCACATAAAGCAATTTTGAGCAATTCCATAACCTGGTAACGCATTTGTTGCACCATCTGGTATAGTCTGGGTTAATACATAACCAGGAGGAATAGAAGATGTAGTTGTAAGATTATAATATATTATTATCAACATAGAAATTGCTTCAGATAAGTCACCACAACATCCATTATCACTTATTATAGGTGTCATAAGAACATATCCAAAATTAAATTGATAATATTGATTTGTCGATGTATTTACTATATAATAAATCCCATTAATACATGTTTCGCCGGATAATACTGTTTCTCCACACCCACAAGTAGGAGGTGGAGGTGGAGGACAAGTATTACACATACCACAACAACCACCAGTAGAACCACAAAGTACATTATTACAACTTCCAGCACAACCACATTCACAACCACCGTTGCACATTTATATAATTATCTATTATTTTAATTTAATTTTAATGTTGTGATAATTTATATACTAAATATTATACAAATTTAGTATTTATATAAAATGTAATAAGATTTAAATTATATATTATTATACATCTATAGTATATGAATAATAATATAAATATCTCGAATAATACCAATACTAATATAATAAATCCAGATCAAAATAATTCAACTAATTTAAATAATACAACTCGATTTATAAGTGAAACATATGATAAATTATCATACTTTGATTTATATGGAAACTCTGTCATCATATTTTTGTTAGTTACATTATTTGTATTTGTAGTTTATTCTTATTGTAAAATTGGCATAACAAAAGAAGCTATTGCGTCTGACTGGACAAACCAGCGATGTAAACCTCAAAATGTATTATTTGCTGGATTTATTACAAAACCAGAAGGAAAAACAGCGTTTCAATACACAGGCGAAAATTTTCAATATTGTGTTCAAAATATTTTATTAAATATTACTAGTTACGCATTATTACCTTTTCAATATGCTACAAATTCAATAGTTAAATTATTTAATTCACTTGGAACATCTATTGACGCAATACGTAATGTTACCACAAATGTAAGAGGAAATGTTCAAATATTTAGTGAAGATATATTACAACGTGTCTTAAATACATTGGTTCCATTGCAGACAGTTTTTTTAGCTGTAAAAGATACATTTAATAAAATACAGGGTGTAATGGTTTCAGGCTTATATACTATGTTAGGTTCTTATTATACACTTCAAGCACTTATGGGAGCTATTTTAGAATTACTTATAAAAATGCTAATTGTGTTAGTTGCTATTATTGTTGGATTATGGATTATGCCTTTTACTTGGCCAGCAGCAGCATCTATGACAGCAGTCTTCTTAGGAATTTCAATACCATTAGCAATTATAATTCATTTTATGACAGATGTACTTCACGTTCAAGCCTCAGGAATTCCAAAATTACGTTGTTTTGACAAAAATGTAGAACTTCGAATGGCAGATGGTTCATTAAAGTGTATTAAAGATATTCAAGTTGGTGATCAATTAGAAGGGAAAAATAAAGTAACCGCAAAAATAAAAGTGACTGCAAAAGGTTTGCAAATGTATAAGTTAAATGGAGTAATTGTTAGCGAAAGTCATATTGTAAATTATAGAGGCATTTGGGTTCCAATTAGAAACCATCCAGACGCAATAAAAATAACAAGTTACCAAGAACCATATTTATATTGTCTTAATACGAGTTGGAAAATAATTAGTATTAATGATGTTATCTTTACTGATTGGGATGAATTATACAATGGCAGTTTAGAAATGGTTTTACATAAAATAAATCAAGATCCAAATAATATTATTAATAATACTATTTTAAATGATACAAATAATATTCATAAATTTTTAGACGATGGATACAATAAAGTAACAAAAATACAATTTAAAAATGGGTCATTTAGATTTATAAAAGATATACAAATTGGCGATATTATAGAAGATATAAATGGAAAAGAAACAATGGTATATGGCATTGTTGAAATTGATAAAAATACGATTCATAAATATAAAGAAGAATCTAATTTAGAGAAAAGAAATAAGTTATATCATTTATTAACTAATTCAGGAAGTTTTATTTCAAACGGGAAAAAGGCAAATGATTATAATTTTTATATAGATAGTATTTTGCATACTAATCTAGGAAAATGGAAATCTAAGTTGTAATTAAATTAATTTGTACACGTTCTATATTTCATACAAAATAATTATCTAACAAATATGTATAATGGAAATCTCTATTGGTTCTTACAAGGTGAGAGTTGAAATCCTCGTTTTAATTGTTGTTGTTTTTTGGGTTCTTTTTGGACATTTACTATGTTCTTGTTGCCGTGTTAGTTTAAAAGAGGGTCTAGAAATGGCTAAAGATGCTGTTAAACCCGATAATAAAAATAAAAAACATGTATTTTCTCCTGTAAAGGAAGGATTTGTTGGTTCTAATAATAGTGCGTATGGACCTGAGTTTGCTACATCCAAAGATAGTGGTGTTATTATGCCCCCTTCTCAATGGAATATGCCTAACTTAACATATAGTCCTGGAACTGTACCAGATGCCGGAGTGAAAGCTATTTGGGATAGACCTCAGCAACCCGTTCCTCTTCCTGAAGGCGAATTGGATATGTTTGCTACGACCGATTTTAAACCTGAATGCTGTCCCAATACATACACATCTAGTACTGGATGTGCCTGCATGACAGTAGAACAGTCAAATTTTTTACGAAGTCGTGGTTCAAATAATGTCCCATACTCTGAATATTAAACCATTTATCGTCTTGTAATTTCGCATAATTTACAATAAATAATTTTTTGACTTCTATCAGGAGTAATATCAATTTCATCGTCGACCCATTCATGTTCGCAAAGAGTGTCTATTTTAAAATCTGCATAACCTTTAAAATCTTGCAATAAAAAAGACAAGTCTGTTAGTTCTTTTTGATTAAAAATACTATTTAAACGATTTAATATTTCTGGATGATCATGAAAATAAGTGTTATCAATGCTTTTTATATTCCCATTTATTTCTGCTAAATCTAATTTACACTGATAAATCATAATCATAAAATCAGAAACTAAACATCGCATTTTATATAAAATATCTGATTCAGTAGTAGGCATAATTATTGCTTTGTTAGTTCTATAAATAATATAATTTTGCTTTTATATTATTTATAAATATAGTATATTTTTAAATCTCGATTTCAAAGAACTAAAATTTGCAGGCGTATTTGGTTGGAAAATAGTATAATTAGCACTGGCAAATATACCAAATCCTTTATAATTATCTGGAATTCCTCGTCGATAAAAACTAGCAGTTGTTCTAACACCCATTTTTTATATTGTATAAACATATAAAAAATATTTAAAAAAATGTCATCTGTATTGTATTTTTTTTTACAAGAGTTGTTGGTTTATTATTAAAAGTATTTTTATTAGGATTTATTTTTGTATTTTTATTAATAGATTTATTAATACTACAAATAATACCCTCGTGTACATTTTTAACAACTCCTTTTGGTCCAGGAACATCAGTAATTCCAATAAACCTTTCAAATACTAATATTTTGTTATTAATTAATTCATCAATAATTTTTCTAACACCTTTCCATACGCCATAATCATCGAAAATAATATATTGTAAATTTTTAAATCTTTTAATAGAATGCATAATATCACTTTTACAAGCATCATATGTATGAAGAGCATCTATAAATGTTACTTCAATATCTTCTGGCAATACTTCCCAACTATCTTTATATAAATCTAAAAGAACATATTCAATATTTTTTGTACCTTTATTATATTCCTTATTAAAATTTATAGAATTAATATTATTATCAACAGCATATACTTTTGAAAAAATATTTGCTAGAACTTTTGTTGTATAACCCTTATCTGAACCTATTTCAGCAATTTTAAATAAAGGTTTACTCTTAAAAAAATCATAAATGTCATATCTCATTTTTTCAGAACATGTCCATAAATCATTATCAATATTTTTACTATTACCATATTTTACAAGTTGACAATTTTTATTATAATAAATACAATTTATACTTTTGTGACATTTATAATATATATTACTTAAAGAAATATCAATATCATTTATAAAACTATCAACTTTGCCATCCCAGTTTACACCAGATTTACCTAAATGAAAATATATTATATTATCAATATTGCAAAATACATTAAAATTATCATAACCAAAATAATAATCTCCATTGCCGGCATTATTTATATCATTTCGGCAAAAAGCGTGTTTTTTATATAACTGAAAACAACCTAATATTGAAGGGGGCTTGTTTTTTAATTGGATAATATTATTGTATTGCCAATCAATATTTTTATTAACAATTTCTTTTTTATTAAGTAACTCAGATGATTTTAAAACATTAATTCGAATCGCACCATAAATACATTCAGAATTTAATTCTGTTTTTTCCAAAATATCAATTAAATTATAAGGTAAAATAATATCACTATCAATTATTAAATACCAGCTTTCAGGAAACTGTGAATACACAATATTTTGTGTATAACTTAATGCTCCATATTTATCAAATGTTTTATTGTTATTTTTAAAATCATAAAATAATACAATTACATTATTAAATTGTTTACAAAAATTAATTGTTTGTAAATCATCCGGTTGTGTTACAATATATAATTTTTCAAAATGAGCATGATTAATTGGTAACATAAATTGCAATGTATCAAAATACTTATACGATATACATATTCCTATTATTGATAGTTTATTATTAATACTTTTATTAGTTGTTATTATTTTTGTATCATATATTTTTATTCTATTTTTAAAATTATGATTATTTAGTTTATTTAAAAAAGTTGTCATTATATTAATTTTATGAGTATATACACCAGGGTATCCTGGGAAGTGATGTATAATTTTATTACTATGAATATTTATATTATTATTTACAGCATATGATTGAAGTAATTTATTATTATATAAATTATATTTAAAAGCATTATATACAATGTATGGTTGATCATAACAAGAAAAATTATATGGTCTTTTAATTATATCTTCTTTTGTATTATAAAAAAGTTTTTTAATAGTTTCACAATTATTAAATAATAATATACCACTAGTAAATGCTGTTTTATTATTATAATTATGTATTGTATTTCCAAATAATGTGAGTCCATAAAAATCTCTTTTATCAGTTATAATGCCTTCTTCTAAAACATACAATATATCTTGCTTACAAACGTTAAATACATTATTTATAGTACCTTTTATTAAAATATCAGTATCTAAATACAAGATTTTTTCATAATTAGATATAGATGGAAGTTCAAATACATCTAATCTGGCCTTACACGATTTATCAATATTATTATATGTATCATTAATTTCAAAAACAATATTTTCATTATATAATTCATTTTTTTTAATTATATTCATAAATTCAGTTGATGTATAAATTAATAGTTGTGTATTCTCATCTAATTTGCCATAAACTAACAAACTTTCTAATAAAATAAAAAACATATCAACATATTTTTCATCATTAAAAACACAACAAAAAATGCAATTCATATATATTATTAATTTATATAATTAATTTTATATAATTACAAACTACAAACTATATATTTAATAAATTTATAGGAAAACCTAGGCTTTCAAATTAAACATATAAGTGATACAATGATGGATTTATTTGATCCTTCTTTTTAATCAACTTATCAACTATATCTTTTGTAACTGTAAAAGGAAATTCTACCTTAATCGACATATCCTTTTCAAATAGATTTGAACCAGGTTTCATTAAACGATATAAATTCAACTTAGTATGTATAATTTCTAAGCATCTTTTCATATTTCTGACACCATCTTCTTTATTACAGAAACTATCAATAATATAATGAAGAGTCTGATCAGGAATAATAACATCCTCTTGTTTAAACTTTACTTCTTCTCTAATTTTTGGTAACAAATAATCATTTGAAATAATTGTTTTTTGTTTTTGATTGTATCCTGTTGTTTGAATACGATACATTCTATCTTTCAAAATAGGATTTACTTTACTTTCGTCATTATAACTGAATATAAATAAACATTTACTCAAATCAAAATCAATATCCGCAAAATATTTATCATGAAATTGAGAATTTTGAGTTGTATCTGTTAAATGTGTCAAGATACCAGCAATTTCTTCACCTTTTGGGGTTTCACTAATCTTATCTAACTCATCAAAATAAATAATAGGATTCATACATTTGCTTTCAATTAAAATTTGAACTATTTTACCCCATGTTGAACCTTCATATGTATATCCGTGACCTTCTAGATGACTGCTATCTGTTGCGCCACCTAATGCGATAAATGTAAATGGTCTATTTAAAATTTTACTAATACCATCTTTTACAAGGGAAGTTTTACCAGTTCCAGCAGGTCCGTGTATAGCAATTGCACTTCCAATTGCCTTTGGATTTGTAATTAATTGACCTAACATTTGCATAATTTGCATCTTAGCATCATTTAACCCGTGCACTGCTTGATCCAATGTTTTTTGAGCATTTTCTATAAAATCGTGGCAATTTTCTACTGAATTATTATCTAAACTAATAGGAAGACTACTATAATTGCCAAAAGGAATACGCATAAACGTATCAACCCAATTTTTTATTTTATAGTATTCTCCTGAACCTGGTTCCATATGACGTAATGAGTTTATTTTTTTAATTGCAGTTGCTTTAAATACAATTGGGATATTAGCTTCTAACAAAGTTAAACGATATGGCTTTTCAACTCGAATTAATTTATTAATTTCTCTTAATTCCTTGATAACCTTATTTTGCTGTTCTACTTCCATTTTATTGTAAAAGTCGAAATCATTATTTGTATTTTTATCTCGCAAAATACGTTTAAAGATTCTTTCATTTCTATCCTTTTGCTTTTTCACCTTTTTTTCTTGCTTCTTCTTTTGGTCTTTTAATTTACTTTCACACATAACAATACATTCGTCAATTAAATTAGAATGTTTACTATTATTTTTTGTTTTCAAATCCTTAAGAATTTCTAATAATTCTGATTCTGACTTTGTTTTTTTAATAGTGTCTTCGCATATAGATTGATTTGGCTGTGTTTTTTTACACGGTTTATTTTTACAAGTTAATACATTTATTTTTTGTTTTTTGTTAGTTCCTACTTCTTTTTTTGTGTCACTATTGGTATTCGAGTCTGAATCACTATCACTGCTAACTGGATCATCTTCATTTTCTGTTTCATCGCTTTCAAACTCATCATCTGAACAGGATTCCCAATCTTCATCATCGTCTTCGTGTGAACCTATTGTAAAGATAATATTAAATTTGCTATCTTGTTTTGATCCCTTTCCATTGTTTTTCTTTAAATGGGTTTCTGATGCTTCAATATCGCTATCTGTTTCATAAGTATCTTGTGAACCTAATGTACAACTTTCATCATCTTCATCAGCAGTTTCATAGTTAGAACTCAAGTCTTCATCTGAACTATCTGTTACTCTTTTTCTTTTATCTTTTCCTTTTATCTTTTTTTCACTTTTCTTAACAGGTGTTTCTTTTTCTTTGACTTCTTCATCTGAACTATCTAATTCTTCTATGTCTTTTTTAATTGCCTTTTTCATATTCTTACATGATTTTACCTTTTTATCTATGTGTTTTGAGGGATACAATTTTTTAAGCATTTTTCTATATTCTTGCTCATCAAATTCCTCATCTTCATCACTTGTATTATATGTACTATCACTATCACAATCGGAATCAGAAGAGATTTCATCACGCTTTTTTCTTCTATTCATTTCTTCATTCTTTCTATTCTTACTTTTCATAATTTTATTGATTTCTTTGGTCATTTTTATAATTAGTTATAGGTGTTTGTTCTTAGTTACTATTTTAGGTTTTGTAGGTATACGTGTAATAATTATATATATTATCATAGTTAATTTATTATTTCAATTTTATTTTCAAATGTCTTACATATTCCATTTTATTTATTATTGAGGGGGGATGCGTCTTTAAGTAGGTTAGAAATATAATAAATGAAAACTACTTAAAGATATAACGCCAAAATAAAATTGAATTAAAATAAAACAATCTAAATATTATTAATATACTATATATAAGGATGGCAACTAATTTCGCTAATATGAAAAATATGTATACTTCCAAGGTGATTGGAATTCAATTTAGTTTGTTATCCCCAGAAGAAATTCGCAAGGGTTCTGTTGCCGAAATTACCAGCAAAGACACGTATATCAATAACAAACCTGTTATTAATGGATTATTCGATCCGCGAATGGGTGTTTTAGAACCTGGGCTAATTTGTCCTACTGATGGTCTAGATTATATACAAACGCCTGGTTATTTTGGACATATTGAACTGGCTAGACCTGTGTTTTATATTCAATATTTAAGCACAATTCAAAAGGTTTTGCGTTGCGTATGTTTTAAATGTAGCAAACTATTGATTTCCAAAGATAAGTATAAAGAAGCACTTAAAAAAGCAAATCAAGACAGATGGAAGTATGTGTTTGATTTGTGTAAAGAAGTGAAAAAATGCGGTGAAGAAACTGAAAATGGATGTGGCTGTTTGCAACCAAAGAAAATTAGAAAAGAAGGTGTAGCATCTCTTTTTGCTGATTGGATTGATAGCAAGGAAGAAAATGAAACTGTTACTATTCCTTTAACCCCTGAATTAGTTTTGAAAATATTTAAACGCATTTCTGACGAAGATGTTACTTTTATGGGGTTTAGTCCTTTATGGTCTAGACCAGATTGGATGATTTGTCAAGTGTTAGCAGTTCCACCTCCTGCTGTTAGACCATCTGTTAAATATGATTCGCAACAGCGTTCAGAAGATGATTTAAGTCATATTCTTGTAAATGTGATTAAAACTAACAAAACACTTCAAGAAAAGTTGCAAAATAATGCACCTGAAAACGTAATTAATGATTGGTCTGTTGTGTTGCAATATCATATTGCTTCCATGGTTGATAATAAGTTGCCTGGTGCTGGTCAAGTAGCGCAACGTTCAGGCAGACCTTATAAGTCAATTAAAGACAGATTAAATGGAAAGGGTGGTCGTATGAGAGGCAATTTGATGGCCAAGCGTGTTGATTTTAGTGCCCGTTCAGTTATTACTGCGGATCCTAATATCTCTATTCGTGAGTTGGGCATTCCTATGAAAATTGCTAAAAATATTACCAAGCCGGTTACAGTCAACACAATTAATAAGTCGTTTTTAACAAAGTTAGTTCAAAATGGACCTGATGTGTGGCCTGGTGCTAAAATTCTCGAGAGAAAAAATGGAGATTCTATTACCTTGAAGTATTTAGATAGAAAATCCATCATTTTAGAAGATGGCGACATTGTTCATCGTCATATGATGGACGGCGATGCTATCTTATTTAATCGTCAACCTACTCTTCATAGAATGAGTATGATGTGTCACATTGCTCGTATTATGAAGAAAGGTGACACTTTTAGAATGAATGTGGCTGACACAAAGCCTTATAACGCGGATAGAAAATTTGTGACGATAAGTGCTCACAAACTATTTTCAAAATAGTCAATGTTCGCAACAGGAGGAAATAAAATTTTGTAACCTTCTAGTCATCTTTATGATGGCAAAACACCTTGATGCGGGAAGTCCCTTAGAGCCTAACTAATCTAATAAATTAGTGAACCACTACCAAGTCTAAATAGGAAACTTTTAGATGGCCGAGATATAGAACTCGGGTATGGTAATAATGTGGAGGATTGGGTAATCCGCAGTGTTACTTTCTAAGTCCGTTATGATAGGATATGAAAGGCATTCAGAGACTGAACGGGTGTTGGTGAGTTATGATGGTCTAGTCAACCTGAGCTTGCTTAAGATACAGTCCGGCCCACTGGGAAACCTTTGGGATCAACCGTTTGACGGGGATAGACATATGTAAATGACATTTTGTCCCCAACAGGGAGCGTGAAAAGCGTGTTACTCCCTAGTTAATAAATTAATAAATTGAGGTAAACTATTTAAATATATAATAATAATATATATAATGGAAAATACAAAACCCGAAAATGTCGCATCAAAGTTATGTAAAATATGCATAATTTATAAAGATATAGAAAGGTTTCATAAAAATACATTAACTTGTAAAGATTGTCATAATCTTAAACGACGAGAAAAATATAATAATAATGAAGAGCATAGAAAAAAACTAATAGAAATCGCATCAATATTTAAACATAATAAAGTTATTATTAGACAACAAATTAAACAAGAAGAACAAGAAAAAATAGGTATTGAAAATAAAATATGCAAATATTGTGAAGAAATAAAACCTAAAACACGTTTTAGACATAATCGATTAAAATGTAAAGATTGTGAAAGAGATGATCCCAATGAAAAATTTAAACGATATGTTAGAACAAGAATATATAATTGTTTACGTTATAAAAATAAAAGTAAACATTCAATCGAATATTTAGGATGTACAAGTCAAGAATATTTTAATTGGATGTTAACATACGACCCAATATATAATCTAGATAATTATGGACCAGAATGGCATATTGATCATGTAATACCTTTATCAACATTTAATTTGGAAAATCTAGAAGAACAATTAATAGCTTTTAATTGGAGAAATACTATGCCTTTATCCGCAAAAAGTAATATGAGTAAAAATAATAGAATAAATAAAGCACAAGTTATTACACATTTTACAAAATTAACACAATATCATAATGAAAACAATATTGAATTACCTCAAAAAATTATTGATTTATTTGCAACGTAACCAAACTGCTGGAAGTTCCTTAGAGCCTTTACTACCACTTACATATGGAAACATTTGTAAGGAACTCGGTTAATAGCCGAACCCAATGGTAAAAATGTAAAGGATTGGATAATCAGCAACCAAGCCCCTAACCTCGTTATGGTAAGAGTATGGGGAAGGCTCAGAGACTAGATGATTACGGGTTCTATATGATAGTCTAACCAACTTGATAGAGCACAAGGTATAGTCCAACCTTACCAGAGATGGTAAGAAGTAAATTCAATTGGAGATGAATTTGCATATGCCACAGGACATCGAAGCAGAGTCCGAGTTGAGAAACTTAGCAGCAGTCCCTTATCAAATTATTAGTCCTGCTAACAACTCCTCGATTATTGGTATTTACCAAGACTCCATGCTTGGATGTTATAGATTTACACGTGAAAATATTAGTTTCACGCAAAAAGACGCAATGAATTTGTTAATGATGTTTAACAAGGTCAATACAAGTCTAATTAGAAAGAAAGGATTTGAAAAAATCAGTAATTTTGAAATTTTGTCGCAAATTTTGCCTCCTATCACACTCAAGGTGAAGAATAAGCAATTTGACTCTGATAAGGAAAAGACCGCAGATTCAAATAATGTGATTGAAATTATTAATGGAAAATATTTACGTGGTCAGATGGATAAAGGCATTCTTGGTTCAGGAACTAAGGGCCTTATTCATAGAGTGTGCAATGATTATGGAAATATGGCATCTGCCGATTTTGTAGATGATTTACAAAATATTATTACAGAATATATGAAGCAAAGTGCATTTAGTGTTGGTATTAGTGATTTGATTACTGATGACAAAACAAATGAAAAGATTGTTTCTATTATTACTGACAAGAAAACCGAAGTAAAGAATCTTATTCATCAAGTTCAAATTGGCGTATTTGAAAATAATTCAGGAAAGACCAATGAAGAAGAGTTTGAAACTCGCGTAAATAATATTCTTGGAAAAGCACAATCCGAAGCTGGTCGTGCAGCATTAAATAACTTAAGCAAGGATAATCGATTTGTGATTATGTTTAATGCTGGTTCCAAGGGTTCTGAATTAAACATACAGCAAATGACTGCTTGTTTAGGGCAACAAAACGTAGATGGTAAGCGTATTCCATATGGATTTGAACACAGAACATTGCCTCATTATACTAAGTATGATGATACTCCTGTTGCTCGTGGTTTTGTTGAGAGTTCTTATATTAATGGTCTTTCTCCCCAAGAATTATTCTTTCACGCTATGGGTGGTCGTATTGGTCTTATTGATACAGCAGTTAAAACTTCAACTACTGGTTATATTCAAAGACGATTGATTAAAGGTCTTGAAGATTTAATGATTAACTATGATATGACTATTAGAACTAACAAAAATAAACTTGTTCAATTCTCTTATGGCGGTGATTCTATTGATACAGTCAAAGTAGAAAATCAAGATTTACCTATTGTTGAAATGTCGATTCAAGATATTTACTCGCATTATAGCGTTATAGAAGAAGTAGGAAAAAGTAAGGCTCTTTTGGGTATGTTTGTAAAAAATGCATATAATCGTCATAAAAAACAAGAAGAGGGACTGGCTGAAAAATGTAAAAAATATATTACTATGATGATTGACAATCGAGAGTTGGTTGTTAAAAATGTATTTAATAATAAATCAGATAGAACAGTTCGTATTCCGGTAGCGTTTACTTATATTATTCAAAATATTATTGGACAACAAAGCATTAATAAAAATTCATTAGTTGATATTACTATGTTTGAAGCGTTTGAAATGATTGAAGCAACCTACAATCGCTTAGAAAAAATTCATTATGCACCTCCAACTAAATTATTTCAACTCTTATATTTCTATTATTTATCACCAAAAGACCTGCTTGTCAATAAGCGTTTTAATCAAAAAGCATTAGAGATTTTACTTGAAACAATCGTTTTGGATTATAAAAGAGCCATTGTGTCACCCGGTGAAATGGTCGGAATGATTGCAGCGCAGAGTATTGGTGAGCCGACAACTCAGATGACGTTAAACACTTTCCATTTTGCGGGTGTTGCATCTAAATCCAATGTAACTCGTGGTGTGCCTAGAATTGAAGAAATTCTGTCTTTATCCCCAAGTATTAAAAATCCTTCTTTAACTGTATTCTTAAAACCAGAAGACGAAACTGATAAAGAGAGAGCAAATATTATTCAATATATGCTTGAACTAACAAAATTAGAAGAAATTGTAAAATCGATTGAAATCTGTTTTGATCCCGATGATTTAAATACTCTCATTACAGATGATAAAGATACAATGACACAATATCGCGAATTTGAGAATATGATTGAGGAATGTTTACAAGGAAATAGCAGTGGAATGGCAGAAGAAAATGAAAGATCAAAGTGGATTATTCGTATGGAAATGGATCCTGAAGTAATGTTAGAAAAGAATATTACTATGGATGATGTAAACTTTGCATTAAATAATTCGTATAAGGAAGAAATTAGTTGTGTTTATTCTGACTACAATTCGGATAAATTAATATTCAGAATTCGTATGTCAAATATATTCAAAAATAATAAAAATATGAAGAAAACGAAATTAAACCCACTTGATCAATCAGACCAAATCTATATATTAAAGAATTTTCAAGATCAACTTTTAAATAATATTGTTTTGCGTGGAATTAAAAATATTAATAAAGTTGTAATGAGAAAGGTAAAGGATAACTTGGTTGAAAAGGGTGGTGCTTATGTAAAACAAGATATTTGGGTACTTGATACAATTGGTACTAATATGCTTGATGTATTAGGTCTTGACTATATTAATCCCGAAAAGACATTTAGTAATGATATTATAGAAGTATATGATGTATTGGGAGTTGAGGCAGCGAGACAATGTATATATAATGAATTGGCTGATGTGTTAGAATTTGATGGTGCTTATGTAAACTCGCATCATATGGGACTTCTTTGTGATAGAATGACATTTACACATAAATTAATTTCTATCTTTAGACATGGTATTAATAATGATGATATTGGACCTATTGCTAAGGCATCGTTTGAAGAAACACCTGAGATGTTCTTAAAGGCTGCGAGACACGCTGAGTTAGATAATTTAAGAGGAATTTCATCAAATGTTATGTGCGGTCAAGAAGGGTTATTTGGCACAGCATCATTTCAAGTTGTATTAGATATCGATGATATGATTCACTTAGAAGAAAAATACAAGTATGAGTATCAAGATAAAGCGGAAGAGATAGATACTGCTTTATTTGGTGAAATGCAGAATGCGTTTGATAAGTGTAGTATTGATAATATAAAGATTGAGACAAATGTATCAAATATTAAAGCAGAAAACTTAGGAAATATAGATGAATATGATCCTTTTGCTTAATTTTATAAATCTTGTAAAATAATTCTTGTAAATAAAAAGTTAATTATATTAACTAATTTTTTATTTTTTATTCCTCGATAACAAATTCTATATCTTCTTTTGGCTTATTAGCTTTGCGTGTTCCTTTTTTTCCGGGCGGGTTAACTAGAATTGGTGCTTTTTTTCTTGATTTCTTTTTTCTTTCAACAGGCTCAAACTCAATTATTTCTTCTTCCGATGTTTTTTTGATTCTTGGCTGTTCTAGGGTTGACTGTTCCAGATTTGGTTTATCTTCTTCATCATCTTCTATAACGAATGATATTTCCTCCTTTACTTTTTTAGGTCTGTAACGCTTTATTTTTTTTCTTTCGACCGGTTCAAACTCAAATATTTCTTCATACTCTTGTTTATTTTCGGGAATTTCTTCTTCTTTATTTGCGTTGTCTTGATTATTTTCTTCTTCTTGTTCAAATGTAACTAATTCAAATTCCAAACTACGCAAACCCTTTTTCTTTGGTTTATAAGTGGTTGTATTATCTTTTTCATACACAATATCTAAATAATCCTCAACTGAAATATAATGGTCAATCGCTCTATGTATATCATGTATACAATTATCACTATTTAAATTATCAATATTAATTTTACAATTATTTGTATTATCTACAATCAATTTATATTCAGGCAATTTATACTCTTTTCTTCGATACATAGCAGGTGTCAAAATAAATGCGAAATTAGTATCTTTATTATTATCATCATTTTTATAGCAAACAAATTCATGTGAATTAAATCGTGTTTCATTAATAGGTTTATTTGAAATAAACATAGAAGGTATTTTATTTTTAACTAAAAGTAACCATAAATCAAAATTTATAGCGATAAACCCATCTTGTAAAACCATTTGTTCAAATGTAATACTACCATCTTGTAATTGATTTGCGTCAAATTGTGCTTCTTCTCTTAAAATATTAATAATATGATTTACTCTTTCTTTATTGGTAAAATCTTCTGTTATTCTAGAATATTCTTCGATAAGCTGATCTTTTAAATCTTCTATTTTTAAATGAATTCCTTTAAATTCTTTTATAATATCTATTAGCATATACAAAGTACAATAATTGCTACCATTATAATCAACATTTTTATAATCAGATGGAAAACATTTTCTCCATTTTCCTGATAGTATTTCAGTTGGCTCAGTTGGGTTACAATCACGTTCATGATATGGATTAATCATATTGTTAATCTCTATATTTTTTTCATATTTTTGTGTAGTAATTGGCTCAGCATTGTCATAATTGTTATATTTGGCATATTTATTTAATTCAAATGGAACCAAATTCTCAAAAAACTCTTGTGTTAATAACTCTTGTAAAATAATTATTTCATTGTCTCTTAAATTATATTTTACTTGTCCAAATGATAAATAGGATTGCGGTTTAAACATAAACGATTTTATACGATTATATCTCAACAATTCATCTGCCATTTTTCCATAATAAAAGTCTTCATTATCAATATCTGTCACTAAATTTTCTTTTGGTAAAACAAGACTACATTTATCATCTATATATTTACATATTTGCCCTTTTTTATCACATTTTTCTTTGTCTGATTTGATACAAGTATAAACCTCCTTTTCATTAATATCTCTATAATTATAACCATCTTGTTTTGAAGCAAAAATAATTTGTTCGCCTACTAAATTATGAAGTAACTCTTTTACTTTTGTTAGTTGATTCAAATAGGACAAGTATTTTTTATTACATTCATTTTGTAATTCTCTTCTTTTTTTACTATTTGAATAATCGTTAAATAATATTCTTATCGTATTTCTAAATACATTATAAAAGTTGGTCTCTAATTGTATTTTTTTAATAAACTCAACGCGTTTCGTATCTATTTTACTATTATTTATTGTATTTATATCAGCAACTAACATATCGTTATTAGTTATTGTTTTAATTATATCATTCACATTTGAAATAGGAATAGGGGTTTTTATAGGAACAAATTGATTTGTATTTGTTAAAAATCCGGTAATAATTTCATCTTCAACTACACGGCAAAAATATTTAGGATCATAACAATTTGCGGTAACAATATCTTCTGGTTCTTGATAATCATAATAATGCTTTAAAAACTCTAATGTTTCTTCATATGATTTCCAAAGAGCATCGTCAATATAAGTAAATGGATAATCGCATTTTTCAGATGATTCTTTTTCTTGGTCTTGCAATTCATCCTCTCTAAGGCATATTTTTTTGGGACGCTTTAAAGATGTTAAACCTGATGGAAAACAAGGAACAAATCCTTCTAAATCATTTTTTGATGTAACCATTAGGCCAATCACTTTACCTTGAAAATTCATAACTTGAGTATGAATTGTATATCCTTTTCTAAGAAGTGTCTCAATTAAAGTATCTAACAAAGGTGCTTGTTTAAATCTATATTCATTTGGTTTACTTATTAATGCCTTACACTTATTTGCAATTGTTGGTTTAATAATTTTAGCAAATACAGCTCTTAATGCTTTGGGTAAATTTTTATCATATTCACTAAATGTCTTTGTAATAAGTATCTTTTTGCCATCATTTCTATAACCATAAATAGGTTCATAATAGTTTTCACGTTTTATTATAATAAGACTTCGCTTTCTTGCATCATACGCATGAGATGAATAGTGATTAGATGGACAAACTAACTCAATATTATTAGTTGCATCATCTTCTGGAATTTCTAAAATAATAAGATTTATTCCTGCTTCAAAAATATATGGATTTGGCATACAAACTAAATCCCATAAATACATATAATCTATTGCAATAGTGTTGTCTTCTAAATATTTTTTAAAATTTTCAAATGCCTGTGCAACAGAAATAATAAACTTTTCTGAGTTTTGTATAGATGTAGTATCTTTGTCTTCATTTGTAAAAGTATTTGTAGATTTTGTATTCGTATTAATTGTATTTGTATTAATTGTATTCGTAGCAATTGTAGATGTAGGATTATTATATAAATTATTTTTATCAATATCATATTTTACAGTGTTTGCGCCACCAGATGCCAACGATTCACTTTGTATTTTCTTATACAACTTTGTATTTTTATAATTATTAATATTCACTTCTATTTCAGTATTCGCAAAACTACTAATTAAATCTCCATTTTGTAGTCTTGCAAAACGATCTAAGTCAAGAGATTTAATAATTATTTGCTTCATTTCTTTAATAGATGGAACGTCATATTTTACATTTGGCAAAAATTTATTAATTAAAGGCATTTTCGAATTCTCATCGCGTTGGGCATAAAATACAGCACTTGCAATACAAGCAACAAATGATTGTGTTGAACTTACTTCGACACCATGACGCAATATACATGTATGATTTAATTTTAAGTTCATATTTGTTTTTGTAATTTGACAATCTTCGTTTACTTCATGTAAAAATTTTTGAACAACAATAGGTAAAAATCCCCAACGATGCTCGCCTAATTGCGGTCCATACTTTTCAGGACCTTTTACATAATGTTCTGTTTCAGCTATTTCTTTACGTAAATGATCTTGTATTTCCTTTTCTTCGATAGTTGGTTGTGGTCCATCTTTATCGTCTGATTTACCTTGGCATATATCACGGCGTTTTTTCATAGTCGTTGTAGACCAGTTAGAATAACAACATGGGATACATAATCCAGAGGATGTTTTTTCTTTATGGAATCCAGGAAATTTTCTATCTTTTCCATCATAAAATTGATATACATATTTCCCTTCTGGTACTTCTTTGGCTGTTCTAGGAATAATCGCATCCTCTACTTTATTTACTTTTGGTCCACATTTTCCTTCTAAAATATCTTTTTCAGTTACAAATTTATCAGTTTTAAGACACCAATATCTTGGACAGGTATAGTAAAATTTCTTTGAATCATCATTTGGATCGGTTCCATATTCAATAAAATCAGCTTGTTCATCAATATCATCAGGATGCTCTTGGACCATTTTGTTTTTTTCTTCCTTTGTAAGAATAATTGGTTGTCTTCTTTCACTTAATGTGAATGGACACATACGAGTATATGCATCAAATTTTTCATTCTTTTCTTTAACAAATAATTGTGGCATTCTAGTTTGTAAACGTGTTGTAAATGGATTTGGATATTTTAAATTCATACCTATAATATTTTTTACAGTATTTTGAATAGGTTCTTCTTGTTGTATAGAAGTAGAACTTTTAATATCAAATGAAATAGGAGTTTCATTACTACTTTTAGAAATACTTTTATCACTACTCTTAGAAATACTTTTACTACTATCATCCTCAATCTCAAAACTTATTTCATCTTTTGGTTCCTCTTCTAATTCCTCTATTGTTTCAGAAATAGGTAATTCTTCTTCCTGTTCTTGAGTAGGTATTTTTGATTCTTCTTTTGTTTCAGTTAAAATTGTTTCAGGAATAACATCTTCTTGAATTGATATTTCTTCGTCATCCTCTTCTTTTTCCTGTTTTATTTCAGAAATAGGTGATTCTTCTTCTTTTTCCTGTATTGTTTCAGAAATAGGTAATTCTTCCTCATCTTCTTGAGTAGGTTCTTTTGTTTCAGTTAAAATTGTTTCAGGAATAATATCTTCTTGAATTGATGTTTCTTCATCATCTTGGTCTTCTTTTGTTTCAGACAGAATTGTTTTAGGAATGCTATCTTCTTGAATTTGGGTCTCTCCTAGTTCGTTTAATTCAGATTCGGATACTATATCTTCAGAACTGGGTAAACTAGTCATTTTAAATGATGTTGCTAATTCTGGTTCAATTTGAATAGTCTGGCTTTCTATTTCTGGAATAGATGAAGAGCTTTTAGAAGAAGGTAATGAATCTAAATTAAGGTCTTCTAGGTTTAAATCATCTAATGAACCTAACCCACTTTCATCAGATACTTTTTCATTAGAACTAGTTTTTAATCCAACATTTGATTCAGACGACATAGATAAATTTGCAGAAGATACTTCAGAACTAGAATCAGAATCAGAATTTGCTCCTCCTACTTCATTAGTCTCATCATTTTCATCATCTTCATATCCCAACATATCCAATAATTCATCCATATTTTCTCCTTGTTCCAATTCATTGTAATCTTTATTATCTGAATATAATGGCGATTCATCTTTAATACTTGGAATCTCATTTGAATTTACACTTTGCTCTGAACTAGCTGTAATTTGGTCAAATTCTAAATCAACGATTTCTTTACCTGAACATAATGATTGAATATATTTACTTGATAATTTTGAACTATTTATATCTTGAGTTATTCTAACAAATGAATTCAAATAAATAGGCAATGTATTTAAGTAATAAATATTATTAATTCCTGTAACATTAATAAGTAATTCACTTGTAATGGAATTTATTTCCATAGTTGTTAAAAATCCAGGATTAATTTTAATAGTTACTGCTCGTCGTTTATTGGCGCCACGAGTAACTTCCAACTCAGAACGAATATTCATTATTATTTCTTGAGCCTCTTCCTTAGTTAAATCATCATAGTTACTAAGAAGCTGTTCAACAATTTCATCGAATTTAGAACCCTGATCTATTTTTTCAATAATAAAGGCTTCTTGACTATCACGTTTATTAAAATTTGATACACGTTTAAAACGCATTTTTAACCCCTTTTTAATATTCGCATTTTCTATTGCAAAAATACTTGACGTGCAACCTAAATATTTATTTACATCAATTAATGATGTAATATTATATATAGTGCTGTATTTTATATCTCTTATTTCTACACTAGAATGAGTGATTGATTTAAACAGAGGAATTTCTAATCCACTTTGTTCAAAAAAAGGTTTTATTTGTTCAAGAATTGGATTTACAGCAAGAGATATAATTGTATCTATATTTTCAAACATTTTGCCGTCAGATATTAAAATAAGATTTTCAAAATCAGATAATGAACTAACATTAATAACCCCTGTTTCTTCAAATTCAATCGACATTTCATATTTAAATCCTTTAAATACTACAATTGTATAGATAGATACAGACTTACCTCTACCAATTGATTTAATAAGACGAAAAATTGTGGCTTTATTTAAATACGGTATTTTTCGACCATCTGCGGTCTTTTTGTCACAGTATAATCTATATAAATTCTCTTGTTTATACTCAGGATTATACTTTATTAATGGAAATTCTTGTGTAGCATGAACTAACTTAAATATAACCTCAACAGGTATTTTTATTTTATATTCAGGATAAATAGATATTTTAATATTTTTTATTCCTGTCTTATTTAATTTTTCATTGAATTTTACTGAGGGTTCTTGTGTTTCAAACATATCATAAAACATGTCTATTGTTTTGAATACGCGTTCAGTGTCACTTGTTAGCATTTTGTTAGTTGTATCAATTAATTCACCTCTTTTTTCATCAAGTGTTTCTAACGACTCTATTCCATCTTTGAATAAAAAGGGATAATATATTTTTGATGTGTATTCTAATGATATATCATTTATATCGGCAACATCAAATACATCATTTGCTAAACACAAATATATATTATTTTTATATATTGTTCCTGTTTCCAAAAGCAAACTGTTATTTAATGTAGTAATTTCACTTCTTGAACGTTCTAGCAGTAAATCATAATCATTAACCATAAATGGGTTAGCAATAAATGGATATTCTTGTGTAAATACGATTTTTTGTCCAAGTGGTTTACCTAATAGATATTCTTTGTTAGTTAGGTCTAGATGTAATATATCATCAAATGTATATTTATCTTTGTCTTCCAATTCAAAAGGCATTGGTTCCTCATTTAAATCATATATATTCATTAACACTTGGTCTAGACGGACTTTACTCAATGGCAATTTGTCATTTTGTGTTAAACTTTGATAAATAGTAACAGGGTTTAAAATGTCCTCTTTTAAACAAAAAAGATACATTTCATTGATAGAATATTCTTGATTTATTGCTGTAAATAACTTTAATTTAATCGTTCCTATATTATCATCAATGTGTATTGTATCTTTGATAAATATAACATCTACCTTTTCTTTTTGAATATATTCTGTTTCACTTTCATCAAATATACCAGTAAATAATTTGTTAGTTGGTTCATCCATAAATAAATCATTTAAATCAATGTCTTTTTCTAAATTTGGACCTGAGCCAAAAAATACATAAACAGTCTCTATATTGTTTTTATCACGCAATTTATTTACTTTAAATATTGGAAATAATGTTGTCATATATATAATAAAGAACTATTTTTAATTATTTATTATACAAATTATTGATAATCGTAATAAGGATTATCTGTAATATCCATTCCGCAATAAGGTTCAGGACTTTTCTTATAATCAATTGGATTATAAATCCCTGCTTCCTTAGCATTAACTAACAAAAATTTAAAATTTTTCCAAAATTCTTGTAAGTGTCCTTCGGATTTTGTCATAATATGTGATAACTCGTGTATAGCAACAAAAGTGAGAGTATTTAAATCAATTAATTGCGTTTCATCGTTTTTCTTTTTATTTAAACAAAAAGCAATTTTTTCACCCTTGTTTTCACTGTATGCTGTATGTTCACTTGTTGGCAATGTTTCTGAGATTACTTGTGGGTTAAACTTTTGAACAAGTCGTTGAACATCTTCGTTATCGGGATGTTTTTTACCCACATATTCAACTAATTCTTTGCATTTTTTTGTAACATTGGCTAAAAGGTCGGCTGCTAACTCTAATTTAGCTCTTTCTCGTACACAATATTTTTGTCCATCAATGCCAGACATAATGCATTTTAAGTTAAAAGCATCTGATTCATAATATATTTTTAGACATACAAATATTACAATTGCTAAAACAATATATATCAAAACATCATTTGTTCTAGGCATTAATTATATAATATATACGCGTAAAACAAAATTTACAGATATTTCAATAACAAGTTTTTTAAATGTAAGTAATTAATTAATTACTTATATTTATAAAATTGAATTCTTATAAATATAGAAAAATTATATTATTATTTATAACAATGGCTAGAAATAAAGAAATCGAATATGAAAAAAGTTTTGCGTTACATCCTAAATCGGCTCATTGGTCAGATAGAAATGAAGGATTTCCAAAAGATTTTATGAGTAGTTCTAAAAAAAAGAAATGGTTTAATTGCAATTGTGGACATGAATTTGAAGTAATGTTAAAAGATATTAAATATAATAACACTTGGTGTCCATATTGTTCAAAACCTTTAAAAAAATTATGTGAAAATTGTGATACTTGTTTTAATAAGTCTTTTGCTTCACATCCTAAATCTGAGTTTTTAAGTGTTAAAAATAATATTTCGGCAAAATTAATCCCCAAAATGTCTCATAAAAAATACATTTTTGATTGTAATATATGCAATCATTCATTTACAACTAGCATTTCTTATATAACACATAATAATACTTGGTGTCCATTTTGCAATAATAGGTCATTATGTTCTGAAAATATTTTAGATTGTTCGCAATGTTTAAATAAAACATTTTATAATAACCCAAAATCTATTTATTGGTCTGATAAAAATAGTTTAAAGCCTCAACAAGTTTTTAAAAGTACTGCTCAAAAATTTTGGTTTACTTGTAATTATTGCAATTTAGAATTTTATAGTAAATTATGCCATATTACCGATGGTTCTTGGTGTCCAAAATGTAATCATAAAACAGAAACAAAACTTCAAAACATTTTATTAATATATTATCCAAATTTAATTATTCAAGGCAAATATGAATGGTGTAAAAATAAAAAACATTTACCATTTGATTTTATAATAGAAGAATTAAAAATTATATGTGAATTAGATGGTGAACAACACTTTAAACAAGTTGCTAAGTGGAAAACACCTGAACATACATTTGAAAGAGATATGTATAAAATGAAGTGTGCTAATCAAAATGGATACTCAGTAATACGTATAGTTCAGGATGATGTTTATTTTGATAAATATGACTGGTTAAATGAGTTATTAGCAAATATTAATAAAATTAAAAATGATGGTATAGTTCAAAATATTTATATGGGTAAAAAGAATGAATATAAAAATTTTGATGAAAAAATGGAAACCCCAGAATTTCCAAATTTATGCTGTTAATTTATTGAGAACCCTGACCTAATTCTAGAGGTACTCTAAACGAATCTGGAGTAATACTTGAATTATTCCATGGCCCGACAGAAATTTGTGGATTCGGGGGCTCTGAGCGTATCTGCAAATTAGCATTGCGCATACTTTGTCCAACAGTGTCAATGCCAATATGATAACCAGCCTTTAACAAGTTAATATTAGCCAAGTCACCCTTGCCAGCAGGGTTTAACTGAGCCCATTCAGAGTTGGTATCCTTTGGCAACAAATCGGCAGGATTCATAGCATCAGGCTTGTTACAAGAAGAAGGAATGCCTTGACCAGAAGTAGTAGCGCCATTTACGGCAGAAAATACTTCATTGCCACCTTCCATTGCGGGTTGAGGTCCAGAAGGAGAAGAGTTGTTGTAAGCCTTATTACGATCAGTATTCATGGTTTCATTTCCGGCCATACCTTTTGACATCAAATAATTATATAATAAATAAAGAATATATACGACAACTAGGGCAAGTAAAAGACCGCCAATTCCGTAATCATTCCAGAGCTTTTTTAAAGAAATACTCATTATATAAAATTAGCGATAAAATAATTTTCAGATTATTAATTAATTGTTTTGGAACTCTTAAATCTTTTTAATTTTTGTCTAAATAAAATAAAAATTAAAATCCAATAACTAACAAAATATATAACAATTGATAATCAATAATAAATCAATTAATTGTATGTTTCGCCTGCTTCATCTACACTTATATTGCTATCTAAATCATCTAACTCTGCTTCTGAATCTTCGTCGCTGTTATCCATATCTTCAATCATATATGTTTTTTTAATGTTTTTTACTTCTAAATAAGCCATGATAGCATCTTTTTTTGCTTGTTTGGCTTTTTCTCTTGCCTTTTTATAAATATCATAATATACTTGATTTGATTGTTTTAAAGTAATTGCTTCTAAATTGTTTTCAAGTGTGCTTGAAATATCAAACTCTTTTAAATCATTCGAACTTTCGGATTCAGGAGTTAAATCTTCTACTTCTAATAATATATTAGCTGTATCATCTTCATTATCATTATTAATATTAATATTATTAGCAGGATGAATGCTTTGAATAATATTTGTATTTATATTCATTACAGATTCGTTAAATTTTGTGTTTTTAATTGTTTCTTCGCGAAACTTTTTTTCATCGATTATAATATTGGTATTGGTATTGGTATTGGTATTAATATTAGTATTATTCAATGCTAATGGCATATTTTCCTTAATGAATTCATCTATTTCTGATTTACTAATAAGTTCTTTATTTACATTTGTATCTGTATCTAGGTCAATAGCATCATTGTTTTTTTCCTTTCCGCCTTTTAATGGTCTCTTAATAAAACATTCCTCTAAAAAGGGATCAGGACTGACAGACATCGCTTGCTTTAATTCAATTTCTATTTGAAAATTTTTCGATGTAAATTTAATTCCTTGTATTTCTAAAATTGAAATAAGATGTTTATCTGTTGTTAGTTCATCCATATTTAGAAGGTTGTCATTTTCGTCATATATTTTAATAGCAGGTTTTACATTTATTCTTAGCAAGTAAAATTTGCCTGATTTAAATATTTTAAATGGTGATGTAAAAGCTGTATCAATATCATCTTTTTCCAATTTATTTTCAAACCACGATTCGCTTTTTCCGTAAATTAACTCTTGGCATTTTGCTTCTAAATTTTCAATCCAGTTAATAAAAACAGTATCATTATTATCAAACATTAAATCAGTATGAACCTTTTTTCCACTTTTAACAAATCCTTGTTTAGTTAAACTTTTTGGCGTTTGAATAAATAATGGTTTGTTGCTTCCATACATAATTCTTGTAAAATAGGAACCTCCTGGTATGGTTGATGGAGGTCCTAAATATAATTTTGAAAAATCATAATCCATAGTTGGTTCAATAATATTATCCATTGTTAAACAAATTACAGAAAAAAAATGTTAGTTTAAGACGCATAAACTAACAAATATAATATTTATTAATTGATATTTGTTATAGTTATTTGTTTAAATTACGATTTATTTATCTTACTCAGTATAAAAGTAACTAACAAATAATATATGAAAACAAGTAATTCAATATTAAAACAATGTATTGACATCTTAAAAACAGATGATATTCGAAATGAAATAAAATCTTTATTTTCTCCTGTAACTGATTTGATACTTTATGAAATTTATCCTTATATATACATTATTATCTTTTTAGTATTTCTTATTTTTGTATTAATTTTAGCAATATTAATAATTTTAGTAACTTTGTTACGCGGAAAAACTATTGTAAACAATATTCGTTAGAATTAATTTCTCATTAAATAATATAAATGGCTAAAACTCGTCATATGAGAAAAAGAGGAAGAGGAAGTCGTAAACGCGGTCACAAAGGAGGCGATTTGGCTGGCAATCCTGCTAGTGCTTGGGGCTGGGGTCTAGGAACCGCCGGAAATGGATGGACACAGTTTATGGATACACTTACTTTACAACCAGGTCAAAATATTGCTGCTGCTAAAAGCAATGTTTTAGTTCCTGTTGGTCGCCCTAATGCTAATGAACCACTACAATCAGTGAAAATGAATGGTGGAAGAAGACGTAAACACAGTAGAAGATCTAGATCTAGAAAGGGTGGCAACTGGGGAGTCGTTTTAAATCAAGCTGCTGCACCATTGGCTCTTTTAGGCGCAAATCAATATTTTGGTAAACGCTCTAAGCGTAGTAGAAAGCATTAATATAAAATATATCCAATAAGATATAAAATATATCCAATAAGATATTAAATATAACTTGATAATACATATTATATTTAATAATGAGTTTTGAACAACAAGTACAACAATGGGTTACTATTGATAATCAAATGAAATTGCTAAGCGAAAAAATGAAGGATTTACGTGAGAAAAAGAGTGAATTAACTGAGCATTTAAACGAGCATATTGAAACAAATAATTTAACTAATTCTAGCATATCATTAGGTGATGGACAACTTAAATTTGTTAAGGTAAAGGAGACACAACCTCTCACTTTTAAATATTTAGAAGCATGTTTGGGAGAAATTATTAAGAATGAAGAGCAGGTTAAAAAGATTGTTGAATATGTTAAAACTAAAAGAGAAGTTAAAGAAGTTTCAGAAATAAAGCGGTTATATAAAAATTAATTTATATCTAGATATTGTATATGGATAATAGTGAATTTGTTTTTACACAAAGTACTGACGAAAATGGAAATAAAATATTTATTGGTGGAGGTTATAAAATAGAATCCTATTTTTTAAAAGCTGGTCAACCTATTATGACAACTTTCAATGACGATCAAGAAGAAGACTTAGAAAAAAATACATTTTCTTCTATCCAAGATGGTGGAAAAAAAGTTACGAGCCCATTTGAAAATTTGGCTGTACCTGCCGGTATCTTTTATGTTAATCAAAAAATAGCCAAATCAGATTATGCTATGGAAACGCATTACAATGATAATCATGGTATGATATCAGAAGATATTCATGACAAATTATTAGCTCTTGTTCAACCATCTCATAATGCAAAAAGAAATAACCATAATAAAAAAACTAGAAAACATATAACTCAGCTAAAAGATAAAAAAGAAGAACCCGCAGAAAAAGTTTCTAAGAAAAAGAAAACTCGTCGTCGCTCAAAGTAAATATACTTTTGAAAATATCAATATTTTTAATTTTATTGTTAGTATGATTGCGAACAATATAATTATCATCCGTGGTACTCATTATAGCAAAATAAAAATTTAATATAGTTCCATTATACATTTCTAATACTTCTTTAAAAATTTTAGCTACATGTTTTGATGGATTTTTCCAAGCACCACAACCTAATGCACCAAATATAATAGTGTCGTGATTAAACTTAATCGCTGTTTGTATAATAGTTTGTATTTTGGCTTTTAGAATACTTACGTCATTCTCTTTTAAGCTAGGTTCTCCATCTATAATAATTGTATCTGGATGTTTTATTCCAGGACAAGCTATAAAAGATATTTTGGGAAGATTATTTATATCTAATAATTTCCAATTGTCTTTTTCAGATGCCTTAATAACTAATATATCAGGCGAATAAATCACCTCATTGTTTCTTATAGGATACGTTTCTATTTTTAATGAATTACAATAATTTGTTCTTCTAAATAATGCTTCTTCTTGTGCTCCTGAACCCATTGCTACGCTTCCACCTGGAAAATTATCATCTGCTAAATTTAATACCAACGCATTGGGCGAATGCAATAAACAACAATCAATTGTATCCATATCAAAAAATTTAATATTTGATTTTTCATATTTTTTGTAATACTTAAAATTATTATCATATTTTAATTTTAATGATGAAGGTGGTAAAGGTAATAAATAGTTTGATATATATAACGTATCATTCCAACAATTAACTCTTTGTGTAAAAATATTATTCATATAAAGAAAATAGTATTTTTATAAATATAATCAAACGATTAAATCTTAGACAGTCGATTAAATCTTAGACCAACTTGAATGATTAAATGGCGACACAATTATCTCAGATAGTTTGTCTTTCCAATATTCAACTCTTTTTTCCATAGCAATGTCTTTCATTGTCTTAGGATAAATAGGTTGTGTAGCCATTAATTCTTCTTCTTCGGATGTCATTCTTGGTTTATGACCGTAGCAATTTACACCAAATTTTACACGTGGATTCGAAATATATCCACCATTAATGCCAGGGCGTCCACAATCGTGTTCATGTCCTTCAATCGTTTGTAATTTATCCCATGTACTCTTTTGTGTTGAAAATAAAGCCATTTGTCCTTCAGACCAACCATAATTACACCACTCACCACCTTTATTATATGTATTTTCCACTTCATCATAAGTAGCTAAACGTGCACCATATGCTTTACATACTGCTTTTGCATCTTCATAACCATAGGTGTTACTGGGAATATTAAATACTTCTGGATATAATTTTATTTCTGGAACAGGAGCAGAAGGTTGTTGATCAATAACAATATCTACTTCTGGATGATTTGTAAATATATTTTTTAGTTTAGCAAAAATGTCAACAGAATACATATACTGAATCATATTTACGCCAACTAATAAGACAAACATAAAGGCAACAAGTATAAATATCCAAGAAACCGAAGATGTAGACTTAGTTGTACCAGATGATGTTGAAGAACCAGTTAGAGATGCAATTAATCCAGAACCATTACTAGATAAACTTTGAGTTGATAAAAGAGAGGGAGAAGAACCGCCTGACGAAGTAGAACCACTTCCTAAACCAATAAATAATGCAACATAAATAATTAATACAATAACTAAAATTAATATTATCGTTGGATTAGATAAGATATTATTCATATAGTTGTATGTATCTTGTGCTACATTTCCTAAACCCGCATTAACTTCATTATAAGAAATATTATCCATATATAAATTATCTACATATAATTTTCTCAAAATATCATGTCTGTTTCTTTCTATAAAAAAAACAATATGCTTTTGGCGAAATAATTTGTGATAGTTCAGATACTTCTGATACTCGAGTATCATTAAAATGGTACCATTTTCCATTTGCGTTTTTTACAAAAGATGTATAATGACCACCCATAGTTGACCCAGAATGATTACAAACACCATATAAATCATACTTATAATTGTATTTATTATAACCAATTACATATGGCGATAAATCAAGATTCTCAAGAGGAAAGTCAACTAACACTTGATTTTTTTTACTATAGTTATAGTAATTAAAACGCTTGATATCAATAACTAATATATCAGGAAAACTCCAAAACATAAGATTTTTAATAGCTACTACTTTTTCTTGACGTTGTTCATTTGTAACCATATTGTCTCCATCTAAAATCTCTCCTCGAATATATAAATTAAAGCAATCAATTAAAGAAATGTTATTTGTATTTGTTGGTATAGGTAGATTAATAATGAAAAATGGTTCAGGGGTCATACTTAAAATCTGGTGTGTATTTTTTTCAGTAAGTTGCGATACTTGTATTCCATAAAATAAATTCCATATTTCAGAATAATCTTTTTCGTGCATTTCTTTAATTCTTTGAAAACATTTTATTGCTATTTTGTCTTTTTCATTAATTGCTTCGCCTTCAATTGTCATATTTACTTGTCTTGATAACGCATTATGAAAACAATCAATAATAAATATTAGAAACTCAGGCAAATCATTTTGATTAAATCCTAAAAATGTATCTGCTCCCTTTTGTTTAGCAACTTGCTGAAATATATTCATAAACTCTCTTGGAACAACAATTTCATTTTTAGCCCATAATTTTTTTCTTAAATTATCCCAACCAACTAACAAAACTGAATCATATTTGTTTTTAAGATTTAATCGTTTTTTATATATTTCTTTATTTAAAAAATCATTTAATTCGTAAGTGTGAGATAATACTTGCAATGCGGAGTTAATAAAACATGTATTTCCTAAATTTACCAATCCTGATAATCCGTTATTTTCATATTTATCCATATTTCAATTAATTATATTATTTGTTAGTTTGTATTTAAACAATTTTTTATAATTATTTATATATTTCATAAAAATGACTTCGCGTCTTACTTTGAATTCGGATGAAAAAAGCATATTAAATGTGTATATTGAACAATATAATCAAACGCAAACGCAAATAGAACAACTGCAAGAAACTGCAAATAATATTCGCGAGAATATGCAACAATTTATTAATGGATTAAGTAGAAATAGCAATACCAATACAACTAATACCAATACCAATACAACCAATAATAGAACTACTAGTTCTAGACAGCGAATGCCAATACCGATATCTAGACCAAGACCATATACAAATACAAATACAAATACAAATACAAATACAAATACAAATACAAACTCTATATTTGATACTATTTATGAGTATACATTTACTCTTGATGGGACAAATGAAAATCCAAATACTAATACAAATGCAAATTTTACAAGTTTATTAAATAGTTTTTTAAATACATCTGTTATTGTGCGCCCTACTAGAGAACAAATAGAAAATGCGTCAAGACTTGTTCGTTACAGAACTATTGAAGAACCATTATCAGATAGTTGTCCTATATCATTAGAACGTTTTGAAGATGATGAACTAGTTAGACAAATTAATTATTGTGGTCATATATTTTGTCAGGATTCATTTAATGAATGGTTTGAATCAAATGTACGTTGTCCTGTTTGTAGATATGATATTAGAAATTATGTAAGAAGTAATACTAACACTCATACAAATATTGATGCTTCTTTCAATACAGATGTTAATAATACATTTAATAATATATTTTTTAGAGATACAAACACAAATACAAATAATACAACTAATAATACAACTAATAATAGAAATAATAATAGAAATGATGTTGTCAATGTTAATTCAAATAATCGTAATTTGCGTGATCTAGATACATTATTAACATCATTGTTTTATGCTCCATATCGGAGGCCTACTTCTGATTTGTCTGGTAACCCTTTATTATATACTTATTATGAAAACTAGGTTGTCGATAATATTTTATTAAACTAATTTAAAGACAACTTACATATACTAACTATAATTATAGAATGCCTATTAGTACTACTACTCCTGTTTATAAAAGATCCGGGTTCGCCTGGTCTACGCCTGAATGTCTTAGATTACAAAGAGAATACCAATTACTCGAATTAAGCATTGATGAAATCAGTAAAAGACATCAAAGAAGCCCTACCGCAATTGCGTTGAGATTAGTTAAAGAGTATTATGCCGCAGATTGTCAGCCCGATATTAAAAAATATCTAGACAATATTTCACAAAAGAAATCTAAAAAAGATAATATTTCATTAAGGATTACTGAATCAAGCGATGATGATAATTGTAGTGAATATGTTGATGATGAAAAAAGTGATAGTAGTAGCGATAACGAAAGTAGTATGTGGGATGATGATAATAGTACTCAGTCTACTAGTGCTAGTGAAATTGCTAATTTAAAGGGTCAAGTGTCTGATTTAAATGGCAAGATTGATAGTATTTTGGAAATGCTCAGAAGAAGCAATGGCGGTTCTGTAATTGGAATGTATTAAAATTTGTTTTGTATTATATTTATAAATTGTAATAAATAAAAAATTTAATTATTTATTACAATATACATTATTTAATTACTTTTGTCCAAAGAATTTTGTAATTGCGGTGTTGCCTGATTTTGCATTATCGGTATCTCTCAAATACTTATCAAATATTAATGCTTTTACTTCTTTGTTTTTTAACTTGCTAATTTTATCTTCGCATTTTTTATAATCTTCTACTTCCATTCGAACCTTATCGATTTCTTTTCTGAATGTCGAAATTTTTCCATGTTTGTTTTGTTTCGCCCAAATATCTTCCAACACTAATCCAAATAGTTGTAATAAAGGTTTCATAATTTGATTGCTAATATAAAAGGAATAGTCAATTTTCAAATTATTTTCTTTAATAAACGTAGGCGTTTCAATTCTGTTTCCTTGAAGAACCTTCTCTTTTTTGTTAGTTTGTTTTTTAATAATATACACAAATGGTATTCTATCCCCAGATGTTGGCTTATTTCCTGGCTCTCGTTCTGCTATTCTATCTGCCAACACTTTATGTGCAATACTCTCCGGTTTTTTATAAAATGAACTTAATGATTTTGTAATAATAAGTTTCTCAATAGGAATTTTACCTTCAACTAATACTTGTAAACAATTATGTACATAATCAATCGCCATTTGAATGTTCTTTTCTTTCATTAAAATATCAATGACCCCACCATAAATATCTTTTACGATAGGTGCATTATCGCGTCGTTTCAAGACAATACCCATTTCATTTCTTTTTCCTTTTTTCGGATCAAGTTCATACTTAATAGACACATAACGTTTCTTTGACAATAAACAGAAAGGCATAAATGTCTTTTCATACTCAAAATCGTGAGGTTGTTTTAGAAATTTCGATACGTTATGTGTTGCTTCTTGTGCAATTTCAATAGATACTTCAAGTGCCTTTTCGCCAACTATTTTTTCACCAGTTGCTTTATCTGTTAAGTGAAATGTAAAGAATACTGAGTCCGTATTATGAACAATTAAATTGCCAATTCCGGCAGCAAAATGATGATTATCAGTTGTCAAATCATACACATATCCATCATATTGTATTTCCTCTTTGTAAATAATGCTTGATGGACTTTCTGGTTGAATTGGTTTATTTGGATTTTTTTGTATTGTTAGGTATAATGAATTTGTTTGATTCATATTATTAAATAATATATTGTATTTACGTAAATTTGCTTCATGAAACAATTTGGCAAGTGTTATATGAGTTGTATTATTATTATTTATTTTAAATGATATTGTTTCATAACTAGCATTATTAAAATAACTAATCGTTTTATCTAATTGTGTGTCTAAGCTTGATTCATACTGAAATATACGGATTAAATTTTTATTTATCTCTGTTAATTTTATCGGGTTATGCATTAATTTAGTTCCAATAATTGCGTCTTTTGGCGATATTTCTTCTCCATTAGTTTGTAATAAAGAATGATCATCAGTTACATCTACTAGACCTTTTGATGTAGCAATACGAAACATCTTTTTATGCGAAGCCAATTTATGTCGAATCACTCTGAAAATAGCCGTCCAACCCTTTTCAGTCCATGTTTCAGCATTAATTAAATCACAATATTCTTTTTCTTCTTTACCAACTTGATTAAATGGTTTCCAAATATTGCACATTTCAACGCTAAAATTATCCGCAATCTGTTCAATTGTATAATACTGTATCTCCTTTGTAAATGCGTGTCGAATTGGTATTGGCGTATAATTAGCAACACTATCTCCATATACATACTCTGCTTTCGTATTCATAAGCCCGTGTGAAGTTTCTACATCAGTATCTTTATAGCATTCCTCTACAACACGCTTAGCATAAGTTAGTAAGAGTCTACCAGTTGCTGTTGTTGATGCTGCAATATCGGGCTCATAAAATGTACTTGTTTTTGCGCCTAATTGTCCATACAATGAATTTGCCGTGACTTTATATGCAAGTTGTCTTTTATCCAAAATATTTTTCATAAACTCATCCGTTTGTTGAGGCATCAATTTTCTTGTATCTTTTCTTGCTTTTAATAATTCTTGAAGAATAGAAGGCATAATTGCTTTCTCTTCTTTTCCATCAGATAATGTAATAGGTTGCGCAAATCGGCATAATTTGAATCCAGATTTAATTTTCTCTGCCTTTGCCTTTGGATTTTTTCGAATATAACGATACGTATCAAATCGAACATCTACATATTCAATCCCATCCAAATTATCATACTTATATCCACCAGTTTCCTTGTTCTTTTCACCTGTTTCTTCAATTAAATTTCCTGCTAAATCATAAATCTTTGACCAAACCTTACTACTAGGACATAAGTTCTCTGATAACATTGAACTAGGATACAATGATGCAAAATCACCTACACATACAGGATCATCCAAGTACAACCCACATTTTGGTTGAAGTACAATCGCGCCTTCATAACCATCATTTTTCGAACCTTTATTGATTACAGGCATTAAAACTCCCTTTTCTCTACATTTTTTGGCTACATAACTCGTCAATTTAATGCCTTGACCACGAAATATTAAGAAACTCATTGGCACACTACATAGCTTTGACATCTCAATCAAATCTGTCATCACATCTACTTTATTAAATAGATAGTGAACTAGGTTGCAATCTTGAATACAATATTTTGCGATTATCGAACGCGATTCGGGCCCTTCATGCGTCATTCTAAATATATCCTTAGGAGTAACATCGTCTTTTGCTAAGCCCCATTTCACTTTTTTAGCACTTGGTTCCTCACGCCCTTGAATAGCAAACCATTTTTCCTCCTTATTTATTTTAATTACCTTAAATTTTGCTCCATCCTTATAATAATCTGAACTATGATTAATCTCTTCAAAATGAATGTAACTTTCTTCTAGCAATCCAGTCATATTGGATGTGTACACGCGTGTAACATCTTCTTTTTCCGGGTGTAACAAACTTTTTACATCATCTCCAATAAAATAACCTGCAACATAGTCTAATTTATATGATGTTAAATTCTCTGTACGGCGAAACCAATTAAGCATATCAATTTGAAGTCGCCCATTCATTTTAATAATAGATAATTCATAAGTTCCTGATGCCAAGGTAGTTGAACTGCGGTCAATATCTAGTTTATTTGGATTTTTATAATCGGTTGAAATACATAATTCATTATTATTTTTGGATAGTTGAAGAAATTCTTCTACACAATGAAGCTCTTGTGCTCTGCGAAACATAAACTCATAATCAAAACTAAATATATTGTATCCTGTTATGATATGAGGATTTTCTTTAAACATCAAATTTTTCCAAGCCAATAACACTTCTCTCTCTGTATCATATGACTCAATGATAGTATTTTCCGTTGGCAATTTATCGCAAGAGTTTAATACAATACAATGATTTAGATAGGGTTCTTTTTGACCATATTTGAAGAAAGTTGAACCAATAAAGGTTACTTTATCGCCTTCTAATGCTGGAAAGTTATTGCGAAGAGAACGAATAAGTTCAGAAATCTTGCCTTCTCTATCAAACTCATTGTCGCATAATATATCTACAATCGTTGAGTTGTTATTTTTATAGGACATATTTTGAATCTCTCTTAAAAATCCATTACTATTATTATTGTATTTTGGTTCATCGTCTACAATATATAAATTATTATCATTATCATTGTCACCATTTTTGTCATCATCTTCATCATTATCTTCATCATCATTATCATTATCGTCATCATTATTGTTTTTTTCATTTGGATTATTATTCTTATCATTTTGTTGATTTATAAATTCCTTATTAGATTTTTCAAATAGCATTTCAATTAAATGTTCCGTTGCATCCTCTTTATTTTCTCTATCCTTGACTTTTGTTTTAAGCCAACTTTCGGTTCTACTTTCCACATCTTTTACTGATGTTAATGCCTCTTTTGGATAAACTATATCAATTCCATTCATTGAGCTAAATCCAAATGCAGTTAAAATAATGTTTTTTAGAATATTTGTAAACTCTTTTTTATTTTGACAAATATCATTATTTTTTGCGATATAATCAACAATATTTGTAGCTAACTTTTTATATGACTTGATTGGAACAGGGAAATCACCATGACTACTCGATGCTTCAATATCAAAACTCATAATTTTATATGGAACTCTTGTTTCCATATGATTTAAGGGTATGATATTTTTATAATTAATCGCATATTCATAATGACAATTTGTCATTTTATCATTTCCTGTAATTTCTCTCGTTTTCTTAATAGGTAATGCTACCCATCCAGATGGACTGATTTCCTTGATATGAAAGAAACGTAACAACGGAGGAATATTTGATTCATACAATTCTAAATTATCATTATGATATTGATAACCATGTTTTGATAGTCTATATTCTCTTTCTCCATCTTCATTTACCCCTTCTCCATACCAAAAGTTTTTCACTTTATTGAATGCAGGAAAATTGGCAAATTTGAATTCAATAAAACGATGCTTTTTACCTGCATCAAATCCATATAACTTCTTTTTTTCAATTAATTTGCATTCTGTAATAGAATGTTCATAGAACTTACCTACTTTGCTCTTAATATGCTCAAAGAATTCATTCTTTTTCGTTTGTCCCCATGTATTAGGTACTTTTACATAAAAGAATGGATGATAATCTTCCACAATAATTGATGCTTCTTCGCCAGCTTCATTTAATCCAAACATTTGTATTAAAAATGTTTTGTTATCTTTTTTAGCGTGTTCTTCATCACTTGAATAATCCAATGAACCAACTTCATTGTAAACATTAAAGTCGTATAATTTAAATATGTGTTCCATTTTATTTGTTATAGATATTTGTTTATTCGGTTCCATTATTATAATTAATTATACATCTTTATTTTTAATTCAATTTTTTACAAAATTTATTACCTTCTAGTATTTAATAATACCTTCTTATAATAATCTGTATCGATTCCGAGATTAAAAATGACCAAATCTAAATCGTGCGAATATTCAATAGATGAAAAACATTCTATATAATTTACATTAATAAAATGAATATGTAAATGATATGTTGATGGATCATAATGGAAAAACATCTTTAAATTACATTCTTCGAGACCATAATTTTCCTCAATACAAACTAAACCTATAATCTTCATATGTTTCAGCAAATTAATATGAGATACATTTAGGTCACGAATTGAACGCAAACTAGTGTCAGTTGGAGTAACAAGCATATGTAATTTGTCGACATTTTTTGTATCCCAAGTGTAGGTAGGTATAACTACACATAAAGAATTTCTATATAATACTTTATCTTGCTCGTCTGTCCCTCTGATAATATTATAAATCCATTGGTCTTTACTTGGGCCCCTTTTTCGGATATATTCACAATATTCTTGATATGATTCTTTTGTAATACGTTTTGAATACGTCTTTAATTTACTTATATCTTCACACAAAATATATTCTCCTTTAACTAACAAAGTTGTTTCAAACTTAGAAAATACATCATTTTTAAAGATACGACAACTTTTATTTATATTATCAAATGATACCACTTGGGTAGGAATAAATTTATGTTTGATATTACCTTCAATGAGTTCCATAATATACTCTTCTTACTGAAAAATCCTTAAATTTTAATCATAATATATTTGTTATGATAAATGATAATAAAAGTATTTGAATATTTTAGGTAGTAACTTTCAGTAACAAATATTTTCCAAAAAGTAAAAAGGGAAATGGATTTTTGACATTTTTAAAATGTCAGATTTGGGAATCCTGAGAGATTCTTAAAAAATAATTGTTGGACCCCTATTTAGAGCATAAGCATCTAAATTATTTTTTCTGTGAGAAAATTTTGTTACCATAATTTTTCAATGAATTTTCGAAATATTTTTCTCCCTATAAATAAATGTTGACAGATACTGACGCTTTAGCGCCCCTTTTGCCCCCTTTTGCCCCCTTTAAATATCTGTGTGAAAAATGTAACTATAAATGCTGTAAAAAGAGGGATTATGAAAGACACATAATGACACGGAAACACAAAAATGTTGACAAAATACTGACGGATACTGACAAAGTGGCCCCCCAATTGTTGATATGTCAATGTGGAAAGAATTATAAACATCGCCAAAGCCTATTTGTTCACAAAAAGAGGTGTAATATATTTTTAAACCTAAAAAAGCTAGTTATGGAGAAGGAGAAAGAGATAGAAGAGATGAAACTTCAGATGGCATTAGAGGAGCAACAACAATTAATTGTGAAAAAAGATTGTTGTTCAGTCTCGGATGAAGTTGTTTTAGAGTTAATTAAACAAAACAAAGAGCTACAACAGCAGTTATTCGAGCAAAACAATAAGATGTTTGAATTTGCTAAGGAAGGTAAGTATATAACTAACAATAATATGACGAATAATTTTAATTTGAATGTATTTTTAAATGATAAATGTAAAGACGCAATGACATTGATGGATTTTGTTGAATCATTACAAGTCAATGTGAAACATTTGGAATATACAAGTCAAGTAGGTTATGTCGAAGGTGTATCACATATATTTATTGATGGTATGAAAGATATAGACGTTCATTATAGACCATTGCATTGTAGTGATTTTCGACGTGAAATATTGTATATTAAAAATATGAATGGCTGGGAAAAGGAAGACGAAAGTAGAAGTCATATATCAAAGGCAATTCGAATGATTAATAATAAGAATTTGAAACAAATTATTGAATGGCAAAAGTTGTATCCAGATTATAATGATCCAGAGTCTAAGACAAATGATCGTTATATGAAAATGTTGTATAATGTAATGAGTGGTTCAACAGAAGAAGAACAAGAAGCAAATTTTAATAAAGTTATTCGTAACGTGGCCAAAGAGGTGACGATTAATAAAAAGACTATGTAAAATCAATTTAAAAATATATAAATATATAAATATATAAATCTAATAAATAATAGTAAATATGAGATTTATTATTATTTTCTTTTATTTATTTAATTTTGTTAGTTCTTTTGCTCCCAGAATTTACTATACATTTCTATTAGACAACGAAGGATGGACAATTGAAGGCAATCAACGCTATTCAGTTGAAGCCCAACATATACCGCATACATTTAATCGCGAGATGTCTCGGTTTATTACTGGCAATGACACTATTATCCATGTAAACTCGCGGGGAGACTACAATGATAAAAGTTTGTGGTATTTTCGTAGCCCCTTTTTACAGGCGGGCGATTTGTCTAACTATAAATATATCAATTTCTCTTTAAGTTGTTTTTCCGGAATAAGTAATTCACTAAACAAGATTGACCATTATATTCGCATTTGTTCAAATAATGGACTATGTGCGAAATATAATGTAATCGATGCATTTAATATGACAGACAAATGGACAACCTTTCATGTTCCATTAAATAAGTTGTTATGGTCAGACAAATTTAATATAATTATAAAAAATGTTAGTTATATTTATATTTTGGGTGACTGGACACAATGGTATGAGACAATTGGACTTGATAATTTCTTTATCAGATAAAACACTTTAAAAAATGGGTTATCGTCATTCAGTAATTATTACGCAAATATCTAGTTAAATAAAAATGTGGAAGCAATTAAATGATTGCTATAGGTTCACCTCATCCACCATAAAAGATAGATGAATTATTGTTAGTTGTCTTTTTACTAACAAAAGGAATTTCTCCTCCTCATCCACCTTTTTGTGATTGTCGTCTTCTTTTCATTGTTCTTTTTCTTCTACACAAATTTCCTTTTCTTGTTTTAGATTTAGACTTTGACTTGTTTTTATAGCTTCTTTTTCTAGCCATTATTATATATTTATTACATATTTTAATTAAAAGCAATAAATATATTCTTACAAAAAATTGAATTCGTAAAATTAGATTTAAAAGTATATAATAAACTAACAAATATACTTAAAAATGGATAAACCTATTCGTTATTATCAACAAGAAGCCGACAATTGTATAACCGAAGAGTTATTAAATAATGGAAAAAATAAATGCCTTGTAAAGATGTTTTGTGGCACAGGTAAATCACGAATTATGCGTGAACTAACAATTATAAAAGATAAACACTTAGTTGTATATGTGTTTCCTTCATTATCACTATTAGACCAGTTTTATCACGATTATTTTACTTCTTCAATTCAACAAAATATCTTAAAAATATGCTCTGAAATCGAATCAACAACTAACAAAAATTCGGTAATAGAATTTTTAATTTGTAAAGAAATACATAACAAATATATTTGTATAACTTATCAAAGTTATGATATACTACTTGATTGCCTTGAAGAGATAGATTGTAAAATAGATGTATGTGTATATGATGAAGCACATCATGTTGTTGGAGAAAAAGCACAAGATAGCATTTTTAAGAAAGATGGATATTGTCTAAAACAAATATTCTTTACTGCTACACCTAAAAATTCAAATGGAATTATTATGTATGATAGACATAATGAAGAGAATAATATGTGTGGTAAATTAGTATATGATTATTCTTATTTACGAGGCGTAAATGAAGAATATTTGAACCCATTTGAAATCCGTATTGATATGTATACTGAAAATAATAATAAATCTATTTATGAAAGCATTATTCGTTCTATACTTGTTAGTGGCAATAGCCGTGTATTAACATTTCATTCAAAAGTTGATACTGGTAGAGACACAGATGTAACTAATTTTGTGAATGAAAGTATTATTAAAAGCATATTTGATGATATATGTAAAAAAGAATTCCCTGAAAAGAAAGGAATTTATAAGAAGATAATTATGGTTGAATTTTCTTCAAAATTAGATGGTAAATGTAAAGATTGTTTAAATAAATGTAAAAATCATAATTATAAAATAACAAATAAAAAATGTTGTAGATTTAATTTATTAAAAAAATTTGACTCTACCCCGGATAATGAAATATTTATCATATCTTCTTGCGAAACCATTGGAGAAGGAGTTGACACCAAGAATGCAAATATGTGTGTATTTGTTGACCCTAAAACATCTTATACCAAGATTATTCAAAATATTGGCCGTATTGTAAGAAAACAAAAAGATATTGATAAACCAAGGTCAACTATTTTAATTCCTTGTTGGGTTGATAAAAGCAAGTATATTGATTGTAATGGAGATAGAGAAAAATGTGACGAAGTTATTCGCAAAGATATGAATGAACAGGGAAATTTTAATGGCATTTTGAATGTTCTTAGTGCATTAAAACAAGAAGACGAAGATTTATATGAATTATGCTTATATTATCCTGATATGTATTCGCAACAAGAAATCCATGCTAATTTAGCGAAACAAGGATATAAAGTATTAGAACCAATTGGAGATGGAACACTATTAGAAAATGTGGAATACTTATTAGATACTTCTGATAATGATAATAATGTGTTAGATTATGAAGATTATGAAGATTGTGAAACAGATGAAGAAATATTGATGAAAATAGCAGAAGATAAAGATGTTTCAATTGAAGTTCATACTACATCATTGGAAAATCCAATTGAAAGATACAATACGGAATGTGAAAGCGGAGATGTTATTCGTTTATTTAAGAAAGTAGATGAAGAATTAGAAGATGGTGTAATGTATCAACCTATTGTAAAAAAAGAAAAAGGAGAAAGGAAAAATAAAGGTTCATTAGAGTGTCCTAAACGAAATAAAAGAATAGATGTAAATGTACATACTAATCCTGATGTAAAAGTATTATGGAAAATAGATGGAGATATTGATTTGACAAAAGATATTTGTAGTTGTGTCATTGATTGTGAAGTTGTAGAAATTGATAACTGGTATGAACGGTTGGATGATTTGAAGAAGTTTATTGACGTTAATGGAAAAACACCATTAGAAGAAACAAAAACAAATACTATATCAGAAGAAGTATTAGGTAGATGGTTATCTAAACAAAAAAAGAATTATAAAAATAAAATATATTCTATGAAAGATAATAAAAAATACTTATTATGGGAAAATTTTGAAGAACAATATAAAGAATATTTATTAACAGATGATGAAAAATGGAATATAAATTTATTAAATCTAAAAGATTTTATTTCTGTAAATAAAAGGCTACCTTCAAATATTAAAGAAAAAAAAATGGCTTATTGGTATGAGAATCAAAAAAAAAACTATAAACAACTTAGAGAAGGGTTTAAAAATGAAAATAATAGAATTAAACAATGGAAAGAATTTACACACGAATATTCTGATTATGTTGTTATAAATGACGATAAATGGATAAATACATTTGATTGTTTAAAACAATTTATTGAAAAAAATAAAAAAAAACCATCACGTTCATCTAAAAATGCTAATGAAAAAGAATTAGGAATTTGGTTAAGTGACCAAATGACGCAATATAATAATAAAAGTCATGGAATGAATAATATTGAACGCTATAATTTATGGAAATCATTTAAAGAAAAATATGGAAAATATATAGAAAGTTTACTAGATAAATGGAATAATAATATAGAAAATTTAGAATTATTTATAAATAATAATAAAAGAAGACCAAATTCTATCTCAAATAATGAGAATGAAAAAACTCTTGGAAAATGGTTAATTGAACAACAAAAAAAATATAAAAAACATTTAACTGGTGAAAGAACATTTAAAAATGGTAAGGATGAATTAACTAAATATGAAAAATGGAAAAGTTTTAGTAATAAGTATGAATATTATTTAAATAGACGTTCTTCAAGACAAAATATTAAGAATATAACTATCAAAAAAGAAGTTATTGCAAATAATACTAATAGTTTTATAAAAGAAGAAATAGAATTTGTAATATATGATGACAAAGAAGAAGAAATAATTATATATGATTTTGTGCCAGCAGAAAAACCCAAAAAATCAATGAAATTAAAAACGAAAATAATAGATAAAAAAGAAACGACAGTTATCCAAAGAAGAGAAAGGGTTAAAACCGAGTTATCTACTTTACACCAACGTTACAAAACCTTGAAATCTGAAAATCTACGAGAAGAGTTCACTTTGAAACCAGAATTATGGTATAAATATCACACAATATCAGAAGAAAACGAGAAATCATTTCCTACAGAGGAAATACCACGTAATCGAATTATTCGAGAACTTGATAAAATAAAAGTGAATAAACGCAGTAAAACAGTTGTCGATATGGGATGTGGAAAAGCACATATAGCAAAACATTTTGAAAATGATAAAAGATTTGAATTCATTAATTACGACCATATTTCTGAAGATGAACAACTAGTTGTTAGTTGTGACATATCACAATTACCATTAGAAGAACATACAGCTGAAATATGTATATTATCTTTGGCTATGTGGGGTTCAAATAAAGAACAATATATTAAAGAAGCCTATCGTGTATTAGAAACAGGAGGAAAATTATATATTATTGAACCGACTAAAAGATGGAGTGAAAAAGATGATGTGGGGAATATTATTATGGGACAAGAAGGAATTAAATTAAAAGAATTATTGGAAACAAATGGATTTCAAATCGTAGAAAAAAGTATAGAAAAGTTTTGTTTGTATATTGCGATTAAGATTTAATTAAAAGCATTTAAAAATATAGAATATAATATGTTATAATGAATTATTCAAAAGAGTATATTAATTCTTTTTTTAAAACAATATTATTTAATGAAGTTTTACCTGAAATATCTTTAGATGCACATAATAATGATGTTCAACAAAAAATTAATAAATTTACTAGTTTTTGTAGCAGTTCTAAATACGGTAATAAGTTATTAAAAGGACGTGGTGATGGGTATCCACATCTACAAGGATATGCAGGTATGTTTAATCTTTATTGTCATTATCACGATACATTTGGAACCAAAAGATTTTCAAAATTGCCAAAAGAAGAAAGAGAAAAAGCAGAACAAATCTATAAAGATTGGGGTTTAAACTTAGACTATGATTTACAATATGTGTTAGATGATATTATTCTATATGATATTCCAGAATTAGTAAACTTTTTTTATGATAACCAAGAAATATTTAGTGAGCTGATTTCAGAACTAAATTTAAGTTAATTCTGAACCAGTTGTAGACGAATCTTCTTTTTAAATTTCTCCTCATCACTAAATAAGAATAACTTGTATTGTCTTTTTTCATAATTTTCCAAGTTGTTTCGTAGCGTAATCCTGCTCGACAAACGTAATTCAGGTATATATATAATAAACTGATATAATCCATCATTTCTTTGTAACTTATCAAAACAATATCCATCATATAGCCTCTCTAATGTATCCGGATTATTATAACACATATCAAGCAAACTACAATCTGATTGAACTTTTCTTATAGCTCGCATTGTTACATTAATATAATCTATTTCAGACAACCATTTTGCATAAAATACCTCTGATTCATCTGATAAAGTTATTAAATTCTTCTCCTTTTGGAATTTAATAAAATTTAATAAATCAACCAATCGACGAATAGGCGACGTCATATGAACGTATGCGTCCATTTCAAGTAACTCATGACGTCTAAGTTTACTGAATTCCTCATCGGTTACTATCTCTGAATCAATATATTGGCCTGATGCGCTATTCCAAATTTTAATAAATTTACTTACATCTTCAGGTAAGTCATCAGGCAAAGAAACCTGTGTTTTAAGTATAGTGGAACGGAATATGCCTTTTTTACAAACCAATAGTTCTTGTGCACAATGATAATTCATTAATATCATTAAGTAACACACTAATTCGTGACTATTGCGCACATTGCTAATATATTTATAATTAACCGAAAGATTCTTGACGAGCCCTAACAATTCATGATAATATTGCGTCGACAAAAGTTCATTCGATTCATACGAATAATTTCGCGCTACTTTGATAATACAATTCGTATATTTTGTATCAATAATCATATACGTATTTGTATCAATCGTTAAATCAAGCGCTAGCGCAAATCGTTTGGATTTTTCCTGCAATGAACATAAACAATCAGATAAGATAGTTGGTAACATCGGTCTTTTTTTATCAGGCAAATAAATTGTAGAGATGCGTCTGGAAAATGTTTGCCACAAATTTAGAGCATCCATCCAAATAGTTACATTCGCAATATAAATACTTAAAATACATGTATTCTCGTCTACTCTTTTTAAACTGAATCCATCATCAAAATCGGAACTTGTGGGTGGATCAATAGTGATAATTCGATAATCATTTGCCTGGGTTCGATCCTCAATATTAGGAAACTTTTTGCTAACACATTCTTCAATAAATTCATCATGCGAAGATGAACTCATACAAGTTTGTATTGCTTTGTTAGTTTCTTTATTAAATCGTTGAATAGAAGCGTGAAGACTTTTACAATACAATTGGTATTCATAAAAATTGTCTAGAATAGATACAGAACCGATATTTTGAGTTAAACTGCCATAAGGATGTTTGCTATCCCATTTGTCAAATTTAAACGTAACATATAGATTCGTTAATACTTTTGAGAATCCAAGTTGCTTGATTTCGTAGGGAACTAGAAAGACTGGCAGTCGAATATCATCTGGAATACACTTATACAGTAGTTTATTATTACTATTATTATTGCTAGTTCCATTTTTCCTGCCATAGGTTTTATTATCAGATAATATAAGCACTCCTGGTATATTATCTACATTGCAAACAGATGAATGAATTATTGTTACTTTTCCGGATTCATAACTAAATACGTCATTCGAAAACATTTTGTAACTTGCAGGATTGAAGTCTGGCAACTGAACTGGTGACAAAGTAGTCGCATCATAAATATCCCAAGACCCATAGTTCCGGTTATTTAAGTAGAGTTTATAATATGCAATAGTCTCCATTTGTATGTGATTATTTCTTTAAACTTAAATTATTGTATATTATTTATATCAAATATTTGGTTTCAATTTTATATATACAAAGGCATTTCAGTATCATTTGGTCTAAGAATATCAGGTATAGAATTATCCATAGTATTAATTTCAGAAATAGGCGTAGAATCATCACTAATAGTAGGTGTTATATTAGTTATAGGTGTTACATTATTTACATTACTCGGAATCTGTTCTTGATGTAAATGTTTAATATCTATTTTTTTCGCAATTTTACGTTCTACATTTTGATTTTGTAATGCATACATAAATATACTAGGACAAATAGCTAAATTATTCATATATGTTCTATACTTTAAACAACTAACACTTGTCGAATTTGTTCCATTATATTGAAAAGAATACCACCAATATGCAGGAATATATAAAATGCGACCTGGTTCCAAAGTCAATTCCAAACATTTAATCTTATCAAAATCTATTTTGTATTTCGTCTGTGGTGACCATGGATTTATCTGAGAACGAAATTCCAAATTCTCATAATCATATATAGGATACAAATACTTACTACTTTTTGGAGGACTCAGTTTAACCTTAATTGACCCCTGTGTAACCATAAAGTAATTACGATAATTTAATTCATACTTAAATGGGGTTTCTGCACCGTGTGAACCCATTAAAATATCATAATAACAATTTGAAACTAAATAAGGTCTTAAAAAAGCATCATTGTAAGACAAACTTTTTACCGCGCCTGTTTCTGTAAGAAAATCTTGATTGTTTTCACTAATATAAGAAGACATTGTATCATTCGCAAATAATTTTTCGGCAATATGAAAAGGAAGGGGAACATACAATTCATCAGTTGTTCCATTTTGCTGTTGGTTATCATCTGTTTCTCTAATTTTGACTTCAAACACTGGATAACTCTCTAATAAAAAGTTTTTGTTAGATGTGTTGATAATTTTAGATGTATCTTCATCACAATTAATTAAAACTGGTTGACGTAAATCGCATATTTCTTCAAATTTGTCTTTCGATGGGTCATCAATCTCATAAATTTCTAATTCATTGCTTGTTTTTAAGTGGAATTGGATATGCAAATAAAAAAATAACATGACACAAAAAACAACAATTGATAATACATATTGATATAAATCCATAATTTATTTAAGTTATAATTATTAAATAAATTATTTTGACTATATTAACGAAATATTACTCGTCATTCGACACTTTTGGCGCTAAATAAAAGCATATCTTACTACCTTCTCCTAAATCATACTTAATAGAAAGAGGGATTTCATCACTAAGCCCTACATTAATTGTTTGTGTTAATTTTGTTGTTGAACACATTTTAGATAAATATTTTAAACTAAACTGACTTTCAACTAATTCTACACCTTCGCTAATGCCATATTCAATAAGTACTTCTGGTTCAATTTTGATTTCTAATCTGGCATTATCTTCCGTAATAAACCGAATCTCATTTTCTTTGCAAGAGATTTGCACGTTTTGACCAAGTTCATTTAATTCGTTTAATATATTAGTCCAACTTTTTGCTTCAATCACTATATCAACATCGTATTCTACCTCGGGAATGCCTAGTTCGTCTTGATCAATATCCATTAAAGGAATTTGAAAAAAATGATCAAACACATTGAATACCTTTTCAGGAATATTTACACATCGAATATCTAATTTGTCATCATTGGTACAAATTAGTTCCATATTTGGATGCTTTAATGAATAAGACATAATTAATGAAAACATATTTGAATCCACTGATAAAACAATATCTTTATCAATAGAATACGTTGTAAACCAATCTTTTTTTAACTTGATATCGGCTAGACAAATATGTGATTTGTCCATTGATTGAATAAATAATTCATCCTGACTAAAACGCATAGTAATCGTAGACCCCCATGACTTTAATAATGTAAAAATAGATACAAATATTTGCAATTTATTTATTTCACTATTTTTGTCAGTTTCATTTAAAATCGATAATTGTTGTACCATTAGATTATTATATAATATATATCAATTTGTGTTAAAGTCGTTTACAAATATATATAATTAACAAATATCAATCAAATAAATTCAATCTTTTTTATAGTTTCTTTATCCACAAATGAACTAACAAGATTATATAATTGGTTAAGCAAAAAAGAACTATTATATATGTAACATTTTTCCAACTTATTAGGATATTTTTCTTTGAAATGGTTAGATATCGAATAAATATAGGATTTATGTTTATCCATTTCAATTAATGAAAAAGTTTTTACATTAAAATGTACAATAAAATTATTGTATTGGTTAATTATTGGGTCTATTTTGTTAGTTATCAAACTTGTTAAAAAATCATATGTTGAGTTGGAAGCAAAATGCTTGAAATATATGTAGTGAATTGTTATATGATTATGTTCGATTTTAATAAAGTTTTCAAATATATCAGTAAAATCGCCTTTTTTTATATTCGAAATAATTTTTTCTGAACTTTTTGAAGTTTCTGTAAATAATGACATTAAATATTATTACTAAATTGTATTTATATAATTATAGATTATCTTTGTAATTATATAAACTAACAAACTATTTTTATGCTTCACTTAATTCCTCTTCAAAATTAATGCCAGTTAAATCACGCGCATCATATTCGGGTGGGACATGCAAATTAATATCGTTACTATCAACATATTCGGAATCAATAAAACTAACATTTTTCAAATCATCCATATTTAAATTCATATCAAACTCATTAGGATTATATGAAGTCATAATTCCATTTTCATCTGTTACAATATCCATGCCCATATTGACATCTTCATCCATAGCAATATCTCCCTCATTTGATGAAAAAGAAATAACTAAATCCTTAATCTGATCTGTATGAACACCAGTTAAGGTTTCTAATTGACAAATTGTATCTTTAAGAATATATACTTCTTGTTTCAAGTTTTCACTAAGAATCTTCAAATCTTTATTATCTTTTAATAATGATACAGTTGCGTTCTTAGTTTGAACGATAACAGGCTTAATTGTATCCATTTGTTGTTTCAACAATGTGATGTCTGGGCTAATAGATGATCCACTGCCTGTTGTATTACGTTTTTCAAGAGCTTCCAATCGATTCATAATGGTATTTAATACATTTTTATCAATTTGAACTAAATTGGAATCAGTACTTATATTCATATTTGTGCTAGATGTAGCATGGTCAATCTCAATCAATTTAGATTCAACTACTCCTAAACGCAATGTAATTAATGTAACTGCTTGTGCAATAGTCATTTTGCTAATTCCTTGAACACCGTCTTTTTCATGTGATTCGGGTATTTGCTGGCTTTGACCTTGATATTGATTTGGATGTTGATTTTGGTATTGTTGTTGCATCATTTGGTTTTGAGTATGAGTCGCATGTTGTCCAGCAAGACGACCTGATGGAATGTTAGGACCATTTCCAGGTCTTGCTTGATTCGCAAATAGTTGTGCGGAGTTAATAGATGTATTTGGACCTCTAGAATATTGTTGAGGTTCAGGGGGTCCTGCTCGTCTTCTTTGTGCTGCCTGTACGGAACGATTTGTACTCATAATATTATATTTATTCATTACAATTTGTTTCTAAATAAGTTACGCAATTATATAACTTATTTTTAAAATATACTAGTTGGAAATTTATGTCTATCTTGAAATACTATTCCTCTATGTCCTTCAATATAACTTTCTAAATCATATCTTACAACATTTGCCGGGCATTTATTGCAAAAATGTTCAAGTATAACATCCATATATACTTCATTTTCATATATTTTTGAAAATTCTATTAATTGAGTGGCGCATTGTTTTGATATACCAATTGAATGTAAACCTCTAACACCATATTGGACTGTATATACAGGATAATTATTTATTACATAATTAGAATTATTTATTGAATCTAAATATCTACAACATCCTAAATAAAAAAACATTTCAGATATATTTTCATATTGTATTATTTCATCAATCGAAATTTTTTCTAATAAATTAATATCATCCTCAAAAACATAAGACCAGCTATCATTTTTTTTTGAAATTATTTCATAAATATGTAACATTGATAACTTATTTGATAAAACTTTATTAGAGTTTGTTAAAGCAGTAACTAATATAACATTAAACCCTATTTGTTCAAGTATATTTTTACTAAATATAGCACGTTTGCTTAATGGATCGACTGTTAATAAATAAGCGTTTCTATTCATTTATACATTTAATAAATAAAATATATAGGTTTTATATACATATAATAAAACTTATATGAAATTTATTTAAGCAACCATTTTTGCTTTAATTTGGTCGTGACATTTATAATCGTGCAATTCAAAATCTTCTACTTGATAATCATTAATATTATCTCTAATTTGCTTAATAGATATTGTCGGAAAATTATATGGTTCTCTTTCTAATTGTAAATTAACAGCATCTAAATGGTCTTCATAAATATGACAATTTCCTGTAAAATGAACAAATTCGTATGCTTCTAATCCACAATGTTTTGCTAACAAATGAGTTAATATAGAATATGATGCGATATTAAAAACTTTTCCCAAAAAAACATCACATGATCTCTGGTACATAGAACAACTTAACTTTTTACCATCATGTACATTAAATTGGCAGAGAATATGACATGGGGGTAATGCCATCTGGTTTAATTGACAAGGGTTCCAAGCACTCATAATTAGACGGCGACTAAAACGTTCCTTAGGGTCTTTTAACGCATCAATAATTTGCTGCAATTGATCAATGCCTTTACTTCCATCATATTTTTTTCCATAAGGATCACATAACGCATTAAATTGTCTCCATTGTCTTCCATAAATTGGTCCCAATTCATCTACTTCATATTGTATTAGACATCTTGAATCTAAGAACTCTCTTGAACCATTTGCATCCCAAATATGAACATCTTGTTCTTTTAGCAAATTATTATCTGTTTCCCCTCGAATAAACCATAACAGCTCTTTTAAACAAGTCTTCCATGCGGTTTTTTTGGTAGTTATAATCGGAATTTTACCATCTTTTAGAGAAAACCGCATAGAACGCCCAAATACACATTTTACGCGACCATTGCGCCCCTCTTCCCACGTACCATTTTCAAGAATATCATCTAACAAATTAAGGTATTGGTATTCTTCATGTGAAAACTTTTTTATATTTCTGAAAATATTTGTAGATACTAATTCAGAAAAAGAACTATCTACTACTAACCCATTATTATTATTATTATTAGTTTGTTTATCTTTATCTTGGTTATAATGATGATCTAATCTAGCGTATTCTTCTGCACCATGATCCATTATCTGGAAATGTATATAGTTTAGTAACTTATCTTTATATGTATATTTTATAAGATTATTAAGATTTATAAAATAATTATTTTAACATTTAATTTCTAAATATAACCTATAAAAGAACAATGGAAAGTTTAGATGAACTAACAAAAACAAGTAGTGGAAAACCAGGTTTTTTTAAACACGTATTTAATTTTAATGACGAGTCGAAATCAATTATGTTAAATATAGTTCAATATGCTGTTTTGGCTGTGATTCCAGTTGTTATATTGAATAAAATAACACAAAATTATGTTCCAGAAGCAGATGATGATAAAAGCAGTTTGGAACTTACTGCTGAAATTCTAGCACAAATAATAATTATGTTTGTTAGCATTCTATTTATTCATCGTATTGTTACTTATGTGCCAACATACAGTGGTGAAAAATATGCTGATTTTAATGTTACTAATATAGTTCTAGCTATGTTAGTTATTTTATTAAGTTTACAAACGAAATTAGGGGAAAAAATAAGTATTTTAGTGGATAGAATTGTTGAATTATGGGAAGGAAAGAAAAAAGGTTCAAAAAAAGGCAATAACCAAGTAAAAGTATCTCAACCCATATCTCAACCTATTTCACAAATGAGTATAGCTCCACAAATGGCTGGTGCTACATCTATAAACTCTTTGCCTACACAACAAATGCCAGATTATAATCAAATGTATCAACAAGATAACACACCTTTAGTTGGCGCTGCTACACCAGCTATGGGTATGGGTATGGAATCATTCGAACCAATGGCAGCAAACTCGGTTGGAGGAGGAGCATTTGGTTCCGCTTTTGGAGGTGGATGGTAAACTAACATTGGATTGTATATTGTATTCACATAAGAAGGTTTTTGGTGAATAGTATTCCACTCTATCTGCGAATTATCTTTTTCTTCATTATGTATTGTATTATTTTTACAACAAATATAAAACATATTTTATTTTATATAATATTAAAAATATTGTAAATATTATATATAGATTTATTTATAATGGACGTTGATCAGTTATTATATGCACTAGATAATGAAAACAATGATGGTATAATGAACTTAACAAATGAAAAGATTTTAGAAATGAATTTAAATGTATTAAAAGAATTACATTTGAATAAAGAAACGACATTAAATTACTTGAAAAAGCTAAAAGGGTATCGATATATTGATGAAATAAATGAATTAAGATATGGTGCGTATATTCGATGGATACCAATCACTGATCCAACTTATTTGCCATTGCATTATTCTGGTATGATATGCGATATTAAAATTACAGATAATGGTGTATTAATTGTTTGTAAAAATTTTATGCATAGACATTATACATTTAAAATGGATGAGTGTTTACTATTTCAAAAATTAACACAACAGGAACAAGTATTATTAAGTGCATTAGATCAATTAGATAAAGAAGAAGAGGAATAATAATAAGATTAAAATTAATATTTTTAATTAGATGATATAGCATCAATATATGTTTTATTAATAAAACACATAATACTTTCACGAGTAAACTTTCTACCAAATAAACATTCACTATGTAATAAATGCTCTATTTCTTCACTAGAAATACTATTATAATTTTTTAAACTTCTATAACAGGGAAATTTATAGTTTACTCCAACCCAATTTGTAAATGTCGTAGAGTTATTTGATTCATTAAGTGTCGTAATAATTTCATTATCTAATTTTAATAGGTTTATATATGTAATATAGTAATATTCAGCAGGTGCATATATATTTTTAAATTGTGTATCTAATATCTCATCTTTATTAATACATAAATTTTCAACTAACTTTCTATTTAATATAAACCAATTATGTGATTTAGATATATATTTTTTTGAAATATGATCTAGCAATGGTTCACAATTTGGAAAACATTGTTCTTTTGGACAAACATTAAAATAACCTTTATCATCTTGTGTTAGTTTATTATAAATAAAATTAAATGACTTAAATGGAATACAACTACCACTTATAATAATGAATTTGTAATTATTTGAGTCTTTGTATGCTTGTTTAAATAATACGTTATAAGCTTTTGGAATTGTTTGATCTTCATATTTTGTTTCGATACAATTATTTAATTTATATTTTTCAAAATATTTTAATTGTTTATTTGTTTTGTAGTGTATATATATTGAATATTTATTTATATCAACATTTTTAAAAAATATATTCCATAATTCTTCACAATTTATACTATCATAAATTAAAAAACAAAACGCAATTTTTTTCATATTATATAAGTAATATATAATTATTATTTATATCATTTTAAATATATTATGTAATATTTATTAATATCTTTTATGTGTTTTTCTTCTTTTTCCACCTTTTCCAAAGGTTTCCATAGGTTGTGCTAATTCATTCGCATAAGATTCAATATCTTCATTCATCATACCATTTTGCTCTCGTAGTTCTGGTGGCCCCTGAGCAAAAACCAGTTCTACTTTTTCTTGACTAATTGGACTTAATGCGCGTTTTATATCTTTTTCTTGCTGTTTGATATAATCGGGCGGAATGCGTTTTATATATTCATTTTTTTCAATATCAGATTTAGGTCCCTTTTCAATATCCCAATTATTTCCACCTTTTTTAGATATAGTCTTATTTCTTTTTTTCATAGTAACTCTCTGTTTTTTCTTACATTGAAATTTTCCACGCGTTATACCTTTTGAATTAAAAATAGTTTTAGTGCAAATGCCAATTGATTTTGCTTCATTTTCTGGGTCTAATTTTTTTATACACTTACATAGCTTATTTGCCATAATTTTTTCGGCATTTATTTTTAAAAGACGCTTCGAACGAGGTATTTGTTTTTTATAATATTGTAATATATTTGTATAGTCTTTCTTTGTTAAAGAACTCATACTTAAAATTATTACCTTTATAAAATAAATATATATTATATTTTTATAATCGAAATATAATATAATAAAATAAATAATTAGATTATGAATACAACTAATAATACTAATTGCATTAATAAAATAGTCGTCTTTGATTTAGATGAAACACTTGGTTATTTTATGGAGTTTGGTATGTTTTGGGACGCACTAACACGTTATTTAAAAGATACAAAATTACATTTACAAATACCAGTAAATCAAGAATTATTTAATTCTGTGTTAGATTTGTATCCCGAGTTTTTACGCCCGAATATAATAAATATTCTAAAATACCTTAAAAAAAAGAAGGAGCAAGATAAATGTCATAAATTAATGATTTACACAAATAATCAAGGACCTAAAACATGGGCAAATCATATTATATCATATTTTGAAACCAAAATAAATTCTAAATTATTTGACCAAATAATCGCTGCGTTTAAAGTACAAGGAAAACGAGTTGAAGTTTGTCGTACTACACATCTAAAAACCCATCAAGACTTAATTAAATGCACAAAAATACCAGAGGATACACAAATATGTTTTATAGATGATGTATTTTATCCTGATATGTCAAATAAAAACATTTATTATATTAATATTAAACCGTATATACACGATTTACAATTTAATACAATGATTGATCGCTTTTTAAAAAGTAGCATTTTATTCAATGCAAACGCAAAAATTAATATAAATAATGAAACATTTCAATCAAACATTATTGAACATATGAAAAAATACAATCATACTTATACAGAAAAATTATCTAAGGCTCAAGATATTGATGTAATTTTATCGAAAAAAATATTGCACCATTTAGAAACATTTTTTAATGAACAAAAAGGATACTTTCCTAAAAAATCAGTAACGCATAATAAAAATAAACATAAATTTTTTAAAAAGAATAAGACGATTAAATTAAAACGATTACAGTAAAAAATATATTAGTTATTTGTTAGTTGGTTATACATATTTTTTACGAAATAAGATATATCTTGTAAATACTTTTGAATAATAGCATTAATATAGGTTGTTGTAAATAATAGCGCGCCAGCAGTAAATGCTATTTTCCCATCTAAATTTGTAAATCTTATATGTCTAAATGGGTTGAATCTATACATTAAGAATAAACTAACATATAGTTTCACATAATATTGTAATGAATCTAAATATTCAGGAGCCTTAACTGATAATCCTAACGCAATAATTATGTATAATATCCAACTAGATATAACTACTATATTATATATTTTGAGTTGAACGTCATTTAATTCTTTATCAAGTAACATATATTATATTAGGATAATTATCTATTTATATAAATCTAAAAAACTTTTATATAAATAGATAAATATATTATAGTATATTATATTATATTATATTATTACACTATAAATGAATATTTATAATTATGTGGATCAACCTAGTTCTCAAAAATTTGAAACCATGAATAATCGAGCATATTCTAGAAACATACCATCACAACCTCTGCAACCATATTTAGAAGCCCGTCCTGTACTAACAAAATACTCTATTATGCCGGTTGTTGACCCAAGAGCTACAATTCATACACCTTTACAACAGCAAGCAACATATGACCCTGATAGAATATTTAATCATGGAAATGATACTGCACCTTGGTCTGGTTATGCTTCTAATGTGAATAAAGAGTCGGAACTTAGAAATCAAATATATGCGTTGCAATCTTGTCCACAAGCATTTTATGTTCCATCTAGTACAAGTAATTTATATAATGTTTCTTGGAATAATAGCATAAATAATGGACAACAGCCTTTTCCTGGTCTATTTACAGAAGAACCAGTACAAACATATAGGAAAAATAATGAACACACAAATGACATTGGTTATGCGTTATTTAATAATACTACGAGACAGCAGTTAAAGAACTTAACAAAAATGTAAATTTTACAAATTTATTTTATTTTATTGTATAATATTATATAAATGAGTAATAACAAAAAACAATTAGGATTTAAATTTTGGAATAATAATATAAATTCTAAAACTATATTTACTTATGGTTTAGGTAATTTAAGAAGTACAATAGGTTCAGCTTCACGAACATATAAGCATTGTAAACAAGAAACTTCAAATCCATTAGAATGCACATTTAATATTCATAGTAAAATAAAAGTTAATACAACTCCAAGAACAAAAAAAACTGCGCCTAGTGCACCATATATTGAATCTATTATTTTTGGAAATCACGAATTGCTAGTTTATTTTATTAAACCAACTGATAACGGAGGTAGCCCAATAATTGATTATGAATATTCTATTGATAATGGTATAAATTTTGTTAGATTTGGTGGCTTAGTATCTCCAATTAGAATTACAAATCTTACAAATGGATTTACTTATAATATATTAATTAGAGCAATAAATCTACTGGGTAAAAGTGAAGTATCTAATATTATGTCTAATACACCATCTACAGTTCCAAATGGTCCAAATATTTATGCAATAATAAATGGTAATTGTAAATTAGATATATATTTTATGGAACCAACAGACAATGGAGGAAATTCTATTATTAATTATGAATATTCGATTGATAATGGGGAAACATTTTATAGTTCTGAAACAAGTATTTCACCTATTATAATAACAAATCTTACAAATGGAATTATGTACGATATAATTATTAGACCATTAAATACAAACGGTGCTGGTGAAAATTCGAATACTGTTACAGGTATGCCTTGTAATATTCCTAATCTTCCAACTAATATAACTTCTATTTATGGAAATAATCAATTAACTATTAGTTTTACAGCTCCATCAGATAATGGAGGTAGTCAAATTACAGATTATGAATATTCTATTGATAATGGAATAACATTTAAAAGTTCAGGTGTAACAAATTCTCCAATAATAATACCAAATTTAGTAAATGGTACAACTTATGATATCATTGTTAGAGCAATAAACTCTATTGGTTTTGGAGAAAATTCCATTTTGATATCAGGAACACCAATGACTAAATCAACTCCACCAACAAACTTAACAGTTACAGCAAGTAATGAATCTATAATAGTTAATTTTACTGAACCTGTAAATAATGGTGGTTCAAATATTATAGATTATTTATACTCTATTAATGGTTCAACATATATTTCATCCGGTTATTCGTCTAGCCCAATTACAATTAATAGTCTAACAAATAATCTTGCATATAATATTACCTTAAAGTCTGTAAATGAAGTGGGTTCAAGCGTCGCTTCTTTATCAGTATTAGCAACACCAGTAGAACCAATTATTCCTTTTGATGGTGATGCTATTATTGCGTCATTAACTACAAGTCTTTCTGATTATAATGATGCATTAAATGGCGAATGGGTAAAAATAACAAGTTCTGAATATTCAAATCTTAAAACAAATGTAGCATCAACTAATGTTGCTGGATTAACAGACACATATATGTCTCTTGTCAATGCTAGTGGTCTTACTACAACAGATCAATCAGCAATTGTTGCAAATACAGTTACTGCTAACACGCCGGCAATTTTAAGTAATAATTATGTTTATGCATTTTCTGTAATATATGGAGGAACATCTTCTGGAACAGATCTTCGCGTATTTACAAATACAAGTATAACATCTTTTACAGGATTTAATCAGTTAGGAAGTGTTTTACCAACTACATCAAGTGGTAGTGGATATATTTCAAATTATTATGTATTAAAAGGAGTATCCACAACAAATGGTTCAACCAATGGATTATTATCAATTTTTACTGGAGAAACAACAAAGAGCGGTGATTATTTAGGATTTTACCAAAATTTTTCATTTACTAATGGAATGCGCTATAATCTTTATGGGATACCTGCAGTTGGCAGTGGAAGTCCAACTAGTAGTACAGTTTTAGGTGGTAATATAGACAGATATGGTGCTTTTGGTATACAAGCATTAACAACTTCTATAAAACAATGGAATTAAAATTAAATAAAATATTTAAATAACCAACGCATATTTATTATAAATTAGTTTGAAATAGATAATAAATATAATTCAACAAATTATAAATATAGTTAAATAAAATGTCAGAGAATTTGGTTAATCAACTAACATTAAACTATATGATAAGCAAACAGCAATTAGCAAAGTTAAATAAACGCATTAAAAATGACAATGACAATATTAGACAAACAGATAAGCAAATGTATAGAGAACGAATAATTAACTTATTTAATAACTTATTAGATGAAAATGAAGAGGAGCAAGAACATTTATTAACTGAAGATGTAAAATATGCGTTTACTTGTTTTATTGATAAAAGTATATATTTTTTTAAACAATGTGATAAATGCGATGATTTAGAAAAAGAACGCAATAATCAAAGTGAAAATGAAAATGAAAATGAAAGGGAAGAAGATGATTTAGATTTAGAATCGGAAGACAAACATCAATTATGCAAAAGTGACGATTCAATGGAATCAAATGATAGTCAAGAATATGATTCAAATGAGATTCCAGAAGAAGAAATATATGTTGCAGATAATAAAAATGCAAAAAAAAACTTTATGGAAAATATTGATGATATTTATCCAGATATTCAACTGTCTTTAGATGAAACCCAAGATATAATTAAGAAGTCAAATGTTGTAAGTAAAAAAAAGACAAAATCACAAGGCGTTGAAGATATTAATGATATTCAAGTAAATTGGTTTCAAAACGTACAACAACAATATAAAAGCAATAAAATTATTCCAAGAAAAAAAGACATTATTATTGCTGGACATTATCATAATAAATAATTTGAAAAAAGAATAATATATACAATTATATATGAAGAGACACAGAAATAGAATTATAAAAACACAGAAAAATAAAAGGTTACGAAAAAATAATATGACATCTAAAAAACGTGTTTTGAATCAATCTTTTTTAACCTTAAAAAATAAGTTTTCCAACTTGTTTGGTGGCAAAAAAACGAAAATAAATACAAACACAAAAATAATTCATAATAATAAAAAACAATTCACAAAACTAAATTGTAGCCCAGAAAATGATACGAATGATTTTACTTGTTATTCCAATGAAGACCTTTTTAAATTAAGAGAATTATGGAATTATCGTCATCCTGATGCTAAAATTACTAGTAACTCGCCAAAAGAAATTTGGGCTAAATTCAAAGAAGAATATTCCAATGTATGTGACAGAGAATCTTGCTGGATTAATAAGATTGCAAAATCGAATAAAGATAAAAAAGAACTAATTGATTCTTTTGCTCCTGAAGCCCCTGAAGAATGGAAAAAAAATCCTAATGAGTGGTTGTCAAGTGTAGATATATTACAAGTAATGAAACAATACGAGAAAAAATATAAATGCTTTGAGTTTATGGGCCCATCCCCAATTGACTTTGATACACATAAGCTATATGGTGAATGTGTATGGGAAGAATTATGTCATTTTTCTCTTGCCGAGCAAATTAAGAAGGGCAAGTTTAAGATAGGCATTATTTTTAATACAGATCCTCACTTTAAAGGTGGCAAACATTGGATTTCGTTATTTATTAATGTTAAGAAACAACTTATCTTCTTTTTTGATAGCGCAGGAGATCCGGTTCCAGAACAAATCCAAACATTTGTAAATAAAGTAATCGAACAAGGTCATCAATTGCCTAAAAAAATAAACTTTAAATTTGACCAAAATTATCCAGTTGAACATCAATATGGAAATACAGAGTGTGGCATATATAGTTTATTTTTTATTGTTCAGATGTTAGAAGATAAAATTACATCTAATTATTTAAAAACACATATTTTAAAAGATGACTATATAGAAAAATTCCGAAATGTATATTTCAATAAAGATTTATAAATCCACTTTTTTATAATGAAAATTCGCAAAATCATTCATAAATAAGTAATTATTCATTTCTTTTATTGAACCTATTGTAATAGACAATGTGTTGCTACCTAATTTATTACTAACATTCTTTTTTTCTGGGCGATGAATTATATCAAATCCTAATTGCTTTAAAATCGCTTTTAAATCATTTTCCAAATCCTCAAATTTGCCTATAATATCCACTGCACAAGTACTATTAATATCTTCAATATGTTTTGTTTGTTCCATAAAAATATGTCCATATTCAATATTGCTTACATTTTGACTATTTTGTAATGTCATATAGGTATCAAATGTAGATATACTAGGATGTAATTTAAAAATGGTGTTTATATGATTAAATCCAGAAACTGCCCTATCATATGGATGTCGAATAAAACAGAATTTCGTATAGGAATCCCATTTTTCATCATCCATACACATTTTTTCATTAAAGTATTGACTTGTTGAACAATATACATATATACCTACTTCTTTATTAAAAAAAGAATTGTCGTATAAAGAAATACCTGTAGACACCGGCTTTTTGTTATAAATTGTATTTGTATTATATATATTTTTTAGAATATTACAATTTCGAATAAATTCATTATGATCAGGTCTTTTTCGATTAATTAAATCAAGATAACTAACAAATCCATAATATTTAACTAGCGTTGGGCCTATATAGGAACCACCTGTTTTTGGAATATGAATAAAAATTGCCTTTTTTGCGTGATTAATGTATATCATATAAAAATTATATAATATACTATTTGCATATGCTTTTATATAGTTTTATTTAATTATTATTGGATTATATTATTTGTTAGATTGTATTATTTTTGTAAAAAAAGAATTATGTTGTCTCTTTTGTAATTCTCTAACATCATATTGTCCACCCTTTGGATTCAAAATATATACTTTATCTATGACTAACAATTCATACAACAATGGAATTCTTGCAAACATCTATGTATTATATTCCGTGCATTCTCTTTAAGTTGTTTTGAAATATATATTATAAACCAAATTAAAGAAACCCGAGATATAATATGTAATACAAATAAAACATAAATATATTTTTTACATATATTATATTTACTATGTCTACATTAGAGAATTTAATCAGTGAAACTAACAAACAGCTACTTTGGGAAGTACTTATTGATGAACTTAAGATTGCAAGTATTAGTCAACAAACACTTTCTAATATTCGGATCGTATTTGATAAAAATTTGACGATATTTAGAAACAAGTCGAATCCAAGTGACCAACTAATACATTTAAATAAACAATTTCTTAAAATTATGGTTATTGCTGTAAATAAATTATTTCCAAATTTAAAACAAGAACGTCGCATCAAAAAGATTAATATTTCTGATGAACAATTAGTCACTATTGATACCAATATCAATGCCAATATTTTGTATAAGGCAGAAGATATTCAACAATCTAGACAAGCACAATTAGAAAATTTATATAATCAAAAAAAAGATGATTTTGAGCAATATACACAAGTAAATAAACCCAAAAACTTGGACTTTTCAGATCATATAAGTGAAGAAAAAATAACATCGATGGATAACCTTCTAGCAAATGCAATGGCACAGCGAAACGCTGATTTGCAGACAATTGATAACACTTATTTTAATAGTCAAAATAATACTACAAATGTAAATAATTGGTTACAATCAGAAGAAACATCAAATCGTTTAAAACAAGAAAATTCAAATTCAAATTTAAATAATAATATGAAGTTAAAACATATTAATATTGATAGTTTTAATAATGATACAAATAATAAAAAAAAAGTATCCTGGATAAACGAATTAGAAAGCGAAAATACAATTAATATATTTTCAAAACTGAAAAAAGTTGAACCAGCAATAGAAGAAAAACAATCAGTTTATGAAACACAAACATCTATTCCATTGCCTATAGTGCAACCAAATACGAGTAATACTATAAATAATACTAATATTATAACTAATACTAATGACAATGTTAAACCCACTCCTATACTAACAAATTCACAAATAGTAAAACAACTTAATGACATGAATTCAAAACTAGATAAATTATTTGCTCTTATTGAGACATTAGTAGAACAAAAGAATACCAACAATAATATAGACTTACTTTGTTAGATTATTATTTTGATTGTTATAAGTATTATTCAATTTTGTAAATAAATTCCATAATGTTGTAATATTATCATATGTTACACAATTAGAAAATCTTTTGTATTTATTATTCATCTTATTAATGTTATATGTATTGTTATCTTTATATTATAGTTGTAAAAAGTATTTAAAGACATTCATAATACATATATTAATTATAATATACTCGGATATGAGTTGCTATGATGACTTACCTACTAACTTTCACGATTGCTGGGTACAAAATTTAGCCTATTGTTTATGGCATTATACTTCACTTATAAAGCATTTTGTAAAATCAGGTAACGATATTATTATGTATGAGATTACTACTAGAAATGGAAAATATATTTTTACTACAACAGTAAAATATAATATTACTACTCAAAACTTTGATGTGTCCGGAGAAAGACTTGTAACTACTCAAGATGAACAAAGCTGTAAAATAGAAAAATACGAAGAAAGATTTGTCCATTATCAAAATGTATTGGATTATTTATGGGGGTTAGATACTATAAAGACGTTTGAAGACGAATACGAAGAAATCGAATAATATTGTAAATAGTTTAATTATAATATTATTTTCTTACACTTTTTCCCTAACAATTTCATATTTTCCTTGTTGGTTTCTTACTAATTTACCTAATAAAATAGGTCTAAATCCTGGAATTCTCTTTGCCTGCATCACACTCTCATAATCATATACTTGTTTCGTGTCTGTTCTAACAGCATATTTTTTCCCATTTGGTAATGTGAGAACCTGAGCATCCCAGTCAATTGCCACTCTATTTATTGCTGCAACCATATCATTTTCATCTTGCGCGTAATTTGGATTGTAAGAAAATTCAGATACACTTGGTTGCCCAAATGATAAACATACTAATCCTTCTTTTGCGTTTGATTTCAAGTAGGTCGCACAATCAATAGATGATTCTTTAATACCCTTGACTAATTGTTCTGTCAACTGCTCTTTAATAGTAGAAATTTCAAATAACTTTTCATCTGAACTTTGAGGCACAAATGGTTCTCTTTTTGATAAATCTTTTAAACGCAACTCAATGGCAAATTCACTATCAATTTGCTCTTTTGTAAATGTCATAATATACACAAATACTTCAACAGACTGTAGCTCTTTTGGTAAACTTCGATGCGAACAAATACGACGAGCACGACCAATAACCTGCTCTACTCTTACTGGGTGCCAATATGGTTCCATAATATGAACATAACGTGTATTACGCAAGTTAATACCTTCGGAACCCGCAGAAGTAATCATTAAAACTCGAATGACTTCACCTAAATCATTGTTATTGCTTATTTGACGCAATTGTGCTGCTATATTATTAGGAATATTATCCCAATCACCATTATAGATGTTACGCAATATTTCTCTTTCTTCAGAATCTTCTGTACCAGTATAAAGAGCATAACACGGTTTGCCTAAATCTTCTTCTGTCATATCAAGTTCCCAAGAGTTTGAACTTGTGCGTTTGATTTTGAACTTGGCGAACCCATTTGTTTCTAATGTGAGACCAAATATCTCAATGCCCTCAAATGAACGAAACTGACTATACACTAAATGAAGCCCTTTATGGTCAATGTCTTCAATATTTTCTAACATTGCTAGAAACTTTGGACTATATGTTTCAAGACCAGTCGGGGTTAAAAATTCCTTCGAATTTGTCTTTAAGTATTTAAGAGCCTGTTGAATTGCTTGGTAATAATCTGTACCTCCCATTTTAGCAAGTAACTCATCGCCTTCTAGTTCTTCAGCTTCTCGTAATCCAGCATCTTCATCTTTATAATCAGGCAATACCATAGCGTTTACTTCTACTTCTTCTTTTTCTTCTACATTTTCAACAAATTGTTCTAATGGATTTTCATCTGAACCACCCATATAATTTTCATCATCATCATTTATTTCATCATCGTCATACTCTTCTTCAAAATTAACATCTTCAAAGTCGTCATCATCATCATCTGAATCTTCGCCACCTTTAAATATTTCATCCGTATCTAATTGTGATGATTCTTCTCCAAAAATATCTTTTATATCTTTCTGAATTTCTTCTTTAGTGGGGACAGCTGGTACTGGTAGTGGTATTTGTGTTTGTTTTTTTGCCTTTTTTTCTTCATCCTTTCTCTTCTTTTCTTCGATTTTTTGTGTTTTTAATAATTCCTTTTCCTCTTCTTTTTTCTTTTTTTCTAAAGCTTTTTCTTCATCTTTTCTCTTTTTTTCTTTGGCTTTTTCCTCCTCTTTTTTCTGTTTTTCTTCGATTTTTTGTGTTTTCAATACTTCTTTTTCATCTATTTTTGTCTTTTCTTCGCCTGCTTTTTTTTGTTCCTTGGCCAACTTCGCTCTTTTATATTTTTCAATAAAAGTAGTTACATCCATTTTTGAACTAACATCTCCTTTCGCGAATAATCCAATATAGTGTTTCACGTATTTATATAGTTCGTTTAACTCTGGTTCCGACATTTGGTCCAATTGGTCTTTATTTGTTAGTTCATATGTTCTTAAATGTCCCAATAATTTCTCTTCTAATTCGGCTTTATTTGGATTGCTCTCTAAGGAATCTTTCATTAACTTTTCATATTTTTCATACAAAGGCTTTCTGCTAATTATTATTGGATTTTCTTGGTCTAATACTTTCTCTTCTTGGTTTTGATTCAACTCAGAACGAAATTGTGCTGGCAATGGTCTACCTGGTGGAATAGGCATCACAAAATTACAAGCCAAACGTGAAAAAATACGATAGGTCGATGTAGGCTGTTTAAATATGCCATCCGCATCCATTACTCCACCAGTTTTTTGCTCTTTTGATTTTTCCGACTTTCTTTCAACTTGTCTATATTCTTCATACGTTTTAAACTGATAATTACTCATAGGAATACTTACAGCATGTTTATCGAAGTTTTTATCATAAGTTGGCAATAATTCTTCTTGTGCAGAACGGAAATAAGATGTAAGTCCCATAATTCTTCTTTTAAACTTATCAAGATTCATCACGGTTCCAGTGTTTTTATCAATAAAATTCTCAATAAACTTATCAAGTGTATCAGGCAATGCTGTATTTACAGAAAGTGTGGTTGCGTTTTCAATTGCGGTAATATCATTTTTTTTCAAAAGTTTGACAATGCGTTTAATAAACTCCGCATCTGACATTTGTCCACGTTCTTCCACAATTAGTTCACCCTTATCATTTTTCACTTCTTTCTTGTCATTAGTAACACCTTTATACCCAGTGGTCGCAGTTATTTTATTCTCAAACCCAAATGGATTACGTGTGATAGTAAGTGTTCTCGAACTAGGAAGATAATCGACATAATCTAATATCTTTTCTTTTGCGAAAATTTCAAGTAATGCATCTTTTGAAAGTTTTTTACTACCTTCAACAGATAAGTTGAAGTTCCATGTCTTAATATACCCCCTCAAGATATTAAACAGGATTCCAATCTCATTCGGATAGTTAATAATAGGGGTACCAGTTAATAGCACAACACGACAATTCTCTGCTTTTAATAAGAACTCATATAATATTAAAGAAATCGATTGGGGTAATACTCCATCAGGGCCACGTTTTTTCTCGTAAGTTTTACTGATTTTATTGATTTTATTTACAATTCGACTAATTAAATTATGTGCTTCATCAATAATAACTACTGCATCATCAAAAATGTTTTTATTAAAGTCATTTGTTAGTTGCTTAAACTTATCTCTTCGTAACCCATTATAATTAATGAAAAAATATTTACTACTAATCATTTCATCTAATTGATCATTAAGTGATTTCTTATCTGTAGATGATAGATTTGCATAATTATTCTCTTTAGTTATGTTAGTTAACCAAGCACCGTGTCTTCTTCGAATATATTCTACTGGCAAGTTAAGTGATGCGGATAAAGCATCTACGTATTCTGGATTTTTGTCAATTGAAATCCATTCCCAAAACTGGTTTTTTCTAAATAATAAATCTCCACACTTCTTAATTTCTTCCATATAATTTCTTCGAAGTGATGCAGGTGTCATTACAATTACTTTTTTAGCGTGTTTCATTCCTTCCGCAATAGCAATAGAACTACACGTTTTACCTGAGCCTAACCCATGATATAATAATAACCCTCTATATGGTGTATGTAAATTCATATAATCTCTCACAATTTTTTGATGCGTAAGTAAACCAACTTTGCCTGTATCTTTACCGATGTTTTCACAAGTGATACCTTTGCTTTCATCTAACAAATCATTTTTATATGGCTCAAATAAACCATTGATAAAATTAATGAATATTTCACGATTATTCATATAGTAACTAGACACATTGACGTCAAATGATGGTAAAGGTGGAAGGCGTTTTGGTAAACTTGTGTCACCAATTTTAACCATTTGTTCGGTGCCTAATGGAATAACACCTCTTTGAACTCGCGCAGTTGTTCTTACCCTTGGTTTAGCAATAGTTTTAGGCGTAGGAATAAAATCAAATAAATCTTCTTCATCCATATGTTTGGATGGCTCAATTTCTTCAAAACGTATCTCTTTCTTTTTTTCGATGGGTTCACCTATTTCTAATACAGACCCTTCCAATCTAGGTCCGCCTGGTGGCAAATCTTCTATTAATTCATCTTGTCCTTGCAATGGTTCATCCTCCTCAATAATAAAATCTAGTTGTTCTCTCTTTTTAGCTATTTTTTTAGCAAGTTTAGCAGTTGGCTCCAATGTTACAGGGGCTTTTGTTTCTAAAACTTCTTTGGGTTCGGGAAACTTTTGAACCACAATAGATAAACGTTTTTGTCTAACCTTATCAAGAATTTCTTTAGCTCGTTGTCCTTGGTCCCTTTCAGCAGTAATAAATGGCTTAGAAGGCATTTGTGTTTGATTTTCAACTATTGTTTCTTCTAATACATCAACTTTTCTTGGTGGTGCTACAACAACTTTAATCCCTGTTTGATGCTGAACTATAGGTTTTACTCGTAATTTATCTTTTAATGCTTCTAAATTGTTCATATATATTTCAATATATAAATTTTTATTATTTTATACATAGAAAACATTTATTATATAAGTATTTGAATAATACAAAGTTTGTAAAAATTCAAATAAATAAGTCTCTCAAGTATTATTATTACTATTACTATTTAGTTTCATCAATTTGTAGAAATTTTAATGCCTCATTGCACGCGATTTGTTCTGCCTTTCTTTTAATTTTATGCAACCCTTCCCCCAAAAATAAAAATACCTTGCCATCATTTACCTGTAAATAGTCTTGAACTGCCTTGAAATTATTAAGCGTGTTAATATGAACAGCATCTTCTACTCTTACTTGATAAATTGGCTGTCCTAAACATAAAAATACACCCATTTTATAACCTTCATCTGGATCATGGCTAATTTCCACATAATGTGGTGTCACTTTAAATTCCTTTTGTATTTTTACTTGTAAAATATTTTTATAGTTATCGTCATTTTGTATAAGAGCAATCCAATCAATGTGTTTTTCAAATACATTTTCAATAAATTTTTGCGCCATTTGAAACCCTGGACCCGTTACAAACATGTTTTGAAACCATCCTTCCTCGTCATTCACAGTAATTTTATTAAAATCAAGGAATAAGGCACCAATAAACGCTTCAAATAGACATCCCAATTTCTTCAAATTAGTTCGAATCTTTTTCTCCTCTGCGTTTCTAGAAATAATTAACCATTTATGTAATCCCATTTCTAATGCGATTTTACCAATTGCTTCGTTCTTCACAATAGCAATCTTTTTTTCTGTCATAAACCCTTCATTTTCCTTTGGAAAGCGTCTATATAAATAATATTTGGTTACACATTCTAGCACCCCATCGCCTAGGAATTCTAAACGCTCATTGGATTTCGTGCTTAAAGGCAAACAATCCGCTGGCTTTTCAACTACGCTAATATTTTGTAACGCGTTTTCAAATGCGGGTCTCTTTGTGTAAGAACGATGGACAAATGCACGTCTATATAATTCCATATTAAATATTTGTGCTGGAATACCATATCTAGTGAGAATAGATTGAACGTTGCTCAATGTAATCTCAGTATTTAATGAGTTATAAGGATTGAATATAAGACCATCTTCACAGCGAATTAAGTCGTCGTCTTGCAGAAGTGATTTCATATCGACACTTTGACTTGGGATAAGGGTTGCCATTTCGGGTGATTCTTATATAAAATTGAAATTTATCTTTAAGCTGTTTATATATATAATATAATAAGTAATTTAAAGAAATAACCAAATCAAAACAACTGTCATAAAAATGTTTCCTAAGACTGTTATCTTAACTGTTGATAGCCACGGTTTTTATACAGTTGATAAAGGTGAAATTGATGAAGATATTATAGATATTTCTACCACAAGTATTTTTGAAAATAGTTTTATTAAAAATGTATATAAAATAAATGCAACGATTTTAGGTATCAATAATATATCAACCAAGGTAACTTGTAATAAAACTATGAATAAAGTTAAAAAATATATAAAAAAGCATAATACACAACTACAAGATTTTACTGAAGACCAATTACATAAATTTGTGTTAGATTTACGTGATTTGTTAGTTGAAAGCAATGACTTATTCGTGAAGAGTTTAGAAAATGATGTACGTATATTTAAAAGAAAAAACATTAATAAAGAAAATACAAAAATGTTTTCAGATTATTTGTATCATTATGATAAATCATATACGATTGAACATAATGTATTATTTGATAAGAATTATGTTCGTTTTGAAGAAGATAAACAACATAACGACGAATTACGTGAAATGATATCAGGGATTAATTTATTTGATATCATGAATGCCTATAATATACAAATATTTAGTTTATTTGAACTTATTCAGTTCCTAATTGCTTTTCAAGTAGAAAATATCATTATTATTGATTTTAGTTGTTCTGAGTTTAAAGATTTGAATTCTGTAAGAGGACTGACTGACCGTGATGTGCGAGCAATTCGTAGAAATTGGTTAAAATAAGAATTTTCTGAGAAGTTTCTTATGTATATCAATATAATATGAGTAAAATTATTTATACTAAAGACAAGAAATTATATTTAGGCGACGCATTTGATGCAAATAATGAAATATTTTTACAAGAGAAAAACATAAATACTATTATTTGTGTAGCAGAAGATGCTAAAATTACATTAAAAAACTCAAAAATTACAATTTATAATTATGATTTACAAGATACTTATGAATGTAATATATCACTTTATTTTGACGAAATATTTAATATAATTCATAAACACGATGTTGTATTAGTTCATTGTGTAGCAGGCATAAGTAGGTCGGCTTCTTTTGTTATTGCTTATTTAATGAAATATTATGAATTGAGCTTAAAAGATGCTTTTTTATATGTAAAAAGGAAAAGAGACAGAATATGTCCTAACAAAAAATTTATGACATATTTGTATGAATATGAATTCAAATTATTTGGTGAAAATAGTCTTACATATGATGAATGTATAAATTTATTCTATTATACATAAGAATCTTACTTTCTCAGAGTATACTTAATCGTTCTAAATCGTGCAATTGGTCAATCGTGTTTACACCTATGATTTGATATTGGTTTGATTTGTCAATTTCCATTGTTTCAATTGTTATAACAGATTGCTCATTGTCTTTAATAATTTCAAATATATCTGTTAAATAATATTCTGATTGTGAATTATTGTTTTTCAAAAAAGATAAATTCCAACATAAAAGGTTGGCTTCAAATGCATAGATTCCACAATTCACTTCATTTATCTTTTTTTCTATTTGGTCGCAATCTTTTTCTTCCACGATTTTTTGAAATTGATTGTTTTTATTTATGTCGCGAATTATCCTTCCATACCCATATGGGTTATCTAATCGGGTGGTCATAATTTTTACTTTATTGCATTCAAGCATTTGTAACATAGTACTACATTTAATAAATGGTACATCGCCTGATAAAATAAGTACTTTACTATCGGGATGTCTTAGCAACTTTGGTTTCGCACATTGGATTGCGTGTCCGGTGCCAAGTGGTTCAGGTTGGTCTATATATTCTATTGCGAGTCTGTTATTGACATATTTCTCGATTGTGGTCTGAATAATATCTCTAAATTTGCCTACAATAATATATATTTTTTTGGGTTCAATTAGCATCGTCTCTTCAATAATATGAACTAACATTGGTTTCCCTCTGATTTGATGTAGGACTTTAGGCAAATCCGAGTTCATTCGCTTGCCTAAACCGCCTGCCATAATTACGACGACAAAGTTATTACCTGTTGACATACTAGATATTCATTAGAAAAATAATTGATTTTTTAAACGGCTTAAAAAGATGTCAATATATATTATTAACTATGGAAGACATCGAAGTGTGGAGAAATGTTTCTGGTTGGGAAAATTACTCAGTTAGTAATTTAGGAAAAGTGAAAAATAATAAAACAGGAAGATTATTAAAGCAATATATTAGAGGTGGCTATAGTTTTGTTGGATTATGTCAAAATCACAATAGTAAAACAATACCAGTTCATCGTTTAGTTTCTTTAGCATTTATAGATAATCCTGAAAATAAAAAACAAGTAAACCATCTTGATAAAAATCGTTCCAACAATAATATTTCCAACTTAGAGTGGACAACCGCTTTTGAAAATTGCAGTCATAGAAGTGCAAATGTAATACAAACAACTAATCAAAATATTAAAGTTTGGAGAGTAGATAAGGATACTGATGAAAAGTTGGAACTCTATAATTCATTAGAAGAAGCAGGTGAATGGTGTGTTGAAAATGGACTTACTAAAAACCCTAAAACAGCACGTGTGTGCATCGGTTGCACAACAAAAAATATATATAAATCCTCTTATGGCTTTAAATGGATTAAAAAAGAACAACAGCATTTAGATGATGAAGAATGGAGAAATGTAAAAATTAATGGTCAAGTATATGCAAATTATTTTGTTTCAAGTTTAGGTAGATTTAAGAATAGTAAAGGTATTATAATGGAAAATTATAAACCGCATCATAGTGGTTATATATTTTTAAGAGTAAATATTCAAAAATATGCTTTACATCGTATTGTAGCTATGACATTTATAGATAATCCTGAAAATAAACCTGCTGTAAATCACATTGACGGTAATAAAACGAATAATGCTGTAAGTAATTTAGAGTGGTGTACTATTAAGGAAAATAATGAACATAATCATAAATCAGGTTTTATTAAATATTATAATAGAAAAATAGGACAATATAATTTAGAAGGAATTTTAATAAAAGAGTTTAGTTCAATTGTTGAAGCTATGAATAAAACAGATGTAAAAACAACAATTAAAAAAGCTTTAAAAGGAGAACAAAAAACAGCCGGAGGATTTATTTGGAAATATTTAGATTAAATTTATTTTATTTTATCTAATATGTAAATTTTTTTATCTCGTGTTAGTTTATAATAATGGTCTTAATGAATGCGTCGCGTAACGCTCGTAATGCTGCTTCCATCACAAATCGTCCGACTTGCGGTGGAAGTGCTAAGAAATCAGGATTAGCACCAACAGTTGGCTGGTTTATGTCGTCTAATCCCAATATGATTCGCGCTACAAATACTCAATTTGGTCTTATCTGCATCCCCAACCGCACTGTCCAAACCCAAAAGTATGGCTACCACGCCACTCACGGAGGCAACATGGGTTAAAAAATTATAATATTTTACATAAAATTATAGAATATTATAGACAATTTTTAGATTCAGGTATATATAATGGTTTACAAGATTTACTATGTGCACATTGACGTAAATATAGTGCCTTTCTTTGTTTTATGATTTTACACGAATTGCTTTCTGGTTTATTATATTTTTTTACATTATTTTTAACTAAATATTTTGTATTAACCGCATAAGATGCGTTAATTAGTATGAAACTAATTATAAATATAAGATACATTTTTAAATAATAATATGTATTATTTTTATTTAATAAAACATATAAATCAATTTTTTAATTAGACCAGTCAATTTGTCTACCTAATATGTGTTCCACATTTTTGAAAATACCTGAATTAAAGAAACCGTTATGAGCCGACAAGGGAGATGGATGGACACCTTTAATAATTCGAGTTTTATTACTAATAAACTGCTCTTTTGCTTTGGCAAAGTTACCAAGTAGAACAAATATACACGAAGCATTTTGTTCGCTAATGAATTTTATTACGTCATTTGTGAATTCTTGCCATAAATTCATTTGGCTACCAGCCTTACCACTAATAACTGACAATGACGCATTTAGCAAGAATACTTTTTCTCTGTAAAACCATTTCTCCAAATTTCCATGAGTAAACTTATAATTGCGTTCAGGAAATTCAAGTTGTAACTCTTTATAAATATTTCTTAGAGATGGTGGAATAACTTTGATTATTTCAGGAACAGAGAAACTTAGTCCGTGTGCTTGTCCTGGACCATGATAGGGGTCTTGGCCTAGCAATACAATAGAAATGTCTTTTACATCCATTTCAAAGACACGAAATAAATGTTCTCGATTCGGATAGACTTCTTCTTGTAACGATTTTTTATTGTATATTTCATCTAAGTCAAATTCATACATTTGAAAGAGTGGTTTCCAAGATTGGTGATAAGAGACCATGATTGTGTATATGTATATTATAATTATAATTGTTATTAGTGATATTACGAGGAGGTGTTTTCCTTGATTACTTAATTAAATAATATATGTAAATCGTTTAAATGTTTTTTAATATATAAAATAGAATATAACTAACAAACCTATATGTTGCAATCTTGTAATATTAATTTTATTTCGCAATATGCATTTGTAGATAATAAACAAATACATATTACAGAATACATCGAAACACAAAAAAATAAAATAAGATGTCAAAATGGTCATGAATTAGTATCGGTAATTAATGTGAAAAAAATGAAACCATATTTTCGTCATAAAAACAAAGAAGATACAGATGGTTATCCAATGACTAAATGGCATTGTGAATGGCAAAGTTATTTTCCTATTACTGAAAAGTGTTTTCCATGTAAACCGCATCAGATAAAAGACAGACGCTGTGATGTAGTTTTAAATGAAACTACAATTTTTGAAATACAACATAGTAAGTATGAACGTGAAGAAATTGATAATAGAAAACATGATTATAATTTACATAATATAAATATTATTTGGTTAATTGATGGAAATAAAACCATTTCTATTACAAAGCTAAATGCCTCTAAGCGTGTTTACTTAGAATTTACATCAGAATATTGGAAGTATGAAAGTTTTAAAAGTTATGATTATATTTTTATTGATATTGATAACATAATATATAAAGTAAATCCAAATAAAGTTAAAAGTCATATGGTTGATGTTGAAGAAGGAAAATCAAAGGAATTATTTATTGAGTATTTAAAGAATATAAATACTATGAATATTTGGATTGATGAAGAACCAACACAGTGCAATTTATTTATTAAACAACAGGGTGCTGGAAATGGTAAAACATATGGGATTTTAAAAATGCTCGAAGATGATGATAAAACTCATTACAAAAATTTTATTTATATTACTAAGCAACATTCTGCTAAGCATATTATTAAATCGACGTTTGAAGAAATAAATAATGATAGTATAAATAAATTTGTAACTCTTAAAAACATTGAAATAACTGAAACTAACAAAAAATATGTTATCAAGTATTATAATGAAAAATCATCAATGAATTGTACAGTTATTATAGCAACAATTGATGCATTTACATATTCAATTGGAAATAAAAACCATACTCATCGTGATAAATTTGAAGGATTAATTTATTCTATTTTTGAAGATGGGTTTATTGAATCGGCAAGTTGTGGGAAAATAAATTTTGGTGGAGTGGACCCGAAATTAAATAAAGAAACATTATTAGTTATTGATGAGTTTCAAGACCCACCAAGTTATTATGCAAAGGCAATTGTTAGAATAATGCGTGATAAATATATTGATGTTTATATTGTTGGTGATAAGTTACAAAGTATTTCTAATGAAGATAATGCATTTGTATACTTCTGGGATAATGAATTCTCTTCAATAAATACTATAAAATTAGAACCTACTAATATTTGTAGGCGTTTTACACATCCAAAATTAGTGGATTTTGTTAATTTTATGATACCATTTAATAAATATAATCTTCCTGAAATTAAACCTTATAAAGAATATGTTTATTCAGATAAAAATAATAATGATAATCCTATTACATTTTTTGATGGTAAATTTATAGATCCTAATTTAAAAACTGAAAAAAACGATGAACTAATAACTTCTGAAGTAGAAAAAATTATGTATCATTATGAATTAGAAGTACATACTTGTAATCGATTTCCTGAAGATTTTTTAATAGTAACACCATTTACACAAAAAAATCCATTAGTAAATGCGTTAGAATTGGCTATAAATATTTTTTGGAAAAATAAATTTACATCAGAACCTAGTTATATAGAGTTATGGAAAGAACAGCTTAAAACACAATTATCTAACAAAGAAAATGATAAGTTATCTACTCTATTAAATTTATCAGTTGAAGATTACTATAGATATGCTATATTTCATAAATCGGAAGAAGGAAATTCAATCGATTTGTCTGAATCTGATTATTCTACACGCATAGTTTCTTGTCACTCATCAAAAGGAGATGGAAGAAATGTTGTATTTGTAATTGGGTTTAATGAAAGCTCTATAAAAGTTTTTAGTAAACTAACAAATTGTTTAGTATATGATTCCTTATTGCATGTAGCATTAACACGAATGAAAGAAAAATTATATTTTCGTTATTTAAATGAAGGCGACAATATTTCTTGTAAATTAAATAATTATTTTCAAAAAAAACATATATTTGTAAAAAATATAATTCCGCAAATAAATATAAAATCTTCTATAACTCTTGATTTAGTTAATAACCAAAATTATGAATTGTTGAATGAAAGTATTATTAAATTTGCTGAGTTACTAAAACTTGATGAAAATAAATGTGATAAAAAAATTATTGATATGGGTAATCATATATTGCGTTATGCTTCATTAATGATTACAACTGAATTAGAAATCGTAAATAAAGAAAAAATAAATAATTCAGATGTAAAAAAACAATTACAGGCCAAGTTATATGAAGTTGTCGAATCCGATATTACTTGTGCTTCAAGTATGAAAGGTTATTATTGTTTGCTCGAGATTAATAAAGAAATACCAATAATTAAAATTTCTGATAGAGGAAAAGACTATATTCATTATTACAATGTAATTTATGAAAATATAAAAAATTTACAATCAAAAATAAACCATTTTTTAAAAAATGCGAATTCATTAACATTGTGTCCTATAGAATGCGTTGTTTTATATTATATGTTACAAATATTACAGTTAAAAAAACGAACGAATGTTAATATTATTGATTTATATAATATAATCGACATTTATAAATATGGATTTTCTATTGATAGTATTTCGGAACATACAAATTGCTTATGCAAACAACATTTTAAAGATACATGTTGTCTAGTAAAATCAAAAAAAATAGACGATATGAAATTATATCTTATGAAGCATTTTGACAAAGTTAATGATATTAAATATACTATAAATATGATGACTAACAAATATCCATCATTAAATTGGTTAATTAATCATTCTATCTCATTTGAATCAGGAAATGATATTTTTAAATTACTCGCAAGATTTGATTTAATTGGTTATGATGAAAAAAATGTTTTAATAGTTTATATTAAACCACAGTTTAATTCTTTGAATTATAATGATATCTTAATAAAAAGTATAATAGATACTTTTTTATTAAAATACGTTAAAAAAAATGATATCGATAATGAACTAACTGAAAAAACTAGTAATAATTATATTAGATTTAATGGAAAAAAGATTATTACATGTGTAATAACATTAGAACATAGCGAACCTTATTTTATTGAATGGAATAGTGGCGATTGCGAGTTAATTGATAAACATAATACTCTAATAACTAACATTATATATAATCATATTTTTAATAAATACTCTACTGAAAACACATCATTATATTATTTTTATATGTATTGGAGAATACATTGTCCTGAAAATAAAAAAGTACCAGCCAAGTTTATTCAGTTATTAAAAGAAAGTCTAAATACACAAAAAGTTACAATTAAATATGTACATACATTTTTTATAAGATTAGAATTTGAACTTGAATTAATAGATGGTAAATCTAACAAAGAAAAAATGCTTCAAAAATATGAAGATAAAGATTATTTTATGGAAAAAATAAATAAGTATGTAAGCGGATGCATTAAAGAATTTTTAAATATGAATGAAGATGATGAATAAACATCATTTTCTACTTTTTTTGTTAGTATATTTCCTTTTGTTAGTTGTTTGTTTTGTATTTTTTCTCTTTTTATTTGGTTGTTTTCTTTTTGTCTTTTTGCCTCCCAATAATTCATTTGGTTTTTTCCAAACACTTTCTTTTGTAACCTTATTTGACCAATAAGGACGATTGTGTGTTTTAGAAAATGCTTCTACCCAGTCGCTTTTTTTTGACCCAACTTCTTTTATAGGTATCTGTGCTTGTGTCTGTGTTTGTGGTTTATTTAGATTTGCAAGAATTTCATTAACACGTTTTTTATTAGGTTCATAAATAGTGCTTTCAAAATACATAATTGGCAACTTTTTAAGACGATATTTACTCATTACTTTGGGGTCATTTATATTTGCTTTTAACCATCCATCCTTAATAATATCCAAATGCTTAAAATCTGTTTCATTAAAATGGTAAACAAGAATATCCCTACCATCTGGATTTAAACCATATTGACTTAGACGTAGAGTATGATAATGCGACAAATTATATTTCACAGGTAAATTATAGTATACATTATTTACATATTCAAAAAGGGCTTCATTCGGGTATTTGCAACCCCGATTAGCAATAATCGGAACAGCTTTAATATATTCATCAAACAACTGGATACTAGGTTCGATTAACATTATACCACCATTAACTCCCGAATTATCGCAGTCCTGTATAATTTGTTCTTTGTCACTGGTGTAACGCAAATTCTTATTTAAATTCGCTTCACCGCATTTGTAACAAACAATAGATGGAGTATTTAATTGAAAAATGCTATCAATATTGCCCATAAGTACTAAATCACTTTCAATAATACATACTTTTTTATAATTAGTTAAAAACTTGTAAGCAAAAATGAAATCGCACGTACGTAGTGTATTGAATGATGTATATTTACTTTCAAACGCAGTGACATTATATGTGATACCTTGGTCATTAAATCCAATTGTTTTATATACAAAAGGTTTAATCTGTTCAACAAATGAAGCTGGTGTATCTGTTTCAGAATACATATAAATAATGTTTTGACTTGTATTTTGTCGCAACATTATACAAAAGTATAATTCTAATTCAAAGTATTTTACATTTGAACCAAAATGGATCACCGCAAAAGCATTTTCTGTTTTGGACATATATTCTATGGATAGATTTTTTTATAAATTTATTGATTTATTGTTTTATAATATATTTTTGAAAACTACTTAATGGTATTTTAACAAATACAAATAATATGATTATTAAAATTGATACACGCGAAACCGAGATTTATAAGAGATGTCAGGTAATTTTGTCATCTAATCCCAAGTTCAAAGACATCCAATTAGTTTCAGAAACTTTGCCCCTGGGCGACATGATTATTCACGATGAAACGAATGCATATGACTGTCTTATTGTTGAACGCAAAAGTTTGTCTGATTTAGGTGCTAGTATTAAGGATGGTCGTTATGAAGAGCAATCATATCGTTTAAATGGATTAGAGCATCATAATCATAATATTATTTATTTAATTGAAGGCGATTTAGAACGATTCAATACATTTAAGGAACGCATTGATAAACAAACGCTGTATTCTGCTATGATTTCGATTCAGTATTTTAAAGGATTTTCAGTTATGAGGACAAATGGGCTAGATGAAACAGCACATATGTGTTGCTCAATGGCTTATAAAATTGCTGGTGGGTTGAAAGCGGGAAAGAAACCATATTATTTGAATAAACAAGAGAAGAAAGAACAAGAGAAGAAACAAGAAGACAAAGATATGGTAGAAAGTTCTGAGAATATTCTTGAACAAATAGGTTCAAAAGAAAAAGACTATTGCTCTGTTATTAAAAAGGTAAAAAAAGATAATGTTACATCTGAAAACATTGGTGAGATTATGTTGTGTCAAATACCTGGTGTTAGTTCGACAAGTGCGTTGGCTATTTTGGCTAAGTTCAAAACTTTACCTAACTTAATTCAATCAATACAAACGGATCCAGATTGCCTAGCAAATATTTGTACGACAGATGCAAATGGAAAATCAAGAAAAATTAGTAAAACAGCGATTGCGACGATTGTGCAATACCTCCACCTTTGAAAAGGTGGAGCCAAACTAATTAATTTTCAGTGAACCAAGGTTACCTCCTTTAATTAATATTTCTTTAAGTTGTTTTGAATTATATATTTCAAAATGACTTAAAATCAAATTTGAATAAGTATATTATGTCTAATGAATTTGTAAGGTATTATAATACAACTGATAAATATATAAACTATGATGAAATAATGAGTAATGCTAAATCTATACACTGTGACAATGTGACAAATAGTGATGACGCATATAGGTATTTACTTAGTGAGAAAGATATAGATATGGTTACATTTAACAAAGTCGATAAAATACTTTTATTAAATATTGATGCGTTACGTTCAGATGATAATGGTTATTACTTTTATGATTATTATAGTAAATTAGGTATTGACATTGTGTATCGTGTTGACATTATGGATAATATTCGTGTGCACGTATATAGCACAAATAATAAAGAAAAACCATGTAAAATCACATATTTTATCAATAAAGATGAATATCAATATGATGAATTGAATGAAATTATCAATGTTGCATCTAAATATAGTTATTATACAATTCGTATTACATTTTTAGAAAAACCAAGTGTCGAAGATGAAATCCATATTCATTCAAAAAATTATGTAATGAATTATGATTTTAGAAAAACATTTATAACTAACAATATACAAACTAAAACAATTCAGTATAAATGTGGATTTTGTAGAAGAATACCTAATAAATAATATTTTGTTTAACGAATATTATTTATATATTATTAATATATATTGTGTAAAATGGAAGACGATTTATTTAAAATGGTTGGAATACTATTTGTTAGTTTATTCATTATTTATATTGTAGTAAAGTTGTTTCATTTACAAGCCTCTGTATTGGAAGGTTTAACTAATCCTGATTCTTCAACAAATTCAATACCTGTTTCAGGTGAAGCCGGCACATCTGCTTCTTACGCAGCCGGAATCAAAGCCCAAGTAGTTAAGTTACAAGATGAACTATTGGTTTCCAAGTATAGAAAAGACTATGAAACCGCTATTATTAATTTAGACGATTATTGTGGTATGCTTTTACTTCAAAATGCATTAAATATGAATACAAGTGGAGACTTGAAGACAAATATGGAGAAGTTGAATAATATGAATACCTTAAGACAAGCAAAGGATTCATTGAATGTTGCGATGAAGTTTTTGGATGCTCAGTAAATCAGAAAACCAAAAGAACCTATTCTTTTTGAATATTATCTAAGCGCGATTGAATTTTTTTAATTATGTCATTTAATAAATTTAGTTTGTATGATAATTCTATCTCAGATGTTTTTTGTATTAATAATATATCGTTTTTTTGATTAATAAAATCTATTAAAAATTTTTCATATGTTTCTTTCATTAGTTTTTTTTCTATAATATCATTATCATAACACATTGTCTGTTTTATATTCATTAATTATTATAAATATTTTTAAATACTTATTTTAGTTATGTTACTTAATTTATTATTTTGGTATTAATTACAGTAAACTAAATAATATATTTGTTGTTATCACAAATGCTAATGAAATATGTTGCTTAATAATTCTAATAAATCTCAGTAACAAATATTTTCCAAAAAGGGAAAAGGGAAATCGATTTTGGACATTTATAAATGTCCATTTTTCATTTTAGTAGACACTTTGGTCCCGAAAAGTTGCCTCTGACTGAGATGCTTTAAATTATTTTTTTTGTGAAAGGATTTGTTACGTTAAAAATTTAATGCGTTATTTTTGTAATTATTTTTTGTAGCACTATATTACAACGAATGACAACAAACTTTAGTGAAAAGTGTGAAAAATCTAATAGTTTTTTTGAGTGTAAAATATGTGATTATATTTGCTGTCTAAAACAACATTATGTACAACATTGTAAGAGCAAAAAACATAATTTACTAATAAGCAACACTAATTACAACAATTCAATAGAAAAAAGTGTAAAGCATGATTGTGTGTGTGGTAAAAAATATGCTGACCGAGCTGGTCTTTGGAGACATAAAAAAAGTTGTAGTATAATTAATCCTTCATCTAAAAATAATAATAATAATAATAATAGTAATGATGATACAATTAAAGAACTTGTAGGATTAATGAAAGAAATGGTTAAAAATGGCATTTATTCTAATAATACAACTAACAACACAAATACAAATAGTCATAACAATATTAACAATACATTTAATCTAAAAGTATACTTAAATGAAACCTGCAAAAACGCAATGAATTTAAGTGAATTTATAGAAAATATTGAACCAACTATGGAAGAACTGGAATTAACTGGAAGAGAAGGTTATGTAAAAGGTATTTCACATATATTTTCAACGAGATTAGATGAGACATCATCAGAAGAATCGCCAATTCATTGTACAGATGGAAAAAGAGAAGTGTTTTATATAAAAGAAAATAATGTTTGGAATAAAGAGGATGAAGAGAAGACACTACTAATAAAAGCACTTAGACAATTGTCTCAAAAAAATATAGGTGCAATACTTAAATGGAAAAATTTGCATCCAGATTGTACCGAGTCAGACTCACGTAAAAATGACAAGTTTTTAAAAATTACATTTAATGCGATGCCAGGTTCAACACAAGAAGAATGTGATAATAACTATAAAAAGATAATTAGTAACATGGCTAAGAAAACAATTATTCAAAAATAACTTAAAGGTACTTTACACCCTTGAAGATTTAAAATGGCACGCTTAATGCCAAAAAAATCAATAAGGTTTGCCCTTCACAGAGCGTGTAAATTTTGGTTTTGGTAGTTCGTCTAAACTAACTGATAAATTCTTGCTTCTTGATAAATAATTTGGTCTTTCTTTATTATTTATCGCATTATAAGCAATTTTATAAATATTTGTAGATCCATTAACATCTCTATTCCAATAACCGCATCCGTTCTTACAACAAATCAGCCCATGGACGATAATGTTTCCAGTTCTGTATGGTTTTGGATTTTCCCTAACCATCGTCTTTTTACAAATACCTACTTCACATTTAGAACACATACAACTCGTTCTAAATTCATCAACCAAATAAGTTTGAAACCCTGCTTTTCTAAATAAGGTTCTCATTCCTTTTCCCTTGGTTGCTTCTTTATATTTCATTTGTTTTTTTTGTTCGTAATCACCAAAACAAACAATTACATCTTTTTCATTTCCAAATATGCGTTTGAAGTTATTTAACATTTTTTGTTCGCTTCTTTTTGTGTTTCTATAACTTTGTAAGCGTAATTTTCTAAAAATGTATTTTTCATAAAAGCTAAATAACATTCCGTTTATTTCACTTTTCTTTTGGATATATTCCTTAAATTTTGTTATGTTAAGTGATTTCCTATTTAGTTTAGATAATTCAGTTTCCCATTCCATAATTGTTTTTCCGTTTATTTTTTCCTTTTTTAATTCCAATTGTATTTTTGAATACTTCTTTTTCTTTGTTTCTTTTCTTCGTTGGTCTTGTGAATACCTAAACTTATTTGCTTCTTTATTGGAATTATCAACGCAATAAATTAAATCACATTTTCCGGGATCAACCGCAACTATTTTTTTATTTTGTAAAGAAGAATAATCATCTAATTCATCAATATATGTTTCATTTGATAAACCTTTTTTCATCATAGGTAATTTCTTACCAATTAAATCTTTACGCAATAATAACAAAGAACAGCTTACGCCATCTGTTTCTATCATATGATGAAATTCGTAATATTTTTTCTTGAAAAACTTGCGTTCAGTTCTAAAAAAAAACTCCCATATTTTATCTTCCTTGCGTTTCAAATTCCCTTTTGTTAAAAAATCACTTTTATTTCCTTGTTTCTTTGTCATAAGTAAATGAACTAATGTAGTTGTATCTAATCTTATATGTTTTGGTATAACTTCACTTCTCATAGGAAATACATTATAAATTGTTTGTTCTTCCTTTTCAATTTGTTTCATCATAAAAATCATACAACCAAAATAATCAAATGGGCTACACATTAAGTCATAAACAATATTATTCTTTTTATAACTTGCTTTGTTTGGTGTAATAAATTGTTTTTCTTGGTTAATCCATTTGTGATACATGGAATGAGATTTATAATTTGTTGTTTCAGTATTCAATAAATCTGTTTTGATTTTGTGTAGTTGATTACATAAATTATTTACTCTTTGTTCCTTTGCCTTTTGTGTAATATTAAGTTTTCTTATTTTGCTTACAATAAACTTCTTTTTCCAAACTACATTAACATATCTTTCAACATACTCTATATAATGTAATTTAATATTGTTCTCATACATAGTTAAAATATCAATAGTTAGATAATCTAAAATAGTATTCATATGTGTATAATCTAAATTTTCATTTTGAATAAGTGGTTGAAAATCTGTTTTGTAAAAAGCTGTTAAATTATCTTTCAGTTCTTTGATTTCTTTTTTTGGTGGTCTTCCACTTGCTTTTTCATTACATAATATTTTCATACAAGAGTTAATAAATTCATCATTAATAACTGGTAATTTATTATGCTTATCATAATGATCCAATAAAAAAAGTTTCATAAACATCATAGTTTGAATAACAATTTTATTACACTTAATAACCGCATTTGTAATTTTCGGTAAGTTAATGTCAGGATGTTTCAAGACACTTTTCAAAGATGTTTTAATTCCTTTGAAAAAGTCGGTTGGCGGATTTACTTCTTTTTCCATCCCTTATAATATTCCTTAATATTTTTATTTTAAGTCATTTTACGCAAAATATAATTTATGAATATTTTTATTTAATTTTATAAATTCTTCATCTGTCATAGGTTTGTCATTTATATATTTTGAATATATTAGGTATTCAATCATTTTTTTTAACTTTTGAAAATCACATTTTATATTAATATACTCATTTGTTAAAATATTAAATAATACATATTTTGTTTCTTTCTTATATAATTTTATTTCATCATTTAATTTAGTTGTTAATCGTAATATTTCATGTTGCCTCATTTCATTAATTAATTTATCTGTATTGGTAATTTCATCATTTAATTTCCCCAATTCATTCTCAATATCATTTATTATAATTTCAATATCATTAATATCAAAATGTTTTATTACAGATAATATAAGCGTTTTTGGAATATCAACATTTTTATTACTACTATTTTTTACTTTTATTTTCCCATTTTTATATATTTTAACAATTTCACCAGTTTCTTCGTTAAATAATTTATATTTAATTTTATCACCAACTGAATATTCGTTTGTTTTTTCATAAACTATATTATTTTTATAATCTATTAATTTTTTATTGTTAATATTTATTTTTTTGTTTAATCGTTCTTTAATATGTATTAGATCTATTATGTCTTTGTTATTTAATAATGTATCATCTTTATTAATAAATGTATCATCTTTATTAATATTATTTATTTCATCACTATTTTCTTTAATATTTTTAATTTTTTCTAACTCGTACATATACATATAAAACGCCAATTGTAAATAATGTTCTTTTTCTAATTTTTGAACACATTTAAACTCATATACAATATTATTTTCTTTATCAATACAATCAATAAATCCTACTAACTTACGATTTAATAATTCTATTTCATTTTCACTTTCTAATTTGTATTCAAATAAAGAATTTATTGAAATATTCAGCTCGGTTAATCTATTTATACATTCATCTAATTTTTGTTTCTCTAACCAGTCATAATTGGTAATTTGATAAATTTTAAATAAATAACCATTTTTTAATGTATTCCAACAATTAGATATATATAATAATTCTTCTGGCGTTAATGTTAATATGTTAATATTATTAATATTATGTTTTTTGTTCTTTGGTTTATTATGAAGTTGAATTAAACATCCATTATTTCCATTATTTATAATATTTTCTTCAAAATCTCTTTCAACTAATATTTCAAAAATATTCATTTTATTTTTAAGTTTTAATTCAAACATACTCGGTATAGCAAGACCAGTAATTTCACTTACACTTTCCGTAGTTTCTTCATTTGATATTTTTAAAGGAATATTTATTTTACTAATTGAATAAGTATCATTCTTTATTATTTCTAATTGATTAAAACATTCGTCTATAATATTTTGAGGAATAAACTTTATTATATCCGTAATTGATGTTGGAATGTTTTTTGTTTGTTTTTCTCTGTATTCAATATATATATCTTTATCTTCAAAATAACAATATTCATGTATTATAGTTTTATCTATAAAATGTAAATATTCATTATTATAATGATGAAATAGTGTTAAATATTCTATACCTCTTGTAGTAGCGACATACAATTCATTAGAACAAATACAAGGATTTGCGTCTTTTTTATAAAACTCAAAATATGAATTATCAAAATTAAATATAATTACAACTTTTCTTTCCAACCCTTTTGTTTGATGAAATGTTGAAAATATTATCTTTCCTTCTAATAATTCTTCATCCAATTTTTCATCATCATTAGTTGGAACATATACCATTACATCTGGCATTTCTCTTTTAATTTTATTTTCTAATTGTCTAACTGGCGATTTTACGCTTTTGATTGATGGCGCTAATATAAATATATCACTCGGTTTATAACCCAAGTTAAAATAATATTTAACTTCTTCAAATGTTCTTGAAGATGTACCTAATTTATCTCCAAAACAATCACAAATTATGTATCTTGGTTTATTGTTTGTAATTTTATTAGATATAATTCGTTCTTCCTTTAATAAGCATTTATTAATAAATAATGACATTTCAAATGTAATTCTAAAACTAACTGATAAATTACATTTTACCCAATTATAAGAATTAAAATTAAATAACTTACTTGCATATTCAATAAATCTTTGATCTGCTTTATTAAAATCAAATATGCTTTGTTTTTTATCTCCAAAAATACACATTTTTGTATTTGTATTATTATTATCTTTATAAATTTTACAAATAAGTTCATAATACAAACTGGTTATATCTTGTGCTTCATCAGGAACAATTAAATCAAAATTAAATTGTTTTAATGGTTTCTTTTTAGTTTTTATAATTTTATTTATAATTGTATCATTAAAACTCTGATTATCATAATACTTAACACAAAATGAATGATAACTATGGACTTCTAAATTATGAAGCCCCAATTTTTTTGCCTTTTCCCTTGTTTCTAATTTTAATTTTGAATTATATGTCAATAATAAAATATTTATATTATGAAAATATTTTGCGATATGTAAATTACATGTTGTTTTTCCACTTCCAGCAACACTATCAACTACTACATTATTATTTAATAATAGTTCTTTAATAATATTATTTTGTTCTATTGAAATTTCAGGTAGTTTCATTTTATATAATATGTAATTTAATGTTTATATTATATAATTAAATCAATTTTATATTTATGTGTTCTAATCTCTTTATCATTATCAAGTATTCTATAATCACTACTTACAATATTATATTTTGTTTTTAGTAAATTTTTTATTATTGACAACCAAGGTCTTTTTCGTTTATTTGGTTCTCCAACAGCTTTCATATTATTAAAAGCATAATATTTTCGTATTTTAGGTATAAGTTCCATTATTTTTTTTTGGATTTCTTCATTTTTGTCTAATTCATAAAGTGTATATTCAGTTCTATTTTCTAAATCCAAAATAGATATAATTTTATCTACAATTTCTTCCTGTTCTTTTTTATACAATTCACTTTTAAGACGCATTACAATATACTTAAACTAATAAATAAATTTTAAGTATATTATTTATAAATTTTTAATTTTCGTCTTCTTGTTGATGGTTTTCTTTTTAATTCATAACCTTCTTTCAAATTATAAGCATATTCAAAATAATTTTTATAGTTTTCCTTTTTAACTTTTTCAATAGCTTTATCTACATTATTTTCTAATTGTTGATAATTTCCAACATTCCTATCTTTTTTCATGTAAGTTTTTATTTGGTTAAAATATGCTTCAATTGGTAAATTACTGCGAGGTGTATATGGAACAGCAAATAAATATGTATTACCACTTTTAGTTATAGCATTTTTTATTAATTCGTTATTATGACTTCCAGCATTATCTAAAATAATAAGATGATCTTTATAGTTTGGAAATATGTATTTTTCTAAAAACTCTAATAATCTTTCTTTTGTCATACCTCCCTTTTCATATAATTCTTTTCCAACACATTTTGTATTACTTATTGCTACTAATAAAGTAAATTTACGAAATACAAATTGATTTGATGTTTTTATAATACATCTCTTGCCCAAATTACAACGACTATAAGTTGGTTTCAAAGCAGAACCAACACTTGTTTCATCCAAACAAATAATTTTGTTGATAGGAAATTTACGAACTTCGGTAAAAAATTTATTCATTTCATTTTCTTTCTCAATTGGTTTCTTATATCGTTCTTTTGGAAAGTGTTCGTGTCTTGTTCTTTTTCTTGTTTTGTTATTATCTCTTATTACTTGTCCTAAATGTTGAGGTGTAATATCAAACGATGGATACTTCTTTTTAATATCAATAGCTAATTCATTCATAGTAAGTTGTTCGTTTTGTTTCAATAATTCTAACGCAGTATTTACTTGTGGTTTAGTAATTTTATAAGATATCGGTTTTCGGTTTTTTCTTGTAAGATTTTTGGAAGTTTTATATTTATGTATCCATCTTTTTAGTGAAGATTTTTTACAATCAAAGATTTTACAAGTATTGTCATAACCGACATCATGGTTTAAGTAATAATTAACGGCAGATAATTTATAATCAGGACTTTTATGCTTCATATAATAAATATATAAAAATTATATTAAGCGTGCCATTTTAAATCTTCAAGGGTGTAAATTCAAAAATAATATATATATAGTTGTATGTTTGGCTCCACCTTTGAAAAGGTGGAAAAAATTGAAATTAATTATTATTTATTAAATATGAATAACAATATTAAATAATAATCTAACAATACTATATAATATAAGATGAATAATTTACTCGATACTATGTTTATAAAGCGTTTCTGTTTGCCCTCGAATTCGGATATTAATTTGTATGAAAACGGCAAATCTGATATATCGTCGTGCGTCTGCGGGAATTATAATCATGTGTCGTGCGTTTTACAAGGGAAAGGGCGACTTGAAAAAGGCTAGAATATTGAGTTTCGGTGTAAATCAAATGGTGAATTCAAATGGATTTTCTCCGAGTATACATGCGGAATGCGATGCAATTTCAAAGTTGATTCCATTAAGACAAAAAAAGCATTTAGAACAAATTAATTTATTGGTTATTCGATTATCGTCGAAAAATAAAATACAATCGAGTAAGCCGTGTAGCAATTGTATTGAAACGATGGCAAAGTTACCACCTAAAAAAGGATACAAAATACAAAATGTGTATTATTCAGATGGATTTGGAAATATTGTAAAGACAAGCTTGTCTTCTTTGGAAAAGGAAGAACGACATTATTCAAAATATTACCGAAATAGACAACAATTTAATAATAATAGGGAATTAATTGGGGATGATTAAAAACGCATTTTTTTATAAAAAGATGGTAATTCCCATTAGATAAATGGTGTCTTAATACTCTTCACATTATACGCATGATAAAAGAAATAAATAGTAATTATTAAAAAGGTAAATGCGCATCCAAATTCAAGTGTTTTTTGGTCATATTTTTTATTAATTAAGGCTCCAATGTAGGCAGCCAGGAAGTAAAAAATAAATAAAAGTGTTCCAATAAGATAATCAACTTTGCCTCGCTTGCCATATTCAAGAACCGCAAGTAGAGACACAGGTGGCAATAAGGAAAACAAAATGGTTCCAACTGCGGTAGCATAATCAGGTACAACATTTAGCAAAATGATGCCAGGAAGCATAACGAATGATCCTCCTAGACCAAATGCGCCTCCTAAAATACCTGATACGATGCCTATAAGAATAGTATAAATGATTCGTAGTTCCATTACAAAGTATTATATAATATATTGTTTTTATTTATTTTGATTTGTTTGTTTTGAATATTTGTTAGTTTATTAATATTTATATAGTATAGAATTAAATATTAATATGAGTTATCAAGACATTGGTGCTTTAATTGTTACAGAAATTATTGGAGATTTTGGATTTCAAAAATTTGCAAATCATGGTGGCTTAACCTCTTTTTTTGTTGGCACAAGTGGCTATATAGGTGTTGTATATTTTCTTATTCGTAGTCTTCAAGGGTCACAAATATTGCTAGTAAACGCAGTTTGGGATGGTTTAAGTGCTCTGATTGAAACCTTGGCAGCAATGATTATTTTGGGAGAATATTTTGATGATCCTTGGAAATATCTTGGTATAGCACTTATTATTGCTGGGCTTTTCTTTTTGAAGATTCCAATGAAGCCACAAAGGGAATTTAAGTTTCCAAGACTTTTTTAGAAATTATTTAATTATTAATATTATTATTATTATTATTTTTTACAATTTTGATTAGATAAACTTATTATATTTTTGTATTCTTGTATTCTTGTAAACAAACTTTAATCGCATCTTTTATGTGAAGTATATCAGGATATGATTCTTCTAATTTACTTGTATCTAAATAATTATTTGATCTATCTGCTGCTAAAATTTTACGTTGTTCTTCTTGGGAAAAATTTTTCCAAACAAAAGAAGGATCAACTATTTGTTTATACATTTCTAAGATTTCATTATGACTTATTAATCCAGGATTTGTTAAATTTAATGTTCCAGTTATACCTTGTTTCATCATATCTATAACTTTGGGCAATAATTCAGGAAGTACTGTCATTGAGTTTGGGATAGAACATATTTTATCATAATTAACAATTTTTGTAATAAAATTACGTGAATTTTCTTCTCCAGTAATAGGCATACGAATGCGTAAATTTAATACATTATTTTCATACAAATGCATTATTTTATCTGTAAATCCCTTAATAATTGAATAAGATGAACCAAAAAAATTAGGTATTGAACTTTCATTAAAACCATTTTTTTCTTCACATAGATGTTGATTATCAAATTTAAATATACATCCTGTACCTAAATATGTATAATGAATATTTAACTTTACACAAATATGTGTTAGTAAAAATGGAGAATACAAATTATCACGTATATTATCATATAATTTTCCTTCTTGTTCTAAATAATCAATTGTTGTATAAGTTTTATCTCCAATTGTTCCATGTGTACGTCCAATAAATGAAATAATATGTGTTGGATTAACTATTTTAATTTCCTTCTCTAATTTACTTATATTATCTGCTCGTGACATTCCAATAATATAATTGATTTTTTCTTCATTTAATAATTTACAAAATTGTTGTCCAATCCAACCTTTAGCACCATAAACTAATACTTTCATAGTATATTACTTAACTCTATTATTTTATAACTTATAAAACGAATAGTTTAATATATAATTGAAACAATTTAAAGATAAGCTGACATATCATATAGACCGCAATCTAGATTATAAATCAAAATAAATAAAATGGTTAAATTATGCGACATTGAATACCAAATTGATAATAATAAAAAATGTGTATTACTACAATATTTTGAAAAGTACCCATATCCTCTAAGTTCTTTTCAAAAATATGCGATTGAAGCAATTGTTGGAGGCGACCATGTGCTAGTAACTGCTCATACTGGTTCTGGCAAGACTTTGCCAGCTGAATTTGCGATTGAACACTTTGTTAGTCAAGGAAAAAAGGTAATTTATACATCACCGATTAAAGCACTTTCAAATCAAAAATTCTATGAATTCACAAATAAGTTTCCTCATATTTCTTTCGGTATTTTAACAGGTGATATCAAGACGAACCCAGAAGCAGATGTATTAATCATGACTACAGAAATCTTGATGAATACATTATTTTTGAAGAATGGAACAAATACGAATTCTACTAATGCAATTAGTAGTAGTGCATATTTTGAAATGGATTTTGAACGCGACTTAGCATGCGTCATTTTTGATGAAGTTCACTATATCAATGATGTTGATAGAGGCCATGTGTGGGAAAGTAGTATCATGATGATGCCAAAACACGTCCAAATGGTAATGCTTTCTGCGACAATTGATTCGCCGGAAAAGTTTGCAAAGTGGGTTGAGGACCAACATGATATAACTGCTGACAATAAATCCGTATATCTTGCAAGCACATACGAACGTGTTGTTCCTTTAACTCATTATGCATTTATCACTTGCACACAGGGACTATTCAAAGTGTTGAAAAACAAGGATTTGGAAATGGAGATTATGAAAAACACAAATAGGTTGCATACAATTCAAGATGCAAAAGGCAATTTTATGGAAACGAATTATTATCATTTGAAGAAATATTTAGATATATTCGAGCAAAAAAATCATTATGTCAAAAGACAACATGTCCTTAACTCTGTTGCTAGACATATGGTAGATAATAATATGTTACCTGCGATTTGCTTTGTGCTTTCGAGAAAAGCGTTGGAGCAATGCGCCAAAGAAATTACGACAAATTTGTTAGAAGATGATAGCAAAATTCCGTATACGATACGTCGCGAGTGTGAGCAAATTATCAGAAAGTTACCAAATTATCAGGAGTATTTAAATTTACCTGAATACAATACGATTGTATCGCTTTTAGAAAAGGGAATTGCGATTCATCACGCAGGAATTATGCCTATTTTAAGGGAAATGGTTGAATTAATGTTTGGCAAAGGATATGTCAAACTGTTATTCGCAACTGAGACATTTGCGGTTGGAATTAATATGCCGACTAAAACAGTCGTATTTACGGACATGAATAAATTTGATGGATCAGGAATGAGACCATTTTTATCACACGAATATACGCAAATGGCTGGCCGTGCTGGTCGTCGTGGCATCGATACTGTGGGACATGTAATTCATTTATTTAATCTATATAATACAAACTTTAACTCGGTAAGTCTGAAATCTATGCTAAAAGGGAAACCACAAACGCTCACTTCGAAGTTTAAGATTTCATATAACTTGCTATTAAATTTGGTTAAAATGGATGCGGATACAGATTTTCTAAAATATGTGAGACGGAGTATGATACAGGGTGATGTAGAAAAGCAGATAAATGGAATAGAAATGGAATTACGTGAGATAGTCGATGCGTTAGAAAAGAAGCAAACTAGTTTTAAAATGATCACCAAGATTGAATATGAAGTTGCGAAAAAATACTGTAGTATATTTGAGAAAAAGAATGCATCTGTAAACAAGAAAAAGAAGGAAGCAGAAAAGGAAATGAAACAGATGGAGAATCAATATCCGGGTATAGATAAACTGGTAATAAATGTGAAATCTATAGAAGAGACAAAAGAGCAAATATTACATTTGGAAAATGTGAAACGTTGTGTAGAAAACACATTGGAATCCGATGTGTATAATTTACTTGGTGAACTTATTTCGTATAATTTTATACAAAGAGATACTAATGATACCTATAAGAAATATTCATTAACATTGAAAGGTGAAATCGCCTCGTGTATTCGGGAGGTGCATTGTTTAGCCTTTGCGGAACTGATTGAATCAAATAGTTTTCAAAATATTACATCAAAAGAGTTAATTACGATTCTGAGTTGTTTTACAAATATGAGTATTCCAGATGAGAAAAAATGTGTGCATTATAATACATTTGATAAGTCAGATACAGTCAAAGAATTACTCACCGTTATTGATGAAAAGTATCAATTTTGGTTCAATCAGGAGCTAAATCCAGATATCTATGCTGGAACAGGCGTTAATTATGATATGCATTACGATTTATTGGATTATGTGTATAGATGGACGAATGCCATAGAAGAACAAGAATGTAAACAAATTTTGAATGATATGGTGACAGAAAAAGATATCTTTTTGGGCGAGTTTGTCAAGGCTCTTTTAAAAATTAATAATATTACGGCGGAGTTGGAGCCGATTGCGGAAATGTTGGGTAATATGGAGTTACTATCAGTTTTAAAAGAGGTTCCACATATGACATTGAAATTTGTTGCGACGAATCAATCGTTGTACCTTTAACTCAGGAAACCAAGGTTTCCCGAACCCTTCCTTTTTCTTTAAGTTGTTTTATAATATATATTATGTTTGATTTACAGTTTATTTGTTAGTTTGGCTCAACCTTTTCAAAGGTGGAAAAAAAATTGAATTATTCTATTAAATATATAAAATTTATATACTTAATAGAACTATACAATACAAATACAAATATAAATACAATGACGCTATATAATCGTATCAATAACTATCTTATTTCGGTTTATTATAAAGTATTTCAAAATAATATCATAACTCAGAAAAAAACAATTCATTTAGGAAGATGGAATATAAATGATGCGAATAAAACAAATATAAAAATAGATTACGCAAATGAAGACCATTGTGGGACGTGTTTAATTGCAAAGGCTAATGAAAAAACAAAATAAATTAAAATTACATGTCTATAAAATAAAATTTAATCTAATAAAATGCATTATTATTAAATAACTCGCGACCAATTATTAAATTATGTATATTTTTTGTACCTTCATATGTATTCACTGTTTCAAGATTAATTAGATGTCTCATAATATTATAAGAATTTGTTATTCCATTTCCTCCTAAAATATCTCTACAAAGTCTGGCAACAATCAATGAGTTTTTATAACTATTTCTCTTGGTACAAATTATTTTACAAATATATTATATATAAAGGATAAAATGCACATTTTGCACGCCAATTCAAAAGAAGATGCTGAACAAGTGAACAAACTTATTGGTCAGGGTAAAGACGTATTTATTCTTGTTTATATGGAGGGTTGTGGGCCTTGTAACGCAACTCGTCCCGAATGGGCTAAATTAGAAAATGCGTTAAAAGAACAATACGCTAAAAATAATAAGTTGGCAATCATTGATTTAAACAAGGATTATCAAGAGGTTGTTAAACATTTAGGCAATATTGATGGATATCCTACATTGAAACACATTAATCATAATGGAAAAAAAGTGGAATCATATGAAAATAGTAGGGTGAAGTCCAAAGATCGTTCAGTGGATTCATTTATTAACTGGATTGAGAGCAATATTAATACAACTGAATCGACTACGCCTACGAGTTCGCCGGAACATGTATATGAGAGATTAACAAATACACATATTTCTAAAAAAAAATCATCTTCAATGAAAGGAGGTACTAAGGCACGACACACTAAAAAACAAAGTCATACAAAGAAACGCAGTACTAACAAAAAAAATGGTTGGACACGCAAATACAAAAAAAGCATCAATTGTAAAAGACCTAAAGGGTTTTCTCAAAAACAATATTGTAAATATGGAAGAAATAAATAAGAAATATATGTTACATTTTTTATCCGAACATCATATAGATTTCATTTTTCGTAATGGGGCGTCCCATGATTTCTGAATAGGTCTTAATACCTTCGCGAATAATATTTTGTAACTCGAGTTTAATATCTACGGCTCTATCTTCTGATAAAATTTGGTCAAACTTGATTTCACCATCTTTTACAATTTTTCTCATAACACGTTCGCGAATATGAATAAAATCGATGCATTCTTTTTCAAAATGTTTATCTAAAACAAAATTCATTCTTGTCTATTTATTTATATCTATAAAAAGTTTTTAAATAGATATAGATATAAATATAAATATAAATATAAATATAAATATAAATAATTCTAATTTGAAAATGCGACCAATAATATATATTTATAAGTGCCTTAAAGCTCTTTAAGTTGGTTTACAATATATATTATAATTGACTTAAAGAGAGTTTGATTGTTAAAATATATTTTAGATAATAATTTCGATTTGGCGAGTTGCGCCCGTCCACCATTTAAAAAGGAATGGTTCTTTTGGTTTTCTGATCTAAGCAACGCGTATATCTACTTCGTTTCCCTTATAATAACCTGTATCAACTAGAGCCTGTGTGTAACCCGCACCTCCCCAATTTGGATCCATTGCATTATCAGAATACAACATATTATATTCCGAATTCTTAACCATATCAGCAGGCGAGTCTAAGGGTGTAATTGAGCCTACATAATAAGATGATTGGTCGTATGCAGGGTAACCATTTTGATTATAAGGTGGGTCATTACGTGTCGCATCTACAAGAGGAGTTGTTTCAAATTTCATTGGCAAGGGAACTGGAGTTGTAGGTGGTAACCCGCCTTGAGGTTCGCTAACACTGGGTCTCACTTTGTAAACACGATTGCCCTGAGCATCATAAGAGTTTTGAACATAGAGAACAGGACAACGAATGCCGGCAGCACGTTGCCATTCAAGAAACTCAGTATATTCCTGTAAATCGTTAAACATTATTGGATTTACCCCTGGAACTTCTACTAAATTAGTATTGTATAAATAAAACTTGGAATCTTTTTGTATTAATAGATTGGGGCAACGTTTCTCTGAATTATTGTTATTTTGTAGTCCTTCAACCATATAATTTTTTGTAGAAAAATAAGAATAATAATACAAGCCTGCTAAAAATACGATTAAGGCAAATGCTAGGGTTAATGACATATACTATATAAATATAACAATATTTTATTCATATCAGAAAACCAAAAGAACCTTTCCTATTAATTGAATTGTTTGGCTCCACCTTTTCAAAGGTGGAAAATTTTATTTTAAAGCCAGGGCTTCATAATACATGGACGTATTACTATAACGACACTGATTTAGTCAAAATTACTTATGATTTAGAAACCTTTAATCCTGATTATATGATTTGGAGATAAAAAATATGAATAAAATGATAATACTTACAATTGAGTTGTTATTTTTTCAATTTCAGATTGACAAAATATGTATTCGGCTTTAAGTTGTTTTGAAATATATTTAATCCGAAAAATATGCTATTAATAAATATTTGTTTGTTTGTTACCTACTATGCTAATAAAATAATATGTGACAATTATGTAGTATTTCTCAGTAACATAAATTTTCCAAAAAGTAAAAAGGGAAATGGATTTTGGACATTTTTAAAATGTCCATTTTGGAAAACCTTGGGGAATTTGCGAAAAAATGTCGATAAAATCAGTTTTCTTATCATAATGCTCTTAAAAATATTTTGATAAGTAAAAAAAGTGTTACGAGACATTTTTTGCGAGTTCGACTAACGGGTTTTTTTCGACTTCCAAATTTCCGGGTTTTTGGAAATAATAAAACCCAACATTTTATAAGAGAAGCAAATTAACAAAATATCAACCCGTTATGATTTAGTGCTAAATTCAGAAAAAATTAAAATTATGGTAAGGGTCCAAAATGGAAATAATTGGAAATCGTGGAAAACCCGGGTTTTTTAATACTTCCTAATATTAAGGGAAAATGGAAATGAAAAAAAACCCAAAAACACATACTTATAGTTGCGAAACCTGTAAATTTTATACAGCACACCACAACGACTATATAAAACATCTAGATACACGCAAACACCAGAAGCTTCATGAGAGTGGATACAAAGATGAATCTAATGATTCGCAAACTATTTATAAACCTATAATATTTACGTGTAAACACTGCACAAAAATATATCAAACCAGTGCTGGATTATGGAAACACAAAAAACAATGTAATATAAGTAATTTGGATAATAACGAATCAATGAATAAGTTAATATTAAAGATTATTGAAGAAAATTCCACATTGGTAAACAAGCTTGCAAATGATAGCACTGAATTACAAAATATTATTAAGGAGATGATTAAAAACGGATTAATAAATTCGTCAACTAACAATTCTCATAATACAACGAATAATCAAAATAGTAATAATACATTTAACTTACAAGTATATTTGAATGAAACGTGTAAAAACGCAATGAATCTAAGTGAATTTGTAAATACAATCGTTCCAACCTTAGAAGAACTCGAAAAAACAGCAAGAGATGGATACGTAAAAGGCATTTCAAGTATTGTAAATACGCGTCTAGATAAAGTCAATAAAAAAGACCAACCTATTCATTGCACTGATGGAAAAAGAGAAGTGCTTTATATCAAAGAAAACAATGTTTGGAATAAAGAAGATGAAGAAAAGCCATTATTATTACGAGCAATAAAAGAGGTAGCGCGTAAAAATATATGTAATATTCTTGAATGGAAAAAGTTGTATCCTGATTGCACTGATTCCGACTCACGAAAAAATGATTTGTATTTGAAAATATTACTAAATGCGATGTCAGGTGGTTCGGAAGAAGAAAGTAAAACAAACTATGACAAAATTATGAGTGTGGTTGCGAAACATACGATTGTTGAAAAAAATTCCATTTAATATACATTAAAATAATTTAAAGATCCTTTAAGCCAATTACAAATAATATATATTAAACCAATTTAAAGAAAAAATGTTAAAAGAAAAGGTTCGGAAAACTTTGGTTTTCTGATTTAATTACCAGTTATTCAATATAGTATCAAACTCCTTCTCGTCCATATTTTCATCTTGACCTAATAGTTTTTCCAAATTTTCCGGCATATATTTTTCTTCAATGTGTTTCTTATTTGCTTTTAAACAGAAACGTATAAGGCAAATCTCTAATTTATGTTTATAATACATTTTACGAAATTTATCCAAAGTTAAAAGTATATTATGTAACTTTTGTGATATTGTATCAAGTGAACAATTAATTGGTATATGTTGGTTATCATGACATAACATAGAAACCCCAAGAATTTTAAAATCATCATATATTGGAGTCCCACATATAATTCCTTTTAAACCGACAGGTAAATAAGGTATATAACGTATTTCATTATAACAAGCTTTTATTCCTAATAATTCATTTGTAAAGGTTGGTAAATAAGTTAATTTATTTTCAACACAATGAATATATTTTAATTTTTCTGGTATTTTTGGTAATCTTGTAATATAATTATAACCACAATCTAAACTAACTAGTGTATTTGGCAAAGTAGGTAAATATGTTAGACGATTATCGGTTACATTTAATCCTTCTAAGTTAGGTGGTAAAATTGTTATTTCAGTTATTTGATTTTCAGAACAATAAATTTTTTTAAGACAAGAAGGTAGATTAGGCAATTCAGTAAGTTTATTTTCATTACATTCAAGTAATTCTAATTTATTATATTTTGATAAATCAGATATTTTTGTTAGTTGGTTGTTACTGCAAGATAATTTTTCAATGGAAATAGGTAGATTAGGCAATTCGGTAAGTTTATTTTCATTACATTCAAGTAATTCTAATTTATTATAATTTGATAAATCAGGGATTTTTGTTAGTTGATTTTTATAACAAACTAATTTTATAAGAGACGTAGGTAAATTAGGTAATTCGGTAAGTTTATTTTCAAAACAAGCAAATATTTCTAAATTGCTATAATTAGATAAATCATCAAATTTGCTTAATTGATTATTGCCACAAATAAAACTTATAAGCGATATAGGTAAATTATGCAATGATGTAAGATTATTATATCGACAATTTAGTATCCTTAGTGAAACTGGCAATACACCTAAATCGCTAAGACAATTATTTTGACAATTCAAATCTTTTATAATGCTATATTCCATACATGGCAAGGTTTTTAATTTATTATTGTAGCAAGATAGAATTAATAAAGTTTTTGGTAATTCAGGTAATTTAGTTAATTGGTTATTATAACACCAAAGTTCTAGCAATGTTTTAGGCAACTCCGGCAACTCAGTAACTCCTGTTTTTGCACATACTAAATAATGAAGTATATTTGGTAACTTAGGCAAGCATATTAAATTTGGATTATTTTCAATAATTAATTCAGTTACATTTGTAAACCGTGTCAAATCAGGTATCCATGTAATTGGTTCTATGAATTTTTCACCTAAAATCTTAATAAATTTTGCATTAGATGGCAATGTATTAAGGTATGATTCTGCATTGGGATATTTATTCGCATTAAGAAATTCTTGAACATTGTATAATTGCATTCTTTTAGGGTTTATATAATTGAATAAAACCATATAAAAATCAATTTTTTCCATCTAAAATCTTTTTTACAGATATAGGAAAAAATGTTATTTACAATTAAGAAATTTAATATATATTTTTAAAACAATTTAAAGAGCCTTTAAGCCAATTACAAATAATATATATTAACCCAATTTAATTACCAGTTTGCCAATATAGTATCAAACTCATCTTCATCCATATCTTCATTTTGACTTAATATTTTTTCCAAGTTTTCCGGCTTATATTTTTCTTCAATGCGTTTCTGATTTACTTTGAAATAGAAACGCAATAATCGTTTTTTACATTTCATTCTATAATATATCTTACGAATATTGTTAACAATTGTAAGCGCTCTATGAAGTTTATGCGTTGTATCATAATCAGGGGTTGAATCATAATCGCTCTCATCATCATCATTCGTATTATATGTATTATATTTTTGTGGGTTTGTATTAAATACATCTCTTTCATTAGGAACATCTTTAATTATATCTTGGAGTAACTCGTAAATAGGTGTGTCGCTAATATATTCATCAAATGCCAAGGTAGGTGGCCAATATGGTATATGTGTAATCTCGTTTTTTTCACAATAAAACCACTCTATATTATCTGGAATCATAGGTAAACGGAAAATGCTGTTTCTATCACAATCAACACGTTTTATATTAGGCGGTAACTTTCCTAATAAAAGAAGTACATTATCTTCACAACGCAAATCAGTTAACGAAATTGGTAAAGTAGGTAAAACCTGAATATAATTATGATTGCAGTAAATTCGTGTTAGAGTAGACGGCAACATTTTAGGTAACTTTTGAATACAATTATGATTACACCTAAATTCGATTAGTTTCGATGGTAATATATCTGGTAACGACTGAATACAGTTGTGTTCACAATCAAAGTATTCTAATCCATCAGGCAACTTAGGTAAAGAAGTAATGCGATTCATTCCGCAATATAATATTTTTAATGTGTTTGGTAATTCATCAGGTAATTTTGCAATATAATTATTATGACAAGTAAGTGTTATTAATTTAGATGGCAATTTTTTAGGCAAATACGACATGGAACTATCGGGACAAATTAGTGTCTCTAATCCATCAGGCAACCCATTTAGTTCGGCTATGTTATTATTCGTACACGTAAATGACTTTAATCCATCTGGCAACTTTGGTAATACAGATAGATTTGGATTATCGTATATATAGAGTTTTTTCAATGTGTCTGGCAATAATAAGTAAGACAAGTCCATAAAACATTTGTTTTTAAATATAGATAATTTTTGTAGATTTTTGTATTTTGATAAATCATTTGGAATTACACCATGATTATTATTGTTAATTATAATCATTGTTGCGTCCAATGGGACTTTATGTAAATCACTGATTAAACACATGATAATTTATTTTTGCTATCAAAAGAAAAAAACAATAATGGTTTCAATTTTTTATCAGAAAACCAAGGTTTTCCGAACCTTTCCTTTTACACCTTTGGACATTTAAAACGCTGTATTTTATTATTTTAATAGTATAAGTAAAATTAAAATAATATTAAAATAATATTAATATTAAATTAAAATTATTTAAATTTAATAATTAAATATAAATATATTTAATATGGAAATTGAAATTACAGATTTAAAATTTAATAAATTTGCTATTATACTAGATAATGTATTTACTAAAGAAGAGTGTGCTAGTTTAATAAAATTATCTGAAGAAACACCTGAAAATTATGAAATTGCTAAGATTAGTTATGATGATGAACAAATTATAGATACAAGTTATAGAAACAATCAAAGATGGTTACATTTTGATAAAAAATTAGCAGAAAGATTTTTTGAAAAAATAAAATCCTATATTCCTATTGAATTTGAAGGAAACCCTGTTTCTTGTTTAAATGAGCGTCTTTCCTTTCTTAAATACTCAGTAGGTGAATATTTTAGAGCACACGAAGATGGTTATTACATACGACCTGATAATTCAGAAATGAGTTATATTACAGTGCAAATATATTTAAATGATTTAAAGGAAGAAGATGGAGGTGCAACCACTTTTATTAAAGATACATATAATAGAATATATCAAGATTACATTGTAATTCCAAAAGTAGGTAGAGTATTATTGTTTGAACATAATATTGAACATGAAGGTTCTATATTAAAAAATGGATTAAAATATTGTATTAGAACAGATGTTATGTATAGTATAACAAAAATAATAACGAAATATAAATAATAAAACCGGCATTTTAAATGTCCAAATGTGTAATAAAGTGTCTTTAAACTGTTTACAATATATATTAATAAGTGACTTAAAGAGCTTTAAGTTGTTTTACGATACATATTAACATAGAATGTTTGGCTCCACCTTTTCAAAGGTGGAAAAAAAATTGAAACCAAACCGTAATCAATAAACAATCATAATAATTATAATTATAAATGTCCGTTTCCACTCGCTCTCAAACCAAAAAATTATCAATTCAAATTCTGAAATCAGAATTTATTAAATCTATACAACAATTACTATCTAATTGTGAAAATGAAATTGTAACCGAAAACAAACTAATAGTATTCACACAAATTCTACAAAAAATAAATAGCGACCTACTCACTATATATGACACATCATTTCTAAACTTTATATTTGTTATGCTTGAAAAAGTAGACCAATTCGATAAAAACTATGTAGAATATAGATATAAATATGTTAGCGATAAAGTGCTAGATGAGTGCGCATATGAAGCCGGAAAAACGAAATACATCTTTACAAAATATATTAAAGATAATAACATAACTAACTAACAAATGGATTTCGTGTTTTTAAGTTCATTTGAAAGTATATTTGCAAATACTATTAAAAATACAAATACTTATGTAAACATTAACGATTATATTAATTCCTTTTTGCATACAGAAACTGTTTTTTTTGTCAAAGTCGAAACGAAAGAACAACTCTTGTATACAATATCATTGTATGACGAATATGATAAGGTATATTGGATTTACAATGAACCCAACTTTCAACATATATTTGATGTTAAAATGATGTTTACCATTACAAAATGTGTCGAAGAATATATATGTGAGAATTACAATTTGTTTCGAAAACGTTTCATCGAAATGAGTTTATATCTACTTAATCAGTTGAATAAAATGAACATAATTCTATTTAAAACGCATTTGAACGAATATTATCATATCGACAGAAATAATAGTGTGAGCCAACGAGTATATATAAATAAATTCAATAACATTTTAATTGACGCAGTTAATCAACCACTTGGATTAGGTGTCTATATTTCATTGTATCATAAAGATTTTTTTGATGAAATGTTGTATATATTCTGTAAAACAAAAAAAGGTAATAATAGGGTTGCTACAGATGCAAGTATGATTATTGAATATATATATGTACTTTGTTTCTACAGCTAGTATTATTTTGGTGTTTAAGTGGTTTTGAAATATATATTTATAAGGGACTTAAAGGGTCTTTAAATTGGTTATAAATATATATTATTATACTATGTCAATTGTGTTGGTTTATTAGCAGTAGTTAAATTACAATTTAATCGATAATTTCCTGATGCTGGTACAGTAGTAAAAACCCATCCCATAGGAGCAGTAATTCCTCCGACTGCTTGACTATTATTAAATAAATGTATTCCTGTAGTATTATTTATTCCTTGAAACATCCCTGATACATCTGTCACTAAATTTGTATTCCAGTTTGAACCACTTGTAGTTATATTTTGATTAAATCCAATACAATAACGAAACATACTGTTCATAGTGGTTACTTTGCTTGTATTCCAATTCAATGGTGCTGTTCCAGGTGTTGTTCCAGATGCCTGACCATTATTAAATTTAGTTGTTGTTGTTATATTTGTAAATCCTACAAACATATTCGCCATTGATGTAACATTACTTGTGTTCCAATTTCCAATATTTTGGTTAAATGCTGATGCTCCTTGGAACATAGAAGCCATCGATGTAGCATGTATTGTATTCCAATTTCCAATAGGTTGATTAAATATAGTAGCGGTTTGAAACATACTAGCCATACTACATATTGCAACGCTAGATGTATCAACTAAAATAGGCAATGGTTGATTAAATGCTACGGCACCTTGAAACATACTTACATAAGAAGTACATTTTGGTGCATACCAAGTGTTTATTGTATTTGAACCTCCATTATTAAAGACAGATTGTGTAGCTGTTTGATTTAAAAACATACTATTCATCGCCGTAACATTAATTACATTCCAGCTTCCAATATTTTGATTAAATGATGTTGCATTTTGAAACATACTATTCATAACACATCCTCCAACTCCTGAAGTATCTACTAGATTCGTCAATGGTTGGTTAAAAGACGTATCACTTTGAAACATAGCTGTATATGATGTACATTTTGGTGCTGTCCAAGAACTTATTAAATTATTTCCTCCATTATTAAATATAGTAGCACCTTGAAACATACCAGTCATGGTTGTAACATTGTTTACTTTCCATCCTCCAATATTTTGATTAAATGATATCGCATTTTGAAACATACTATTCATAGTACATCCACTAACAACTAATGTATTTACTAGATTAGTTAATGGCTGATTAAATGCAGTTGCGCCATTAAACATACTTGTAAATGAAATACATATAGGTGCATACCAATTTTGTATTGATGTATTATTTCCATTATTAAATGCTGTCGCCCCTTGAAACATACTTGCCATTGTTATAACTCTACTAACATTCCATAAACCAATATTTTGATTAAAAGCTATTACATTTTGAAACATACTGGACATTGCTGTAACATTATCTGTATTCCAGCCGCCAATATTTTGATTAAAATTAGTTACGTTAAGAAACATATTTGCCATTGAACAACCAATACTTATTGCTGATGTATCTACCAAAATAGGCAATGGTTGATTAAATGCTGTTGCTCCACTAAATGTACTTAAAAATGATCTGCATTTTGGTGCAGTCCAAGATTGTATGGAATTGCTTCCTCCATTATTAAAAGTAGTTGCTAAAAGAAACATATTAGCCATTGTGGTGACATTGTTTACCTTCCAGTTTCCAATATTTTGATTAAATAGAGTTGCACTTCTAAACATACTATCTGTGGTACAACTACTTACTGATAATGTATTTACCAAGTTAGGAATTGGTTGATTAAAGGATGTTGCACTTTGAAACATGCTTGTAAATGTTACACAATTTGGTGCAGTCCAAGAATTTATTGAAGTACTTCCACCATTATTAAATGCAGTAGCTAGAAAAAACATTTGACCCATTGAAGAAGCATTGATTACATTCCAATTTCCAAGATTTTGATTAAATATAGTTGCCTGTCTAAACATACTATCCATAGCGCAATCAACTACACCTGATGTATCTACTAAGTTGGACACTGGTTGATTAAAGGATGTTGCACTTTGAAACATACTAATAAATGAAGTACAATTTGGTGCAGTCCACGAATTTATTGAATTGCTTCCACCATTATTAAAAGCTGTTGCGCCTACAAACATATGATACATACTTGTAACGTTGTTTACCTTCCAGTTTCCAATGTCTTGGTCAAATGAAGTAGCTCCATTAAACATATAATTCATAGCACAATCAACTACACCTGATGTATCTACTAAGTTTGTTAATGGCTGATTAAAAGTTATGCATCCATTAAACATTGAATTAAATGAATAACACTTTGGTGCAGTCCAATAATTTATTGAAGAATTTGAACCATTATTAAAAGCTGTTGCACCTATAAACATATTATCCATTGTTACAACATTATTTACCTTCCAGTTGCCAATATCTTGGTCAAATGAAGTAGCTCCATTAAACATATTATCCATATAACAACCAGATACACCTGATGTATCTACTAAGTTTGCTAATGGTTGATTAAAAGTTGTGCATCCATTAAACATATATGAAAAACTAGAACACTTTGGTGCAGTCCATAATTTTATTAAATTACTTCCACCATTATTAAAGCTTGTGGCTAATGAAAATGCGAAGTAAAAGTTTTCAACATTGGTGACATCCCATAAACCAATATCTTTATCAAAGGATGACGCATTTTCAAATATAAATTGCATAGATGTTACATTTTTTGTATCCCAGTTTCCTATTGGTTGATTAAAAGTTGTCGCATTAGAAAACATATAATCCATTATAGTAACATTTTTTGTATTCCAAGCAGATATATCTGAATTAAAATTAGGACAATAATAAAAACATGCTAATAAAGATGTATCAGGTAAAAAATAAGGATTAAATGCTGGTAAAATTGTGATATCATTTAATGTTGAGAATTGGTACCCAGTTCTAGAAAATGGACATTTATTTGTATTTAGCATTGTTAAATTTACTGTGTTGTCATTGTAAAATGTTGCATGGTTATTAAAACTTATACCAAAATCTGATAGATAAGATCCATGTTCATATAAGCAAGTACGTATTTCTACAAAAACATTATTGCCTGCAATTATAACTAGAGGTTTACGACTAATAGTAAATATTCCTGGCAATATAATAATTGGTAAATGATTTAAAATCAAGGTTTCTGTTAAAGGGTCTATACCTGTATAATCAAAAGAATAAGTGACAAATCCTTGTGTACACGGTATAACCGGAGGAGGAGGGGGAGGAGGAGTAAATTGAAACATGCAGTACAATGGAGTTTCTGAATGTCGTCGACAATAAGCATATATACGATTTGATGATCCCTTAATATTTCTAGTAGTTCCTAGACCTACAGACCATTTGTTTCGCCCGGCATTCGCATTTAAGTTGCTTAAAATGTTATACCCCGTCATTAATAAATAAATATATTATATTTTTTCATTTTACAAGTGGTCAAGTTGTTTTGAAATCTATATTTATAAGGGACCTAAAGCGTCTTTAAATTGGTTTGAAATAATATATAATTTGTAAAATAACTTAAAGAAAATATGTTTACAACCATTTTTACTTGGAATTGTATGGAATTGAAAAATGGTTGTAAAACATATATATTATTTGTAAAATAATTTAAAGAAATTATGCTCTCAACAAGAATTTCTTATTTTGTTATCATATATCATAATAAAATAAACTATATAATTTGTGTGATATTTTTCAGTAACACAAAATTTCCCAAAAGTAAAAAGGGAAATGGATTTTGGACATTTTAAAAATGTCCATTTTTAGCTACCCCGAGATATCTTGAAAAAATAAACTGCAAAAATCAAATTCTTATCATAATGTTCTAAAAATGATTTTTTTATGAAAAAACTTGTGACGACAAATTTTTGTATGATTTTTACAACCGTTTCTCGGCGAGGAAACATTTTGGAAACAATTGGAAACAAATGGAAACAAAAAAACGAGAGATAAATACTATAAAATAATTGTTACCGAATATCGTCATATAAATATATAATTGATAAATGTAATTAACATTGTCTCGTTTTTTGTTAACAGTTTCCAAAAAAAAACGAGAACCCATAATTAAAATAAATTAAACGAAAATAATATCTAATTAAACGATAAATTATTAAAAATAAAATATTTAGAAGATTATATGGAAAACGAGAAAAACGAGAACCCACTTTATTGTCGATATTGTAATTTTACGTGTAAATTTATGTCTGATTGGCAAAGACATAATGAAACAATGAAGCATTTTAAAAATAAAGAGAAATCTCACATTAATCAAATACATAATTCTGAAAAAATATTAGATGTTAACCAGTGTAATAAATGTATGTTTATTTGTAAATCGCGTTCAGGATTATGGAAACATAAACAAAAATGTGGTCAACAAAAATCTAAAAAAAACATTAATGATTACATTAATCAAGCAGTAAATGAAGCATTTAAAGACTTTATTAAAGAGGTTATGCAAAACAAAGATGATAAACAATATGAAATAATGACGCAACTAATACAAAACCAAAGTGAATTACAGTCAGTTGTTAAAGATATTGTTAAATCAGGCATTATGACTAATTCTCACAATACTAACACTAACACTAATACTAACACAATAAATTCACATAATAAAACATTTAACTTACAAATGTATCTTAATGAGACGTGTAAAGATGCGATGAATTTAAGCGAATTTGTAAATAACATTGTTCCTACAATAGAAGAACTTGAAAAAACAGCCAGAGAAGGTTATGTAAAAGGTGTTACAAGTATAGTAAACACACGCTTAGATGAAGTTGATAAGAATAATCAACCTATTCATTGCACTGATGGAAAACGCGAAATACTTTATATCAAAGAAAATGATATTTGGAATAAAGAAGACGGCGATGATAAGCCATTGCTTCTAAGAGCGATCAAATCTGTTGCTCGTAAAAATATATGTAACATTAGTGAATGGATAAAATTGTATCCTGATTGCACCCAATCAGACTCACGTAAAAATGATATGTATCTTAAAATTATGTTAAATGCGATGTCAGGTGGAACAGAAGAAGAATGTAAAACAAATTACGAAAAGATTGTTAGTGCGGTTGCTAAGCATACTATCATAGAAAAAACTTGTTAAATTAGTGAGTTACAAATGAAAATATATAAATGTAATTATAACTTTGAAAATAAATGGTAAACTTTTTATTTTGCGTGTTTCTTGATGTGTTTCTTGAAATGCTCAATTCGATTATTAATAAGGGTGATTTCATTTTCATCACAAGCATTCTTTTTATCCATTTCTAAGGCTTCAATATACTTATTTGCATCATATACAGATGAAGCCATGTAGTAACCATCTTCTTCTTCATAGTATATGCATTGAGGACAATATTGTTTATACCAACTTTCAACGATAGGCTCCCTCACATATGCATATAAATAATTTATTGAATCTATATCATCATTCACATATAATGATGCTAAAATATGTTTAGTCGCGGTAAACTTACTACTAGTGGAATAATCCGTATTTTTCATTAGGTGAAAGAGAAATTTTTTAGAGCAACGTAAGATAAATTTCTTATACAAATTAAGTTCTTGATGGTTAAGTAAATAATTTGAAATAACGTGTAATATATTTATTTCAGCAGGACTTGGAACTATATCTGGATGAAGTGCTTGACAAATTTGTCGAATATTTTGAACATCATAGTCCATACCTACATTTTCAACTAATAAATTGGGGTCAAATACTTTACAAATATTTGTAATGGAAACCAATGGTATATCATTTTGTAACATATTGCATCTAAGTAACTCGCTTTTGAACGCACGGACAACACATTTTTCATCATCAGTATGGGGATATGTAAGTGATTTGTTAGTTGTTAGCCCCTTATTAAACTCCGCGATTTTATGTTCGAAATAAGATATAAGTGTTTTATTGCCATAATAGATGTCATTGTATTCATTTATTATGAACATAAATTCTGTAATACAACGTAAGCAATCGTATGAACGTTTGTTACATATGGTTTTGTATTCATTGATTTGTTTTTGAATAGAACGAGTTTTATGGTTTTTGCTTTGTAATTTTTCGATAACAAAATTATAATATTCCATTTCACGAGTGTAATCAAAGCATCTGAAAGATAACTTTTTAATGATTTGTAAGATGCAATGAGAGGTACTGTTTGACATAGTTTTTTCAATTAAGTTTTTGCTTGGTTTAGATATACGTAATTGTTACGAGAATAATAATTGAGAAAATGTATTCAATTTTTTAATTTATACAAATAATAAATAAACCAATAAATTACCAATTCTCTAATACATCATCCAACTCTGTATCTTCTCCTAAGTTTGTAATTAAATAATCCGGATGATATTTTATTATTGCTCGTGGTTCTCTGATTTTTTCCCATAGCCATTTTCTGAATTGATTTTTATACTTCAAAGAATAATATAAATAACGAAATCGATTTATTATATTAATTTTTTGTTTGATAATTACTATATTATCGGTATTTAACACTTCATAGATAGGATTATTAGAATAATCTAATGTATATAAATTAGCCGGCAAAGTAGGTAAGGAAGTTAATTGATTATTATCACAATCTAAATCTTCTAAATTTGCAGGCAACATAGGTAAGATAGTCAATTGATTATCATCACAATATAAATCTTCTAAAGTAGCCGGCAAAGTAGGTAAAGTAGTTAATTTATTTTTAGAACAAAATAATCTTTCTAGGGTATTTGGCAAAATAGGTAAGGAAGTTAATTGATTATTATAGCAATTTACTATTTGTAGGTTATCGGGCAAAGTAGGTAAAAGTAGTTAATTGATTGTTAGAACAATATAATTCTTGTAAATTTTTGAATTTACTTAAATCTGGTAAATAGATTAAATTTCTAGATACTAAATTAAGTTTAGTGGTAGTATCCGGTAAGGAATTGATATAAGTTTCAATGTTAAAATCAGTCATTTTATAGATATAATTTATAAATTTTATAATATAATATTTAAGTTATAAAATTTATAATATATTATTTTTGTTACCATCAAGAACGCTTCCTATTTCCCAATCCAAAGAAAAAATACACATAAAGCCAAGTGACTTCAGGTATTTAAAATTTATTAATTATTTAAAGGAAACACAACGACTCAAACGCGCCCTTGAACCTTGGTTTTCTGAATTACAAGTGAAATGATTATATTTGGTTTGTTTGGCTCCGCCTTTTCAAAGGTGTAAAGGTTTAAATATATGAATGTTTGGCTCCACCTTTTCAAAGGTGTAAAGGTTTAAAATATTTGAATGTTTGGCTCCACCTTTTCAAAGGTGTAAAGGAAAGGTTCGGAAAACCTAGGTTTTCTGAAAGAAATGTTGTGTGACAAAAGTAACAATCTGATTATACTCAATAGTATCAATAACATTTTCATACCGATCACTATGAAAGCGTTTTTGAGCAGTAATATTATATATCTCATCAAGCACAAAGCAAT
>Ga0233451_10000045_pt1 | contig 114195 bp, 104 predicted proteins | sample 011ome_29_FD_183052 | JGI IMG/M metagenome (GOLD analysis project Ga0233451, IMG submission 183052) | Coastal salt marsh microbial communities from the Groves Creek Marsh, Skidaway Island, Georgia - 011504CT (spades assembly) | ecosystem: Environmental > Aquatic > Marine > Intertidal zone >... | reverse complement strand
ACTGCTCGGTAAATGCGGCACGTGCAAGGAGATATACATAGGGATAAAAAACCAGAGACAGCATGGCAATTGCGCCGCCCAGTGATCGAATTTCGGGAAACCAATAATCACCATAGCGCCATCCGAACGCCTCTCGCAAACTACTTTGCAGAGGGCCCGCAACGTCGAGCATGCCTGTGTAGGTGTACGCAATGATGTAAGCAGGAATAGCCAGCGGTAGCAGAAGAGCCCACTCGAGCACTTTACTGCCGGGGAACCGGTAAACGGTCACAAGCCAAGCAGGGAAAATGCCCAACGAGAGAACGCCGATGCTAACACCCGTCATGAGCAGCAGCGAATTGCGCGCGTAGCGCGTTAGCACAGTGTCGAGCAGATGCGCCCAAATATCCCCCGCGGGGAAAAACACGGAGGAGAGAACAACAACGATTGGGGTCGCAAGCAGCAACGATAATACCAGCAACGACAAAGGCCAAGACCTCAATCGAGACAGCCTTGGCCTAGGAAAGTCACTCTTTAGTAGTGAGGCAACGTTCACACTGCGCTCTTATTCATAAACGATCGATCATTAACACCGCTGGACCACACTCAAAAAAAACCTAACCGACTCCGTTTTATTGAGTCATTTACTGCCAACCAGCGCGGTCAGCTAGCCTTACTGCGGCCTCGTTATTCTTACCGAGCGCCTCGAGGTTTAGCTGGTCAGCCTTGAACGACCCAAATCCCTGCAGAGTAGCGCTGACAGGAATATCTGCTCGTACTGAATACTCGTTATTAACCTCGGCATACCATTGCTGCGCATAATCGTCGCTCAAAAATTCGATTAACTGCTGTGCCTCATCGGGATTCTTCGCTGTTTTGATCATGCCGGCTCCGCTCACATTCATGTGCGCGCCTCGGTCGGCTTGGTTGGGCCAAATCACCCCGACCTGCTTAGCCACATCGACATCGGCGGCCACGCTTGAATTGAGCATGCCGGCGAGATAGTAAGTATTGGATACCGCGAGTTTGCATTGCCCTGCGACTGCCGCACGAATTTGATCGCGATCCCCGCCTTGCGGACGCCTCGCCATGTTCGCAACCAACCCCTCGGCCCATGCCTCTGTCGCCTCTTCACCAAGATGTTCGATAAGCGAAGCGAGTAGCGACTGGTTGTAAATATTCCCCGATGAGCGGATGCATATTTCGCCCTTCCATTTTGGATCGGCGAGGTCTTCATAACTGGCTATTTCGTCAGCAGAGACACGCGACTTATCAAACATGATGACCCGTGAACGCAGCGACAAACCGAACCACTGATTATCTGGATCGCGGTAGGCAGCTGGAATGCGCTGCGTCAGAATCTCGGACTCTAGCGGTGCCAGAATACCCGCTTCTTTAGCCCTGAATAGCCGTCCTGCGTCGACCGTCAACAAAACATCGGCGGGCGAGTTGGCTCCTTCGAGCTCAATGCGGCGAATAAGCGCGTCGGCGCTCTCGGTGATTAAATTTACTTCGATACCGGTCTCCTCGCTAAACCGGTCCAACGCAGGCTTGATGAGTTCTTCTGAGCGCGCAGAATACACATTGACTTCGGCGGCACTTACGCAGCCTGCAGCAATCAATGCTGCGCAAGTGGCGAGTGACAATAGTTGTTTCCTAATCATCGATAGTTTCCTCAAAAAATCTAATTACCTGATTCGTGAATTCGGCGCGCCCAGCTTCTGCGCTTTTCGGGCGCGTATTATGCGCCAGCTTTGAGCCCGATTACATTGACTTAAAAATTAAGTCTGAGCCCCGCTGACAGTGTGCGCTCTTTATTCGGGCGCGCGCCGTAGGGCTGGCGACCCATGATGTCGTGCGTGTTAGTCAGATTTTCGACTCGTGCGAACAGATTGATCAGCGGACTCAACTGATAGCTTGTACTAAAGTCGATAGTGAGACTGTCATCTGTGCGCTCAAATGCACCACACGACGCGCGCACGCAGACATCGTCAACATAATTTGCACTCATGTACGCTGTCCATTGACCAGTCTCAAGCCCGAGCGCAATACGCAGCTGATTCTCTGGGAGATACGGGAGTGGATCACCCGCCTCGACTGCGCCGAAGAAATCGGTATCCGCAATACTCGTGTCAAATTCGCCATCAATACGCGTATAGCTCAACGTTAGCGGCAGTCGATAGGCTGGGTTCTGCGATAAATCGGCCGTGAGCAACGCCTCCAAACCGCTTACCGTTGCCGCGTCGCCATTGAAGGCGTCACCGATAATGCAGTCGCTGCCCGAGGAGGCAGTGCATTGACCCAGCAAATTATCGTAGTCACTCATAAAGGCGATGAGCTCGGCTGAAAGACTGCCGTCTTGGAAGCGTGCTCCCAGCTCGTAGTTAATCGCCACTTCTTCCTCTGCACCTGGAGTATTAGACGGGGCTGTAAAGCCTTTGTGCACCCCACCGATCAAACTCAAACCAGGCGTTGCCTGATAGCTTACGCCGATGCCCGGCAGCCAGACCTGCGCAGTATTTGTGCGGCCATCGCGAAAAGCACGCGCTGCGCCATTCTTGAAACGCGTGCGGTCCTGATCTATGTCTTCAAAACGAATACCGGGTGACACCGTCCAGTCGCCAAAACTAATTTCATCGCGGATGAAGAAGGCGAGCGCTTCGGCTGACTGCACTTGATTACCCGCATTGCCCTCGGTACCTAGCGAGTCCAGACCTAGCTTGCCAGCTCTTTGAGAGTAAGTATCGTTGCGTTGAAAACGATCTTCCTCGTCTTCGTGTAAACGCAGACCAGCACTGATTTCATGCTGCATCCTGCCAAAATCACCTAGCCAGCTTGCGCTGAACTGAAGACCACGGGAATAATACTCACGGTTGTTTGAACGCAACTGCACGCTGCCGGTTGGCGTGTCGACAGACCCATCAAGAATTCCCTGTAGCTGTTCGTGGCTGTAAGCGCCCAACCCATTGCCAAGATTCACGGCGTCGATGACACTCGCCCAACTTTTACCTGAGTAACTGTCAGCATTCGCACTGCCATCGAGGTCCAGCCCTTCGGTTTTGAACCAATTGCGCTGATGCGTGTTGTTGTAAGCTGTAGCCGTTACGCTAAAGTTCTCGGACACGTCGAAGCTATAACGCAGAATCGCCTGCTCGTGTTCCGTCGCTATGTTGTCGAGCTCCGAAAGCCCATAGCGGCGCAGAGCATCGTCGCCGAAATCATTATCGGTGAGACCTAAATAGCTTTGATTCGAATCCTGATCAGCAAGCTGCAACTTTAATTCGATCGCATGGGGCGAGCCAACGGGTGCATAGCTTAGCTTGGCAGTAAAATCGGTCACGTCGAGACCTGTATTCGCATCGCTTCGATCGATCGTTTGAAACCCATCTGATTGCCACTGATGTGCTTCGATGAGAAAGCCCACACCATTGTCGCTACGACCACCATAGGTGGCGTGAACGCGAACCGTCGCGTCTTGTCCGACTTCGGTAAGCCATGTCCCAGCCGTTTCGCGTGGGATCGGCGTCGATGCCATATTGAGCGCGCCACCAATTGTATAAGGCCCCTGAGTAATTGCCGCCGGCCCTTTCACTACTTCCACCGCCGCCATACGTCCCATCGTCGGGAAATAATAAGCTGACGGCGCTGAATAGGGTGCTGGGGCGATGAGTACGTTGTCTTCGAGCAGCGTAATGCGGCCACTGCGCTCAGTCGCCACACCGCGAATACCGATATTTGGACGCAGGCCGTAACCATCTTCTATCTGTAAGCTCACTCCGGGCACTTCGCGTACGATTCGCTGCACATCAGAATAGGCGAACTGCCTAAGCTGCCTCTCGCCGATAAAATGGGCCGAACCAGCTATTTTGCGCGCTTCTTCCAAGCTTCCAACTATAGTGACTTCTTCGACCGATGAGCCAAGCGCATCCTGCGCTGCAGCCCAAATGGGGACCATTTGCAGCGCGCTAAGGGCTATCGCGCTAGTAAGAGTGTTACGTGAAAAGCGTGTGTTCATTCCAGTTCCTGTAGACCGGCGCTTTATTTCGCGCCGATTGATCACTGTAATTGATTGGTAGCGATACTATTGCCTGTCTGCCCCGCCAGCGCCTGCGATCCTTCGCTAACGCGCTACGTGGCGGGACAGGGACGCTACTTTAATGCAGATGAGAATCATTATCAATTAGATTTGTGTTTATTTTTGATATTTTTTGCTTCGCGTTAGACACTACGCTCAGAAATTAATAGTGGAGCATTCGCACCGCCACAGGGTAAGGCGACCATGCAAACAAATAAGCATGAAGCGATCAAAGCAGCATTAAAGAGCGATTTATAAACCGACAAAGCACTACCCTAGGACCATCTAAGCGTTATCAAAGGACAGTTAAATGACCCTCCCTAACAAGAATTCGACACCCGGCGCCTTGTTTGCGTCATGGCTCCTCGCCTTATCATTTTCAGCCACTGCGTCAGCAAGCGATGCCGATCTACAGGCTATAGCTACCGCACCTTCCGCAGCGCGAATCGCAGCCGACATCAAGACGCTCGTGGGTTTCGGAACACGGCATACGTTATCGGAGACCCGGTCGCAGACACGGGGCATCGGCGCAGCGCGGCGCTGGATCGAAGACGAATTCAATCGAATCTCGGCTGACTGCGGCGGCTGCCTTGAGGTATTCACAGTCGGCGATACCGTGTCAGGCGACCGAATACCTCAGCCAACCGAAGTCGTTAACGTAGTCGCCGTGCTGCGCGGAACGCAGGACCCCGACCGCTATGTGATCATGAGTGGGGACATCGACTCGCGCGTGAGCGACCCGCTCAATGCCGAATCCGACTCACCGGGCGCCAATGACAATGCCTCGGGCATGGCTGGGGTGCTGGAGGCAGCACGAGTGCTGAGCAATTATCAGTTTGCAGGATCAATAGCCTTTGTTGGCCTTTCAGGCGAGGAGCAGGGGCTTTACGGCGGCGCGATTCTCGCCAAACACGCCATTGCTCAAAACTGGGCTATTCAGGCAGTCATTAACAACGACATGATTGGCAATATAACGGGCGTTAATGGCGTGACCAACAATAGTACCGCACGCGTTTTTTCCGAGGGGACACGCTATGTCGAAACTGCCGAAGAAGCGCGTCTGCGTCGCTTTCAAGGCGGAGAGGTCGATTCTGCCTCGCGCAATATCGCGCGCTATGTTGATCTCATGGCTGACAAATACATAAGCAACCTCGATGTGATGATGGTCTATCGCTTAGACCGATTCGGGCGTGGCGGCCATCACCGCCCGTTTAACGAAGCCGGCTTCCCTGCGGTACGCATAATGGAAACCAACGAAAATTACACACAGCAGCATCAAGACTTACGAATCGAAGACGGTATACAGTATGGCGATACGCTCGAGCATGTGGACTTCGACTATGCCGCTAAACTCACCGCACTAAATGCGGTCGTCTTAGCCGGCATGGCATGGGCACCGGCACCGCCAAGCGGCGTCGAGGTACGAGGTCAGGTTAGCCCCAACACTACGCTTAGTTGGATACCGGACGCGCGCGCTGCGGGCTATCGTGTGCACTGGCGCCTAACCACGTCGCCAACGTGGGACTATTCGCGCGATGTCGGCAAAGTCGATACATTTACGCTCGACAATATTGTCATCGACAATTACTTTTTTGGGGTGTCCAGTCTGTCGACTGACGGCGTGCAGAGTCCGGTAGTCTTCCCAGGGCCGGCCGGCGCTTTCTAGCCAGACCTTCTAACCTCAAGCGTTTAGGAGTGATGCGTGTAATTCGCTAGTCTGCGCGAGCTGTGTAAAACTCTTGTATCGGTCTAGGCCGATAAAAGAGATCAGCAAAGCCTGTGTTTCGCTCGGAGACTGCAAAATTTTAATGTTAAAAAAATAAAGAGCCGCGGCACTGGTGCCGCGCGAGATCCATAACTAGCAACAGCGAGAGATAATAGGAGACTTAACATGAAGACTAAACGCTTACTCACTTGTGCAGCGGTCATCGCGGCGTCGACTTTCGGCGCGATCAACGCACAGGACTCAGAGACAGATAACGCCATGAGCTTTTTTATTACTAGCGTCGGCAGCGGCGACGGAGCCAACCTCGGAGGCCTTGCTGGCGCCGACGCGCATTGCCAGAATCTGGCAGAAGCGGCTGGCTCACGCGGCAAGACTTGGCGCGCCTATCTCAGCGCCCACGCAACCGAAGAAATGGCAGCGATCGACGCCCGTGATCGCATAGGCTTTGGTCCGTGGTATAACGCGAAGGGAGTCGAAGTAGCGAGCACGCTGAATGCTCTGCACAGTGACTTCATGAATCTCGGCAAAGAAAATTCACTCGACGAGAACGGCAATCAAGTAAAAGGTCGCGGAGACTCGCCTAACGAACATGACATTCTTACGGGTTCCTCTTTGGCCGGCAACGCCATCGATGACGGCGAAGATCACACGTGTAGCAACTGGACAAGCAACAGTACGGGAAGCGCACAGGTCGGCCACTTTGATCGCCAAGGTGGGGGTGCCAATCCCAATTCATGGAATAGCGCTCACGGATCGCGCGGCTGTAGTCAGGCGAATCTGGTTGCGACCGGCGGCGCAGGTTATTTCTACTGTTTTGCGACAAACTAGCGATCGCTTATTCGAGTAACGACTGCGAGAACCACTGGTCGCATTCGTTACTCGTTAATTTTAAACCTCCCCGCCCTGCGCGCGAAAACAACATCGGCTGTATTAGCGCTATTGTTTTATAAGAGACAAAAACTATGAGTCACCCAGCACCACTCAAACTCTATGGATTTGGACCCTCTCGTTCTTTCCGCGCGCTTTGGGCACTTGAAGAGGCAGGGCTTGATTTCGAGCATATCGAAACAGTCCTACGTAAGGATGGATCGCTACCGAACAGCGCAAAGCACCCGAGCTATCTCGCACTCAATGCGCAAGGCAAGGTGCCAACCCTCGTCGACGGTGACAAGGTACTCACCGAAAGCATCGCAATTGTGAATTACATCGCACGACTCGCACCCGAATCGAAACTGATGCCAACTTCGGTGAGCGATCTCGCGCGCTACGACGAGCTCTCATGTTTCGTTCTTGCTGAGCTTGAACAACCTCTTTGGAGTAAAGGCAAACACCTGTTCGCGCTACCCGAGGAACAGCGAGTGCCGGCGATGTTAGACACAGCTAAATTTGAATGGGCGAAAGCTGTGCGCAGCCTCGATGCTCTGCTCGAAGACACAGAATATGCGCTCGGAGATCAATTTAGCGCCATCGACATTTTACTCGCACATACCTTCAATTGGGCCCAGCGATTCGAGTTTGATGTGCCCGAAAAATACATTGCGCTTCGCGATCGCCATTTCGCGCGCCCAGCGGCGCAGCGAGCTCTTGCGTCGATGGCTTAGGACTTTGATGCTAAGAGAATTATTGAGCATGAGTTCACCGGCGCGCTTTTTCCGATGGGCACCGGGCCGGTGGCTTTATCTTTTTTTAGCGGTGTTTGTATCTGCAGAGACGCAACATTCTGCTGCGCAAGAAGTCGACGCGCTGTCGCCACTCGATAGTGCGTTCTTCCGAGTCCAGAGTTTTAACACCAGCGCGGGCGATCGGCCTATCGCAATCAATCACCTCGGCATCGAAACCGAACGCGCAGCCGACGGCGGACACCTGATTACCGCTGCTCTTGAAGGCTATCCCGCGCACGCCGCAGGACTCGAGCGAGGCGACGTTATTCTAAGAATCAATGGTGCTGAATTTCATCCTATTCTCAGCTTGAACCCACGCGCAGCGGAAGGCGAATTTAATCCGTTTAAAGACAGTGTAGAGATAACTTACATGCGCGGCGCGGCGATTCTTACCGTCCTCATTGCGCCTGTTTTCGAAAGTCTCTATGACAGTTATCGCAGCGCCACACTCAATAGTGTGCTCAGCTTTGCTGCAGGGAATAAAGTCATTGGCTATGTGCGCTTCTGGGCGCTAACGCGCGAAACGGGCGACCTCATTACTTTAGCCAAGCTAATTCGGTCATTACATGAAACCGACGGCATCGTGTTGGATTTAAGAAATAGTCATGGGTATCTGGCTCCGGAGCACATCGATTTTTTTCGCTCAAGCCGCAGTGATTTGTTGTCGATTAGTCTGAGTGACCCAAGTGATGCAACCGGAATAAGTCGCGAACGGAGACGACTACTTCCGGATCGGCCGCGCGATGATGAACTCCGCGCTTACCGCAAACCCATCGCGATCCTAATCGACAACTCGACACGCGGCGCGGCAGAATTGCTTGCCTATCAATTAGCCAAACTCGACAGGGTCACCACAGTCGGCGAGCCGACTCTCGGGCGTTTGGGACGCCACACACTCGACAGCACTGATGAAATAATTCTGGAATACTCGGCTGCCTATTCCACTCTAATAGATGGCGAGATCTTCGAAGGCATCGGTGTCAAACCAAAACGCAGCGTTTCCTTTCCCTATGAATCCATTTCGCGGACTGACCCGCAGTTTCAAGTCGCCGTCAATGTGCTGATGGGCGTCATTTAGCTGCTAAAGCCCTTACGAAGGACTCAGTGCTAGAACCCAGCGACTTGATTCTCTGCGTTACTCCACTTGAGCTTACGATAATCAAATCCCTGTTCCAGAGTGGGCTTTACAATTCGAAAGTAGGGAGATAAATCAAAATCTCGAGGCGTGTAGTGCGTAAAATGGCGACGATAATAAACGGGTACCTCGCCTCCTCTCCCAACAGTCTCACCACCCAAGGTGAAATGCTCGCCCGCCTCATTCATAACGAAATCTTGAATAGGCAGAATGGGGTAGTCGATGGATTGAAAGCTCTCTGCGATGAGAGTCGAACAGATCGCTTTCGTCGGCTCGCCACTGCCGAGCCCGATCATCGCGCGACGCAGCCTATTAGGAACCGCGGGTTTCTGAATAAGATACCGCACAAGGTCAAAAACATTTTTCTTATCATACTGATGCCCGAGCTTCGACAACGCAAAATTCACCAACGCATCGCGGTCTTCGTCGCTTAACCCAACGGGCCTGCAAATTCGTAGATTCGCATCGGCGTAATAGTTCGGCTCGACAAGCCTAACGCCCTCCTGCAGATCAGCTTCAAGCAGCGTGCTCGCGCTACTAGATTCCCCTCCTCGCCCTACGAAGAGGCAGGCATGAGACCAGGAAGACTGAGTAAGGTATTTGATCGCCGTGCTTATGCGGGTATTGCCATCTACCAACAGAATATCGCCAGTTCGCAGCACAGACGCGGTCTGATCTATTGACGTTGATTCGAACCGTTTGTAGCCGGGAAGTCGCTTACTGAGATACTCAGCAAGCTTGACGCCTGTCGCCTGTTTCAACCAATTGAGCATGCAATGACACCGTTATAAGACCGTTCGGAAACCTGTATGAAGCCTACATACAACCTGCACAGCCCATACCTGTATAGCCCATAAGAGAGGAGTAAAAAAACCGTTAATTTTCTAGCTATGTCTTGTACACTGAACCGCGTTGTAGTGTAAACGAATCATCAGGAGTTAAGAAATGACGACAGCTTATAATAAGTTTTATATCAACGGCGAATGGGTAGAGCCAGCTGGCCGCGAAACAATCGACGTAATCAACCCCGCGACTGAAGAAGCGTTCGCGACAATAAGCATGGGCACGGCAGAGGATGTAGACGCGGCGGCAATGGCAGCCCGAGCAGCATTTACAGCTTGGTCGCAGTCGAGTGTTGAGGAGAGAGTTGCTGTCTTGAAGAAGATCATGGCAGGCATTCAAGCTCGTGCAGGCGACCTCGCCACTGCAATCACTAGCGAAATGGGGGCTCCTGTGGGACTCGCTAACGCCGCACAGGTTCCCAGTGGACTCGGGCATTTCGCCGCCGTGCTCCCAGTGCTCGAAAACTATAAATTCCAAGAAACGCGCGGCAGCACGCTAATTGTTAAAGAAGCGGCCGGCGTGTGCGGTTTCATCACACCTTGGAACTGGCCGCTCAACCAAATCGCCTGTAAAGTCGCACCCGCGCTTGCCGCCGGCTGCACGATCGTTCTCAAGCCTAGTGAAGTAGCCCCTATTAATGCCTATATTCTCGCCGAGATAATCGATGAGTGCGGTCTTCCGCCTGGCGTTTTCAACCTTGTTAATGGTGACGGCCCTACTGTTGGCGCGGCAATATCGGCACACCCCGAAGTCGACGTGGTTTCGTTTACGGGGTCGACACGCGCGGGTCGAGAAGTGGCGAAGGCAGCTGCCGATGGCATTAAGCGGGTCACACAGGAACTCGGCGGCAAATCTGCCAACATCATCCTCGACGACGTAGCTGACTTCGGCAAAGCCGTGTTCAGCGGCGTGCTCAACTGCTTCGGCAACAGCGGCCAGTCGTGTAATGCGCCTACTCGCATGCTCGTGCCCAAGGCGCGCATGGCTGAGGCAATCGAGTCAGCGAAGGCCGCTGTGGCTAAGGCTGTCGTCGGAGACCCCACTAACGAAGGCACAAGCCTCGGCCCAGTCGTAAGCGAGCTACAGTTCAATAAGATCAATGCGCTGATCGAAGCGGGGATCAAAGAAGGAGCAGAGCTCATCGCTGGCGGACCCGGTCGTCCAGACGGACTTGAGAAAGGCTACTACATCAAGCCGACTGTCTTCGCCAATGTGACCAACGATATGACGATCGCTCGCGAAGAAGTCTTCGGTCCGGTGTTAACAATTATCGGGTACGAAGACGATGCTGAAGCCGTTGCGATTGCGAACGATACCGAATACGGCCTCTCGGGCTATGTTTCGGGTGAGCTCGCACACGCACAGCAAATCGCTCTCCAGATTCGCACGGGCATGGTTCATATCAATGGCGCTCCGCTCGATATCTCGGCGCCCTTCGGCGGCTATAAGAAATCTGGCAATGGTCGCGAATGGGGTCTCGAAGGATTCGAAGAATATCTCGAGACTAAGGCGATGATGGGCGCGGCGTAAACGCCACGCTTTGCCTGTTTAAGACAAATGGCCGCTGCTGCGGCCATTTGTTTATTGGCCTAACCGACCCTTGCACAGGTCGTCTGGATTAGGCGCAACACACCTAAGACAAAGGAAGAACTATGAGTCTTGCTATTACCAAACCCTCTATCGATATAGGCATCGTCTGCAAGGATATCGATGCCATGATGACATTCTACGGCGAAACCCTGGGCCTGCCTTTAGAGGCAACAATCCCAATGCCAGGCGGCGGTAAGATGAATCGCTTCAAAGTTGGCGACAGCGTCATCAAGGTGATCGAACTCGACCCAGCGCCTGCGACGCCAGCCGCGCCCGGCGGCATTCGCGGCGCTGCAGGTTATCGCTACTGGACTATCGCGGTAAGTAATCTAGCCGCGAGTGTTGAGAAAGCAGCGGCTGCAGGCGCACCAATTGTCGTTGCCGCAAAAGAAGTACGTCCCGGCATCACTATCGCCATTATCGCTGATCCCGATGGAAACTGGGTTGAATTACTCGAAGAAAGTGCATAGGTTGAGATGGCGTGAGTCTAATTAGCTACGGTAGTTTGACGCGATCGAGGAGCAGATTGAGATCGCAGCCGAGAGGATTCACGATCTCGCCACTCGAGTGAAAGCGCTCACTGAATAACAGCACATAAAGTATCGGTATCTATTCCGAAGGATACCGATTACACTGATCTTTCTTGAGCGTTGTTCTTTATGGCGACCCCCTTCTTTTTGCACGCTGCGTAACTGCAGCTTATCCAAGATCGTAGTCATTGCCCCTCTTTAGATTGCATCCTAGCGCTGCAGTTTCTTGAGCATGCTAGGCCCACTAGCTGACTCCTCTCTCGAAAAAGGCACTGCCGAAAAAGGCACTGCAGAAAAAAGCATGACCCGCACGAAATGCGCGTTCGGCACTCTGCCGACTGTGTAAAGTGAAAGTTAATTCCAAATAAGGAAAGTAAGTAATGAGTAAAGGTACAGTGAAGTGGTTTAACGCAGACAAAGGCTTCGGCTTTATTACACCAGAAGACGGTGGCAAGGATCTGTTCGTACACCACTCAGAAATCAAGAACGGTGGCGGCTACGCGACATTGAACGACGGCCAAGCAGTAGAGTTCGAAGTAGGCCAAGGCCAAAAAGGCCCCTGCGCGAATAACGTCGTAGCAGTATAGCTCCTCCCATAACTGCCGTTAGCGCGGCCTCTATGTGTTTCACGTCAGCGCCCCGCCGCGAGTCTTCTCGCAGCGGGGCGTTGTTGTTTCTGAGCTATACTTGCCTTGAAACTGGCACCTAACTAATAAATACGCCTCGATGACCATACTTTAACGTGCCTATTTAATTTAGCTTAGTTAAGTGTTTTCTACGGCACACCCTTTCGACAAGGAGTCATACAATGTCCACATTGATTCACCAGCGCGTTCGCGACTGCAACCTAGGCCTCTATCCGAAGGCGATTGGTCGAGTTAGTTCTGGCTGGGTTGTCGCCGGCGATGTACAGTTTTTACCAGGCTATTGCCTCCTCTTGCCAGATCCCGTGGTGCCGGATCTTAATTCACTCGACGACGAGGCTCGGAAGACATTTTTGTTTGAAATGAGTGTGATTGGTGATGCGATACTCGCAGTCACCGGCGCAGTGAGGATCAATTACGAGATGCTAGGCAACGTCGAACCCGCGCTCCACGCCCATCTGTTTCCTCGCAGAAATGATGAGCCCGAGGCTCTGCGCTTAAAGCCAGTGTGGTTTTACGACTGGGAGAAAGAACGCGCGTTCGACCCGGCCCTGGACGCGCCAATGATGGCGGCCATCAGGGACGAATTAGCCAAACGCGGCGTCCTCATCGACTAAATTACTTCCAGATGCTTCGTGCCTTGAGGTTAATATCGAATTTAGCCCCTGCAGCCTGCTCAACATGAATAATAAACGTGTCTGCGTCTGGGTGGCTGTAACCGAGGGTTTTCATTCCGCCCTCGCCGACCGCTTCGAACTTCACGCTGCTGTCGTCAATCTCCATAAGACGCATTTTTTGCGCGCCGGGCGTGCGTGGATCCATGCCCGGATTCCACTGCTGAATGTTGAGCTCTAACGAACCGTCGACTTCTTCGATCGTGATCATCTCGAACATGCTCGTCGCATTGTCACCTGTCATTCGAACCATCGCGGCTAGTGAGCGCCCGTCAGTTCCAATCCAATTTTCTTCCAATTGATTCGGACCGAGCGCGCCTGCCCAGTTCCCCGTCATCCATGACAGCTGTTCGATCTTCGCTTCGGGTGCGGCGAATGCCGAGACCGATGCGACGAGCGCTAAGGCTGCGAGGGCCGTGTTTGCAAATTTAGTCATTTTCATTTTTATTCTCCGGGTTGGTGATTTATTTCTGGCAATTAAGTGGGTCGCCTAATCCTGCGATTCTTCACGCTTTCGATAAGCGTCCTCAAACTTGTCGTTGAGCCTGCGCATACCGCCAAGCCAGCGATCATAATCATCTGTTTTTCGCCGCATATACGTCAGCACCTCGGGATGTGGTAAGACCAAGAATTCTTCTTTTTCGAGCGTCTCGATTACCGTGTTAGCAAGTTGCTCTGGCTCGAGCATACCGTCGAGTCCCGCAACGCCTCCATCACCCGCGCCTACCGCAGTCATTGCAGTTCGCACGGCCTGTGGGCAAAGCGCTGAGACTTTGATACCTCGATTGCCATAGGTGATCGAGAGCCACTCGGCGAAGCCGATAGCCGCGTGCTTTGTTACCGAGTATGGCGCAGAACCAACCTGGCTTAGTAGCCCAGCAGCCGAGGAAGTATTAAGCAAATAACCCTCGCCGCGCGCGAGCATCGAGGGCAGCACGGCACGCGCTGCGAAGACATGTGACATCACATTAATGTCCCAGATAGACTGCCACGCCTCGGTTGAGACATTTTCGCCGCCCGCAGTAAAAATGCCGGCATTCGAGCAGAACAAATCAATATGGCCAAACTCGGCGAGCGTGGCGTCAACCAGCGCGGTTACTTCCTCCTCTTTGCCCACATTCGCGACGATGCCCCGCGCCTGGGTGAGCTCGGCAATATCGGCAACGGTTGCATCAACGCCCACTCGATTGATATCCGATACAATGACTGCTCGAGCACCCTCCCGCGCAAATCGCTCGCTTAGGCTTTTCCCTATTCCGCTTGCACCGCCCGTTACAACGACGACTTTGTCTTTAATTTGCATGTCGCTTTCTCTTTTATTGTCTTCAATCTGGCGCCGCGGCGTCTGCGTATAGGCAGAGGCACGACAGTGAGTTGAAGCAGTTTACGTGGTTATTTCGAGGCGTGCAAAGCCGCCAGAAAATCCCGAAATACGCACAAAGTGCCTGCCTTTTCGCAGGTTGTAAGCAGTTGCAACAGCGGCTATCCAGGCAGGGCAGAACGGTGCTGCCTGTGCTATATTTGTCGGATTAACACGACTCGTCAAAGCTGTCGCAGAGCAGCAGCAGAATACAGCGCTATTTACACAAACCCAGTTACACGACCCCGCCAACAAAAACCCGGGTTCGACACTGTGAATTTCAAGTGGAGAGACACATGCTACGCACACTTTTATATACAGGCATCGCGACAAGCCTATCACTGATCGCCATCTCAGCGTCTGCGCAACAGGCCGCAGACGGAATAGAGGAAATCACAGTAACCTCGAATAGCCGCAAGTCGGAAGGACTCGCCGACATCAACGCGGCCGTGTCGGTTATTGGCGAAGAAGAACTCCGCAGTATCGGTCACACACACCTACAAGAAACGCTAAACAGACTCCCAGGGGTGAGCATTCACCGCAATAATGGCCAGGAGAGCCTCACCGCGATTCGCTCCCCGGTGCTCACCGGCGCTGGTGCCTGTGGCGCATTTCTCGTTGCCGAGAATGGTATACCTGTTCGCTCTAGCGGCTTCTGTAACGTAAATGAAATGTTTGATCTTCACGCCGAGAACGCGGCGAGCGTCGAGGTTGTGCGCGGACCAGGCAGCGCATTTTGGGGATCGAATGCTGTGCATGGACTCGTCAACGTGGTGCTCCCAAAAGCCGGTGACGCGCGCCAAGTTACGCTTGAGCAAGGCCCCCGTGGCTCGCAGCGGATAAAAGCGCAGCTCGGACAAGATCAGGGCAATTTCAAACAGCTCCTGCTCGTTAACGGCACGAGCGAAGAAGGCTACCGTGATGAAAGCGGCTTCGATCAGCAAAAACTCACCTACCTCTTCAACTACACAACTAGCAGCGGCTGGGAACTCGATGGGGGTATCACCCACATCAACCTGAATCAGGAGACTGCAGGGTTCGTTACTGGTTTCGGGAACTACAAAGGCGCCAGCCGCACGGGCAACCCCAATCCTGAGGCGTACCGCGACAGCAAAAACACACGCGCATGGACCACTTTCACCAACACACTCGGTGACTGGGACGTTGTGCTAACGCCCTATGTGCGCGATATCGATATGAATTTCATTCAGCATTTTTTACCCGGCCAGCCCATTGAAGAGACCGCCCATCAGAGCATTGGCCTGCAGTCTGTAGCCTTTACCGACCTAAGCAATGGCGCCCAGTTCGCTTTAGGCGTCGACGCCGAAGTCACCGATGGCTCACTCATTCAGACCCAACCGAACCCAACTGAAGGCTCGTTCTTCTTAAGAAATTCGATCCCTCAGGGTAAGCACTACGACTATCAGGTAGACGTCGAACAGGTCGCCGCGTTCGTGAGCTACGAACAAAGCTTTCAGTCTGGTTGGGACTTATCCCTCGGCCTGCGCGTCGAAGATACCAACTACGACTACGACAACAGGATGATCGACGGCCGCACTGATGAATTCGGGGTGGCTTGCCGCTTCGGCTGCCGATACAACCGACCTGCAGATCGCAGCGATAGCTTCACCAATATTTCACCAAAGTTGGGCTTAAGCTATGCGCTTAACGATTCGCATAGCCTGCAGTTCCGCGCGCAGCGCGGCTTCCGCGCCCCCCAGGCAAGTGAAATGTATCGCCTGCAGAATGATCAGAACATCGCAGACTTAGATTCAGTAGAGCTAGACAGCTATGAAGTTGAGTTTAAAGGCGCAGGCGAAGGTTGGGCCTACTCCGCTGGCTATTACTTTATGGACAAGCAAAATGAGATCGTCACCAATAGCGATCGTGTGAATCTCAATAACAGCCACACACAGCATACTGGCCTAGAATTTACGCTCGGCCTCGATATCACTGAAACCTTGGCGTTAGCAGCGGTCTACAATTTCGCTGAACACACCTATGAAAACTCTGAGCTCTCAGGTGGCATCGACATCCAGGGCAACATCGTAGACACAGCGCCGCGTCAGTTTGGCAATGTACGCCTGCGCTGGACACCGAGTGAGCGCATCACAAGTGAACTCGAACTTGTCAGCATGGGCGAGTACTACACAAACCCCGAGAATACGGCGAGCTACTCTGGTCATAACCTGCTAAATCTGCGCACGCAGTTTGCGGTCAATGACTCAGTGCAGATCTATGCGAATATCCTGAATCTCGACAACCGCGAATACGCCGAGCGTGCAGACTGGACCTCGTTTACTGCTGACCGCTACTTCCCCGGCGAGCCACGTCGCGCGTTTATTGGGATAACGATTAACTACTAATTGCAGCGCGACCAACGTATGACGAAGACTCTCAGCGACCTCTCTCTAGGCGAGCACAAAAACGCTTCAAGAGAGGCGACTGAGCCCTTCGAGAAATCTGAGCAGCATCGCACTTTCGCGGCACTGCTCCGACATTTTTCGGATTCAGCAGAATCTGTAAAAAAACCTACCGAGCACGCCGACCCTCGCATCCATCAAGACATAGTCTCACCAAGCTCGCTTCGAGCAGCGGCAGTATTAATTGCGGTTACTAAACCGACCATGACTGATGTCAGTCGAGTAATACTAACTCTTCGTTCCGAAAATCTGAAGTCTCATGCCGGCCAAGTAAGTCTGCCCGGCGGCACTTGTGATGCTGGGGACGATAACGCGATCGCTACCGCATTAAGGGAGGCCGAAGAAGAAGTGGGACTTGCCCGCTCGTCAGTAGAGGTCATTGGACAGATGAGCGAGATTTCGCTCCCCTCGGGCTATAGGATTACTCCGATAGTTGGCCTTATCGATGCTGGGCTCACTTTGACGCCTTGCATCGACGAGGTCGCGGATATCTTCCATCCGCCGCTGGATCTGCTGCTCGATCCCAGCGCTTATTCGCGCTCGACAACCCATTACCGAGGCGCCGATCGAACAATTTTCGAATTGCCCTATGAAGGTTTTCGTATTTGGGGAGCGACAGCCGCCATCCTGTATTCTCTTGCCCGGCAAGTGAGGTGCTAGGGTTGCAGTTTCTGCGCTTTATTCAGATAGAGAGCCTCATCGGCTGCGGCCAAGAGATTGGCTGATAGCTGCGCTAGGGAGTCTTCATGCGTCGCGCAAACTGGGCTAACGAGGACTGGTTTTCCAACAGAATTTAGCACCGAAACTCCACTGGCATCCACGCTCGCAAAGCCAACACTTACCGAAAAAACGAACATCTCATCGCTATGATTGAACACAAGCGGCGTCGCCTCGAGTCGATGAGCGACAGCGTCGCTTGCCTCTGTGCTGCACCCTGAAAGAACAATCGCAAATTCGTCGCCGCCAATTCGATGGATCGAATCTAAACGCCGAACTTTAGCGCCTAAGACGCGCGCCAACGACTTAAGGCAGGCGTCGCCTGCCGCATGACCGCGGGAATTGTTGATGCCTTTCAATCCGTCAACGTCGAGTAATATAAGACCGGTTGGCAGACCGCTACGAAGGGTTCGCTCAAGCTCTGTCTTGAGCCCCCTATCGAAAGAACGTCGATTGCCAATATTGGTTAGCGGGTCTCGCTGAACAAGTGCTTCGAGATCAGCGACTCTTTCCCTCAGTACATTATTTTCGCGGCGCAGCTGATGTAGCCTTTGCTCTGTGCTGTTGGCAATGTCATCGACCATTGCTAGCGCCCCCTTGCCGAAGCCAATTACAGGATTGCTACGGTGCGGCCCAACTCGGGAATTCGCCGAGCACATCGAAAGCAACGTGACCTAATGTGTAAACGAAGGCTGTGACAATAATGACCGATAGGAGATCAAGCCAGAGACCGGCAATGACCATTTTGGTGATCGGCACTCGCCCAGACGCGTAGATTATTGCATTCGGCGGGGTTGAGACAGGCAGCATAAAAGCGCAGGACGCCGCGACTGTCGTCGGGATAATAAGCAACAACGGATGGACCGCTATCGCCTGCGAAAGAGAGCTCATAATCGGAAGTGCGAGTGAAATGGTGGCAACATTAGATGACACCTCGGTCAGTAGCGTGATAAATCCAACGGTGCTGAGTACTATCGCAAACGGACTCGCATCACCCAGCAAGGCCTGAAGTTGACTCGCCATATAGGTGCCAAGCCCCGACGTTGAGAACCCCTTCGCAATCGCGAGCCCACCGCCGAAGAGAAGTAAAATTCCCCATGGGACGTTTTTCGTGTCTTCCCAATCCATCAGGCGGCCGCCTACGCTCTTGCTGGCAGGAATAATAAACAGAGTGAGCGCCATCGCGATAGACACAGTGCCATCGTCGATGAGTGCGCTTATCGGAGCTACACCAAATTTTTCGAACAGCAGGTCGAGATAATAACTCCAACCGAATATATCGACGTCCTCACCAAAAAGTCTCTCTTTTCGAGTCATCCACAACACCGCAACGGCAATAAAAACGCCGCGCACTCGCCGCTCTTCCGTTGTGATTGGACCAAGCTTTTTGATTTCTTCAGCGATAAATTCTTTGCCGCTAAAAGGCGTGGTAGCCGGCAGCGGAAAAACGAACCGCGTTAGCAACACCCAACTGGTGAGAAGAAATACAAGACTCATCGGCAGAGCAAATGACATCCACGTCATAAAGGCGAATTCAGGCGCGTCTGGAAACAGTTGACCCATTTGCGTAACCAGCACGCCATTAGGAGGCGTGCCAATCAACGTTGCAACGCCGCCGATTGACGCCGAGTACGCGATACCTAATAGCAGCGTGAGCGCAAAGTTAGGCGCTCGCGCGTCAACGTACCCGCCAGCAAGTCGCGTCTTTTCATTGAGCTCCTCGTAAAGCAACACGAGAGACATACCCATAGGCATCATCATCATCGCGGTTGCTGTGTTGGAAAGCCACATCGACAAAAACGCCGTGGCGACCATAAAACCAAGAACAAGTCGGTGCGGTTTACCACCAATAATGCGTAGGATGCTGAGAGCGATTCGCTTATGCAAATTCCATTTTTCGACCGCGGTTGCGATGATAAATCCGCCAAGATACAGAAGGATGATCCAGTCCATATACTGCGCAGCAACGTTAGGGTACACAATATCGAGATCACTTAGCGCTACCCCCGATGGCAGACCAGCTCCCTCGGCGTCGATAAGCCCAGCTGCCGACTGCGCGCGCCCACGCATGATGCCGAGAAGCGGGAACAGCACGATAGGGAGAAGCGCCGTCGCGGACAGTGGAATCGCCTCAGTAATCCACCAGATAGCCATCCAGGCAATGACTGCGGCCATTCGCGTAACCATGGGATTACTTGGATCTAGCTCGACGAACAACAGCATAAAAATAAAAGCAGCCGGCCCGAGAAGGAGGCCAATGCGTGACCTCAAAGGCGTTTCTACGCTGACATTCTCATTCAACTCTGCTTGCACTGTCATTTCCGAACCTCTGTTATTTTTATTCGCTCGTATCATGCGATGGTCTGCTCTTCACCCTCGCAGCCGTTGCAAAGCACCTGACTGGCTCTTTGCAACGGAGCAGAAGTGCTCGACGGTTAGCTAGAGCTGCGCGAGGATCGCGTCGGCTGAACTCACTTTTATTTCGCCAGGGGCTTCGACGCCAAGATACGTCACCGTGCCGTCTTCGACAATCATGCCGAAGCGCTGCGCGCGCTGCCCCATGCCAAAACCGCTTGCGTCAAGCGACAGACCGATCGCAGAAGTGAACTCACCATTGCCGTCGGCAAGCATGACAATCTCTTCAGCATTCTGCGCCTGCCCCCAGGCTCCCATAACGAAGGCGTCGTTAACTGACATACAAGCAATCGTATCGACACCCTTCGCTTTGATCGCATCGGCATTCACGACGAAACCAGGCAAATGCGTCATAGAGCAGCCTGGGGTAAAGGCACCTGGTACTGCGAAAAAGGCCACTTTTTTTCCGGCAAACAACTCTTCGCTGCTCAGCGGCTTGGGGCCTTCGCTAGTCATCACTTGAAAGCCGATCGCTGGTACTTTATCGCCCACTTGAATAGTCATAAAAAAGCTCCTGCGGCGTTTGCCGCTGTAGGGTTTATAGCTGGGTGTGAATAAATTTCGCAGGAATAATAACAAACAAGCCGTCTAACTGACGACAGTTAAACGGCTCGATGGGTGAACTAGTCGCTTAGGCTAAGGTGTAGTTTTCAGAGTATAGAGCGAAACACGGCCCACTAGACCCTGCATAACTCATTGGCCTAATTTCTCAGGTTACGCAGCCTGTTACTGAGGGCGTCGACTGAGGTACCGAGCGCCTCCTCTACTTTCTCTGCTAGTTGGTCTTCGATTTTTTCAACTTCCTCGCGTGCGCGGTCTTCGACGCCCTGCCTCACTTGATCGAGACTCGGTAAATTAGCTTCGCCAATCGAGCCTAGCAACTCTCTTATTACGACCTCGGCCGCCGCGGCTATTGACGCTCCACCGTTTGCGCCACCAATGTCTGTAAGGATAATGTCCGGCAGAATTAACTGAGTTGAGCCTAGTGCCGCCGTGACGGATAGCAGTGGGCCAAGGATTTCGACACGCCGCAGGAGAATTTTCTTAGCCGAGTCCGTCGCAGGCGCTTCTTCTGATTCTGAACCAGCATCGCTGCTTGGCAGATTAGCGAGAAGAGCCCGGAGATTGTCGCGAGTGATTTTTGTTTCGTAATTGATCTGTGGCTGGGCAAGTCTTAGCAGCTCGATCTCTATCGTGTCATCGAAAATAGAAGCTAGATTTACCCTAGCTTCGACGGCGCCTAAAGCAATGGCAGGTCCTTCGGAGAACCCCGCGGGGTTCGCTATGGACAGACCGCGAATGCTAGATTCGCCGGTGAGGGGAGACAGCGTTACCGAATCAACTCGCACCTCAGTCTTAAACGCTGATTGTCCCGCAAACTCGATACCCGCCTTCGCTGCCGAGCCAAGATAATAATAGCCAGCCCACAGAACAATAGAAATCAGCAGTACGAACGTCATAAAAATTCGTGCAACCATTGGCTAATCTCCTCTTCTGCCCGCGCGAATGAGAGGCAAAATCCAACTCGCTTAGGCATGGATGTGAATTGAGTCTCCTTGTAGTAGACCCAAAGGGGACCAGTTTATGCTCGCCTAAACGGGAAAAATACTACGGTGCCAATGGCCGACTCTCGAGACTAGCCCCAACAACACTCACGATCCAATTCCGATGCAAACCAAGATACTCGAACACGGCGACAGCGCCATAGCTACCTTGTGTCTCCTCATTGAACGTCGCGCCGATAACTTCGCCCACGGTGATACCACCAAGCGCGTAGCCTTCGGCGGTCTTAATGAGTGCAGGACCGCCACTGTCGCCTAGACTAGGCATTCCCTCGAGTTTTTCAGACGCGCCCGTGTCGACGCGGGGGTCATCGAAAAAAATGCTGAGACGGTTATCCACCTGAGTAAGACGGTTACTCGCTCGCCTAAACTTGCCGTCGTCACGATCGCGCCCAGACAGTCCCTGCCCGGTGTAACCCCATCCTAGCAGGTAGACGAGCTGACCGACCGCGACCTCGCCATCGGCTAGTAGTATGGGCCTCGGAAAGCCGAGCGGTTCTTCAAAATGCAAAAGTGCAAGATCGACATCAGTTGACGAGGTCAGGTCGTAAAGGGGATGAACGACGAACGCATCGATTGTTCTCGATTCATTGGCAAGCTTCACACTAAACTTTGCCCCACTCGAAAGCGTCGATTTCAATGAAGTTTGCTCTAGGCAGTGCGCTGCAGTGATCGCCCACTGAGCATGAATCAGCGTCGCAGCACAAACCTTACGAGGGCCCTGCTGTTCGAGAAAGAATACCGCTGGGAAGTCGCTCGCGTTAATCTGATAGGCGCTGTCCGCGACGTCATGCCGTGTGATGATCGCGCTAACCTGAGAAGGCAACACGCCAAGTGAAACGCTCAATACAGTCAACGCAGCCCCTAAAATCCAGCTGGAATGCTCGCTGCTTTTTTCGTGTTTTGCTGCGCGTGCGCGGCGAAGCGGTCTAAGATTAGGTGCCGAGCGCTTGCGGCGAGAAAGCGACAAAAGACCAACCATGCGCCACACCACCACACCAATCGTGACGAAGATAAACGCTAAAAGGACCGCCGCGAGCCATTCTTGCGAACCCCAGCCGTTTGTATTGATGAACTTTGCTAGCATAAGCACGCCACAGTGGGATTAATCTTCACCTGATAAATCCTTGAGTAACTGCATAAGGCTTTCGGCGCGCGCCCGAGGGTCGTCGAGCTCAAGTAGCGCCTGCCGACTATTCTCGCTCATCGGTATAAGCTCGCTAAGGTGCCAGCCTAAGTGCCAAAGATTATCGTATTCGATGGCGAAATTTTTCTCGGCAACGAGCGGGTGTTCCTCTAGCCCCCGCAGCACCTCGACTAGCTCACCAAAGTCGTCTCCATAGGCCACCGGCTCGCTATCTATCGTATCGCGTTCGCTTAACACAACCTTTGCCATCAAAAGATCAGAGTCCGCCTCCCAACAGTCTTCGACACGGAATTTAGTTGTGCCTTCGATGGTAATACCAAGCAGACCGTTATCGAGTTGATTCCAATCGATAATGCGAGCAAGTGTCCCTATGCGATTAACGCTGTGCTGCGTGCCCGCCGCCCGCTCACCAGTTCCCGACTCAATCGAGCAGATACCAAAAGGCGTGCCTGACTTGAGACTCTCAGTGACCATGTCGATGTAGCGCCGCTCGAAAATCTGCAGATCATGTCGGCCTGCGGGGAACAGCACGATTCGGAGTGGAAAAAGGGGTACGGTGATGGCGTCTTCTAACTTGGCGAACGACATAGAGCTTGATCCTGAGGTGACGCGCGGGCTCAGCTTAGCGTCGAAGCGCCCGCAGTAGTTTGTCGTGTATGCCGCCGAAACCACCGTTGCTCATTACAACGATATGATCGCCTTCGACCGCACTCTGTGCGAGATAGCTCACAATGTCATCGACCTCGTCAAAGCTGCGACTCGGTACAGGATTACTGGCCTCGAGCGCGGCGAAATCGAGACCGGAGTTTGCGGGTCGACGCCAAACGACCTCATCTGCAGATTGGCATGCGGCTACCAAGGTCTCCTGATGTACGCCCGCGCGCATCGTGTTGGATGCCGGCTCTATCACGGCAACCAACCTCTGTGGCTTGCCGCTGCGGTCAGAATGAATCCGTGACGCCATACCCTCGAGTGTTGTTTCGATCGCTGTCGGGTGATGGGCAAAATCATCATAGACGCGAATACCACGACGCTCACCTCTAAGCTCCATGCGTCGTTTTACGCCGCGGAAATGATTGAGCGCCTCCGCCGCAGTCGACACCTGAACGCCTGCATGATGGGCCGCCGCGATCGCAGCCACAGCATTGTTGACGTTGTGACGCCCGGTCATCTGCCACTCGACCTGCACATACTCTATAGGTTCTCCGCCTACGCCCATCTTCGACAAGGAAAACCGGCTGCCGTCATCGCGATTGAGTTCGGCATTCCAGTAGACGCCGCCAGCATCAAGCAGCGAGAGCGAATCCGCCGGGACCGCATCAACGCCAAAGCTCTGCCGCGGAGTCCAGCAACCACGAGCGAGAACATCCTCAAGCGCCTCTTCACCACTGCCTGATAGTATAAGCCCATTGCTCGGAAGCGTTCGAACAAGGTGCTGAAACTGACGTTTGATCGCCTCGAGGTCATCGAAAATGTCTGCGTGATCGAATTCAAGGTTATTTAAAATTGTCGTCCGCGGCGCGTAGTGAATAAATTTCGAGCGCTTGTCGAAAAATGCGCTGTCGTATTCGTCTGCTTCCACAACGAAAAAAATAGAGTCGCCGAGGCTCGCTGATGCCGGAAGATTATTCGTCACACCGCCGATCAGATAGCCCGGCTTCATTCCTGCGTATTCGAGAATCCACGCAAGCATGGCGCTAGTAGTTGTTTTACCATGCGTGCCAGCAACCCCGAGCACCCATCGACTGTGAAGCACATTTTTTGCTAACCACTCAGGCCCCGAGGTATAACGGATCCCTCGATCGAGCACGTACTCGACGCTAGGATTCCCACGGGACATCGCATTACCGATGATCACGAGATCGGGTGCAGGGCGCAGATGCTTGGGATCAAATCCCTCACAGAGGCGAATGCCCTGCTGTTGTAGCTGCGTACTCATCGGCGGATACACGTTTGCATCGCTACCGCTGACTTCAAATCCGAGTTGCTTAGCAAGTATCGCGAGGCTGCCCATAAAGGTGCCGCAAATACCTAAAATATGAATATGCATAAGGCCTAATTCTGCGGCTCCGCAGGCCGCCTCTTTCATGAATGTACCGTGTTTATAACATGAATCTCGGGTAGCATTGCAGCACTGGGCAGGCAAACTTTCCGACAAGTCCGACCCGAACCTACTTTAACCCCGACAACGAGACTATTTCTGTGACCCTCTGGGATTTTTCGCTCTCGCTCTACGATAAACCGGGTGTGCCTGAAGCCTGCCTTACCTTGCAGAACAAGCACAACCTCGACGTTAATCTGGTTCTATTCTGTTTGTGGCTAGCCGCCGAATCTCGCTGTTTAACCGAAGACGCCATGCAGGAGGTCATCGCTCGCTCCGACACGTGGCGAGAGAAAATGATTACCCCTCTGCGCGCACTGCGGACAGAAATGAAGGGCTGGCCTTCGGATGTGAGCATCTCCGATTTCTCTCGACGCGAAGACTTCGAAGCGCTAAGAAGTAAAGTGAAAGCAATAGAACTCGAAGCTGAGAAGTGGCAACAGGAAATGCTCACCAGCTACGCCGAACACTCCGCGAGTGTCGCAGATCCCGAACTGGCCTGTTTCTCTACAAGCCTGGGTTTATTACTCGCGAGGAGCGGCGACGACAATCCAGGCTGGAAAAACGCAGTTTTATGGATTGCCGACGCCCAAGGAGCGGACTTTGCTGAAAAAGTACGCATCGCCCTAGTCTAAATACGAAGACGTGAAGCTCATCGCTAGCGAGAAGGACGAACCTTTTCACGAAGCGTCTGCCACAGAGAACCGCCGCTCTCGGACTTCGCTGGCACCGATCGCTGCCCGCTTGTACCTTGACGTCGACGCGCAGTTGCCCCGCCATTGGCACCTCGACCGCCTGCAGGGCGCGGATTCGCGGCATGGGAGGGAGCGCGATTCCCGCGATTGTCGTCTGCATCGATTCGGTTGCCGTCACGATCACCGTTCTCATCGCGCGGCACTGGTTTCGCCTTTGCTTGGTTTGGGCGTCGGGACTGAGCTTGGGTCTGTGTTCGGCCTGGCGACTGCCCCGCACCTTGCGAGCGACTGCGACCCCGCCCATCACCCGCTGCGGAACCAGAAGAACGGCGACTGTTAGCCGCGCCACCTTCGGCACTCCGCCCATTACGAGCGCTACGCAACCCGTTGCCGCGGGGCTGTCGAGGCGGACGCGCCTCCTCGACATAATCCTCAGCACCCGCAACCGGCGTAAGATCAAACTCTTTCATGTCGGCTTTGGGGATCGGCTTTTTAATGAGACGCTCGATATCGCGTAGCTGTTTGCGCTCGTCGCTGCTGACTAAAGAGATCGCGAGACCACCTGCGCCCGCGCGTCCGGTCCGACCGATGCGGTGAACATAGTCCTCAGGTACATGCGGTAAATCGAAGTTGATCACTGATTCAAGCTGATGAATATCAATACCTCGTGCAGCAATGTCGGTTGCTACGAGTACTTGAATCGAGTCTTGCTTGAACGAATCCAATGCTTTGGTTCGCTGCGCCTGCGATTTGTTGCCGTGAATTGCCGCTGCCGTGATGCCGTCTTTGGACAACTTTTTAACAAGGTTGTTGGCGCCGTGTTTAGTCCTGCTGAAGACCAGTGTTTGAGCAGTATTAGAACGAAGAATCGCACTTAATAACTGTGCTTTCTGCTGCTTCTCTACTTGATACATGCGCTGCGTAATAATTTCGACGGTCGAGTTGCGCGGCGCAACGTCGATTTCGACAGGCTGATTGCAGATCGTTTTTGCCAGCTTACGGATGTCGTCTGAGAAAGTTGCAGAAAACATAAGATTCTGTCGTTTCTTGGGCAGCAGCGCCAAAATCTTCCGAATATCGCGAATAAAGCCCATATCGAGCATGCGATCGGCTTCGTCGAGAATAAGAATATCGACTTTGTCGAAATGCACAGAACGCTGCTGATGGAGATCAAGTAAGCGACCCGGCGTTGCCACCAAAATATCGAGGCTTTTGCGCAGCATCGTTTTCTGCGGATTGATATTTACGCCGCCGAACACGACGCCGGAGCGCAGATTCTCATTCGTGCCATAAGTTTCAATGCTGTCTTGAATCTGTGCGGCTAGCTCACGAGTAGGGGTTAGGACTAACGCGCGCATAGTGTCCGGTTTTTTATTGGTCTCACCGCTAAGGAGTTGTAAAAGCGGGAGAGTAAATCCAGCCGTTTTGCCAGTGCCGGTTTGTGCGGCTGCCATAACGTCTTGACCGCTCAAGATTACGGGTATCGCTTTTTCTTGAATAGGTGTTGGCTTGGTGTAGCCAGTCTTTTCGACGGCGCTGAGTAATGAATCGGACAGGCCGAGGTTTGCAAATGTCATAAAAATCTCTAATTTATCTGTTTGAATTGCGCACAAAACGCCCGCTAGCTGCGCGCAAGGCGGCAACAGATAACTTAGGTGATAAGGTGCACGAGTGTGCATTCGAAAGGTCGCTAACTTGCTGACCAGAGACGCATAAATGCGCACAAGGGGAGCTAGACTCAGTAGAAGCACAGTCGACGGCAGAAAGGTGCCTTGATCGACTTGTGCGCAAGGTACAGCAATAAGAGGCTCGCGTCAGCTTTTATTTCGCGCACTTCTTTAGCGACCTCTGCTTAGTTAATGAAGAACCCGCCATCGATCAACAGGCTGTCTCCCGTATGATAGCTGCTTGCATCACTCATCAGATAAACCGCAATAGCTTCGAAATCTGATCGGTCACCCCAGCGTCTCATGGGTATGCGCGGAAGTACTGCGTTGGCGAACCGCTCGTTTGCATAGTTATCCGCCGTCATCGCGGTCTCAATATGCCCGGGCAACACAGAATTGGCAGTGACGCCGAAGCGGGCATACTCGACTGCCAGCGCTTGCATCATCGAGATAACAGCTCCCTTGCTCGCGCCGTAAGCCTCTACACGCGCCATACCCATAAGCGCTCCGAGAGATGCAGTACCGATGAGTCGACCGCCTGCATCACCCGCTTCGGCACGCGCACGCATATGGCCTGCAGCCGCACGCAGCGTATAGAAGAGCCCATCCAGATTTACATCAAGCACCGCGCGCCAGTCGTCGGTCGTAGTTTCGTCGAAACGGCCCGAGCGCGCGACACCTGCATTGGCGAAACAAGAATCGACTCGGCCGAACACACTGAGAGTCTCGGCAAAGCTTGCCTCGACTGCCGCTTCATCCGCGACATTACAGACAATCGAGTGAATTTTTTGCTGCAAATCGCCATTCTCCTCAGCTAGTGCGGAGAGCGTGGCAACCGCCGATGCATTTTTTTCAACGCTGGTTCCCCATAAGCACACGCTTGCGCCGTGCTTTACAATCCCTTCGCCAAAACCGAGGCCGATGCCACTGTTGCCGCCCGTGATAAGCGCGACTTTACCGCGTAGGTCGAAAAGGTTTGCTGCCATGAAAACTCCTGGGGCTTATTTTGCTATTCGTTCAAAGCGTGTCTATTTCGCGTCAGCGACTGCCTGCTGCACACCCTGCCATCGTTTTACGAGACCTGGATCGATATCAAAAAGATCGAGCACCCGTCCGACGTGATGGTTGACGAGATCGTCGATCGTTTGAGGCTTAATGTAATGCGCAGGCATTGGAGGCGCGATTATTGCCCCGAGCTGACTTGCCTTTAGCAGCAACTCGCAATGTCCCATATGGAGCGGTGTTTCTCGGGGTACTAGCACTAAACGCCTGCGTTCTTTAAGTATCACATCAGCCGCACGCACTATGAGCGAATCGGCATAGGAATTAGCAATCGCCGAAAGCGTCTTAATCGCGCACGGCGCGATAACCATGCCGTCGGCTCGGAAAGAACCGCTTGCGATACTCGCACCGATATCCTTATTGGAATGTACGCGATCTGCTAGTGCCTCTACCTCCTTTGCGCTGAAGTCAGTTTCGACAGCAATGTTTAATTTGGCGGAGTCCGACATGACTAAGTGGGTCTCTACATCAGCAATGTCTTTCAGCACCTCTAAAAGTCGAATACCGTAGATGGCACCACTTGCCCCCGACATTCCAATAATCAATTTCACTGCATATCCTAAATGAGCTGTGCTCAATTTTTACCAAAACAGGGCTGCGATGGTGCATTAATCGCAAGTGACAGGCAAGCATGAGACTTGCCTATGGTAACGCTGCCTAGATTTCTCGCGAAGTTTCGCGTTCGAGACAAGAGCCAGATGCCATCGCCTCGTTAGTGAAAACAGCTCAAATTGCGGCGAGGCGCACCACCGAGTAAACTGCGAGGCGCTGAGTAATGGCAATTTTGGATTCCATTCATGCGCCGCCAGCAGGAAGCACTGCTAATAACTAGTCAAACGTGAGCACCCAATCATGAGCAAGGCCAACCTTTTTTACGCCCAGTCCGGCGGTGTCACCGCTGTAATCAACGCGAGTGCCTGTGGTGTTATAGAAACCGCGCGTAAGCACAAAGACAAAATAGGAAAGGTCTACGCAGGACTTAATGGCATCGTCGGCGCTCTGCATGAGGAACTCATCGACACCAACAAAGAGTCTGCAAAAACGATTGCAGCCCTGCGCTCTACGCCTGCCGGCGCCTTCGGCTCTTGCCGCTACAAGCTCAAATCATTCGAAGAGAATGCGCGCGAATATGAGCGCCTCATGGAGGTGTTTAAAGCGCATAACATTCGTTATTTTCTCTACAACGGCGGCGGCGATTCACAGGACACCGCGAATAAATTTGCCCAGTTGTCCATCGACAAAGGCTATCCGATCACGTGCGTGGGCGTGCCAAAAACTGTCGACAACGATCTTCCTATCACCGACAACTGCCCTGGATTCGGCTCCGTAGCAAAGTATGTCGCGGTTTCGATTCGTGAGGCCGGACTCGATGTTGCATCGATGTGTGCGAGCTCGACTAAAGTATTTGTGATGGAGGTGATGGGTCGCCACGCCGGCTGGATTGCTGGCGCTGCTGGCCTTGCCTCAGAGCAAGAGGGCGATGCACCGCACATCATTCTTTTCCCCGAGATCGCGTTCAATCGCGAGAAGTTTCTAAAAAAAGTAAAGAGCTGCGTAACGAAGTTCGGCTATTGTGCAGTAGTTGTCTCTGAAGGTGTTCAGAATGCCGACGGCAGTTTCCTCGCTGAAGCTGGAGGCAAAGATGCCTTTGGTCACGCGCAGCTCGGCGGAGTCGCACCATTTATTGCCGACATGATCAAGGCAGAGCTCGGCTATAAATACCACTGGGCGGTAGCAGACTACCTGCAGCGCTCAGCGCGGCACATTGCCTCTGCCACTGATGTCGACCAAGCGTATGCGGTAGGGGCTGCGGCCGTTGACTTTGCGCTCGCAGGCAAGACCGCTGTCATGCCCGCGATTATTCGTGGAAAAGGTAAAAAATACAGCTGGAGCATTGGCGAAGCTAAGCTGTCTGACGTCGCCAACGTCGAAAAAATGATGCCGCGCAATTACATAAGCCGCGATGGATTTCACATTACCGACAAGGCTCGCGAGTATTTCGCGCCACTGATTAAGGGCGAAGACTACCCTGAATATAAAAATGGCCTACCGCAGTATGCGCGCCTAAAAAACGTGCTCGAAAAGAAAAAGCTAAAAGCGTGGCGTGGCTGAGAGAGTTAAGGTGCAAGCCTCTCAATTCTCCAGCTCGACCCCTCTCGCGTGTAGCGAAAACGATTGTGCAGGCGGTTAGCGCCACCCTGCCAAAATTCAATTTGCGACGCCTTTACCCTATAACCACCCCACGTCGAGGGGCAGGGAACTTCCGCGCCCGCTGTGCGCTTATCAAGTTCAGCGAACGCCGCCTCTAGGACCTCCCGAGACTCAACGACCTGACTTTGTGGTGACACCGCGGCTGCGAGCTGACTGCCTCGCGGCCGGCTATGGAAATAGCGTTGCGAGTCTTCTGCGCTGAGCCGCTCGGCTACACCACTAATCCGCACCTGACGCTCAACACTGTGCCAAGGAAAGTGAAGACTAATGTTAGGATTCGACTCGAGGTCGCGCCCCTTGTGGCTGGCATAACTGGTATAAAAAACAAAGCCGCTAGCGTCAAAGTGCTTGAGCAGCACAATGCGCTGGCTCGGCATGCCGCTGGCATCCACTGTCGCGATTGTCATAGCCGGCGGATCCACAACCTCCATGTCAAACGCCTGCTGCATCCACTTAGCAAACTGATCATGAGGATCATCGCTAAGATCAGCACTACGTAGCTCCCCCATTAAATACTCGCGTCTGAGATCGTGTAAATCCATTGTCGCCTTAAATCCTTCTCTGCCTACATGACAAACTGACCGTATTCCCATACCTGATTGCGCCGAGTGCCAGTCGCATAAAAAAATGTGCCTGGTCCGTGCTTTTTACTGGCGAAAAAACGCCCTTCGTAGCGCTGCCCATTAGGCCAGCGATAGGTCCCCTCACCCTGGTAATGGTCGTTAACGAAATTACCCGTGTAGTTTTCCATGTTCTGACTTAGCCAATATTCGGAGTGTTGATTCTCTTCCCAGCGTGGCAGGCCGAAGAAATACGAGCCATGGCCATTGCGCTTATCGTCTCGCCATTCTCCGATATAGAGCTTGCCATCGCCATTCCAATAAGTTCCTCGACCGCTGCGGAGTCCTTTTTCCCAACTCCCGACATAAACCGATTTTTCGAGAAACGACACGGGTATCTCGAGTCGACCCTTGCCGTGAAACTCACCGTCAAGAAATTCGCCGCGATAAAACCCCTTACCGAACTCAGTTTTCAGCTCGAGTGTTCCGCTGCCGTTCTCACAGTCGCCGCGCACGCATTCGCTCGAGGTCACAGAATCCAGTGGCAAAGCATGGCCCATCGCTGCGGCAAATAGAGAAACAATAAAGACACCGTATCGCGTAGCTAACTGACGTCTTTTGCTAGATGCGACAGACCAATGTCGAAAGCCTGATAACATTTTGTGCATCGGTTGATCCTCCTCAATCAGCCCTAAGCTAGTCGTCTTAGCACATTTAACGGGCTTATATTTACAACGCCGCGTGTCGAATTAATGCCGAGCCCTGCGATTATTATCATGCCGGCGAGCGGCCCTGCGATCCAAACCCAGTAGTGTAGATTAAACTCCTGCTCGAACACTTGCTCCTGCAGATAATACAGACTCGCCTCTGCACCGAGCGTCGCCACTAGTCCCGCCATGAGGCCAATACTGGCAAACTCGATTAGTAAGCTCGTCATAATTAGCCGCTTGCCGGCGCCAAGAGTGCGCAGAATCGCGTTTTCGTAGAAGCGCTCGTCGAGCGTAGCATTAACGCAGGCGAGCAGTACAAGCGCACCGCACACCAGCACCAAGACTGAAATGAGCTCGATCGCCGAAGTCACCTGCGCAATGATATTTTGAATTTGCTCGATCAGCGCGTCGATCTCGATCACAACGATTGTTGGGAAACGCTGCACTAATTCGTTGAGCAATATTTTCTGCTCTCGTTCCATCAGTGCGGTCGACAAGAACGTCGCGCCCAGATGATCGATCGTACCGGGCGAGAAAATGATAAAGAAATTCGGCTGCATATTGTCCCAGCGTACGCTGCGGAAACTACTCACCTCAGCGCTAACCGTCTGCGCGTTGATTTCGAACTCGATTACATCACCTAGCTCGATATCGAGCCAGTCGGCATAGTCTTGCTCAATCGATACGAACCCCGCTTCGGCTGCCTCACCCCACCACTCGCCGCCGGTGACACGGTTATCCGCTGGGAGTTCCTGCGCCCAGGTGACCTGACGCCTGCTCAGGCGTCCACGGACTTCGCCCTCCTCGGCCTCTTCAACCGCTTCGCCTTCACCTGACTGTTCGCTCGAACCTGCTGTAGGAGCGGCATTGGCCTCGCCCTGCCCGTAACCCACTGAAAGGCCCACGCGCGCGGCACCCTTCGCGGCGTCTTCCTCGGTGTCATCGCCACCGCCAGCCAGCGTGCCACGCTCAGCATCAGATTCAAGCTCGTCCTGCGGATCTGGCGTCGCACCGTTTATCTTGGTCACACGCGCACTGATAAGTGGATAGAACGAATTCCCCTGCACGCCATTTTCGTCGAAAAACGCTTCGATGCCAGCGATCTGTGGCTGTGAGATATTCATCATGAAGTGATTTGGCGTATTCTCAGGAAGCTGCGCCTGCCAGTCAGAAATAAGATCTGTGCGCAGTAGGCCTAAGATAAGCAGAGACATGATCGTTACCGAAAACACCATCACTTGTAAGACGTTTTGCTTTCGCCTGCGACGTGCCGCGCTCATCGCAAGCTTCCACGCACTGCCGGCGCGCATGCCCACCGCGCTGCTCGAGTTCAACAGCAATAATGAGAGTCCCGACAGAAGAACGGCGATGCTGGCGACCGCAACAACGAGAACCGACGTCAGCACCGCATCTTGGCTATACCAGTAGACGAGCCCGATTGTGCCACCAACGCCGAAAATATACGGCACATTCGCACCCACTTTTTGCTGGCTAATATCTTTTCGCAACACGCGCAGCGGCGGCGTTTCTCGCAGAGCCAGAAGCGGCGGTAATGCGAACGACAGCAGGCAGATTACAGCCGTCATTGCCCCCACGATGAAAGGCTCGAAACCGGCAGCGGGAAGATCGACAGTGATTACCGTTTGCAGCGCCCGCAGAATCACGTGGTGAACACCCCACCCTAAAACACTGCCGACGAGCACGGCGACAATCGCAAGCAGCGCCTGTATCCACAAATAGATAAAGCCGATTTGCGGTGAGGTGCAGCCGAAGGTCTTGAGAATAGCCACGTAATCATAGTGGCGTTCGGAGTAGCGCTTGGCGGTTAGCGCGATAGCTACGCCGGCAAGGAGCACGGCAAACAGCGAGCCCAAAAGCAAAAACGATTCAGCACGGCTCAGCGCCTCGCTGACCTCTTCGCTTTCGTCACGCACGTCGCGAAGGCGATACTCGCCCTCGTATTCGGTGTCGACCCATGTTTCGAAGTCGTCGAGCGCCAATAGTTCCTCGGCTGCAAAGAGGAAACGGTAGCTCACGCGGCTTCCAAGCTGCACAACATTGGTCTTGGCAACGTCATCCATATGAAGCATTAGACGCGGGCCTGCGTTGTCGACCATGCCACCGCCCGACCTGTCGGGCTCTGCGATAATAATTTTGCTGACGGTGAGTTCCGCTTCTCCAACATAGACACTGTCGCCGACGTCCAGCCCGAGCGCGGGCAGCGCACGGGATTCGAGCCACACTTCACCCGGCTGTGGACCGCTTTGAATCGGCTCGCCACGAATAAACGGTGCATCGGCGATAATCACATCGCCGCGAAGCGGATAGGCATCGCTTACCGCTTTCGCGCTAACGAGCATATTGCCGGTATCGGAGAATGCCATCGAGGTAAACGACAGCGTGCGCGCCGTGCGCAAGCCTCGCGACTGCGCCTCGTTTATAATCTCGTCGGGTAGCGCCTTGCCGCTGCCGAGAACGCGGTCAGCGGCGAGCATGTTCGCCGACTCGAGAAGAAGCGCTTTCTCGAGGCGATCGGTAAACAGCGCAATGCCGCTCACCGAGGTCACTGCCATCACTAAAGCGAGGAACAAGAGACGGAGCTCACCGCTAAGCCAGTCGCGCCATAACAGTCGTGAAGCAAGTCCGATGAGTGTCGACCAACTTTTACTACCGTCGGTGAGCGGCTGCGGCGAGGACTGCCCTGAAAATCCAGCACTGAGGTCGTTTTGAATTGGCGAATGAGCCGAGGGCATGGGTGAATTAGACACTCGCAGACTCCGCGCTTGCGTTCATCGAAAGTGCCGCACTCGGCGACCCTGAATCACTCTCGATCCCGCCGGCGATCAACCGGACGATGCGACCGCAGCGCTGCGCGAGGCGTTCGTCGTGGGTCACTAACACCAGCGTTGTCGAAAACTCTTTATTGAGATCGAAAATAAGTTCGACGATTTTCGCGCCTGTGGCAGTGTCAAGATTGCCCGTGGGTTCGTCGGCAAATAGGATTTTGGCCTCGGTTGCAAAAGCGCGCGCTATAGCCACGCGCTGCTGCTCGCCGCCCGAGAGCTGATTGGGATAGTGCGTGATGCGCTCGGCGAGACCAACTCGCTCAAGAAGCGCGGTAGCTTTAGCACGAGCCTGTACATCGCCCTTTAACTCGATCGGCAACATGACATTCTCTAGGGCAGTTAGACTGGGCAGTAATTGAAAAGACTGAAAAACAAACCCGACAATCTGACCGCGCAGCACTGCACGCTGCTCCTCATCCATCGCCGCAAGACTGTGTCCACCGAGCCACACGTCGCCACTGGTCGCCGCGTCGAGACCCGCCATAAGCCCCAACAGCGTTGACTTACCTGAGCCCGAAGCACCTACTATGGCGACCGTCTCGGCCTCCGCGATACTTAAATCAACCGACTTAAGGATCGTCAAGACACCCTCACTGGTCGTCACGCTCTTAGTCAGCCCGCGAATCTCTATCATGTTCATTGTCGTCCCTGTCTTTGGTGATGCTGCGCTACCGCGCGAGCTCTAACATTACGTTACCGATACCCCGCGGCCAAGCAATTCAGGTGCAAGCGTAGAGTGTAACTACGCGGGCGTTGTAACACGAGCGGTGATAAGGTTTAGTTAACCAAGTATAACGCTAGATCAAGCTTGGCAGTTTGCCGAGAAAGACTTACCCCAAAAAGACCGCTGAGGTATTCTGAGCGTAGTCACACTGATCTACCTAAATTTACGCCACGAGAACTGTTTTACCGATGATTAAAGCATTGATTTCAGTAGTCTACGCTGCATTACTTTTGACACAGACGTCAGTCGCTCTTGCACAAGAGACGCCCTCTATCCCGCCCCCTACTCAGCCAAGCATTCTGATATTCGGGGACAGCCTCAGCGCAGCCTATGGCATTGGAGAAGACGAAGGTTGGGTGACGCTGCTCGCCGAAAGACTAAAGCAGGAAAACAGTAAGCTTCAGGTGATCAACGGCAGCGTGAGCGGCGAAACAACCACAGGCGGCCGCGCTCGACTGCCGAGCCTGTTGCAGCGCTACGCCCCAACGTATGTCCTAATCGAGCTAGGGGGTAACGATGGCCTGCGTGGATTACCGCTGGCGCTTATGCGTGAAAACCTCACCGAGATGATTACTCTCTCAAAGGCGAGCGGCGCAACGGTATTAATTGCCGGTATGCAAATCCCACCCAATTATGGCCCACGCTACACCGAGCCGTTTTACGCGCAATACGCCGAATTAGCCGAGGAGTTCGACCTTTACCTCATCCCCTTTCTCATCGACGGCATACCACAACAACCAGCGCTAATGCAGGCGGATGGTATCCACCCGAAGGCCGAGGCGCAGTCGATGATACTCGACAATGTCTGGCCGGTGCTGCGCGAGGCAATGAGCGCAACCGATTTATAGCGAACACGACGGGGCGATACTCTCAAACAAAGTAGCGTTCGCGCTCTATTCATTGCGTGCATACAATCCTGATAATTTTTAATCAGGACGACAGCCTGGCTAACTTCGCGGCAGCCTATCTTTGATTCGATAGAGCATTAGCGCCGACCCCAAATTGCACACCGCAATCGCAACCAGTGCGAGATCATAGTTGCCGACTTGGTCGTAGTAATACGCGACCAGCACGGGACCCAACGCTGCCATACCGAGAACAAACGGGAGCGCAGTCGAGCGAACCGAGCCTAGGTAGCGACGCCCAAACGTGGTCGCCCAGATTACTTCCTGAAGCGGCAGCAGACCGCCCCAGCCAAACCCCATCATGATGAACCCGGAGTACACAAGCGCATCAAAACGTGTCGCGACGCTATAAACGATAACCACAACCGCACCACCAGTTAGCGCAGCGCCGATTGCCGCGAGCTTTTTGGGGCTGTACCGATCAATTAAAATCCCCCAAACAGGTTTGCTCAAAAAAGCAGGAATTGAGGCGAGAGAAATCATACTCGAGGCTATAAAGCGCGAGTAGCCCGCGTCGGTCATCAAGGGAATGGTTTGGAGAAGCATGACTGTGATTGAGATCTGGAACAGACCGAAGGCAAGCACTAGCGTGTAAAAGGTTGACGTGCGCATCGCCTGCGCGCGGGTCATCGAGTTGGCGAAGTCTGCGCTTGCCGCTTCACCCTGCCCCGCCGAAATCTGGTCTGGCGAAATGCCATCGGGGTGCCAACCGAAGTCCTCAGGCGCGCGCCGCACGACGAATGCCATAGGCAAAGTCATCACCCCGGCGAGAAGTGCCAGCAACTGCCAAGAAGCGCGCCAACCAAAGGAATCGACAAAATAGGTTGCCAAAATCGGAAGCACGATGCCCGAGAGCGAAATACCCATGCCGGCGAGAGCGACCGCACGGCCGCGGCGTTCGACAAACCACTTACCCAGCGTCACGTTAACAACGAGATTGCCCACCATCGCGGCGCCTGCGGTCAACACAAGTCCGTTCAACGCCAGCCAGTGCGTCAGTGTCTGCACTTTGCTCAGTCCGAATAGCGCGGCGACGAGCAGACTTCCCCCGATGAGAATAAAACGGCGACCGCCATGCTTATCAATTTGCGCTCCGATTAAAAATCCGGTGAACGCCATGACCATCTGGCCGATGGAACGCGACGCCGAAAACTCAGCGCGACTCCAGCCGAACTCCTCGGTCATCGGGATCATGAAGGCACCAACGACATAGTTTGCCATGCCCACCGAGATGAACTGAGTGACAAAACCGGCGAGGATTATCCAGTATCCATAATAGAAACCAGAACTCGCGCCCGGCTTAGGTGGCGTCAGCGGACCCGAAGCCTTCTCAATAATTCTGTGTCTCGAAATTTCTGGCATGGAATCCTTAAGCTAGGTCGGTGTAGCGCCCGAGTGCAGGCAGGCTCGTTACGCGCATCTTCTGCAGGGATACGAGCCTTATGCAGCCTCTGCACACAGCGCAAGGTAGCGCGCTACTACCTTATCGACACCCTGATCCAGAGACTCCACTATTAATGCGTGTCCAATAGATACTTCAAGAATGGAAGGGATAGTTAAAAACTCGCCAAGGTTAGCAAGATCCAGATCGTGACCCGCATTGAGGCCAAGTCCTAACTGCGTCGCACGCAGCGCCGCTACGCGATACTTCTCGAGAACGGCGTCCTGTGAATCGCTATCGAACGCCTGCGCGTAGCTTTCGGTGTAAAGCTCAATTCGGTCGGCTCCGACACTCGGCACGCGCTCGACCATCTCGACATCAGGGTCAAGGAAAAGACTACTCCGAATACCGGCATCGCGAAGCCTTCCAAGGACATTCGACAGAAGGCTTTTATGCGCACTGATGTCCCAACCATGATCAGAAGTCAGCTGATCTGGCGCATCAGGGACAAGCGTGCACTGGTCGGGCTTAGCGTTAAGCACAAGCTCCATAAAGTCTTCGCTAGGATAGCCCTCAATATTAAATTCGACGCCCGGGTAGTCAGCGAGAAATGAAGTAAGTTCGCGAATATCGCGGCGCGTTATATGACGCTCGTCCGGGCGAGGATGCACGGTAATACCCTTAACACCAAGGCCAATTACGCGCTTTGCGAACGCTATTACACTGGGAAAATCACGCCCACGTGAATTTCTTAGCAGCGCAATTTTGTTTACGTTGACACTAAGTACAGTCATCAATCTACTCGCTTATAATGTGAAAGCAGCAAAAGAGTTAAGACAAATTTAAGCATCCGTCGCCTCAAGAAAATCGAACACAATCTTCTGAAACGCCTGCGGCTTGTCTGCATGCACCCAATGCCCAGCTTCCATAACAATCTTAACCGACGCCTGCGGGAATAAGGCGAGTATTTCCGGCTCGTGCTCTGATCCGATATAACCTGATTCGCTGCCCTTAACAAACAGAACTGGTTTGTCGAAGGGCGCATCGCCCCCGGGCTTCTCGCGAAGTCGATCGTATTGATCTTTTATTGCAGCCACGTTTAATTTCCAGCGCAGCCCGCCACCCTCAGCACGCGTGAGGTTCGTCATAATGAATTTAAGCGTCGCCTCGTCTTCGATATATTGTGCAAGATGTGCCTCAGCATCGGCTCTCTTGATCGCCGTCGTCAGATCCAGCGTCATCATGCCCTCGATAACGCGATGGTGACCTGGACCCATACTCTGGTAAGCCACCGGCGCAATGTCGACGATGATTAGGCGCTTAACAAGAGCGGGATAGTTGAGCGCTAACTGCATCGCTACCTTGCCACCCATTGAATGACCAAGCACTGTGCAGGCGCCGAGCGCACGAGTCTCGATAAGCAGGCGGACGTCCTCCGCCATCGCCTGATAATCGAGCTCGGGTGCGTGCGGCGAATCGCCATGATTGCGCAGATCGACGCCAATTACACAATAGCGCTCGGCAAGCGCCTTGCTATGCAGCCCCCAATTGCCTTGATGACCAAATAGCCCGTGAAGTACTAGAAGCGGTTCGCGTTTTGTTGCATTCGCCTTGGCAACGGCCTCGTCTGCGGCAATATAGTCTCGGGCATTTAATTCAACAACGTGGTTCATCAGGCATCGAGCTCCGCGAGCAAGGCGAGTACATCGTCGTGATGCGACTTGGTCTTAACCTTGTCCATCACGTGAGCCAAGCGCCCCTGTTTATCGATAATAAACGTCGTGCGCAGAATCCCCATGTATTCCTTCCCCATAAACTTTTTTAGCCCCCATGCACCGTAAGCGTCGGCCACCGCATGATCTTCATCAGACAAAAGTTGAAAATTGAGGTCGTGCTTCTCCTCGAACTTTGCCAAACGCGCAGACGGATCGGGGCTTATCCCTATAGCCACCGCATCGAGCTTTGCGAGCTCTTGCTGTGTGTCTCTTAGGCCGCAGGCCTGGACAGTGCAGCCGGGAGTCATCGCCTTCGGGTAGAAATACAAAACAACGTGTGACTCGCCTTTAAAGTCTTTGAGAGAGACCTTGTCGCCGGCCTGATTCAGCAAAGTAAACGCCGGGGCGAGATTGCCGACCTTTGGAAAAGGCTTTTTGGTGTCGGTTGTCATTTTAATCTCCTTGGTGCTTGAGCCGATGGATTATACTCAGAAGCCTCAGATTAACTAGGTCACTTTATGTACAACGATAACGCTCTTTCGAGTGCTCCCAGATCGGTTGTCGTCTTGACCGGCGCCGGGATTTCCGCCGAGTCAGGCATACGAACCTTTCGCGCGAGTGATGGCCTATGGGAAGAGCATCGCATCGAAGACGTTGCCTCGCCGGAGGGCTTTGCCCGCAACTCAACTCTTGTCTACGATTTTTATAACCAGCGCAGACGCCAGTTACAGGAACCGGCCATAAAACCCAACGCTGCCCACAGCGCATTGGCGAAATTCGAGCATGACTTACTGCAAGCCGGCGGCGAGTTTCTACTCGTGACTCAGAACGTAGATAACCTCCACGAACGCGCGGGCTCAGAATCGCTCTACCACATGCACGGGGAATTGCTAAAAAGCCGCTGCATTAATAGCGGGCTCATCTTTGAGTGGCGCGAAGACCTCGGATTTGACTCAGTTTGCCGCTGTTGCCAACAAAAGGGGAATCTGAGACCGCATATTGTGTGGTTCGGAGAAATGCCGTTTTACATGAATGAGATCGAGACGGCCCTAGCACGCTGCGATCTGTTTATTTCTATTGGGACCTCGGGAAATGTCTACCCTGCCGCTGGCTTTTGTGATCGTGCTCGACTCGCTGGTGCAAAAACCGTAGAACTCAATCTAGAAGCCACGGGATCCATTTTTGATGAACATGTTTACGGCCCCGCGACTCGAACAGTCCCGGAATTTCTAGCTGCACTTGTATAACTATTACTGCAATGCAGACCCCTCACACTCTCGCGGCTAACTCAGAGCCAGCTTTACTCCGTGTCTGGGTTACTCGACAATAAGCTTATTAATTATCGGCACCCAAGGATCACCTCATGTTACGAAAGATAGCTCTCACCCTTAGCGCGCTCGTTTCAATTCTTTTCGTAGTAGGCATCGCAGGCTATGTTATGACGGGGCCTCAAGCACCCGCCGCCGATTCGGTAAGCGCTCAGTGGCTCAAGCCGGGCCCCTATAAAACCACGAGCGTCGACAGAATATTTGTCGATAACAGCCGTGAAACTGCGGCCAACCGAGACTACCCCGGCGCCCCCGATCGCACGCTTGCAACAACAATTTGGTATCCGCTAGGTTCAGTAGACTCGCACCCTCTCATTATCCATAGCCACGGCTTTACCAGTGCCCGCAATGACCTCAGCTATGTTGCAGAGCTGTTAGCAAGTCATGGTTATGTCGTCGCTGCCGCTGACTATCCGCTTACTCACGGTGGAGCACCGGGAAAACCCAATGCCGTTGATGTGATAAACCAGCCTGCAGACGTAAGTTTTCTTATCGACACGGTTAGCGCACTTTCAGACCCCGACAAACCCTTCTCTGGCCAAATTGATGCCAGCCGTATAGGCATAATGGGATATTCGCTGGGAGGATTGACAACCGAGTTGGCGACTTACCACCCCTCCCTTCGTGATCCACGTATCTCGGCTGCGGTCTCTATAGCTGGACCAACCACAGGATTCACGGCAGACTTTTTTGATAACAACGACATCCCTTTTTTAATGATAGCGGGATCGCTCGACTACCTTATTAACTTTGACGCGAACGCAGCGACGATTCCAGCGCTTGTTGACAGTGGCGCTCTTGTCACCATTTTAGGCGGCACTCATTTGGGATTTGCAAGCGTAGCCGAGCCAATGTTCCGCTTTATGCGCCATCCGGACAGCCTCGGCTGTGCCGCGGTTCTGGCAAATTTAGACAGTGACCCCAACGACTCATTAAAGCAGCTTGGAGGCGCCGCCGAGGGTATAGTTGTAGACCCGACCGCGCCGCAGGTATGCGAAATAACCCCAGATGAAAAGGCGTTACATCCAGGCGAACAGCATAGGATTACTAGTGTAGCCGTTCTCGCATTTTTCGAATCCCAATTTGCTTCAAGCTCAAGGGCCAGAGAGCAAGCTTCAGTCGTGCTTACAGTGTCTTTACCGAACGAGTTCGTTGCGGCAAATTACAGCGATTAATCTAATAAATAAAAAAAGGTTTTTGCCTGTTTCAACTACCTAATCCTATACCAACAACGTTTTCACCTGCGGAAGCAGACACTGCGATTCACTGCATAATTGTACCGTCACTTTAAGATTCACCGCCTGATCGAGGCTAAGCCTGTGTGAAGGCTTGGCCACTAGGTTCAAATCGAGCACGTGAACGCCGCGGTAGTCAGCTTCGCTTGTTAGCTCACCTGGTTCTAATGCCCATGCACTTGCTTCAGCGGCCTCGATGCGCAGGGGTAATGAGCCGCTCTCTGTTTTCGTAGCGGCAATATGCCATCCCTCAGCGATGCGTATGCTTAACAGCCTATGCTTTCTCTGCGCTTGCTCGATACCAATTTTTTCTGCACTCGGCGACGAGGGAATTAGTTCGAAACTGGCTAATCCACCATCGAGGTAAACCTTGCCGTCGAGGGCCCCCTCCGCGTATTCGGCTTGCACTCGAAGCAAACTAGAATGACTAAGCGGATGCTCGTTGAGCTGGCCACTAACGGCGTTAAAACCGCGCCGGTAGAAATCTGCATAGTCGTAATGGTCCGCGTCGCGTGTTGGGAGCAGCGCTCTTCGCTGGTCCAACAACAACAAGCAGCGAAGTGCTGTCGCTATTGGTGAAAATGTCGCTCCATCACTTGCACTTTTGGAGCGTGTTAAACGCGGACCAACCTGCTCGCGAGGGCTTAGGAAAAAACCGCCGTGATTGGCATCCCAAAATTCGTCGATCATGGCGTCGGTGAGCGTTTGCGCTTGCGCGAGCCAATCGACTTGGCTTGCCTTCGCTAACATTTCGTTGCCACCGTGACCGCTTTGCAGAGCATCGTAAAGCGCTATCAGCCCTTCGATTAAATTAGCATAGTCTTCAAGCTGGCCGTTGATCGAGGTTGCGCCATTTAGAGCAATGCGCAACAACCTACCATCGGCCTGAATATTTTCGCGGCAAATTATCTCGGCAGCCTTCAATGCCGCCGCTATCCAGCGCGGCGTTGCTAGTCGCGCGCCCGCCTGGGCGAGTGTGTTTATCATCGCCCCACTCCACGCGACGATGAGCTTGTCGTCTCGCAGTGGGTGAATACGCCGCTCCCGCGCAGCGTAGAGCGTGTCGCGTATGCGATCTAACCGTGCATAGAAATCAGCTTCATCAGTGCTGTCAGCCTCGCGCGCGCTTACCTCCAACGGGCGCGACAAGGCCAGAATGTTCGAACCTTCGAAATTACCAAGCTCATCAGGACCATAGAGACGACATACAAACTCAAAGTCCTCCTCTGAAAGCGCCTCGCTTAGTTCGGCGAGCGTCCAAGTAAAGAAGACGCCCTCTTCTCCCTCACTGTCGGCGTCGGTCGCTGAGTAAAACCCGCCCTCCGGGCGCTGCATATCGCGCAGCACATAGTCGAGTGTTTGCGTGAGTATCCGTAAGAAAAACGGTTTGCGCGTAAGGCGATATGCCAGCAGATAAACCAGACCTAGCTGCGACTGGTTATAAAGCATTTTTTCGAAATGCGGCACGAGCCAGTCTTCATCGACACTGTAGCGCGCAAAACCGCCGCCAACCTGATCATAAATGCCCCCGCGCCCCATGCCCTCAAGTGCTCGATCGACAAAACTCAGCGCATTGGCATCCTGCTCCCGCGCCGCCTGATCTAGCAAAAACAGGAGCAGCGGTTCCTGCGGGAATTTTGGGGCGCCCGCAAGCCCGCCCCGCTCTCGGTCTTCGCGCTGAAACAGCGCCTGAAGTGTATTCGCGCGAAGATTCGGATCAAGTTCGGCGACCGCCTGCCTGTCTCCTAGTATTTTCTCGATCCCCTGCTGCATCTGGCGGGCGCTTGCTTCAAGCTCTTCGCGCTTGTTCTTCCAGGCATCGATCACTTTCTGCAGGAGCGCAATGAATTGCGCCGCGGGGAAGTAGGTCGCGCCGAAGAAAGGCTCACCGGTTGGCAGGAGAAGATTGGACATAGGCCAGCCGCCGTGTCCGGTCATCAACTGCACGCCAGTCATATAGACCTCGTCGATATCTGGATATTGCTCCCTGTCCATCTTGATGCTTATAAAATGTTTGTTAAGAACGGCGGCGACCTCTGGATTGTCGAAACTCTCGACCTCCATCACATGACACCAGTGACAGGTCGAATAGCCTATCGACAGAAAAATCGGTTTTCCGGTCGCCTGTGCCTCGGCAAACGCCTCGTCACCCCACGCATACCAGTTCACTGGGTTATGGGCGTGCTGTAGCAAATACGGAGAGTCTTCTTCGATCAGCCGGTTGATGAAGAGCCCTCGACCTGATTCGTCGAGATGCTCGGTGCGCTTGTCATAGCGTCCGTGCTTCGATTCCTCGACTGCCCTGAGGCGCTTTTCTAACTGTTCGCTGTTCATGAGGATTTGCCTGGTGAGTGAGAAAATAAGACTAATTTAAATAAAACAATTAGATAAGACTTATCTCGCGGGAATATTGGAATTTATTGAATCTTTTTGTCTAGGAGTATCGCGTGAATGGAACAAGATACCCGTTGAGCCGAGCGACAAACGTAATTAGGGTGACATTAAAGTCTACGTCCGTTATTTTCGATGCCATGAAGTGGTTTCGGCATGAACCTCATGCGAGTCGACACCTACTCCTAATTAACAGATCATTCCTAACGCGTTACCAACAACCGCTAATACGATTACGGAGCCCCTGATGAAACTATTCAAATCCCCCATAGCCGCGCTGTTAACAACGGCCTTTGCTGGAAGTTTTGCCCTGACTAGCTATGCCGACCACCATGGTGGTGATCACGCAAGCCTCGAGGCGCTCGCCACCGGCGCGCATCGTTCTGCGGAGAATATAGCGCGTAATGACGCAAGACATCCTATTGAGACGCTCGAATTTTTTGGCCTTGAAGCCGACATGACAGTGATCGAAATATTACCTTCGACAGGTTGGTACACCGAAATCATCGCCCCCTATGTGCGCGACCAAGGAAAGCTGTATGCGGCGCACTTCTCGCCCAACGCGAGCCTCGCTTATATGGCCCCAAATTTACGTAACTTCGAAGCCAAGATGAGCTCAGATCCGTCCCTTTACGGCAAAGTGACAATCCGTCATTTAAACCCACCACATGAGGTCGTTATAGCGCCGGCAGAAAGCGCAGACATGGCGCTCACCTTTAGAAATGTCCACAACTGGATTATGGCTGATCAGCAGAACGAGTTCTTTGCCACGTTCTTCGCAGCACTCAAACCCGGAGGCATTCTTGGCGTTGTTGAGCATCGTGCCAAGCCCGATGCGGGCATGGAAGTCATGAAAACGTCAGGGTATGTCACCGAAGCCTACGTCATCGAATTGGCAGAAGCGGCGGGCTTCGAATTTGTCGCCAGCAGCGAAATAAACGCCAACCCAAAAGACCCGACAATGCACCCGCGCGGCGTCTGGACCCTGCCACCCAATTTCCGCATGGGTGATGAAGACAGAGAGAAATATGCCGCGATCGGCGAAAGCGATCGTATGACCCTCAAATTCAGAAAGCCTCTGTAGATGAAAAAACAGAAAAACTGTCTCATTGTCGGGGCTGGTGACTACATAGGCGCGGCGATTGCCAAGCGCTTCGCCGCAGGCGGTTTCACCGTCTGTCTCGCGCGGCGCGGCGGCGACAAGAATGCAAGGCTTGTCGCCGAAATTGAGGCTGAGGGTGGAAAAGCGCACAGCTATTCGCTCGATGCGCGCGAAGAAGATCAGGTGATCAATGGCATCAACACTATAGAGTCTGAGGTAGGCGCTCTCGACATTGTCATCTTTAATGTCGGTGGCAATGTTAATTTTCCGCTCATTGAAACAACCGAGCGGGTGTTCCGCAAAGTGTGGATGATGGCTTGCCTAGGCGGCTTCCTCACAGGGCGCGAAGCAGCTAAACACATGCTTGCTCGGGGTCATGGGTCTATTTTTTTCACCGGTGCGACAGCCAGCATACGCGGCGGCAAAGGATACTCTGCATTTTCATCGGCGAAATTTGGCCTTCGCGCGCTCGCCCAAAGCATGGCCCGTGAACTGGGCCCTCAAGGAATTCACGTTGCGCATCTCATAATTGATGCAGGCGTCGATACCGAATTCGTTCGTCAGCGGATTAGCGCCAGGGGCGGCGACCCCGACTCTTTAGCGCCCGACACACTCATGCGGCCCGAATCGGTTGCCGAAGCCTATTGGCAGCTACACCATCAGAGCCGCGACGCATGGACACATGAATGCGATCTGAGACCCTTTGCCGAAACCTTTTAGAAAAGAGCTTAAGGAATAGTTATGAGCCTGCGCGTCGAATTTCACTACGATTTTGGCAGCCCGAACGCCTACCTAAGTCATCGTGTTCTTCCGGCAATAGCCGAGAGGACCGGCGTCGAAATCCATTACATTCCCGTATTGCTGGGAGGCATTTTCAAAGCGACCAACAATCGGTCGCCGATGGAGCAGTTTGCGGATGTACTCAACAAACAAGAGTATCAGGCGAAAGAAACACTGCGTTTTCTCATGCGGCACGGCATCACCGAACTCGTTCGTAACCCTCATTTCCCCGTTAACACCATCACGCTTATGCGAGGCGCGGTCTACGCCCAAGGTAAAGACTGGGAGGCTGACTATATCGACACGATGTTTAAGGCGATGTGGGAGCAAGGTTTAAACATGGCAGACCTAGAGCAGGTCGCCAGGGTATTAGCCGATGCAGGTCTACCTGTAACCGAGATCATCGATGCAACTGGCCATCCCGAGGTCAAGCAACGACTCATCGACAATACGGCGGATTCTGTCGCGCGCGGGAATTTCGGCTCGCCGAGTTTCTTTGTCAACGAGGAACTTTATTTTGGCAAAGACAAACTGCGCGATCTCGAAGAAGAGATAGTCGCCAGACTGGGCTAGCGCGCAGGGACTCTATCGAAAACACGCACGAGTTCAACGGCTGCGCCAAATGCGTCGGGCTCGAGTTGCATCTCGATACGCAGCCTCGCGCCATTTTCAATGAGCGTGTAGGTCTCGAGCGTAAAGCCGCCGTCGCGTGGGCGCGATTCTACGATTAGAGTATCGCCATTCCAGTTAGCGAAAGAAAAATCCTCAGCACCCTCTTCGTAAAATGAATTCGCTGTTGTCCGCCTGCGACGACCGTCGCTGTGAAACAGGCGCACGAAATTATCTGCGTACTCGAATCGCAGCTCCGGCTCATCGATCGCAATTGAGAGAACGTCATCATAAGAAATGCGATCGTAGAGTTCCTGCTCGGCGGGGCCGCCGCGATAAAAATCTTCGGGGCGTTTACGCAAGAAACGCCGCTTTACTTTACCGCCAGCTTTCTTAATTGCTGCCTCGACTGCATCATCGGTGTTGTCACTCAGGCTCTCATTGATAACCCAGCTGCCGTTAAACGCTTGACCCCGTGCAATTGCTGCTTGCGGCGATTCAAGCGCCTGCGTCTGCGCAACACCGTGTAGTGAAGCGACGAGACAAAAACCTACAGCGGCAATAAGCACAGCGCGCATTCTAATCGCAGTTTCCCACCTCATAGGGCCTTACCTCCAATACGCCGAAATGGCGCGCCATCGCGCACTAACACCTTTGCCGCAAACAGTAACAGAAGCAAAAGGGCGATGAAATACAGCGGGAAGGCCGGCAACGCGCCAATAAAAATTTCGTCCTCGGTTCCGTCTGGCGTCTGTTTGCGCAGGCTCGCAACTAACGCGGTATAGAAGACACTAGCAACACCTAGCCCCAAATTCAGTGCGAGTCCGCGGAAACTTAGCACCGTCGCACGCAAATCCGACTCGACCAAGCGGTTAAGATAGTAGCTCGATTGAAACTGCACCATCCCAAGCACCGAAAAAGAGGCTACCGCGAACACCAGCCCGAGCCAAGGAATCGCAAAGCTCGCGCCCAAAAGTCCGAGGAGCAAAAGCCCCGAGAGCGCAAAGAAATTGCTCAGAGGCGCCTGCGTCGCTACCAAATAGCGCGAGACGCGTGCATTAACGATGCTAACCAGAGAGACACCAGCACCGATGAATCCAAACAGCGACACGGGGATATCGATGACTCGGTAGTACTCACTTGCGAGCACCACAAACTGTCTGGCCACGCTGTCGAGCGTTAACGCGGCGAGAATAACGAACAAGACAAAGCGGTGGCCGAGCGTCCAACGCGCTGCTTCGCCTATCTGTTTAAACGGACGCGCGAGTCGCGATGCAAGACTCGCACCCTGTTCCTGTGTTGCACGCAGGGCAGATAGTCGTACCTTATCGATGTCATAAAATCCGATCGCAATAAAGAAAACAACGACCGCCGAGAAGAGTGTGAATATCACCGGCAGCCTAACAATCGATGTTTGTGCGAGGCTTAGATTCTCACTTAGTGAACCAAGTACGCCGTTGACGACCGCCGCGTCGTAAATCAAGCCACCGGTTATCATCGAAACAAAAAAGCCAACGGATACAACTCGTGTCGTTCGCTCTAAAAAGTGCGCCCATTGATCTTCGCGCCCCAAGGCTTTAAGCGAGTCATACGCGAGCGCTTCGTCGGCGCCGCTCGCCGCAGCCTCCGACAAGCCCGAGCAGAGACGATTGCCTAAGAACAACCAAAACAAAAGCGGCGACGCCTCCCCATGCTCTCCCCCAGCGAATCCAGCGATTGGCGCAAACGCGATGAGCGCCATCTCGGCGACCATCAGCGCCGCCGCAAACACGATTAGGCGTTTACGCCCGAGAATATCGGCGAGCGCCCCTGACGGGACTTCGGCGCTGACGATAGTGAGCGCCCAGACAATATTGAGTATCGCAAACTGCTCGAGGGTGAGTCCGTAGTCGAGAAAAAGGACGGTGAACACCGGATAGTAAAAGCGGGCCGAGTACAGCAGCCGAAACGCAATGAAACGTGTGAGATTACCCTCTAGCCGAGCCTGATCCTGTGAATCTGCCATATTATTCCTGAATTACTCGCGCAGATCCGAAAGAAAGAGCGAATGAAAAGTGGACATGAACGGACGAAAGTAAAAGGGTGTGGATTTCAAGAGCCGAGAGCCCCCGACAGATGCGCGCACACGCATCGTCGTGAGTGTTGCTGTGGGGCCAATTGATAGATCAGGAATACTCATGAGCGCTTATAAAAACAAGACCTAGCAGGCCCTAAAGAATACTCGCAGCTATTTGAATAGTCACCCGCTTATCGGCTATCCTCCAAGGCCAAAGTTGATTGCAAAAGTCCGTTTAATACGCCAGTCGACTCACCGAAACAAAGAATAAAACTCCTGGGGGGAGATTCTCGATGACAATGCAGCAAACGCCTTTACTCCTGTCGCGCATTCTTGGCCGCGGCGCCATCTTAGATCCGGACGTAGAAGTAGTTACCGCGCAGGCCGGCGGCACCACTCATCGACAAACACTCGGGAAAACCTGGGAGCGGGCCAATCAAGTCGCCCATGCACTCAAGGGGCACGGCATCGAAGTGGGTGACCGGGTGGCTAGTTTTATGTGGAACAACTATCGCCATCTCGAGCTATATCAAGGCGTACCGTCGATGGGTGTAGTTCTGCACACACTGAACGTGCGTCTCTCACCGACCGATCTCGAATATATTATTAATCACGCGAACGATCGTGTAATTTTCGCAGATGAAGATATCCTGCCTTTATTGGAGCCTATTTGGGACAAAGTGCCCTGCGTTGAACTGCTCGTTATCTGTCGCCACGGCGAAGGCGGCGAAAGCAGCTTTAAGAATCAGATCGATTACGAAGACTTCATCAAAGACCAGCCCACTTGCTACGACTGGCCCGAGATAGACGAAAATTCACCAATGGGCCTCTGCTACACCTCCGGTACAACTGGCAAACCAAAAGGTGTGATGTACACTCATCGTTCAACTTATCTGCACACCATGGCAGGCTGTCTCACCGATGCGCTCGGTCTCACCGCGCTCGATTCACTCTTGGGCATTGTGCCGATGTTCCATGCGATGGGTTGGGGCTTGCCCTTTAACGCGTCGATGCTGGGCTGCAAACATGTCATGCCACACCGATTTATGACGCCCGATACATTCCTCAAACTGATGCACGACGAGGGCGTGACAATAGCCACAGGCGTGCCGACTATCTGGCAGGGCGTAAAGGCAGCGGTCGAGGCGGCGGACGGAAAATTCGATCTCAGCAAACTTGCGCGCCTGACCTGTGGCGGCTCTGCTCCTCCTGTCTCGATGATGCGCTGGTATTGGGATGAACTCGGCGTCGAGATGATTCAGGGCTGGGGAATGACCGAAACCAATCCACTGGGCACGCTGTCGCGGAAATGTGCGAAGTACACACAGCAAACTCTGAGCGAAGACGAGCAGTTCGAGAACATCGCGAAAGCCGGCCTCACAATGCCGGGCCTCGAAATTGAAATCTTCGACGAAGAATGGAATCGTCAACCGCACGACGGTGAAACCGTTGGTGAGCTTTGCATCCGAGGGCCGTGGATCGCTGCTGAATACTACAACGATCCACAGCCAGAGAAATTTCACGACGGGTGGCTGGTCACCGGTGACGTTGCGAAAATCGACAAAAATCAGTATCTGATGATTGCCGATCGCTCGAAAGATTTAATCAAATCAGGCGGCGAGTGGATTTCTTCGGTGGACCTCGAAAACCATATCGTTGCTCTGCCCGGTATTGCGCAGGCGGCGGTGGTCGCTCAGCCACATCCGCGCTGGGACGAACGCCCCGTTGCGCTCGTCATCATGGCGGACGGTGCAGAACTTGATCAACAGGCGGTGCTCGATCACTGCGCGAAAATATTCGCTAAGTGGCAACTCCCCGACGAGATCATCAAGACTGATGCAATCCCGCTGACGTCGACGGGTAAAATAGACAAGAAGGTAATTCGCGCACAGCTCGAAGCCGACGGCTATAAGTTACCTGACCTGCGCTAACAAAAGTAAACTCGATCAAAACAAAAAGGCCGCTGCGAAACGAGAGGAGACTCTTCCAATGCAGCGGCCTTTTTCGGTCTATCACGCCGTAAACTATTACTGCCCCGAATAGGTTGGCGCGTACTCGGCACCTTCGAAATCTGCGCGGCGGGCGCCGGCTAAAATACCCGGCAGCGCATAGTTACCTTCGTGACAGGCGTATTCATAAAGCTGCTCGTCGGTTGCAACCATAGGCAGCTCTCCGCTCCATGGCTGTGTATAGTTCTCCGGATCATCTACAGTAAACTGATACAGAATAGTGTCGTCGGCCGTGCGGGTGAATCGCTCAGTTACCACCATCTCTGGCGAGCCATAAAAACGATGATCTAAGGATGAGCGCAGATTTTGCTGCAAATGAAAATTAGTGGTTACCACCACAAGGGTGTCGTCTTCGTAATGGCCGACCGAATCGCCCATCCAATAATTCATCGGCGGCTGAGCGTGCTCGGCGTTTAGTCGAACAACACGTGCGTCGTGATTCATCTCGGCAAGCAGCACAACATAGTCCTCTGTTTGGACGATTTGCGTATTATTGTTGTACAAAACGGGGAGCTTGGGAGGCCCACCTGTAGAACCGAAACCGACCACACAGCGCTCGCCAAGCGGACGCACTTCGGGGCCGTCGTAAGAGGCTCTCTGCGTCATTGCCGCTCGAAAATTCTGCCTCCCCTTCTCGCTATAAGGCAACCTGCCGTCCGCAGGGTCGGTGATAATTGATGTTCGAATTTCTCCGTTTACCACGGCGAGTCGCTGACCCGGATCCATCCAGAACGTGTTATAGCCACCCACATTGCTCGAATCTGGCGCGTCACGATTAGGATCACTTGGGCGGTTGCTCGCCTCGAACCCTGCCTGCACAGCAGCCTCTATGCGCTGCGCTTCGTCCGAGGTTAACACCAGCTTTCCTCCAAAACGCTCGGCGCGCTCGAGATTCGTCTGCGTGGCGATCGACCACACACCCTGTAGGTCTGGTGCGCCAAATTCTGTGCGCGGCGTTAGGTAGCCGTCACCAAGCGTTTGCGCAAAACTCACGCCTGAAAAAATTACCGCTGCGGCCGACGTTAACGCGGTAGCCAGCAGACGGCGAGTCGAATGGTTAGTCATGTGTAGCACTCCAACTTCAATAAAAAGAGACGCCGCTAAATATCGCGTGCGATCAACAGCTTCATGATTTCGTTGCTGCCACCATAGATCTTACCGATGCGGCTGTCTGCGTACATCTTAGCGATCGGGTATTCCATCATATAGCCGTAGCCACCGAAAAATTGCAGGCATTCGTCAATAATTTCGCACTGCTTCTGCGTCGTCCACCACTTAGCCATTGCTGCGGTTGTGTCATCGAGTTTGCCCTCGGCGAGCTTCACCGCGCAGTCGTCGACGAAAATTCGAGCGATCTTCGCCTCGGTAAAACGCTCGGCCAGTTTAAACTGAGTGTTCTGGAAATCTAAAATACGCTTGCCGAACGCCTTGCGTTCTTTTACGTACTCGGCGGTAAGCTTTAACGCTTTTTCCATTGTTGCGCAGGCACCGGCAGCAATGATGACGCGTTCCTGCGGAAGCTGCTCCATTAGCTGAATGAAGCCGCGCCCCTCGGTCGGGCCAAGCAGGTTTTCGACCGGCACTTTGACATCATCGAAGAAAAGCTCAGAGGTATCTTGGGCTTTCTGCCCCAGTTTCTCGAGGTTACGACCGCGGCTAAAACCACCCTCGCCCTCGCACTCCGGTGTTTCAACCATAATCAGCGAGATCCCTTTGCCACCGGCCGTAGGGTCTGTTTTAGCCACAACGCATATAAGGTCAGCCGACATGCCGTTAGTGATGAAAGTCTTCTGACCGTTCAGCACATAGTGATCGCCGTGTTTTATTGCTGTCGTTGCAATCGACTGTAAATCGGATCCGGTGCCCGGCTCTGTCATCGCGATAGCCGTCACGATCTCGCCTCGCGCCATTTTCGGCAACCAGCGCTGGCGCTGTTCTTCGCTGCCATAGGAATGAATGTAGTGGGCAACGATGCCCGAATGCACACTATTGCCGAAGCCGCTTACACCGGCATGACACATCTCTTCAACCAAAACCATCTCGTGTTTAAAGTTGCCGCCGCCGCCACCGTACTCTTCCGGAATCGAGGCGCAAAGAATTCCTGCATCACCGGCGACTTTCCAGGCGTCGCGATCGACAATACCCTGTTTTTCCCAGCGCTCTGAGTGAGGCACAAACTCTTTGACGAGAAATTTTTGCACCGCGTCCCGCATGATTTTTAGTTCTTCATCCATCCATGGGGATTCGTAAGCTTCAAACATGATTCAGACCTTTGTTCAATTGGCGCTCAGACTAGCAGCGCTAGGAAATAACAAAATCGCGCTGGCGCGCAGCAATCCGAAAGCGGCGCGCCTTTTAAGCCAGCCTAGTGACTGACCTCGCTCATACGTTCGATGATCATCGCGTTAGCTGTTCCGCCCCCTTCGCAGATCGCGATGAGGCCGTAGCGACCACCACGACGCTCGAGCTCATGAACAAGCGTTGTCATGAGTTTGGCTCCGGTACCGCCTAGCGGGTGGCCTAGAGCCTGCGCGCCGCCATTGACATTTAACTTGCTCATGTCGGCACCTACCGCTTTTGCCCACGCTAACGGAACAGAACCGAAGGCTTCGTTTACCTCATAAAGATCGATATCGTCAATCGAGAGGCCGGCTTTTTCGAGCACTTTAATCGTCGCTGGAATAGGCCCTTCGAGCATGATCACCGGGTCGGAGCCAACAACGGCAAGTGAATGAATCTTTGCGCGTACCTGCAAGCCGTGCTTTTTAACCGCGTCTTCATTTGCGATCATAATTGCCGCGGCGCCGTCGCTGATCTGACTCGCGCTGCCGGCAGTAATGACGCCTCCTTCTCGGAGCGTATTCAATCCTTGGAGACCTTCGAGTGAGGCCTCTGGACGAATGCCTTCATCAATTGTGTGAACGTCAACCGTGCCGTCTTCGAGCGTGATGTTCAGTGGGACTACTTCCTTTTCGAAATAGCCCTTCTGCGTTGCTTCCCACGCGCGTTGATGACTGGACAGGGCAAAGGCATCCAGCTCTTCACGACTGATGTCGTATTTTTCAGCTAGCAGCTCTGCCCCATCGAACTGACTAAATTGAATGCCTGGATATTGAAGCTCGAGTCGCTCGCCCTTAGGAATGCCACGTCCATTGGCTAGACCATCGCGTACGTTAGAGCCAATTTCGACAGTACTCATTGCTTCGACACCGCCAGAAATGATCACGTCTTGTGTCCCTGACATTACTGCTTGAGCGCCAAACTGAATCGCCTGCAACGAAGAGCCGCACTGCCGATCGACTGTCGTTCCCGGCACTGCGAGATCTAGCTTAGACGCCATAGAGACATTGCGACCAAGATTGCTCGCCTGCGCACCGATTTGCATGACCACGCCAAAGATCACGTCGTCGACTGCATCGACCGGAATCCCTGTGCGATCAACCAGCTCGTCGATCACAGCGGCGCCGAGGTCGATAGGATGTATCGCGCTCAGGCGCCCTTTCTTTTTACCGGTTGCTGTGCGCACCGCACCCACGATGTATGCATCTGCCATGGTCTTTTCCTTTTCTCTCACGTTTTATTTATTGGTCGTTTGTAGCGTTCTTGATCGTCCGCGTTAGGCTGGCATTCGGATACCTGAGTCAAGGCGAATCGTCTCGCCATTGAGGTAACCGCAGTTGACGATATGCGCAACTTCTTGAGCAAACTCTGTGGGATTGCCTAGCCGCTTCGGGAACTGAGTAATCGCAATAAGAGGTTCGCGAACCGCTTCTGGTGCGCCCGCCATCATCGGCGTTTCGAACACGCCGGGAGCGATAGTCATTACGCGCACGCCGCGCTTGGACAGGTCGCGGGCAATTGGTAATGTCATGGACACGATGCCGCCTTTAGACGCCGCGTAGCCTGCCTGACCCGTCTGCCCGTCAAACGCTGCGACAGAGGCAACATTCACAATCACGCCGCGCTCACCATCGGCGGTAACTGGCTCGTTCACTTGCATCACCTCAGCACAGAGGCGCAAGACATTGAACGTGCCCACAAGGTTAACGCGAACGATGTGCTCAAACTTAGCCAGTGGCATTGGTCCGTCTTTACCCACCGTGCGCGCTGCACCGCCAATGCCGGCTGCGTTGACGTTAATGTGAATGGTGCCAAATTTTTCTTTCGCTATGCCGATCGCCTCGCTGACACCCACCTCATCGGCAACATCGCCCGCGTGCCAAGCAACATTAGGGCCCAAACTCGCTGCAGCGGCCTCGAGCGCATCGGCTCGCAGATCGTAAAGCATGACATTGGCGCCGGCGGCGAGGAAGTTTTGAGCAGTCGCGAGGCCGAGGCCTGACGCGCCGCCGGTGATGAAGGCAGTTTTATTTTGGAGATCCATAGAATTTTTCTCTGCATTAATTGGCGTCTAGCGCAAAAGAATAGTGCATCCCTGCTGAAAGGGGAACCATAAAGGGATCAGTTGAGTTAACACCGCGATTCTTGCCCTAACGCAGCGCCGGGACTATCAAACTGCCTCGCGCATGGCCTATTATCGAGTAAATAGCGGTTGCCTCAGCAACCAATAACAAGACGCATGACGCAGGAGCGATAATGGGACCACTTACGGGTATAAAAGTAGTTGAAATGGCAGGTATCGGCCCAGGGCCCTTTTGCGCGATGATGCTATCAGATATGGGTGCCGAGGTTATTCGTGTTGACCGCCTTGCCCACAAGGGCATTGGTCACAGGGCGAATGTTCTCAACCGGGGCCGACGTTCGATCGCAGTAGACCTCAAAAACCCAGACGGCGTGGCAGCCGTGCAGCAGCTAATCGACGGTGCAGATGTGGTGATAGAGGGTTTTAGGCCCGGCGTGATGGAGCGACTTGGACTCGGACCTGACACCTGCCTGGCGCGCAATCCGCGCCTTATCTTTGGCCGCATGACAGGGTGGGGGCAGAGCGGCCCGCTCGCGCCAGCCGCTGGTCATGATATTAACTATATCTCGATAGGTGGTGCGCTCGGCGCAATGGGTTACAGCGACCGTCCCCCTGCCCCGCCTCTCAACCTTGTCGGTGATTTTGGCGGCGGCGCCATGTATCTTCTCGCGGGCGTGCTCGCCGCGCTTGTCGAACGCGGCACCTCAGGCCAAGGGCAAGTAATCGATGCTGCGATGACCGATGGCACAGCCAGCTTACTTAGCCCGTTCTACGGCATGATGGCGATGGGCATGTGGACCAAGGAACGCATGGACAACCGTTTAGATGGCGGCGCACATTATTACGGAAGCTACGCCTGCGCAGACGGCAAGTTTATTAGCATAGGCTCGATTGAACCCCAGTTCTACGCGCTCCTCCTGGAGCTCTGCGAAATCGATGACCCTGAGTTTGCAAAGCAAAACGATAAACAGCACTGGGCGAGCCTCAGAAGTAAGCTCGAGGCGCTTTTCGCTACCCAGACCCGCGATCATTGGTGCGCGCTGCTCGAAGGCACCGATGTCTGTTTTGCACCTGTACTCGACCTGCAAGAGGCGCCCAACCACCCGCATAATGTCGCGCGGCAAAGCTTCGTTGAAATCGATGGCGTCACGCAGCCGGCGCCCGCGCCGCGTTTCAGCCGTACACCGACCTCCGTTCAGGCGCCGGCGGCAATGGCAGGCGAGCATAGCGAAGAAATCTTAAGCGATTGGGGGTTTGCCGCCAATGAAATCTCAGCCCTAAAGCAAGCAGGCGCTATTTGACTTGACGAAAACGCGGCTCCCTAAACAGAGCCACCAACGCTCATAACAACACTCGATTCACACTTACGACCACAGGATGCGCACATGAAGTTCAACACACTACTCTGGGAAGTCGATGCCGGCATCCTAACTCTTACTCTCAATCGCCCCGAGCAGATGAATTCCTTTACGGTTGAGATGGCCAATGAACTGATCGCTGCCTTCAACGCTGCCAGCGAGGATGACAGCGTCCGCGCCGTGGTTGTTACCGGTGCCGGCCGCGCATTCTGCGCTGGTATGGATCTCTCGCGTGAAGGTAACGTCTTCGGCCTCGACGAGACGCTCGAACCTACGATGGACGATATGCGCAAAAGACTCGGCGACCCCGAGATAGAAGAAGGCGTTCGTGATACCGGTGGTCAGGTCGTGCTCGCGATTTACGACTGCAAAAAACCGATCATCGCAGCGATCAACGGCGCGGCGGTCGGCATCGGTGCAACGATGACCTGTGCGATGGATATACGCGTTGTTTGCGAGCGCACAAAGGTTGGTTTTGTCTTTAACAAAATCGGCATCACACCCGAGGCCTGCTCATCATGGTTCCTACCACGCATTGTCAATATGGGTACTGCGCTGGAGTGGGTGTATAGCGGCGATTTAATCGAAGCCGAAGAACTGAAAGCGCGCGGCTTTGCTAATCATGTGGAGACAAACGAGACTCTTCTCGAGCGCGCCTACGCCATTGCCAAACGCATCACTCAGCATAGCCCCGTAGCGATCGCGCTGAGTCGCCAAATGATGTACCGGAATGCAGCAGCACCGCATCCAGTCGAAGCGCATCGCGTCGACTCACTCGCGATTTTCTACGCGAGTCAGACTAGCGGAAAAGAGGGTGTGGCGGCTTTCCTTGAAAAACGCGCAGCGAACTACACCGATAAAGCGTCGACCGATATGCCTGGGTTCTATCCTTGGTGGTAGTCGTTTCGAGAAACGAGGGAAAAGCGATAAAGACGTCCTTAACAACAAACGAAATTGAGAGAACATAATGACTACCGTTAACCAACCCCCTTTTCAGGCACTCTGCGAAACCACTGGCCGTGTCATGCTCGGTCTCTACTTCCTATTGCCCGGCGGCCTGATGAAAATATTCAACTATCAGGGCACGGCCGATTACATGGCGAGTCACGGGATGACCTTTATCCCCTTCTTTCTAATTCTGACGATCATTATTCAGACCGGCGGCGGGCTTACGATGATTGTCGGCTATCAAACCAAAGCCACTGCATTTTTGCTCGCAGGGCTTACCCTTGTGATCAACGCGGTGATACATGATTTCTGGACTCTTCCAGCCGGCGAACTACAGACTGCACACGAAACGCAAAACTTTGTTAAGAACCTTGGCATCGTCGCCGGCCTTCTCGTCGTATCTGGACTTGGTGCCGGGCGTTGGAGCCTAGATTCACGCCGCTCTTGATTCACGCTAGCAAGGCCCCATTTACACCCTACCGCGGCTTTTGTATTGAGCGCGTTTTACGTTTACAGTAAGCCAAGCGAAGTTTAACGGATTTGTTTGAGGAGAATCAGCGATGATCATGGTGCAATCAACCTTCTTTTTAGTCGACGAGACCAAAGACGACGCGCTCGATCTCATGCGTGTCATGGTCACTAAGTCGCGCAAAGAAGTGGGCTGCGTGAGCTATGAATACTTCGCAGGTATCACTGAAACTAATCAAGTCGTTCTGCTACAGGAATGGACCGACGCGGAGAGTCTGCAGGGTCATTACCAGAGCGCGCATATGGAGGAGTTTCTCTCCAAGCTCGGGCTCTACCTCGAAAGCGAAGTAATCACCCGAACCTATGCGTCGCCAGACGAACCCGTCGCGCAGCGCGCGGATGCGCGCGACGAAGCGGAGCGAAAGCGCGCCGCCGCTGCCAAAGCGCCGCAGACCATTCATTAAGCCTTTCTCTTACCTTCTAGAGCCGAATCGAGTCACTGCCCTATGTTCTATACTCAATTAGCGGGGCAACGTGCCCCTGTCAGTGCGGCCGAGTCTGCACGACTCGTTAAATGGCGTCTTTCGACCTTCTGGGTCATGCTCATCGGCTATATCGGGTATTACATCTGCCGCGGAAATCTCTCTGCGGCGTTTCCTCTTCTCGAACAGGAATTTGGTTACTCCAACACGCAGCTCGGGCTCATCGTCTCTCTGTCGGAAATCGCTTACGCGGTCGGCAAGTTCATAAACGGGCCTTTGGCTGACCGTGTTGGCGGGCGTCGCATTTTTCTCGTTGGGATGGCAGGTGCAATTTTCTGGAATTTGATCTTCGCTCTTTCCGGCTCCCTCTTAGCCTTCATCGTTGTCTGGTGCTGCTGCCGTTACTTCCTTTCAATGGGCTGGGGCGGCCTAACAAAAACCATCGGATCCTGGTACTCGAGCGACAAAAACGGCCGCGTAATGGGCGCGATAAGCGTTAGTTTTCAATTCGGTGGAGCGATATCGGCACTCTTCGCCGGTTTCCTCGTTTCGATGGGCGTGAGCTGGCAAGGGGTGTTTATATACCCGGCGCTAGTTTTGAGCGTCATCGGCATCTGGGCTTTTTTCGCGTCCAAGGGCACGCCGGGCGATGTCGTGCCCGGCGCGATTGCCGTAGAAGGCGCATCGGCAAAGAAGCAGCTCGCTGACTACGGCGATGACGAGACGCCTGGTGTGATGACGATCCTAAAAACACTAATCAAGATGCCAATCTATCGTCAGCTTTTGGTCTTTAGCTTTCTCACAACCCTGCTGCGCTCAGTGTTCCTTATTTGGACGCCGAAATTTTTGTTTGATATTGGTCAGGGAGCCAGCGCTGCGATTCTTAAGTCGGCGGTGTTCCCGCTTCTTGGTGTAGCCGGTACGCTGTTCATCGGCTGGTACACCGACCACTATGCACGCAACGGCGACCGCGCGCGCATGATGTGGATGATGCTTGCTGTGCTAGTGATCTGCACATTCTCGATCTCGATTCTTAGCACTGCGGAAGACCCTAACTACAATCTGATTATTTTCTTTTTAGGCGGCAGCGGTTTCTTCCTGCTTGGTCCTTATTCGATGAGTAGCGGCGCGCTCACGCTCGACATCGCAGGCGCTAAGGGCGCTGGTTCTTGTACCGGAATAATCGACGGGATGGGGTATATCGGCGGGGCCATCGCAGCCTTCGCAGCCGGCGCAATGTCCGACAGCTTGGGCTGGTCGCAGGTGTTTATTGTGCTGACAGGCTTTGCCGCAGTGTCGGCGCTTAGCGCTTACGGCATGAGCCGCGGCTTCCAAAAGCTCGCTAAAAACAGTGAAGCCTAGTCGAATTCACCGGCATCTAGTCTAGCGAAATAGCTCATCGCGACAGCTTTCACTTTCGGCGCTAGCAGCAGCGTCGACACCATGGTGGGAATCGCCATAGTCGCGTATGCCCCGTCGAGTAGGTTAATAACGATATCGAGAGAGACCACAGAACCTGCCACGATGAGCAGCATGTAAGCCCACAGGTAATATTTTTCGCGATGAGCGCCAAATAAAAATCCCATGCATTTGCTGCCGTAATACCAGTAGGTAAGCACGGTAGTCATGCTGAGAACAAAGACCATTAAAAGCAGCAGGTAAGCCCCGAAACCGGGAAAGACCTGCTCATACGCCTCTGCAGCCATCGTTACGCCCTGAGCCCCTCCCTTCCAAACGCCGGTGACCAACAGCGTCAGCGCGGTGCAAGTGCACACGATGAGCGTATCAGCGATAGGGCCGACCATTGCCACCAACCCTTCACGTGCCGGCTCGTTGGTTTTCGCCGCACCATGTGCCAAAGACTCGGTGCCAATACCTGCCTCGTTGGAGAACGCGCCGCGCTGCACGCCAATCAATATAACTGTGCCTATCACGCCGCCAGAGACAGCCTGTCCGCTAAAAGCATCCGTCACGATAAGGAGCAACATCGACGGGACCTGCTCGATGTGGCTAACCAGAAGCACAGCAGTGACAGCGAAATAAAATATCACCATCGCCGGCACCATCTTCCCTGCTACGGCAGAGACGCGCTTTACATTGCCGACGGTGATTGAGAAGGCAATTACCGCTAACACGATACCCAAAATTAAATCAAAATTGAAATGCGAATCAGCCGCGGTCAGTCCATTGGGGATGGCGACAGTGTCGCGGATAATCTGCACAAGCTGATTAACCTGAAAGACCGGCAGCGTGCCAACCATTCCCGCCGCCGCGAATAGCCACGCAAGCGGCAACCATTTTTTAGCTAATCCCTCGCGGATAATATACATAGGGCCACCCTGCAATCTGCCTGCATCGTCCATGCCGCGATAAATTATTGCGAGCGTTGCCGTATAAAATTTAGTGCTAATGCCGACGATTGCGGTAACCCACATCCAAAAGATTGCGCCAGGACCGCCGACGGTAAGGGCAACTGCCACGCCAGTGATGTTGCCCAGACCCATCGTGCCGGCGAGCGCCGTAGCTAACGCGAGAAAATGCGAAATATCTCCGCCGATGCTGTCGGAGTCGTCGTTAAATTTCCCTCGGAGCAGATCAAAGCTGTGGCGAAAATAGCGGAAGTGTCTGAGCCGCGAATGCAGCATGAAGAAAAAGCCGCCGCCGACTAATAAGATTACCAGCGGCAGTCCCCACATAAAATTAACGTAGGCCGCAATAGCCGCTTCGATCTGAGTCATAGGCACGCGGTCCTCGATGGTCTTCTAATTTTTAGTAGCAGCAGTAAATGTGCCCGCCACTTTGTGGCCTCGCACTCATAGGTTATTGCGCGTCTGCTTCTCGCCTGCGCTCGCCTGCAAGGATCGCACGCATCGCGTAATTTCCCTCGTGGCACGCGTATTCATATAGCTCAGAGTTACCGTACATCGGCAGTTCTCCCGTCCAAGGTTCGGTGTAGAGCGCCGGGTCGTCGATGGTAAATGAGTAGTGAAGCTTCTGATCTTCAACACGAGTAAAACGCTCAGTGAGGTGGATGCCCTCTGAGATTAGGCGCTCTTTTTGAACCTGCCAAGGATTGAAGTTCTTGGTCTCGACAACAAGCGTATCGCCTTCGTAATAGCCGATGGAGTCTCCCAGCCACTTTTCATAGGGTAGATCTTTAAATTCTTGATCAATACGGACGATACGCGCGTTGTGCACCATCTCAGCAAGCAACATGACATGCGTTGGCGACTGAACAATTTGCATATTGTTATTGTAAAGACTGCTCAAAAACGGTGCCGTTGAGGAGAAGCTCACTAGGCATCGATCAGAGAGCGTTCGACCCTCTGGGCCATCGCTTTCGGCGCGCCCCATCGGCAGGTCTTCCCGCTGCGAGGCTCGCACGGCCTTCCCGTCTTCACGCCACGGGATACGCCCATCCTCTGGATAAGTAATTATCGACGTTCTGTAAAAGCCGTTCATATATGACAAGGTATCGCCCGGCGTGATCCAAAAGCCATTATAGCCACCGACATTCTCAGGCCCGGGTGCCTCTGCACCGGTGGCCTCGAGGAACGCAATATAGTCAGGTGTAGACACCATCGTCTCGAGCATCTCCTGCTCAGATATCTCAAGCTTACCGTTGTAGTTTGCGGGGCGCTCGAGCGACGAACGCGTCTGATAATTCCATATTCCTTGCACGTCCGGCACGCCCCAGTCTAGCTTTGGCGGCTCCCAATCAGACGCCTCCTGCGCTAGCGCCAAGAGCGGCATCGCGCTCACGGTAAGCCCAAATAATATTAGCGAACGGGGACACACCGCGGCCTTTTTATCGAATCGAATCATTGTTTGCCTCTTTGGGTATTTTGGCTGTAATCGACTTCAATCGAGTTTAGTATCAGAATAGCAGAGCGCGAAATGCTCTCTCGGCTATCTCTCTTTTTATCTCTATCTTTCTGTCTATGACTTTCGTTGCTTTGCTCTGTTTTATAGTGAAACGCGCGTTGAGGCTACCTTAGCGATCGCGTTAAGTGCAAGTCAGGGCGAACTACTGCGCCGATGCATCTCGAACGCCATTGGATTATCTCAATAAGCAATTCGCTACGCCCCTTAAGGGATGTTCGCCGCGAAGCGAAAATCTGCGACTGGCTCTCTCTGCGCAAGGTGACGCACGAAGTAGTCCCAGCGCTTCTTCATGAAATAACGCGAGTTACCAAATCCGTGCCCTGCGTCTGGGAGCAGCAAGAGATCGAAGTCTTTCTCGGCCTCGATCAGCGCCTGCACAACTAGCAGCGTATTCGATGGATGAACATTATCGTCCCTAAGTCCGTGGGCTAAGAGCAGCTTCCCTTCGAGTCGATCGGCAAGCAATTGATTCGCCTGGCCATCGTAATTAGTTACCTGCTTGGCGCCGGAGCCTGTCTCTTCGACCAAAGTCGTCTCAAGCAGTCCCTGCCACTTCTCGCCCCAGTCGTCCTCATAATTTCGATTGTCGTGATTGCCCGCGCCCGAAACAGCAACCTTGTAAAATTTGGGATAGCGTAGAATCCCCGCTGTCGACGCAAAACCGCCGCCTGAATGCCCCCAGATGCCAACGCGGTCGAGATCCATCCAAGGGCGCGACGCAGCGAGCTCGCGAATGCCGGCGATTTGATCCGGCAGTCCATTGTCCCCCATGTCGCCATAGTACGCGTCGTGGAATGACTTCGAGCGGCCCGGCGTGCCCATCGCGTCAAGCTCAACGACAACAAACCCTAACTCTGCCACCGCCTGTTTATCTCGGCGTGCAGCACTAAACGCACGACTGCCCACGCTGCCGGTCTGAGGTCCCGGATAGAGGTAGTTCAGAACAGGGTAACTCACCGACTCATCGAAATTCGACGGTTTATAAAGCAGTCCATGAATAGAGGTAAGTCCATCGCGCGCTTTGGTCACGAAAGGCTGTGGGGCGACCCATCCTGCTGCAAGTAGACGATCGAGCGAAGTGTTTGCAAGCGTGAGTATTACCTCGCCATTCGCGCGGCGCAACACACTCCTTGGCGGGGTCGTTGGTGTCGAATAGCTATCAAAAACGAAACGTCCACTTGGTGCGAGACTGAGGTCGTGATGTGCAGGTTCTGGAGTAAGGAGCTCTGGCTCACCGCCATCAATGCTGACTCGATACAGATACTGAAAATAGGGATCGCCGGCTTCGCGATTCGAGCCAATGAAGGTGATCGTGCGCGTGTCCTCGTCCACTCTGAGCATCTGTAGCACGGCCCAGTTGCCGGTTGTTATAGGCGCTTTAATCTCGCCGGTTGTGAGATCGCCTAAGTAAAGGTGGCCCCAGTTGCTCCGCTCAGAGAACCAGATAAATTCATTGGTCGCATGCAGCACTTGCCAATTTTCGGCATCGAATCCCGACTCGTAATAAGTTTCGGTGACTTCCTTATAGACATCGCGGACCGCGCCTGTATCAATATCCGCCAGTCTCAATTGGGCAATCTTGTGATCGCGTGAAGACGACACGAAGGCGAGCGCGGCACTATCCGCACTCCACTCTACGTCGAGGAATTCACCACTACGGCCTGCAATATGATCGGTCGTGGTCGAACGCTGCGGCTCTGCGGGCAAATCGAGCGCGACGAGACGCGGCTTGGGATCGAGATGTATCACGACACGCTCGATCATGAACACATGCTCATCCCCTGGCAGTGGGTATTTCCAGGTGTCTACTCTCGGGTGTCCCACCGCAGTCTCAACAAGGGTCAGCGTTTTAACCTCGCGAGAATCTTGCCTAAACGTCGCGATTTTTGATGAGTCCGGTGACCACAGTAGCACGGGGCCTGGATCCTGAATCCAACCTGCGCTATTCGTTGCATATCCGTAGTCGGCCGATCCATCGAAAGTAAGCTGCACTTCGCTTTCATCACGCGTGCTGCGAACCCATAGATTGTGCTCGCGGATAAAGGCTGCACGTTCGCCGTCAGGTGAAAGGAACTGATGCGGCGGTGGCGCTTGCAGTCGAGTGAGGGCTGCATCGCTTGAAAGAATGGTGTCTAGGTTGAGAGCAAAACGATCGCCGGAAAAGTCGAATCTAAGTTCATTCGCTTCGAGCACTAGGTTGCGTAAATTCAGGTCATTTGCGTCTATTTTTTCAGCTGTGTCTGCCGCTTCGGCACCTGTCTGCAGTTTGAGCAGAGCCGCAACTCGAGCAGAATCGAACAGCTCGACAGACGAGCCCGCGATGGGGTCGACAAGGACATAGTCGCTCCCCTGCTCGGTGCGACGTCGAACAATCAACCTGTCATCCTGCTGCCAATAGTGCGCGCGAATCTCATCGACGAGCAACGGCATCATGTTGGGTGCGAGCATCTGCTCAGCGCGTCGATAGTCTTCGACGGTCGGCGAAGGCGGGCGAGAGTCGGTCACAATTTCCCCTTGTTCAGATTGCGATTGGACAGTGGTTGGAGACTCACCGTCCCCGCAACTGCTCAATAAAAGTATCGAAGAGCACACTGCAGCGAGTGCAAAGAATCTGCGAGCGTTGAGAGGCTGTTTCATCATGTTACTCCCTGAGTGGAGGGCGGGTGCCATTTGAGACCTTGTTAGGCGCAGCGCTCAGCTAGGTAAGTGTATCGAGTATCAGGTTCACCGATTCGACGAGACGCTCGTCGCGCGGTCTCAAATCAGGCACGAAACGCACGCCCAACAAATGCTGCAAGCCTTCAATGTAACGCACTGCGATCTCATTGGCCTGAGCCTGAGTGAACTGTTGATCGTGTTCGGTCACCATGCCACGCGCGAACTCTTTCGAGAACGAGATGGGCTCGCCATCGCGGGTGAGTAGTTTGCCCGCGTCATCCAGACGCCAGAAACGCGAAGAATCCATCGTATAAAGCTCGTCAGCGGCAACAATCTCACCGGCTCGGTTTATCCCATGTTCGGTTTTTGTATCGACAAGCACCATGCCTCGCTCACGGAGGTGTTCCGTCACGATGCCGAAGGCCATTAGAGAGGAATTGCGTATTTGCGCATACTGCCCTTCGGTGCAAACGCCCATCGCGACAAGCTGTTCAGCATCCATTGTTTCATCCACTGCGGCCTTGCTGCTCGGCGTGTCGAGAAGATAGGGAAGACAGCCATTCGGCTCGAGGCTGTTTACCGCAAGCTCGTGGCCGGCGAATCGCAGTACACGTGCCCCGCTCTGCTTTGCTGCGAGCCAGTGCTGATAAAGCGACGTCGACGTCGAACTCTTGGCCATGTAGCGACGCAGGACATTCTCGAGCATCACCAGCTCAAGGTTCTCAGCAGGAATCACGGTCGAGGTAGCAGCAAGACCCGGTACTTCAAACTGCGAGGTACCGATCGCGCCGCTGACAAGCCGGCGCATATGATCATGGTTGAGGGCGAGGACTTGGTCTTTAAATGGAATCGCGCCGCGATTGACGTCGTGAGTCGAAATTCGGTTATTGCGAAACATGAGCCTGAGCTCGCGTCCGTCAGAAGCAACAAGTGATTCGCCAAAAACTGAATCCGACACCTTGCCCTTTAGTACCGTCGCGTCCGCTAGACGGGGCAGCTCTCCATCGGCGATAAGCTCACCTATAGAGCGCCCGAGGCTCACTGTTGCGCCGTGCTCTGCGACGAGCTCTTGGATTTCGGTAATACTTAGGGGCGCGGCAGCGGTCATTTCGGCGAGATCTCGAGTCGTTTGGCGAGTCTATGTGCTCGCGGAAAAATATGACGCCAAGTGTAGATCAGTGGGCGAGTTTCGGCAAAGAAGCATGGACGAGCCGCGAATATAGAGGAGGTCTGGGCGCCACCGTCGGAGAAATTACGCTGAAGAGCCGATGTGTGGGGGTTGTCCTGGCAAACTGACTGAGAAATCCGACTGAGAAACCCTATTTGAGGAATCTTTCGTGCATGTCTCTCTCACGAGTCTTATGTAATGGACGTGCAGAGAGAAAACAAAAGAGAAAAAATGGTGCCGCCACCAAGAGTCGAACTCGGGACCTGCTGATTACAAGTCAGCTGCTCTACCACGGCTGAGCTATAGCGGCACAATGTTTGATGGCGCTCAGAACGAGCTCCGTCTAACAAGGCGCGCAGTTTAACCACAAACTCCGAGCGGTTCAATAGCCCAGTTGAGGATTTTTTTCATCAGCCGTGAACCGCTCACTCACACTTATTACCCCTCGTTACCCCGTGACAGTTGCTAACTATGGGGTGGGTGACGAGTATGTAGATTCACGATTATGCTAAAGTGCGTCCTATCGCTAACCCTTCAGCCGTCGGCGTTAACTCGAACGTCTCTGCCGCCTGAGAACCTTAACATTGCAGGCGTAGTAAAGACCTTAACCCATCGCGATTCACAGGCAAGTGTATGACATTTAGTAGAAACCGCGCCGCAATCGAAGCCTTAGATTCACGGCTTCGCACATTCGCAAGCCAGCTCCTACCTCTAGCCGAAGGCTACGGTCAGCGCGATTCACAGACACTCAAGCTGCTTTTCGCGAATGACGCCGAGCGCAGTGCGAAGTTCAGCCTCACCGTAGACGAGATTCATCTCGACTATTCGAAAAGTCTCATCGACTCGCAGGCGCTTGCCGCATTAGCTGAACTCGCCGAGGCCTGTGGCATGCAGGGCGCGATTGGCGCACTTTTTCGTGGCGCAAAAATCAATCAGTCGGAGGGACGCGCCGCGCTGCACACGTCGCTTCGCAGCCCCTTCGCCGCGAATGCGCCGCACGCGGCGCTGGTGAGCGAAACACTTGCCTCTCTGCGAGAGTTCGTGGGCCGCATTCATTCGGGCACATGGACAGGCTACGACGGCCGAGCAATTGAAACGGTCATCAACCTGGGCATCGGCGGCTCGGATCTTGGTCCTGCTATGGTGGTCGATGCGCTCGCCGATTTCGCCCAAGGAAGACCCGATGTTCGCTTCGTCTCTAACGTAGACCCCGCGCATCTTACCCGCACGCTCAGAGGACTCGACCCCGCGACCACGCTCTTCATCGTGGCCTCGAAGACCTTCGGCACGCTCGAAACCCTCACCAATGCGCGAGCCGCGCGCGACTGGCTCGTTGCTGCCAGCGACGAGACCGCTGTTTCTCGACACTTCGTGGCGGTTTCTGCAAACATTGCTGCAGCGTGTGACTTTGGCATCGAACAAACAAATATTTTCCCCTTATGGGATTGGGTCGGCGGGCGCTTCTCATTATGGTCAGTGATTGGACTGCCTATCGCTCTTGCGATCGGCTTCAAGGCGTTCGAAGAATTATTGGCCGGCGCACACGCGATGGACACGCATTTCGAGACTGCACCACTGCATAAAAACCTGCCCGTGATTTCGGCACTTATCGCCTATTGGTACAGACAATACGGCGCGAGTCCGAGCACCGCTGTAGTACCCTATAGCCAAGACCTTAGCCTGTTCCCTGCCTATCTTCAGCAGCTTTATATGGAGAGCCTCGGAAAATCCATCAGTCGAGAGGGCGCAGTTATCACTCAGGGGACCTCAGAAATAATTTGGGGAAGCGCCGGCACGAACGGTCAGCATTCGTATTTTCAGCAATTGCACCAAGGCACTGAGTTCACGCCGGTTGAATTTATCGCACTGGCCACGGCAAGCGTTGATAACGCTGACGAGCGACACCGACATCTACTTGCGAACTGCTTGAGCCAAAGCATGGCGCTAATGAATGGCGACGAAGCCAGCGCTGACATCGGAGGCGTGAACTGGGATCCACAAAAGACAATCAAAGGAAACAGGCCTAGCACAACGCTGCTTATCAAGCAGCTTACCCCGCGAAATCTAGGCTCGCTGATCGCGCTCTACGAGCACAAAGTGTTTGCACTTAGCGTGCTGTGGAATATTAATGCTTTCGATCAATGGGGTGTGGAGCTAGGTAAACGCCTTTCGAAGGACGTGTATGCGGCGCTCTGCGAACCGGCTCAATCTTCTGGGTCAGCGGAGTCCGCGTCGACACTCGATGCATCGACGCGCGCGCTTGTTCACATGATTAACAGCTGGCGAGATCCGCGCTAGCGCAGCAGCGACTCATCATTAATCGTCGAGGTAGGCGCAGCAGTAGTCAGTCACAGCGCTTACATTCACCTTAAATGAGGCATTCGCAGGCACCTCAAACGACTCGCCACCGACAATATTTAGCCATTCGCTTTTTCCGGGCAACAAGACTGACAGTGCACCCGACATAATGTCCATTATCTCGCGCTTCGCTGTGCCAAACTCATACTCGCCTGGCTGCATGATTCCGAGTGACTGAGTCGAGCCATCGGGGAACTCAATCGTGCGACTTGTCACTTTGCCGTCGAAGTAGACGTTGGCCGCCTTAATAATGGTGACGTTTTCGAATTTAGACATGCTTATATCCTTCGAGTAACCAGCCAATTGAGAGACTCAGGCTGGAGGAGTTAAATGAAATTTAGCGAGTACAAAATGCGCGCGATTCTAACGACAACCGGCTGTTTACACCAGTCGCGAATCAACTCAGCCTTGATTGGCTTTCTTTGGCTTTTATGGCTTCGAGAAAATCAGGCCTGTGACATCAAATCCAGGAGTTCGGCTGTCTTCTCCCGCATCAGCGCCTCATCTCCGCGCGACTCGACATTGAGTCGCACGACAGGCTCGGTATTCGATAGCCGTAAATTAAATCGCCATGCGTCAAAGCGCATACTCAGGCCATCGACATTCTCGACAGCGATCGCCGCGGACTCATAGCGCGCTCGCGTCACGGCGAGCAGCGCTTCCGGGTTTGCGATAGTGCGGTTAATCTCACCACTGGCTGGGAACGCCTGCATGCGCTCATCAACAAGCTGGGATAAGCGCTTACCTGTCGCTGCCATGAGCGCCGTCACCAACAGCCATGGCACCATGCCGCTGTCGCTGTAGTAGAAGTCTCTAAAATAATGGTGCGCACTCATCTCCCCACCATAAACAGCCTTATCTGCACGCAGCGACTCTTTCATGTAAGCGTGTCCTGTCATGCTCTGGATGGCCTTGCCACCGGCAGCAGCGACAATCTCCTGAGTATTCCAAGTGAGTCTTGGATCATGGACGATTTTCGCGCCGGGTTCAGCGTCTAAAAACACCTGCGCGAGCAGACCTACCAAGTAGTAGCCTTCGATAAAGCGGCCATTTTCGTCGAAGAAAAAACAACGATCAAAGTCACCGTCCCAAGCAATACCGAGATCGGCTTTGTGTTCAAGAATAGCCGCAGTTGTCGGCGCTCGGTTCTCTTCAAGCATGGGATTCGGTACCCCGTTTGGAAAGTGTCCGTCTGGTTCATGATGCACACGGATTATCTCAAAGGGCAGCAATGGCTCGAGCATATCAATCGTGGCGCCTGCTCCACCGTTGCCGGCATTGCAGACGATTTTCAATGGTTTTAATTTGTCGACTTCGACAAAGCTCAACAGCTTAGCAAGATAGGCGCCGCGCAGATCAGCGAAGTCGATTGCGCCCTGCAGCGCGGGTTTGGCAAACTCATTTTTCTCTGCAAGGTCTTTTATTGCGAGCAAGCCGGTGTCGGCGCTCACCGGCAGCGAGCCTTCGCGCACGAACTTCATGCCGTTGTAGTCTGCAGGATTGTGGCTTGCGGTCACCATGATCCCGCCATCATAACCAAGGTGACTGGTGGCGAAATATATTTCCTCGGTGCCGCACTGGCCAATGTTCGTGACATCGGCACCGCCGTCGGTAAGCCCGCGACTCAGGGCGGCACACAACTCTTGGCTCGTTAGTCTAATATCGAAACCGACGACGACCCTTTTAGGTTTCAAATGTGCTGCGAATGCGCGTCCAATCCGGTAGGCGACATCGGCATTTAACTGCTCAGGCACGCGTCCACGTATGTCATAAGCTTTGAAGCAATCGAGTGCTTGAACCATTTAGCTATTGCTCGCTCTCTGAATGAATAGTGCGCCGATACAACACATTCGTCGCGTCGATATAACCTTCGACACTGCCACAGTCGAAGCGTTTGCCGTCGAAGCGACAGGCTAGTACCTCTCCCTGAGACGCGAGGGTTTGCAGCGCATCGGTAAGCTGAACCTCACCGTTGCGGCCCGGCGCAGTGTTGCGCAATACCTCAAAAATAGCCGGCGTGAGAATATAACGGCCGATGATAGCAAGATTGCTCGGCGCCGCCGCCGGCTCTGGTTTCTCTACCATCTCATTCACCCGAAAAAGCCCCTCTCTTTCCTCGACCCCAGAGATCACGCCGTAACGAGAAACCTGATCAAGCGGCACCTCTTCAATGGCAACAATACAACAGCGATACTGCTCATAGAGCGCGGTCATCTGCGCCAGAACCGAGTCGCTTTCGGTTAGGCAGAAATCATCAGCTAACAATACAGCAAAGGGCTCATCGCCAATCAGTGTTTCGCCGACAAGAATCGCATGGCCGAGACCGAGCATCTCGTTCTGGCGCGTGTAGGAGAAGGTGCAGCGGTTAATTAAGTCACGCGTGCCGTCTAGGAGACTTTCTTTATCTGATCCTGCTATTTGATGCTCTAATTCAAAACTGATGTCGAAATGATCTTCTATCGCGCGCTTGCCGCGACCCGTAACTATCGCCATCCCTGTGATGCCTGCGTCCAGCGCCTCCTCCACGCCGTATTGGATTAGCGGCTTGGTAACGAGTGGCAGCATCTCCTTAGGCATCGCCTTGGTCGCCGGCAGAAATCGAGTGCCGTATCCCGCGGCAGGAAATAAACATTTATTAATAAGTCCCACTGCTAACTCCTCATTCCAATTAAAGAGACGAAAAGACTTCGATGCGCTTGCTTACCACTTGGCGTGAGCCCCTTAAACGGTGTGCTAGCCCTTGACGCATTAACTCGGCAGCCGCCCATAATTATCTTCGTAGCGCTCAATGTCGTCTTCGCCCAAATAGTCGCCAACCTGCACCTCGATCAGCTCGATAGGCGCATCTCCTAGATTACTAAGTCTATGTTTACTGCCTTTGGGGATGAACGTAGACTCATTAGGCTGTAGATCGATTACCTTCTCGTCGCATTCGACGCGACCAACGCCAGTAAGCATGACCCAGTGTTCTGCGCGGTGTTGATGCGATTGCAGCGACAGAGAAGAGCGAGGATTAACCACGATTCGTTTCACCTGAAACCCCTGCCCGCTTGCAAGCGACTCAAAGCTTCCCCACGGTCGCCTCTCGCGGCGATGCGCTAGACGCTCGCTTCGCCCGAGAGCCTGTAACTGATCGACGATTTTCTTGACGCCTTGAGCATCCTCACGATTCGCTACCAACACAGCATCGGGGGTTTCGATAATTATTGCATCGCGCACGCCAACCGCAGCGACAAGTCTGGATTCGCTCTGAATGTAACTTCCGTAAACTTCCTCGGTGAGCACGTCGCCGCTCACCACATTGTCATCGCCGTCTTTTACCTGCACCGACCACAGGGCGTCCCACGCGCCTAGGTCATTCCAGCCTGCATTCAAAGGTACAGCTGCAACCCCACCCGCCTTCTCCATTACCGCATAATCGATAGAGTCGGAGCGGCAGCGGTGAAACTCGGCATCGGGAATACGAGCAAAATCTGTTTCTCGCTCGAGCGCTGCATGAGTTGCCGTGCATGTCTCGTGGATGTCAGTCGCGTGAATTTTTAACTGTTTTAAGAAAACCGACGCCCTGAATAGGAACATGCCGCTATTCCAAAGGTAGCCTCCCTCGTCGACATAACGCTGCGCGGTCGCGAGGTCGGGTTTCTCGACAAACTTAACGACATCAACACCACCCCCTGCTATTTCATCTCCCTGCTGCAGATAGCCATAGCCGGTCTCGGGGCTGCGCGGTGGAATACCGAAGGTAACGAGGCGAGATGACATCGCTAGGGTGCGTGCAATCCCGATGGCGCGATGGAGTGACGCGGTATCTTCGATCAAGTGATCCGCAGGCAGCACGAGCAATAGCGGATCCTCACCCAACGCCATGGCCTCCATCGCTGCGAGCGCGATTGCAGGCGCAGTGTTGCGCCCGTAGGGTTCAAGGAGCAGCTGCGCCCCAACGCCTATCTGACGAAGCTGCTCAGCGACGACAAATCGATGCTCTTCGCTGCAAACGACTATCGGCTCCGCAACGCCATCTAGGCCTTTTACGCGTTCGAGCGTGTTTTGAAAAAGCGAGCCAACCATGCCCGGAATCTCAATATACTGTTTGGGCAGCAGCGCTCTTGATACGGGCCACAGACGCGAACCAACCCCGCCCGAGATCACTACCGGGATCAGGGTTGCAGATGACGATGCGGAAAAGCCTAACGAGGGTTTAATTTCGGACACAAATTCTCTACTCTGAGGCGACTTGGCGAGCGCCGCTTTTGGGGAGTCCGCATTCTAGCAAAGAAATTGTGACATCGATAAAACAGTCTGCAACCGAAAATCGCAACCGTCTCAAGACTCTCGAATATCAGTCGATTAATTAAATCTGTCGCGATAACATCGTTGATTAGAGTTTATGCCCCTATGGGCGCCAAAAGGAAAGCACTTAAAACATGTCCGATGCCCCATTTGTGTTCGAACCCAAGAACGCCTACTCACTCGAAGAGCTTGTCGAATGTGGCTACGGCCGACTATTCGGCCCAGGTAAAGGCGTTTTGCCTGTCGATAATATGCTCATGCTGGATCGGATCACGGTCATCAATGACGACGGCGGTGAGTTTGGGCGTGGTAAAATTATCGCCGAGTTAGATATCCGTCCCGACCTTTGGTTTTTCGACTGCCACTTCCCTGGCGATCCGGTGATGCCAGGGTGCCTTGGCCTCGATGCCCTGTGGCAGCTTGTCGGGTTCTGGCTCTGCTGGAGCGGACGCGAGGGCAAAGGTCGCGCGCTCGGCGTCGGCGAGGTGAAATTCAGCGGCGAGGTGCTGCCTACCTCGAAGCTCGTCACGTATGAGCTCGACATAACGCGGACGATAGACCGCAGGCTGACTATGGGTATCGCCAACGGCACTGTCGCGGTTGATGGCCGCGAGATTTACTCGACTAAGAGCCTTAAGGTCGGCCTATTCCAGCCCGGTGCGACGTTTTAGGTCGCCGCGGTCTCATGCCTTAACACAAAAACGAAACAACCGAGTTCCTGCGCCTCTGGAACTCCACACATTTAAAGATTGGTGAAATATATGCGTCGCGTGGTGGTAACTGGAATCGGTATCATTTCTTGTCTCGGCAACAATAAAGAAGAAGTTCTCGACTCGCTTAAGCAGGGCCGCAGCGGCATTAAACACAATCAAAGTTACGTCGACGTCGGCATGCGCAGCCACATCAGTGGCAGCGTTGAAATCAATGCCGAAGAGCTCATCGACCGAAAACTCTATCGCTTCATGGGGGATGCTGCAGCGTATGCCTATCTCTCAATGAAAGAGGCGGTAGAAGACTCCGGTCTCAACGAAGAGCAAGTGTCTAATTTTCGCACAGGCTTAGTAGTCGGCTCAGGTGGCGGCTCCTCCGAACAGCAGCTAGAGTCTACCGACATAATGCGTGAAAAAGGCCTGCGCCGCGTTGGCCCCTACCGCATCACTCGTACGATGAGCAGCACCGTGTCGGCCTGCCTCGCAACGCCCTTTAAGATTAAGGGCGTCAACTACACCATTTCATCGGCCTGCGCGACGAGCGCACACTGCATAGGCCATGCCGCAGAGCTTATTCAACTGGGTAAACAAGACGTTGTCTTTGCTGGCGGTGGCGAAGCAGAGCATTGGACTATGTCACACATGTTTGATGCGATGGGTGCGCTTTCTACCAATTACAATGACACCCCTGACAAGGCCTCGCGCGCGTTTGACGCGGCCCGCGATGGCTTCGTGATAGCCGGTGGAGGTGCGGTATTGGTAATAGAAGAGCTGGAGCACGCGAAGGCTCGCGGCGCCAAAATCTACGCAGAGCTCACCGGTTACGGCGCCACCTCTGACGGCTACGACATGGTTGCGCCGTCTGGCGAAGGCGGCGCACGCGCCATGCAGATGGCGATGCACGGTCTTGAGGGATCGGTCGACTACATCAATACGCACGGGACTAGCACACCCGCCGGCGACGTTTCCGAGCTGAGAGCGATCAAGAATGTCTTCGGCGACGCCGTCCCGACGCTCAACTCTACCAAGTCACTCAGCGGCCACTCCTTGGGCGCGGCAGGCGCTCAGGAGGCAATTTATAGCCTGCTGATGATGGGTAATGATTTCATCGCAGCCTCGGCAAACGTGGACACGCTGGACCCTGAGGCAGAAGGCCTGCCCATCGCGGTTGAACGAATAGACAACATCAAACTCGATCGCGTGATGTCCAATAGCTTTGGCTTCGGCGGAACCAATGCGTGCCTCGTGTTCGACAGATTCAACGACTAGCAATCAAAAAGGAGTCGACTATGCGCTCCACTTCACACGCTGCGCACCGCAAAAATCGCGCTCCGAGCAGTTCATTGAAGGGATTGCTCTGCAGCGCTGTCGCCACCGCGTTAACACTGAGTGCGACGCTCGCGAGTGCGCAGTTTGGCGAACGCACCCCCTCCTTCTTAGACCAGAATGCGACACCGCAGGTTTTGCCCATTGACTCCGCCTTTCCATTCCACCTGAGCGCTGTCGACGGCAACAAGCTAGCAATCACCTGGAAGCCGGCGCCTGAGCACTATCTCTATCGGCACCGTTTTGCTTTCTCAGCAGGCGGACAAACCCTGCCCTTCACCTTGCCAGACGGTCTCGCAATGGAAGACGAATTTTTCGGCGCTATTGAGGCCTATTTCGACGTAGTTATCACCGAAATCGACCTTTCTTCTGCGCGCGCCCTGCCCGCCGATTCGTCTCTCAACATTCGCTTTCAAGGATGCGCCGCGTGGGGCTTCTGCTACCCGCCGCAAACCGTCGACATTCCGCTGCACGAACTATTCGATTAACCCAATTTGAGTTCCTTATCACTAATACTAGTGATATTCAGATTAAATTCTGCGAAAATGCTTTGAAAATTGGCAATCTATCGGTAATTTCGCGCAAATAGCGCACAATGTGGCAAAACTATGGCATCGATACTCGTCTTAAATGGCCCCAATCTCAATCTCCTAGGCAGCCGAGAGCCCGAAATATATGGCTCTGATACCCTCGACGACATCACTCTGCGCCTTGGCACCGCCTGCTTAGAAGCAGGTCATACGTTCGACAGCTTTCAAAGCAACAGCGAAGGAGAGCTTATCGACCGCATCCATACCGCGAGAGCTGCGCAGGTCGACTATATGCTCGTAAATTTCGGCGGCTTTACACACACCAGTGTCGCCCTGCGAGACGCCATGCTGGCCTCTGAAATCCCTTTTATCGAAGTGCATCTGTCAAACCTCTATCGACGCGAAGATTTCAGGCACCACTCGTTTTTCTCGGACATCGCAGAGGGCTGCATCATCGGTCTCGGCGCACAAGGCTATGAGCTCGCGCTCGAGGCGGCGCTCGCGCGTCTGAAGTAGCACGCGATAAGAGCAGGCCTGCACGCAGCTCAGAACCACTTTTAACTCAGTCTTTTTTAACACCTTTAACGTGCCCCGAGCGTGGCATTCTCAACCAAAGAGGCGACAAGCAAAATGGATATCAGGAAGGTAAAAAAACTCATCGAACTACTCGAGGCGTCTGACATTGCGGAAATCGAAATTAAAGAAGGCGAAGAATCAGTTCGAATCAGCCGCGGTTCCAGCTCTGTCCAGCCTCAAGCCGTAACCTATCAGATGCCGCAGGCCGCAGCGCCAGCGCCTGCAGCTGCGCCGGCAGCGGGTGCTTCGACCCCGAGCGCCACCCCTGCCGCGTCTGCGAATGCTGTGAAATCGCCAATGGTAGGCACTTTCTACAGTTCTCCCTCTCCCTCGTCTCCCCCTTTCGTTGAAGTCGGCAAACACGTGAAGGCCGGCGATGTAATTTGCATCGTTGAGGCGATGAAAATGATGAATCAGATCGAGGCAGATCACGCCGGCATCGTCGAAGCCATTCTCGTCCAAGACGGCGAGCCAGTCGAATTCGACCAACCCCTCATCGTCATCGCTTAGCGCCCAAACCCAGTTCATGCTGGGGGCGGACTAACAATTTAGGGATTTGTTCAATGCTTAAAAAAGTACTAATTGCGAACCGTGGTGAGATTGCCTTACGCGTCCTGCGCGCCTGCAAACAGCTCGGTATTAAAACGGTCGCTGTACACTCAACCGCCGACAAAGATCTCATGCATGTTCATCTCGCAGATGAGTCTGTGTGCATCGGGCCGCCAAGCCCTACCGAGAGCTACCTCAACATTCCATCGATTATTTCGGCGATGGAAGTTACCGAAGCCGATGCGGTGCACCCAGGCTATGGCTTTCTCTCTGAGAATGCGGACTTCGCAGAACAGGTCGAGAACAGCGGTTTTACCTTTATCGGCCCTACGGCAGAAACCATCCGCATGATGGGCGACAAAGTCTCGGCCATTAAAGTGATGATCGAGGCGGGCGTACCAACGGTACCGGGATCTAACGGCCCCCTAGACAACGATGATGCACGCACCCTGCAGATCGCGCGCGATATCGGTTACCCGGTTATCATAAAAGCAGCGGCAGGTGGTGGCGGACGCGGTATGCGCGTGGTGCATGACGAAGCGGATCTGCTGAGCAGTATTCATGTCACACAAACGGAAGCGCAGTCTTTCTTCGGCAGCGGCATTTGCTATCTCGAGAAATATCTCGAGAATCCTCGCCATGTCGAAATACAAGTCTTAGGCGACGGACAGGGCAATGCTATACATCTCGGAGACCGCGACTGCTCATTGCAGCGCCGCCATCAAAAAGTAATCGAAGAGGCACCCGCCCCAGGCATCCCCGACCCTATCAGAGCGGAAGTCGCCGCTACCTGTATCCGCGCCTGTGAGCAAATAAAATACCGTGGCGCAGGCACGCTCGAATTCCTCTACCAAGACGAGCGCTTCTACTTTATCGAAATGAACACACGCGTTCAGGTCGAGCATCCGGTGACAGAGCAGGTGAGCGGCGTTGACATCGTTCGCGAGCAACTGTTGATCGCAGGCGGCAGCCCGCTGAGCTACAAACAGTCGGATATTGTGATTAAAGGCCACTCATTCGAATGTCGCATCAATGCAGAAGACCCAGCAACCTTTCTACCTAGCCCAGGCAAAGTGACGATGTTCCATGCGCCGGGCGGTAACGGCGTTCGTGTCGATTCTCATCTGTACAGTGGCTACACAGTGCCCCCTTTTTACGACTCGCTCATCGCCAAGTTAATTTGTTCGGCCGATACGAGGGAGGAAGCATTGAAGCGAATGGAAATCGCGCTAGAGGAAATGCTTATCGATGGTATTAGCAGCAACATTGCGCTGCATAAAGACCTCGCTCGCGACAACGAGTTTAAAAAAGGCGGCGTCAACATTCACTATCTCGAGAAGAAGCTTAAACTCTAACATTCCCGCGTTTAGTTTTATTCTGTGCGGTATAAAATGGGCGGCACTGGCCGCCCGTTTTTTCTTTCTGCTCTCGCTCAACCAACAAATAGAGAGTCCAGCATGAACTGGCAACAACTAAAAATTCAAATAGTCCCCGAGCATGTCGATTTCATTGAACCACAGCTTTTAAATGCGGGCGCTGTTTCGATCACGTATCTCGATGCGGAAGATCAGCCGGTATTCCAGGAAGAGCTAGACAGCACCCCTTTGTGGGACAGCCTCGTGCTGTGCGCACTCTTCGAAGAGGACACAGACCTCAGCGAAGTGCTCATCTGGCTCCGTAGCAATGCGTCTATCGTTAATAGAGAGAGCCTTGAGGTTGAAAAAATCGAGGATCAGGCATGGGAACGCAGCTGGATGGACTCTTTCTCTGCGATGCAGTTTGGCGAAAAACTGTGGATCTGTCCGAGCTGGCAAGAACCGCCCGACCCTAGTGCAACCACTATCATGCTTGACCCTGGGCTTGCTTTTGGCAGCGGTAGTCATGCCACCACGGCGCTTTGCCTGCAGTGGCTGGCGACGCAGGATCTTAGCGATAAAGACGTCGTCGACTATGGCTGCGGCTCTGGCATTCTCGCGATAGCCGCCGCGCTACTCGGCGCCAAACGTGTGCAAGGCGTAGACAACGACCCACAGGCTGTCCTAGCCACGAACGACAACTGCGCACGCAACGGTCTTCCAAAAGGCAGCGTTGGAACCTTCTTGCCTGAAGCATATGATGCGATCAGCAGTCCTGCGAGCGTCGACATTTTGCTCGCCAATATCCTCGCCGAACCCTTACATAGCCTAGCGCCGAAGTTTGCCTCCCTTGTAAAACCTAAAGGCAGCATTGTCCTCTCGGGCCTTCTCGCCGAGCAGGCCGAAGCAATTATCGATACCTACAGTCAATGGTTTGATATGAGCTCGGCAGTTCACCGCGAAGACTGGGTTCGGATAAGCGGGATTAGGCGCTAGCTTAAAATACAATTTGTGAACAAAATCGGACAACTATGAATACAGTCGCTGCCCGTTGCCCCTTTTGCCACTCTCGAATCACAATAAGCGCGCGGCTGGTCGGGGACGCCACGCCGCAGGTCCGCTGCGGATCGTGCCTCCGACTTTTCGATGCAACGCAGAGTGCGGCGATACGTGCGCGCGCATTGAGCACCGACTACGCGCTACTCAGCGGCGGGGGGTTGGAGCCGCTTGAATCGCCCGAACTGCCCTCCGTCGAGGCTGAGTCTATCGAGATTACCGCCAAGCCTGAGAGATCTTGGCGTGACGTCGCCAAGGTGTCGGGCCAAGTTGCTTGCCTTGTTCTGCTAATCGCGGCGCTCGCCGCACAATACCTCTGGTATAACCGGCATCTTTATCAGCATTCGCCGACACTCTACCCGCTCTATGCGCGGTCCTGCGACCTGCTCTCTTGTTCGATCCCGCCTTTTATTGATATTTCGGCTTTCCGGGGAGAGACGCTTACCGTCGCTTCCGGTAGCGAGGGCAACAACAGCCTTGTTGTGAGCTTTAGACTGCACAATTCGGCTCCGCTCGCACAGGCACCGCCAATTCTCATCCTCAGCTTTGATACAGCGGCTCGGCGCAGCGTAGCACTGCGAGAATTTGCACCGAAAGAGTATTTGCCCGCGTCGGTCGATCCGAACAGAGCGCTCGCAGCCGGTGAACGCGTGAACATTCGGTTAGAGCTTCTAGATCCCGGCGCCGAGGCGGTTAACTATACCGTCGCTTTTAGGGCGCCTTAATGCAGTCACTCCGAAGATTGTGTGTCGCGCGATAGCACTGCTCCGAAAGCAGCGCTGAAGCAAAGGTCTTCCGCTGCGCCTAAGTCATCGCTATCATAAGCGACAGTTGCAAGTTCCCGCAGATAGAGTAAGCGAGACTGTCGAAAACTACGTTATTCTTCGGTTTAGCCTACAGCCGGTTACAACCATTGAGAGACTATCCGTGCAAAGCATCGGCCCATATACATTGCGTAACAACCTCTTCCTCGCGCCGATGGTTGGGGTCTGCGACGCGCCTTTCCGTGAGATCTGCAGCCAACAGGGAGCAGGGATCACCGTTGCCGAAATGCTACCGTCGAGCAAAGAACTGTGGGAGAAAGAGCGACTGAGATTGCGTCAGGTGAAGGCAGAAGTCAGTAGCCCACAGGTAATCCAGATTGCAGGATCTGACCCAGGAATCATGGCGCAATGCGCACGGCATAATGCGGAACTCGGGGCCGATGCGATCGATATAAATATGGGCTGTCCCGCTAAGAAGGTCATGAAAAAAGCGGCAGGTTCCGCACTGCTGCGCGATACCGACCTCGTCGAACGCATCCTACGCGCAGTAGTCGCCGCCGTGGAAATTCCCGTCACGCTTAAAATCCGCACAGGCTGGTGTCCCGAGTCTCGCAACGGTGTCGAAGTCGCAAAAATAGCCGAGGACTGTGGCATTCAGCTTCTGACTGTCCACGGGCGAACCCGTGAGTGTCGATTCAAGGGCGCAGTGGAATACGACACGATTGCTGCCATTAAACAAGCAGTGGGAATCCCCATTGTTGCTAACGGCGATATCGACTCACCGGAGCGCGCGCAGCACGTACTTCATCACACGGGCGCAGACGCACTGATGATCGGTCGCGGTGCACAGGGCAGCCCCTGGCTATTCCGTCAAATTGAGCGATTTCTCAAAGACGGTACCCATCTACCAACTCCCTCGGCACAGGAGCGGCATGAGGTCGCTGTAAGCCATTTGCATAAACTTCATAGTTTCTACGGCGAACACCGCGGCGCACTTTACGCGCGAAAACATGTAAACGGTTATGCGGAGGGGCTTGAAGGCGCCCGCGAATTTATGCAGGCGTTCAACGCAGCGACTGAGGCACAACACCAGTTAGACTTAGTCGACGCCTTCTTCCAGAAGGCCATCGCAAACACTGAATCAGCAGCGCGAGGCATTGCAGCATGAGCAACCTAAGCGATTCGGATGGATCTATGCTCGATGAGATATTCGGTGTAGACGACGACTCCGTTGGCATTGATCTCCCCGCTTTTGCGCCTGCAAGCCTTCAAGAGACTGAAACCCTGCGCGCAGCACTCCATCTCGACGAGTTGCGCCCCGCTGACGCCCCGACCTTGCGAGAGCAGGTGAGAAGCTCTGTCGAAAACTATTTCGACCTATTAGAAGGCGAGCAGGCGAAAGACCTCTACGCGCTCGTGTTGACTGAGGTCGAAGCGCCTCTGCTCGCCGCGGTAATGCAACAAACGCGGGGCAATCAGAGCAAGGCGGCTATCGTGCTCGGACTCAATCGTGGTACCCTTCGCACCAAACTAAAACAGTATGGACTGCTGTAAATCGGCGCCCTCTCGCACCTAGCGACGTCAATTTACACACGGCCGCCGCGCTAACCAATCACCTACCCGCAACTACAAAGAAGCCAAGCTATGACCTCAGACACCTCTGTCGCCATCCGCCGAGCCTTGCTCAGTGTTTCAGATAAAGCAGGCCTTGTGCCCTTCGCTCAATCACTCACCGACCTTGGTGTCGAATTACTCTCTACGGGCGGTACCTATCGTCTCCTTCAGGAGGCCGGTATTGCGGCAATCGAGATTTCTGAGTACACGGGCTTCCCTGAGATGATGGATGGTCGCGTGAAAACTCTACATCCCAAGGTTCACGGCGGCATACTCGCCCGTCGTGACCAAGATCAGGCAGTCATGGAGGCACACGATATCCCGCCGATCGACTTGGTGGTGGTTAATCTCTATCCCTTCGAGGCAACAGTTGCAAACCCAGAGTGTGATCTGCCCACCGCGATCGAGAATATCGACATCGGTGGACCGACGATGTTGCGCGCTGCGGCCAAAAACAACCGCTTCGTAACGGTTGTAGTAAACCCCGGCGACTATGACGAACTCATTGCTCAACTCAAAGCCAACGACTGCAGCCTCGATCAAGCGACGCGTTTCGACTTTGCGGTTAAGACCTTCGAGCATACCGCCGCCTACGATGGCGCAATAGCCAACTACCTAGGCACAAAGCTGCCTGCTGCAGACACAGAGGACGACGCCTCGGTACTACCGCGCACATTTAACAGCCAGTTTTTAAAGGCTCAGGACATGCGCTACGGCGAGAATCCCCATCAAGCCGCGGCATTCTATGTTGAGCGTGACCCGGCTGAAGCCAGTATCAGCACCGCCAAACAACTTCAGGGCAAAGCGCTGTCGTATAACAACATTGCAGACACCGACGCTGCTCTTGAATGCGTAAAAGAATTCGCCGAGCCAGCCTGCGTTATCGTTAAGCACGCAAACCCCTGTGGCGTCGCAGTCGCCGAATCGGCACTCGCAGCGTATGAGCGCGCTTTCCAAACCGACCCAACATCCGCGTTCGGCGGCATCATCGCGTTTAATCGCGAACTCGATGCGGCAACCGCCCAGCGCATCGTCGACCAGCAGTTTACCGAGGTCATCATTGCTCCGTCGGTTTCAGCAGAAGCGCTGGCAATTACGGCGAGCAAGCAAAACGTGCGCGTTCTGTCCTGCGGTCAGTGGCCGGCGACGCGCGTGGCGGGCTTAGATTACAAACGTGTGAACGGCGGTCTCCTCGTGCAAGATCGCGACATCGCGACTATCAGCGCTGCAGACCTCAAGCAGGTTAGCGCGCGTGCGCCGAGTGCTGACGAGATTCGTGACCTTCTGTTCGCGTGGTCGGTCGCACAGTACGTGAAATCTAACGCTATTGTTTACTGCAAAGACCTGCAGACAATCGGCATAGGCGCAGGCCAGATGAGCCGAGTCTACAGTGCGCGCATCGCCGGCATTAAAGCTGCGGATGAAAATTTAGTTGTCGAGGGTTCGGTGATGGCATCCGATGCATTCTTTCCATTCCGGGACGGCATCGACGCCGCGGCAGCAGCGGGCATCACCGCAGTGATCCAACCGGGCGGTTCGATGCGCGATGACGAGGTGATTGCCGCTGCAGACGAGGCCAACATCGCCATGGTCTTTACCGGTATTCGTCACTTCCGGCACTAGAGAAGGAATAGCACATGAATGTTCTCGTGATAGGCAGCGGTGGGCGTGAACACTCGCTCGCCTGGAAAGCAGCCCAATCGCCTTTGGTCGATCGAGTGTTCGTTGCACCAGGCAACGCCGGCACGGCGCGCGAGCCTGCCCTGAGCAATGTCGCAATCGATACAATGGATTTCGCCGCACTCGCGGACTTCGCCGAGGCTAATAACGTAGGCCTCACGCTAGTCGGGCCAGAGGCGCCACTTGTTGCTGGCGTGGTCGATTATTTTCGCGGTCGCGGTCTGCCGTGCTTCGGGCCCAGCAAAGCAGCCGCGCAGCTCGAAGGCTCTAAATCGTTTACAAAAGACTTTTTGAAGCGCCACAAAATCCCTACTGCAAGTTACCAAACATTCACCGAGGTCGAGGCAGCAAAAGCCTATATCCGCGCCGAGGGTGCGCCCATTGTAATAAAAGCCGACGGACTTGCTGCAGGCAAAGGCGTCGTCGTGGCAGCGACCGAAGCCGAAGCAGAAGCCGCTGTCGACGCGATGCTCGAGGGCAATAAATTTGGTGACGCAGGTCATCGCGTTGTGATCGAAGGGTTTCTCGCTGGCGAGGAGGCCAGCTTTATTGTGATGGTCGACGGTAAGAATATCCTACCTATGGCGACCTCGCAGGATCATAAGGCGCGTGACGACGGCGACAAAGGCCCTAACACCGGCGGTATGGGCGCCTACTCCCCCGCACCTGTCGTGAGCGAGGAGATCTGGGAACGCGCGATGGAGCAGATCATCCGCCCCACGGTCGCAGGCATGGCGGCGGATGGGAATACCTACACCGGCTTTCTCTACGCGGGACTGATGATCTCGCCAACGGGCAGTATCGATGTGGTTGAGTTTAATTGCCGCTTCGGCGATCCTGAAGCGCAGCCCGTGATGATGCGCCTGCAATCCGACCTCGTCGAACACTGCCTCGCGGCAGTAAACGGCACGCTCGATATGCAGACAGCAGAATGGGATCCTCGTTCCGCCGTCGGCATAGTGCTCGCGGCGGGAGGTTATCCGGAGTCCTATGCAAGCGGCGAGGTAATCAGCGGATTAGATGAGGCAAGCGAAGACTCAAGCGCAAAAATTTTTCATGCCGGCACTAAGCTTGATGGCGACCAAGTCGTTACAAGCGGCGGGCGCGTGCTTTGCGCCGTCGCGCTCGGTGACTCTGTAGCGCAAGCCCAGCGACGCGCCTACAGCTTGGCCGACCGCATTAAGTGGAAAGACGTCTATTCACGCACCGACATCGGTCATCGTGCCATAGCCCGTGAGCGACAGGCTTAACTGAAAAACCAGTGGCAGCGTCGGCGTCGTAATTCGTTAAAAGGTAAACGTTGTTTAGAGCATGTGAGGTCCAATAGAGATGAGCAAAAGCGTACACCATAGCTTTATAGACCGCGTACTTATAGGGTTCGATCAAGCGTTGCGCACTGTAACGCCAGGGGCAAGCCAAGGTCTGCGGCAATCACCCGCCGCGGCCACTGCCGAAAATGACATGAGCGACACAGCACGAAAGCATGCCGCGGGACTGATGCGCATTAACCATACGGGTGAAGTTTGTGCACAGGCGCTCTATCAAGGACAGGCCGCTACGGCCAAATTACCTGACGTTCGCGAATCCATGGAGGAAGCGGCTGCAGAGGAGGTAGATCACCTAACTTGGTGTGAGCAGCGCTTAGCTCAGCTCGACAGTCGGCCAAGCCTTTTTAATCCCCTCTGGTATGGCCTGTCCTACGGCATCGGTGCGGCCGCCGGGCTTGCAGGTGATCGTTGGAGCCTCGGCTTTGTCGCTGAAACAGAACAACAGGTCTGCGACCACCTGCGCGACCACCTAGACCAGTTGCCGGCTGAAGACACTCGCAGCCGAGCGATCTTAGAGCAAATGATTATCGATGAAGAACAGCATGGGCAGGCTGCGCTCGATGCAGGCGGCACGCCGCTGCCGACTCCCGCAAAATGGGCGATGGCGGCTGTCTCACAGGTAATGAAAAAAACAACTTATCGCCTCTAGGCGGCGATAATTTCGAAGCCGTGAGTCACCTTAACGCCGGCACCCATTAACATAATTGACGCCGAACAGTATTTATCGGCGCTCAACTCTACCGCTCGCTCAACTTGTTTTTCGCTAAGCTCTTTTCCAGTCACTTTAAAGTGAAGGTGAATCGATTCGAATACTGCGGGCACCGCATCAACGCGTTTCGCGCTCACAATCGCCTCGCAGCCAGAAATTTCTTGGCGCGCTTTTTTCAGAATGGTCACCACATCGTAACTCGAGCAACTTCCAACGCTCAGCGCCATTAACTCAAGCGGGCGCATCCCCATGTTGCGACCGCCACCTTCGGGAGCGCCATCCAACACGATAGCGTGCCCGCTACCGGACTCTGCAACGAACATCACGTTCTCCACCCACTTTACTCGCGCTTCCATTTTATATTCCTATTAATAATGAGGGTTATGACCAACTTGTATAGCTAATTGGTCTAATCATTCCAATTCCCGCCAATTCCCTATGAAATTTCACTTACTTACCGCATCGCGTCTATTCACAACGCCATTTTCCCCATGTTATATCTATACAACGCATTCCAGCAGTCAGGTAACCACCAGAGCCGCGACGATCAAGGAGCTTCCATGGTACTAAAACCAATCACCCCCCACATAAATGATCTGGATAATTTTCTCTCACACTGCCATCGTCGCCAGTATCCAAACCGCGCGACTATCATTTACGAAGGCGATAACTGCGACACACTGTATTACATCATTAGCGGGTCAGTCTCAGTAGTTCTCGAAGATAACGACGGTAAAGAAGTCATCGTCGCTTATTTAAACCCCGGCGATTTTTTCGGCGAGATGGGGCTCTTCGAACAGACCGAGGATCGCAGCGCGTGGTGCCGTACACGCAGCCAGAGCGAAATCGCCGAGATTAGTTACGCCAATTTCAATGACTATATCCACAGCCATCCTGAAATTATTTTCACTATTGTCCGTCAAATGGCAAATCGACTGCGCAATACTACGCGTAAAGTCGGCGACTTAAGTTTCTTCGACGTAACCGGCCGCGTTGCACGAACGCTGATCGATCTAGCGAAGGAACCCGACGCGATGACTCATCCGCTTGGCATGCAAATTCGCGTCACGCGGCAAGAGATTGGCCGCATTGTAAACTGTTCTCGCGAGATGGCAGGCCGCGTACTAAAAAACTTAGAAGAACAGGAGCTGGTCTCAGTCTCGGGTAAAACTATCGTCGTATTCGGAACCCGCTAACGACGTCTCGCAGAGTCTCAGCAGCCGGACACGTCATCACATCTGTTTTATTTCGAGTCGAACATGATTTCACGCAATTTCGCACCCGGCGCGTCAGCGCGCATGAACGATTCGCCCACGAGGAAACCATAAATCCCTCTCGCTAACATGGACTGCACATCGGCCGCGCTATGGATTCCACTTTCTGTAATAACCACTTTTCCTGCTGGCACCCTACCCGCGAGCGTGTAGCTGGTTTCGAGACTCGTCTCGAACGTGTGCAAATTTCTATTGTTAATACCCACCAAAGGCGTATTAAGCGTAAGCGCGAGATCGAGCTCTGCGCCGTCGTGAACCTCCACTAATACATCGAGGCCTAGTGACTCGGCATAGAGAGCTAAGTCTGTGAGCGTGGCTGCGTCAAGTGCTGCAACGATGAGTAAGACGCAGTCGGCGCCCAGCGCACGAGCGGCGGCAACCTGATAGCGATCGACTATAAAATCTTTTCGAATCACTGGAAGTGAACACGCGGCGCGTGCAGCAACGAGGTAGTCGTCATGCCCCTGAAAATAATCACGATCGGTTAGAATCGACAGGCAGGCCGCACCATTGGTAGCGTAGTCCGCTGCATGCACGGCAGGATCGAAATCAGCGCGTATCAGCCCCTTGGAAGGAGAGGCTTTTTTAATTTCCGCAATAACCGCAGGTTCCTTGCGCGCAACACGCGAAATTATCGCCTCGGCAAATCCGCGTACGGGGTCGGCTTTAGCCGCGAGCGACTCAACCCTCGCAAAGCTCAGTTTACGCTTATCCTCTTCGATTTCTCGATGTTTGGTCGCGACTATTTTTTCTAAAATTGTCTGATTCTCTGCCTGCTTTTTTAAAGCTGTGTAATCTTCTTGCTTTGACAAAATAATTCCTTTTAGGTGGCTAGAGTTCGCAGATTTCTTTGCGGAGCTATCGTATCAACTCAAACGCCTATTGTTGTGATTGCGCCTGAGTAAACGACGCGAGCGCGTCTAATTTTGTTAATGCATCGCCGCTTCGCAATATAGCCTGAGCGCGGGCAACACCCTCAACCAAACTCCCCTCAACACCCGCTGCGTAAATTGCTGCACCGGCATTTAAAGCAACAATATCGCCCGCGTCTTCGTGCGCATAACTCAGTGCTGCACGCAGCAAAGTAAGACTTTCCTCGGGGGACTCTATTCGCAGGGTGTCCACGGATTCACGACGCTTCATTCCGAATTCTTCGGGAGAGACGGTATATTCGAGCAGTTCGCCATTCTTAAGCTCGCCGACGTGAGTGTCAGCAGCGATACTAATTTCATCTAGCCCATCGTCTGCCGCGACAATAAGAACATGCTCGCTGCCGAGTCTGCGGAGCACATCGATAAGCACAGGAATCCACGGGACAGCATATACACCCATAACCTGATTGGGCGCCCCCGCAGGGTTAGTTAACGGGCCTAGCACATTGAATACGGTGCGTACGCCAATCTCTTTTCGAGCAGCGATCACATGTTTCATTGCGCTGTGGTGGGCTGGTGCAAACATAAAGCCAACGCCTATCTCGTCGATGCAGCGGGCGACCTCTTCGGCAGAGAGGCCAAGGGTAACACCCGCTGCCTCTAAGACATCCGCGCTACCACTTTTACTAGACGCGCCGCGGTTCCCATGCTTTGCCACACGCGCGCCCGCGCAGGCGGCGACTAAAGCGGAGGCGGTTGAGACGTTGAATTTATTCGACCCGCTGCCTCCGGTGCCACAGGTATCGACAAGGAATTCCCGATTAGCAAGAGGCACTTTTGTCGCGAGTTCGCGCATTACAGTCGCGCCACCAAACACCTCTTCGACACTTGGCCCTTTTATCTGTAAAGCGATCAGAAAGGCCGCGTTTTGCGCATCAGTTGTTGCGCCTGACATGATCGCGCGCATCACCTCGATCATCGACTCGCCGCTTAGACTCTGCCCTTGCATCAGTTGTGCTATCGCTGCCTTAATGTCCATGTTGCCTTCCTATCCTTGGGTCACTCATTCGCTTCGCGGCCTACACGCGGCGCGACATGTCTAGAAAATTTTTGAGAAGCTGATGGCCCTGCTCGCTTAGAATAGATTCGGGGTGAAACTGAACACCCTCGACCAAGAATTCTTTATGCCGCACACCCATAATTTCCTCGCGCTCGCCTGCGTCGTCTAGCGCCCACGCTGTGACTTCTAAACAGTCCGGCAGCGTGTTTTTATCTATCACGAGCGAATGGTAGCGCGTCGCGTTAAAGGGCTGGGCTAAGCCCTTAAACACGCCAGCTCCCGTGTGTTCGATTGGCGAAATCTTCCCGTGCATCACGCGGCCGGCGCGCACGATATCTCCTCCATACACCTGCCCAATACTTTGATGCCCAAGGCAGATACCGAGCAAGGGTATGCGGCCGGCAAAAGTCCGTATCACCTCCATCGAAATACCTGCTTCATTCGGCGTACAGGGTCCTGGAGAAATCACTATCTGCGCAGGCGCGAGGGCCTCGATCTCCTGCAGGCTTATGGCGTCGTTTCTATGCACTGCAACGTCCGCACCTAGTTCGCCTAAATATTGGACGATGTTGTAGGTGAAGGAATCGTAATTGTCGATCATTAAGAGCACGTGTCTTCCTCTTCGAAGTCGATCGTTAACCGCATTGAGCGATTGAAAGCGATAGAGAGCCGATCAAAGACGAATAATAACAGCCATCGGCGAAACTGTCCCATTCAGCGAGACCGCATCAATCGCAAGACCGCCTATTGATCCAGTCGGACACGCGGGGCGTTGCGGGTTAGAATTACGACTGACTAACTGAGAGTATCTCATGCCTACACAAGCTCCCGCCCTTCTCTGGTTTCGACAGGATCTGCGCCTGCGCGACAACCCAGCTCTGATCGCCGCGCTCGCAACAGGGTCAGTACTACCGGTTTATGTGCTCGATGACGAGAGCGCCGGTGATTGGCGGCGCGGCGCGGCAAGCCGCTGCTGGCTGCATCGGTCACTTGAAGCACTGAACGACTCACTACACGGTAAGCTGTGGGTGCTACAAGGCGATGCAGGTGAGGTGATCCCTGCGTTTGCCGCGGAACACGGTGCCACGTCGGTACATTGGAATCGCGGCTACGAACCTTGGCGCATTGCGCGGGACAAACGTATAAAGCAGACGCTAACAGATACGGGTGTCGCAGTGCAGAGTCACGCTGGCACGCTTCTCTGGGAGCCTTGGCACAACCTAAAAAAAGACGGAACACCTTATAAAGTGTTTACGCCTTACTATCGCAACGGACTGGCGACGCAGCCAGCGCCTGTTCCCGCAGCCAAAATTAATCTAGCCGAACTTAGCGCTGCATTACACGACTGCACGCAGCCCAATACAAAAATTGACTCGCTCGACCTGCTGCCGGCCGTTGACTGGCATGAGTCGATGCTGTCGCATTGGACCCCAGGTGAGGCTGGCGCTCAGTCTCAGCTTGCCAATTTTTTAGAGGCGGGAATCGAAGACTACCGCGAAGGCCGCGATTTCCCGGCACGAATGAGTGTGTCGCGACTCTCACCACATCTTCACTTCGGAGAAATTTCGCCGAACGAAGCAGCGTTTGCTGCCAATCAGAGCGGTCAGCGTGGGCACGAGAGTCAGGCCGAACACTTCGTCCGTGAGCTTGTCTGGCGGGAGTTTTCCTACTATTTGCTCTACCACTTTCCGAGCCTAACCGACGTCAACATGAAATCGGAATTCGACCGCTTCCCTTGGCTCGACGAAGCTGAGCTGCGTTTGGCATGGCAGCGAGGCATGACGGGATATCCGATTATTGATGCCGGCATGCGTGAGCTTTATTCGACCGGCTACATGCACAACCGTGTCCGCATGATTGTCGCTTCGTTTTTAATCAAAAATTTGATGCAGGATTGGCGTCACGGCGAGAAATGGTTCTGGGACTGTCTGGTCGACGCGGATCTCGCTAGCAATTCGTGCAGCTGGCAATGGGTAGCTGGAAGCGGCGCCGATGCAGCACCCTATTTTCGGATCTTCAATCCAGTCACGCAGTCTCAGAAATTCGACCCAGACGGCGAGTACATTCGCCGTTTCGTGCCAGAACTTGCCAGGCTGCCGGCAAAATATCTTCATGATCCTAGCGCCGCACCCGCGATGGAGTTAAGCCTTGCGGGAATAGAATTAGGGAAGGATTACCCGGCAGCAATTGTCGACCTTAAACAGACTCGCGAACGCGCGCTCGCCGCTTATAAAACGCTCCGCGACTAGACTAGAGGCGACTTATGGACCAGGCGCGCTAGCCTAGTTCAAGCTGCCCATCGGCGAGCTGCACGGCGCGAACGATGGCACGCGCTTTATTGAGCGTCTCTTCCCATTCGAGACGCGGTACCGAGTCGGCCACCACGCCAGCGCCAGCCTGCACATAAAGCCGCGAGTCTTTGATCACCGCAGTGCGAATGGCTATCGCCATATCCATGTTGCCGTTCCATGCGAGATAGCCCATCGCACCGCCGTAAATGCCGCGGCGCTCGGGTTCCATTTCGTCAATTATCTCCATCGCTCGCACCTTAGGCGCGCCACTCAGAGTCCCTACCGGGAGTGTAGACTTTAAAACGTCGAGCGCGGTCTTATCTGCGCTCATTTCACTCTCGACAATTGACGCAATGTGCATCACATGCGAGTAGCGTTCGACAAACATTTGCTTGGGTACCGAAATCGACCCGACTTTCGACACCCTGCCCGAATCATTGCGACTAAGGTCGATTAACATTAAGTGTTCGGCGATCTCTTTCGCATCCGCGAGCAGATCCTTCTCGAGCGCTAAATCCTCATCCTCGCTCGCGCCGCGCTTACGCGTCCCTGCCAACGGACGCACGGTGATTTTGCCCTGCTCGACGCGCGCGAGTATTTCCGGCGATGCGCTAACAACGTGATGATCGCCTAAATCAAAGAACACCATGTAGGGCGATGGATTCAAATAGCGCAGCGCGCGATAGACATTGAGCGGATCGCCGCCAAATTCGACCGACATGCGCTGCGAAATTACGACCTGCATCACGTCGCCAGCGACGATGTATTCCTTGATACGTTCAACGGCACTTTCGAAACCGGCCTGATCGAAATGACTGACGAAGTCAGCATCACTAATGCCGCGTTGGGTAGGCAGTGGTGGCAGCGGCGCAGCGTTACTCAGCTGCGCCTCGAGTTCATTGATGCGTCTATGCGCGCTGTCGAAAGCGTCCGAGTCGGCGGGATCCACCGTGATTACAAAAGCGATAGTGCCGCGAAGGTTGTCAAATACGACAACCTCCTCCGAGAGCATTAGCAAAATATCTGGCGTATCGAGCGCGCCCGGATCTTTTGCGGGCCCGATGCTCGGCTCGACATAGCGCACGCTGTCATACGCGAAATAGCCAACGAGCCCGCCACCGAAGCGCTGATTATCGGTTACCTCGGCTACATTGAATCGCGCTTTATAGTCCTCGATGAATACGAAAGGATCGTCGGTCTTTACCGTCTCGACTATCTGCCCCTGCTTTTCGACCGTCAGCGTGTCACCCACCACGCGCAGCACAGTGGAACAAGGAAGCCCAATGATGGAAAAGCGTCCCCATTTCTCGCCGCCCTGAATCGATTCGAAGAAATAGCTATGAGGACCCTTCGCGAGCTTCAGATACGTGCTCAGCGGCGTGTCGGTGTCTGCGAGCACTTCGCGCACGACCGGAATGCGGTTATAGCCCTGACGTTTAAACGACTCAAAGGTCGCTCGATCCATATTCATCTGCAGTGTCCTGCTGGTTTAGCGCCTTGACGCTTAGTGATGCGGGTCTGGTGCTTGGCCTAACTCGCTACGCATCGCCTTGATGGTTTCGGCATAGTCGTCGGAGTTAAAAATCGCCGAACCCGCAACAAACATATCTGCGCCTGCCTCGGCAATCTTACGAATATTCTGTACGCCAACGCCGCCATCAACTTCCAGTCGAATCTTGTGCCCGCTCTCGTCGATGAGTTTGCGCACCTGCGTGAGCTTACGCAGCGTCGATGGAATAAATTTCTGACCACCAAATCCTGGGTTAACTGACATCAGAAGAATGACGTCGAGCTTGTCCATCAGATACTCAAGGCAGTGGAGTGGCGTCGCGGGATTGAACACGAGACCCGCTTTACAACCGTGATCGCGAATCAGCTGCAGCGACCGATCGATATGATTCGTGGCCTCTGGATGGAACGTAATATAGCTCGCGCCCGCCTTAGCAAAGTCGACAATCATTTGGTCAACTGGGCTGACCATGAGATGCACGTCGATAGGTGCTGTAATGCCGTAGTTACGCAACGCGCTGCACACCATGGGGCCGATGGTTAGATTGGGGACGTAGTGATTGTCCATCACATCGAAATGCACAACGTCGGCGCCTGCGTCGAGTACCGACGTTACTTCCTCACCGAGCCGCGCGAAATCGGCGGAGAGAATCGAGGGAGCAATGAGAAAATCTTTCATGCGGGTTCCTTAAGCGGCGACCAAGCCATGCATTTTACAGACTCCTAAGGAAGATGTCCTGCTTCATGAAAAACAGATTCAGACTACTGGCTGCCTCTCTATCATCACGCGCGAGCGCGATGGAGTCGACGAACGGCTTCGAAGGCCTCGCGTATCTCGTGCGCCTTTAAGTGGGCTCGACGCAGCGCCTCTGGCGAGGGGTTCTGCGAAGCAAGCTTGTCAGGATGATGCAGCGCCATTTGTCGACGATAAGCGCGGCGTAACTCCTCGGGCGAGGTATCAACACTCACGCCGAGGAGATTATAAGCGCTCGTCAACGAGGGGCTCGGCGTGGGCACATAGGCGGGCCGCTCGCTCTGCGCTGAATTACCGCGCATCGCCGCGCTCCACACGCCGGAACCGCGAACCTCGGCGCACACTTGCAGCATTGCCGACTTGTCGAAACCGAGGCATTCTGCAACCTCTCGCAAAAACTGACGGTCTTTTAACCGCAGTCCACCGACCTGCGCATCTCGCCAACTGTAGCTCGACTTCAGATAGGCTGCCTCACAAAAAGTTTTTAGCACCAGACGCGCGAGCGTACTCGCATCGCCAATCGCACTACTCAGACGCCTCACGCTGACGAGCACATCGAATTTAGGATTTTTACCCTTCTCGAACTCTGCGATTGCGGCAAGCCTCGAGCTTTCCCGTTCATGATCTACTAAGCGCAGGCCTAACTGACTTATTACTCGCTCGGCGAAAGCGATTTCTGACTCGTTCACACGGCCATCGAGTTTGGCCAGCCTGCCGAGAACCTGCAGGAGCGCGCTGGTGAAAGCCAGCTCTGTGGAGCCTCCGCTTGGCAGCGGCGCGTTTGGGTTATCGCCGCTAAGGCGCTGCAGCAGCGCTCGACGATAGGCTCTGTGCCGAAAACGCATCATGACGATAGTCCTTTTTCGAGACAAAGCGCCTCAACATCGGCGAGTCGCTCTGGGGTGCCTACATCGACCCAGAGACCTTTGTGATGGACCCCACCTACCTTGCCCGCCGAGATTGCGGACAGAAGTAGCGGCAACAACGGCCGCGGACCACGTTCACATCCTTCAAAAAGCGCACGACTTAGAACGCTTATTCCACTAAAAGTTAAGTGCTTAAGCGGCTTCTCTCCAGGGGCTGCTTGAGCGATAGGATAAGAGGCAGCACCCACCCCTCCTTCGATAGCTGCGTGCTTCCCACTATTTTCAAGCAATCCGACTCTACCCACTCCGTCGAGCGTGAAATCACCCTGAGGGTTATGAGGAACGTTGTCTACCAAAACCAAAAAAGCGAGATCACCATCTCCGGAGGCAAGCTCCGTTACAATGGGCGCTAGCGACGCCAGATCGAAATCACTCCAAATATCTGCATTGACGACAATAAAACTAGGGTCGTGCAACAACGGCAACGCTTCAATGATCCCGCCGGCGGTTTCTAGCCTTACCGCCTCGGCAGAGTAGTTAATTGCAAGGCCGTACTGCGCACCATCACCGAGCGCCGCTTCGATCTGTGAACCCAAATAGGAATGATTAATTACCACGTCGGTAATCCCTGCATGCTGCAGTCTTTCAAGTTGGTGCTCAATAAGCGCCTTGCCAGCTACTCTTAAAAGAGGCTTAGGCGTATCTTGGGTAAGCGGCTGCATACGCTTTCCGAGTCCTGCCGCTAATATCATTGCTCGCATCGAGCCTATCCCCCGACCTAAGTGCCGCTTGCATCGCTAACTAGCGCCTGCAACTGTTTCTCTGCACGCGGCAACACCACATTCTCAAACAAGACGACCATATCTTTGAGTTCAGGATGCAACCGCGCGACAGACAAAAAATAGTCCATCACTAAGGGGATATCGGCCAGATAGGCAGACTTATTATCGCGAAGATGCAGGCGTGAAAAGATGCCCATCACCTTGAGGTGACGCTGCAGGCCCATGAGATCGAAGTCACGTCTAAATGCCGCATAGCCGCGCTGACTTACCGCGAGAGAGGCATCGGCTCGGCGCTCGTAGAAAAATCGCGACCACTCTTCGACCAATGCGCGCGGCCAACAGATATAGCAGTCGCGTAGCAGCGACACTAAATCGTAGGTGTAAGCGCCGCGTACCGCATCCTGAAAATCGATCACACCGAGCTCGCCATCGTCTAGCAGCATCAGATTACGCGAGTGGTAGTCCCGGTGAACGGCACACTGCGGCTGAGTCAGCGCCGCGTCGGCGAGAAAATCAAAGGCGTTCTCTACAACCTCGCGCGCCCCTGCGTCTAACTCAAGCGCGAGTAGACCGCCGCAGAACCACTCACTGAAAAGCCTCATCTCGGAAAGCAGCTTAGGCTTGTCGAAAGCAGGCAGCGACTCGGCGTTAAGCCCTGCCTGCAAAGCTAGCAAGGCATCAAACGCCGAAAAATAAAGTACAGAGGCGCCCTTTTCACCTGCGGCCTTAAGCGCAGGCAGTAGCATTTTGTCACCAAAGTCCTCTAGCAGCATAAACCCCTGCGCATACTCCACGGCGAGCACCTTGGGGGCACGCACGCCGGCAGCGATCAACTCGGTGGCGATGTGAACGAACGCAGAGTTATCTTCCGTCGCTGGCGGTGAATCGACTGCGATCAGCGCCTTGGGCTGCGCGTCAGCGGGCGATAACGTGAGACGAAAGTAGCGACGGAAACTGGCATCTCCGCTCACAACGGCGAGGCGTTCGGCAGGACGAGCTGTCGGAAACTGGCGTAGCGACTCAGTGGTCGCCCACACTAACAACTCACGCTCTCGCGTATCGCTCATCTGTACTTTGCCTCTCGCTGACTGCCTTTAGAATTTTGGGGCACGGTTGAAGGGAGCGCATGACAAAGCGCCGCGACGCTAGGAATGGGTTCGCGCATCCCTTATCATGAGCACCCTTAAAAGCGGGTCCTCCGGATCTCTGTGTCGGTAAACGTGGCAATATGTTTACGATTAGGCAGAGATAAAACACTCCGCATCGATAACCAAACCCGTTGCAGTGCGTTTACTGTTGAAGAGTAGAGCCAGTTTCATAAGGGCGAGAACTACCCATGCCATGGATAGCCAGAACACTGCGACCTGACACGTCAGCCTCACGCATGACTGCGAGCCACGGGCACGCCATGGCAGGTCGACATGCGCGTGCGACTCGCGCTTGGCAAACGCTCGCGATCCTCGGTTTTACCCTTGCTATTCTTCAAGCCACTCCGGCCTTCGGTCAGTCGAGCAATGCACCGCGCGTGAGCTGCGTCGCCAATGCCGCTGGCGACAGATGGATCTGTGAGACGGGCCAAGACGTCACCCGAGCCGACCCGAGAATTATGTCTTCGCGCGCGGACAACGCGGTCGTCGCCTCGACACCGACTGATAGAATCGGGAATAACAACCCCGCCCGCCTCGATTGGGTCGCCCGCGAGGCAATGACACCTGCGCAGCGCGCAGCGCTCCCCGACGACTGCTGCGGTGGCTTTATCGATCCGCAGGCCGAATCGGTGCTGAGGAGCAGTACTAATACCGATAAAAGTAATCGCCTCGCTGATGAGGACAGCCCGACAATCACGACGCAGTTCATTTCGAGTGATGGCCTAAGCCAACGCGCAGCAAGCAGCATAGATCTTCGCGGCGAGGTCACTGTTGTCCAGGGCGCGCGCACAATTACTAATCGTGGCACCGAGACCTCGGCGCAAACAACCCTCGATCGCGACGCCAACACAGTGAGTTTACGCGGCGATATCGCCTTCCGCGAACCCGGCGTGCTACTGCGCGGAAACGAAGCGCTTATCGACTCCAACAGCGGGCGCAATACCGTAGATGCCGCGCACTATGTGCTACATAGCAGCGGCATTCACGGTGCCGCAAAAACAATCGATTACGATTCAGAAACAGGCCTGATCATGCTCGAAAACGGAGAGTTCAGCCGCTGCGAACCCGGCAATGAGTTTTGGGTTTTGCGTGCGAATGCCTTCGAACTCGACCAAGCAATCGGCCGTGGCCGCGCAAAGGCGATGAGCCTACGCATACGCGATATCCCAATTTTTTATTACCCAGGCACCGTACAATTTCCCATTGGTGACCAGCGCCTGAGCGGACTACTGCCGCCAAGTATTGGTTCTAGTCGCACTGGCGGAGTCGACATCGAGGTACCTTACTACCTCAACCTTGCGCCACAGATGGATGCGACGCTCAGCCCGCGACTGCTTAGCGACCGAGGCGTAATGCTGGGTGCGGAATTCCGCTATCTGGCAAAAACCTCGATGAATACGCTCAATGCGTCCTATCTTGGAGGCGACAAATTTTTCGATCCAGCAACCGTCGACACACTGGGCTCCGAATCGCCTTCACAAGAAAATCGATGGTTCATAGGCTTCGAGCATCAGGGCCAGTTTGGCAACGGTTTCTCGACTTATGTCGACTACAACGCAGTAAGCGATAACGACTATTTTTTCGATTTCGGTAACGGCGGTCTCAATCTTTCGAGCCAGACCCACCTCAACCGTCAGGCTAGGATAGATTTTAGAAACGATTATCTGCGCGCAGGCATTAATGCTCAGCGCCTTCAGATTATCGACCCGTTCGCGGCCGCATTGGATATCAATAAACCCTTCGATCGCCTGCCGCAGTTTACATTGGCCTCACAGATCCCGCTTGGCGCTGGTTTCCGCATCGCCTTTGCCGGCGAAGCAACGGCTTTCGATCGCACGCTCGAAGAGAGCCTACTAAGCCAAGCAAAAATCGATGCCGGCGCGCTTGTTACGGGCACTCGTGTGAACCTCGAACCGGAGATTAGCTGGAGCGCCGAGCGTCCGGGTTGGTTCATTCGCGCAAAAAGCAAATACCTGCAGCGCAGCTACAGCCTCGACAAACAGGCTCTCGGCACGGCCGATTCACCCGATTTCGGCGTGCCGGTAACGAGTCTCGATACTGGCCTCATTTTTGAACGTACGACCGGCAGAAGCTGGACGCAGACGCTGGAGCCTCGTGTTTACGCACTCGACAGCGGCTTCGCCGAGCAGAGCGAAATTCCGCTGTTCGACTCGTCCGAACTCAATTTTAGTTTCGCCCAATTGTTTCGCGATGAACGCTTCGCCGGTGGCGATCGCGTGAGTAACGCCCGGCAGGTGAGTGCGGCACTGACTACGCGCCTGCTAGACACTGCTGGCCGCGAAAGAGCCCGCGCGAGCCTCGGCCAAATCATTTATTTCGAAGACCGTCTTGTAGACCTCGCCAATCCGCTACAAAACTGGGCGCCGCGGTACTCAACTACCGCAGACGGCTCTGCTATCGCCGCCGAGGTTTTTTACGCGCCAACGGATCGTTGGCGTTTCTTAACCGACGTACAGTGGGACGAGGAGACACAGCAGGTTATCGAGGGGCGTGCGCAGATTCGTTATCGCCGTGACTCGTCGCATCTAGTCAATCTGGCCTACCGCGAGCGCAATCTAGTCAGTTCGCCGAATCTAGTGCTGCCACCGGCAATCGATGGAGCTATCGACCCGCATATTCGGCAGACAGACTTTTCGGCAGTCTGGCCACTAGCAACGAATTGGAAGATACTGGCGCGCTGGAACTACGATCACAGCAATGCACGGAACCTAGAGAGCTTCACCGGAGTCGAATACAGTAACTGCTGCGCAAAGATTCGCCTTGTGGCCCGCGAATGGATTAATGAAAACGAGCTGTTTGTGCGCAATTTTGAGCCCAACCGCGGCATTTTTGTTCAGTTCACTCTGGTGGGCCTTGGCAATCTTACCGGTGGTGGCCTAGATAGCCTCCTCACCGAAGGGATTCAGGGCTACGACTCGGAACGCTAAAATTGCCGCCGCATAGTAACCCTCAATGCGATACACTAGACCTAGGCGACAGCAGAATGCTCGCGAGACTAATTTACAAATGGTTAACCTATGAATGCTAACAATGTGAACCGCCGCATCCTCTTTGTCATCGGCGCCTTGCTGCTTCTACTAATTGCCGCGCCCTTCGCGAATGCGCAGCGCGTGTTGCTCGATAAAATTATTGCCATCGTCGACGATGACGTCGTGTTGAAAAGCGAACTCGATGAGCGGATTAACGAGATTACTGCCGCAGCGCAGCGCAGCGGGCAGCCGCTACCGGAAGATCGAGAACAATTTGAGTCGGACATTCTTGAAGCGCTGATAGTCGAGAACATTCAGATGCAGCTTGCTAACCGCGTTAGCATTCGCTACGACGATGACACGATTAATCGCGTACTAGGTAATATGGCAAGAAACAGCAACCTAAGCTTCGATGAATATGTCGACGCACTCGAAGAGAACGGTGTCTATCTGCAAACGCGCGAGCAGGTGCGAAAGCAGATGACCATGCAAGAATTACAGCGCGGCATGGTAAACCGCCGCATCAAGATAACGGAGCAAGAGATCGACAATTTTCTTAATTCAGAAATGGGTCGCGAACTAATGGCCGCCGACTATTTTGTCGACGACCTGCTTATCCCGTATAGCGCTGCGGATACATCAGAGATAAAAGCAGAGAAACAACGTCTTGCGGCTGACCTGATCTCCCGCATCGATGACGATTTCCCACTTGCTGCAGCACGCGCTGCGGCGCGGCAGAATACAGCAATCGAAGTTGGCGGCGCCGAATTAGGCTGGCGCAAGGCGAAACAACTACCGAGCCTCTTCGCCGATATCGTCGTCGAGATGGAAATTGGCGAAGTCGAAGGCCCTATCGAGGCTGGCAATGGCTTGCACATTATTCAACTTGTCGACAAACAAGGCGGCACCGAGCAGTTTGTTAATCAAACCCGAGTACGTCACATCATGCTGTCGCCAAACGAGATTCGCGACGAGGCGCAGACGGAAGCTGAAATTCGCAGAATCCATCAACGTATCCTCGACGGCGAGGATTTCGCAGCTATCGCACGACAGAATTCAGACGATGCCTCTTCCGTTGTCGGCGGCGGTGATCTTGATTGGGTAAACGAGGGTGGTATGCCAGTCGAAATGGAGCAAGTAGTTGATGCTCTCGAAATTAATGGCGTCAGCGAGCCGTTCCGATCGCAAGTTGGCTGGCACGTCGCTCGCGTTGAAGGTCGTCGACTGCAAGACTTGAGCCGAGAGTTCACCCGTAATCAAGCGGCGAATGCGCTGCGCAATCGAAAGTTCGAACTCGAACTCGAAAACTGGCTTATAGAGATTCGCGAAGAGGCCTTCGTTGAGTTTATAGACTAGCTTGGAGCGCCTCAGTGACCCAACGAATCGCGCTCACCCCCGGGGAGCCCGCGGGCATCGGCCCCGATCTCTGCATTCAGCTCTGTCAGCAACCGCCTGCTGATACGGAGCTCGTTGTTGTTGCCGACCCGCAACTGCTGCGTGACCGGGCAGCGGATCTTAGTTTACCGCTGACGCTCCTCCCCTTCGACGCGACCAAGCCTGAGCGCCCGACCCAGCCTGGCACGCTGAGTGTTCTGCCTCTCTCGTTAAAAGTCCCCGTCCACACAGGCGAACTCGACCGAAGAAACGCTGCCTATGTCTTAGAAACGCTACGCGTGGCAACCGATGCAACCCTCGCCGGCGATTTCGATGCTCTCGTCACTGGCCCCGTGCACAAAGGCGTGATTAACGATTCTGGCATCGCGTTTAGCGGCCATACTGAATTTTTAGCGGAGCGTTGCGGCTGTGAATTAACCGTCATGATGCTAGCAACCGAGGGTTTGCGTGTCGCGCTTGCGACGACACACCTGCCGCTCGCCGAAGTGCCTGCGGCGATCACACAAGCATCGCTCACGCAGATTATCGAAATTCTCGATGCCGATCTCACCGCTAAATTCGGCATTGAGAATCCGCAAATCGTCGTCTGCGGACTCAATCCGCATGCGGGCGAAGGCGGCCATCTCGGACGTGAAGAAATAGACACCATCGAGCCCGTGCTCAACAGATTAAGGGCGCGCGGTATCGCGCTCGTTGGCCCACTTCCCGCCGACACGCTATTTACGCCAAGACACTTAGACACCGCCGATGCTGTGCTGTCGATGTTTCACGACCAAGGTTTACCGGTACTCAAATTTAAGGGCTTCGGCGCTGCAGTCAATGTCACGCTAGGGCTGCCCATCGTGCGCACCTCGGTAGACCACGGCACAGCGCTAGATCTCGCAGGCAAGGGTACCGCGAGCAGTGGGAGCCTCGCGTACGCGATAGAGACAGCGAGAAAGATGGCCACTCATTGGCAGTCACGGCGCGTGTAGCACATCACGCGGAGGATGCGAGCGTGGCGTCCAGTTAATTTTCGCTCACCTCAATGAGCTGTGCGAGTCTCACTAAAGACAGAGAAAGATATCCAGCTTATGACTAATCCCTCGGCACGCAAGCTGAACAACGGCCTCAACCACACGCCGCGAAAACGCTTCGGACAAAATTTCTTACACGACCAAGCGGTTATCCAGCGCATTATCGACGCAGTTGCACCTCAACCAGGTGATCGCCTTCTCGAGATCGGACCGGGTCAAGGCGCCCTCACTGAGCATCTAGCTGCTGTTGGTACGCGCCTCGACTGTGTCGAACTAGACCGAGATCTCGCGGATTTTCTCATCACGCGTTATCAGGGAGAGCCTCACGTTGCTATCCATAAGCAAGACGTCCTCAAGTTTGAGTTAGACAGTCTGGAACCCGCGCCTCATTCGCTGCGCGTAATTGGCAATCTTCCCTACAATATTTCAACGCCGGTATTGTTTCATCTGTTGCGCTTTAACCAATCGATAGACGACATGGTTTTTATGCTACAGCTCGAAGTCGTGCAGCGAATGGCTGCAGGTGTCGGCGACAAAAACTACGGTCGTCTCGGTCTGATGCTGCAGTATTTCTGTGAAATCGAGCATTTGTTTAACGTCCCCTCGACCGCGTTTACACCTCAGCCCAAAGTAAGTTCTGCGATAGTCCGGCTGCGCCCGCATCGCACCATGCCAATTGCCGCGCGCGATGTGAATACGTTGCAGAATGTGATTCGTACCGCGTTTAATCAGCGTCGTAAAACACTGCGTAACAGCCTGAAGACACTCGTGAGTGACGCCATTTTCGCCACCCTGCCAATCGACGTAACCCAGCGCCCAGAGAACCTAAGCCTTAAAGACTACGTATTAATAAGTGACGCAATCACGGACAACGCCGCATGACCGACACTTCAAACGATTTACCTCGATCACCTATTTCTGCAGCGGCTCTGCGTAGCACGGTCGAGATTAAAGTAGTCACCCAATATCTCGCCGCGCAGTCGAGCCCTGCGAGCTCGCAGTATGCGTTTGCCTATACTGTGCATATAACCAATAACGGCAATCAGAGCGTACAACTTATTGCACGGCGCTGGCTGATCATAGACGATAACGACGAAGTGCAAGAGGTCGCTGGTGAAGGAGTGATAGGGCAGAAGCCGCATATCGCTCCAGGGCAGTCGTTTCATTACACAAGCGGTGCGATATTGCAGACGCCCTTCGGAACGATGCGCGGTGACTACGAGATGATCACTCAGAGCGGCGAACGCTTCTTGGCAGACATCCCTCCGTTTTTGCTAAGCCTCCCCGACTCTGTTCATTAAACCCACATTTTTCCGCTTACTCTAGCGCGACATCTCTCTGGGTTGGCTAAAGTCCTTGCCGCACCTACCGCTAGTAATAAACTATGAGCACATACGTTGTTGGCGACATTCAGGGCTGCTACAAAGGGCTGAGAAAACTCCTTAAACAAGTCGAATTTAAGGCGGGTATCGATCGGCTATGGTGTGTGGGAGACCTCGTTAATCGCGGCCCTCGCTCGCTAGATACGCTGAGATTTTTACGCGACCTTGGCACAGACTGCTGCATCGTTTTGGGCAATCACGATTTACATTTTATTGCCAAACAGGAAGGCTGTGCGCCACGCCGCGGCAAGCATACATTGCAAAAATTGCTCAAATCACCCGACGCACAGATGCTCGCTGATTGGTTGAGGAAGCAGCCGCTTGTTCACTTCGACTGCGTCGAGACCCAAAGCGGCCTGCAGAATTTTTTGATGTTACACGCCGGCGTTGCGCCACAGTGGTCGCTTCAACAAACCCTGATTTTGGGCGCCGAGGTCGAACTTGCTCTGCAGGGTAATGACTACCGCGCTTACCTCAAACACATGTATGGTGATACCCCTCGACGCTGGCATGACGGCCTCGAAGGGCTCGACAGGCTCCGCGTCATCACCAACTACCTCACTCGCGTGCGTTACTGCGATGCGATTGGCAATATGCAGCTAAGCGCGAAAGAAGGGCTTGCGATGGCGCCGCGCGGTTACAAGCCTTGGTTTAAGTATGAGAAGATCAGCACAAAGGCACAGATACTCTTCGGCCACTGGGCGGCTCTGCAAGGGCATACCGGCAAGCCCCGTGTGCATGCGCTCGACACGGGTTTTGTGTGGGGGCAACAACTTACCGCGCTGCGCCTCGAAGACGGCAAGCGCTTCGCTTACTCAAAGAAGTAACCTCTGGCGATGAAAATTTATTTGGTGGGCGGCGCAGTGCGCGACAAACTTCTTGGCCTTCCCGTGACGGATCGAGACTGGGTTGTTGTCGGCGCGCGCCAAAACGAGATGCTCGATTTAGGTTTCGCTCAAGTTGGTAACGATTTTCCAGTTTTTCTGCATCCACAAACTAAAGAAGAGTACGCACTGGCCCGCACGGAGCGAAAAACTGCGCCGGGGCATACGGGATTTGTTTTTGATGCCAACGAAACGGTCACCTTAGAGCAAGACCTTGCCCGTCGCGACCTCACCATCAACGCCATTGCCGAAACTGCCGACGGCGAGTTAATCGATCCCTATAATGGCCAAGACGACCTTGCCGGTCGCGTCTTGCGACATGTCTCGCCTGCGTTCGAGGAGGACCCGCTGCGGGTTTTACGAGTCGCGCGTTTCGCTGCGAGATTTCACTCGCTCGGCTTTCGTGTCGCACCCGAAACCAATGCGATCATGCGGAAGATTGTACACAGCGGCGAGCTGGCGAGCCTCGTCAGCGAGCGTGTGTGGCAAGAGCTCGCAAAGGCGCTGGTGAGCAAAAGTCCCGATGCATTTGTTACTGTACTGCGAGACTGCGAGGCGCTCGGCATTGTGCTGCCAGAGATCGACGCCCTGTTTGGTGTGCCACAGCCGGCCAAATTCCATCCCGAAATTGACACTGGTGTACACCTGTTGATGTGTCTGCAACAGGCGCGTCTGCTCAGCGACGATCCGCAAGTACTCTATGCGACGCTCGTGCACGACGTCGGTAAAGGAGCCACAGACAGGACGCTCTGGCCGAGTCACAAGGGGCACGAGACCTTAGGCTTGCCCCTGCTCGACGCTATCGCTGCGCGCCTAAAGGTACCCAACGACTTTGCAAAACTCGCAGCGCTCGTGTGCGAGCACCACACGAAACTGCATAGGCTCGAGCAGGTCGATGCCGACAAAGCCCTTGCCCTGCTCGAAGCAATCGATGTATTTCGGCGACCCGAACGCCTCGATAAATTTTTGCTCGCCTGCGAAGCCGATGCGCGCGGGCGCACCGGATTCGAGGACCGCGATTACCCCCAGCGCGCGTTCCTTCAGACTCTCGCCGAGGCGGCAACGGGAATCGATGTAGGCGCAGCGATAAAAAATGCGAATCCCGCTGACATCGGCGCGTTCGTGCGCGAGCTAAGACGTGCGGCGATTGATGAACGCCTTATACAACTTCGTTCAGAGGAGCACCATGCCAGCTAAGGTCGTTTTAATCACCGGTGCCGCAATCCGCATCGGTGCGTGCATCGCGCGCACTTTCCATCGCAGTGGCTTCGACGTTGCAATCAGTTACCGCAGCTCGGTGACTGCCGCGCAGGCGCTGGTCGATGAGCTGAACGCAATCCGCACTGGTTCAGCCAGCTGTTGGCACGCCGAAATGACAGACCACGCGTCTGTAAGCAAGCTGGGCAATGATGTTCTCGCCTTCCACAAACGGCTGGACGTGCTCATTAACAATGCCTCGTCGTTTTACCCCACTGCATATGGCGAATCGACACAGGCACAGTGGGACGATCTCGTCGGCAGTAATCTGCGCGGCGCGTATTTTCTGACTCAGCAATTGAGCACAGAACTCGCGGCCAATTCTGGCGCTGTGGTTAATCTTACCGACACTCACGCCGATCGCGCCTTGCCCAGACATCCGATCTACAGCATTGCAAAGGCAGGGCTCAAAGCGATGACAAAATCACTCGCCGTCGAACTTGCGCCCCACGTGCGAGCTAACGGGGTCTCACCGGGCGCGATTCTATGGCCTCCGTCTCTCGAAGACGACAGCGATCCCGCCGTTGAGGCAGGCCGTCAAAAAATGTTAGCGGGGATTCCTCTCGCCAAATTGGGCAGCGTGCAAGATATTGCCGACACAGTGTATTTCGTTGCCTGCGAGGCAACTTATCTCACCGGTCAGACCATCAAAGTCGATGGCGGACGGAGTCTTTTGTAGCGGTAAGCGATGCCTATGGCCACGCAAACTCGATTGGCCAGAGTTTTTGGCTGTCTTTGTCGTAGCTCGCCCACAGCTCCGCGTAAGTTTTACCAGTTGGCGCGTGCTGTGTATCGGGGAGCAGTTCGGCTAAGGGTAGGAGAACAAAAGCGTTGCGAGTGATTTCCGAGCGAGGAAGATTGATGCCGAGTGAGGCTCCGTCTTCGTCACCGTAGAAAAGGATATCGACATCGATGGGCCGTGACGAAAATCTAGCCTGAGTTCGATCCCGCCCCTGATTTTCTTCGAGTTGCTTTAAAAATTCCTGCACAAGCACCAAACTCAGATCTGTCTCGACAACAACAACAAGATTTAGAAAGTTATCGCCGTCAAAGCCTATCGCCTCACTTTCGTACACCGACGAAAGGCTGAGACTCGAGAATTGCCTTGCCAATGCGTCCAGCGCGAGTCGAATATTGCGTTGGGCATCGATATTACTACCGAGGCTCAGGGCAAGCGTCGTGTTGAGAGTCACGTTAACAAATCCTTGTTGGGTGAGGCTATTTGGCTCCGCGCTCTATGATAACACCAACGTCTTTAGACCCTGTTACCGCGCCAGGTTTGCCGAGGCGCAGGCGCAGCCAAGGGACAGAGAACTCTTCTAACACAATACCCGCGATTTTTTCGGCAAGCGTCTCGACCAACAAAAATTCAGACCCTTCGACAAAACTAATTAACCGCTTGGCTACCGCCTTGTAGTCGAGCGCGTCAGCTATATCTTCGCTTGCCGCCGCCTTGGTGTTATCGCAGCCCATTTCAAGGTCGATACTCACGGTCTGCTTGGTCTCGCGTTCCCAGTCGTAGATGCCGATGATGGCTTCGATTTCGAGTTCACGAATGTAGACGATATCCATAAAAAATCCTGTGCAAAATGATGGCGCTAAATTGCTGCAAGCGACTCCAACGACCAGCGCGGCTGCGCGCGAATTTCAAGATCATCGCGCTCGCCTGCTAGTAAACGCTGGCAACCAGCATAAGCGATCATCGCACCGTTATCGGTGCAGTATTTTAGCTGCGCATAGAATAAGCGCCCATCGACCTTCGCCATCGCCTCCTCTAGCACTTCTCTGAGTCGCAGGTTTGCGCTAACGCCGCCCGCAATGATGAGCTTTTTGTAGCCGGTCTCTTCGAGCGCCCGCCTGCACTTAATCGAAAGTGTATTCACCACTGCCTCTTCGAAGGCACGAGCGATGTCTGCAGCATCCTGCTCGGCGAGTTCGCCCGCTTCGTCGCGCAGGCTCGTAATAGTATTTCTCACATAGGTCTTCAAACCGCTAAAGCTAAAGTCGAGGCCCGGTCGATTGATCATCGGACGCGGGAAATCGAATCGCGTCGGGTCTCCTTTCTGTGCAAGCTTCGCAACATGGGGACCCCCGGGATAAGGCAGGCCAAGCATTTTACCTACTTTATCGAACGCTTCACCCGCGGCGTCATCAAGAGACTCCCCAAGGAGTTCATATTGGCCTATACCGCCGACTTTCACTAGTTGTGTATGACCGCCGGAAACGAGAAGTGCAACGAACGGAAATTCGGGTGGTTCCGGCTCGAGCATCGGCGCAAGTAAATGCCCTTCCATGTGGTGGACACCGATTGTCGGCACGTCCCACGCCATGCCCAACGTGCGACCGATAGCTGCTCCGACAAGCAGCGCGCCGACCAGTCCCGGGCCTGCCGTATAGGCCACGCCCTCGATCTCGCTCGCGTCAATACCCGCTTTTTCGATCACCTCTTCGATTAGCGGCAGAGTTTTTCGAATATGGTCTCTGGACGCAAGCTCTGGAATCACACCGCCGTATTTGGCATGAATCTCGATCTGACTATAGAGACAATCGGCGAGCAAACCTGCCTCGCTGTCATAAATTGCAACACCAGTTTCATCGCAAGATGTTTCTATACCTAATACTTTCAATGACTTATCTCTCGGATAGTGATGAAGGACAGGCAATCATGCCAAAGAATAGCGCCCGCCCCAAGCTGCAGTTTTTGGTTATCAAAAGCTCGCGCTTTTTTATCGCCCCGCCGCGTAACTTCGTCGCAGGCATTCGCCGAGTTTTCCTTTGCAATTACACGGCTCGCGCATTAATATTACGTCCCCTGAAATTCAGAGAGGCTCGCTATCGGCCAGCAGCTCGAATTTTCAATCAATTTGAATCACATTATTTAAGGTAGGTGTTTAGTTCAATGCCACAGGTAAAACTGAAAGAAAACGAACCGTTCGACGTTGCCCTTCGTCGCTTTAAGCGATCTTGCGAGAAGGCAGGCGTTCTCGCCGAGGTTCGTCGCCGCGAATTCTACGAGAAGCCTACTTCGGTGCGTAAGCGCAAAGCAGCTGCTGCCGTAAAGCGCCATGCTAAGAAGCTACAGCGCGAAAACAAGAAGACTAAGCGCCTCTACTAGGTTAGGTTACTACTAGGTTAGGTTACTACGACTAGCTGTCTTATCATGTTGCCGGCTAGTCAGTAATCGCTTGCCCTTAGTGTGACTTGGAAGTAGCAAATCACCACCAAGAACGCTACCCTCTGCTCACCACAGACTTGCCGTTTAAGCGTCGAGTAAAAAGTAGCGCCTGTCGCTTCAACACTTATAATCTTGTTAAAGACTCTACCCTGAATCTAAGAGCGGAGCCATTTAATCATTTAGCCATTTACCAGAGCGTCAGGAATCCCCTAACTCACGGTCTAAGGATAGTAGCCACCATGGCAGATAGCACCCTGAAGAGTAATCTCACCGAAGCGATGAAAGATGCGATGCGTGCGAAAGACAAATTTCGCCTTGGCGCAATAAGACTCGCATTAGCCGAGATCAAGCGCGTTGAGGTGGACGAGCGAGTTGAGCTCGATGACGAACGCGTCACCGCTATTCTAGACAAGATGGTTAAGCAGCGCCGCGACTCCATCAAGCAATTCGAAGCAGCAGACCGCCACGAACTCGCCGCTGTTGAGAAAGACGAGATCGTCGTCCTGCAGGAGTTTCTGCCTCAGCCTCTGACCGAAGAGGAATCCGAGACCATCATAAAAGCCGCAATAGCCGAATCAGGCGCGGCTTCCATGCAGGACATGGGCAAAGTTATGGCGCTTGTCCGGCCTCAAGTCGTGGGTCGTGTCGACATGGGTGCTGTCAGTGCAAAGATTAAAGCACTGCTCGTCTAGCGCTTCGCAGTGCCTAGGATCGCCGGCACTCTGTGCGAATAAGCATTTTCAAGGTTAACGTTGCACTTCGGCAATCAGCTAGGTGGTCGGCCATTATGCTCGACCCTCAGAGTCAGCGTTTACTCGTTTTACTCCTTGACTCCACAGAGTAGAACGCGAGGCCCATTCAGGCTGCAAGTCTTTCGCGCTATCGACAAACCCCTGACGACAGCGCGGCACAAACTTCGATACAATAACTGCGTTTCCCGATCAAGGCATGGCATTAAGACCAGCTGCCTACTTGCCTTTAACCAACTCATTTTTTATGTTCACCAGATAGAATGGAGATCACATTCCGCCGATGGCAGGCCTCATCCCGCAGAGTTTTATAGACGACTTATTGAGCCGCGCCGACATTGTCGACGTGATTGATAAGCGTGTTGCGCTGAAGAAAAGCGGCAAAAACTATTCGGCTTGCTGCCCCTTTCACAACGAAAAATCGCCCTCCTTTAGCGTTCAGCCCGAAAAGCAGTTCTATTATTGTTTTGGCTGCGGCGCGGGCGGCAATGCCATCGGCTTCATTATGAATTTCGACTCGGTGGATTTCCCGCAGGCAGTTGAATCTCTTGCCCGAGATAATGGCATGGAGGTTCCGCGCGAAGAGAGCAAAGCAGCAACCAAACGCCGCGCCGAGACTGCAGACCTTTACACGCTTCTCGAAGAAGCAAATAGCTATTACCAACTCCAGCTGCGAAAGCATGAGGGTCGTACGAGTGCCGTCGACTATCTTAAAAAACGAGGCGTGAGCGGTGCCATCGCGCGAGACTTCGGCATCGGCTACGCGCCGCCGGGCTGGGATAATCTCTTAAAAGCCTGCGCATCGACGCCGGAGCGCGAGAACAACTTGCTCAAGGCCGGAATGGTAATCGAGCGTGAGACCGGTCAAGGCAGTAGTCAAAGCGGTGGAAGCCAGTTCAAAGGCTACGACCGCTTCCGTCACCGCATTATGTTCCCGATTCGCGATGCCCGCGGTCGAACCATTGCCTTCGGCGGCCGCGTGCTCGGCGACGACAAGCCCAAATACCTCAATTCGCCAGAGACTCCGGTATTCCATAAGGGGTCAGAGCTTTACGGCCTGTTCGAGGCGCGCAAATCAACCAAAAAGCTTTCTCGCCTGCTCATTGTCGAAGGCTATATGGACGTTATCGCGCTTGCGCAAATGGACATCCGCTATGCGGTGGCTACGCTTGGCACAGCTACCAGCGGCGCGCATCTCACCCGCCTTTTTCGGATGGTGCCCGAGGTTGTGTTCTGCTTCGATGGCGACAAAGCCGGACGCACCGCTGCGTGGCGCGCGCTAGAGGCGACGCTCCCGCAGATGGAAGACGGTCGCCAAGTGCGCTTCCTTTTTCTTCCCGAAGGCGAAGACCCCGATACGCTAGTGCGCAAAGTGGGCCAAGCAGCATTCGAAACGCTTATCGATAACGCCACACCGCTCGAACAATTTTTCTTCGATAAGCTCAGCTCGGAGCTCGACCTTGATAGTCATCAAGGCCGAGGAAAGCTTCGGGAGCTTGCTCAGCCGCTCATCACGCAGCTCCCCGAAGGCGTTTTCGCCTTGCTTATGCGTGAGCAGCTTGCCCAGCGTATAGGCATTGGCGTCGATGCACTTAACGCACTTATCGAAAAAGACGCAGCGACAGAGAGCCACACGCAGGCGCCACCGCAAAGTTATGCCTATCAAGGCGCCGACGAGGGCGGTGGCCAATCCGAACCCTATGCGAATTTTGGAGGCAGCAATGTCAATGGTTACTCGCTAAAGAAGGGCGCCCCTTCGGGTGGCCAAACTGGCCACCGCAGCAACGGACAACGGGGTTGGCAGAGCCCCCGCATAAACCCTGTGCCGATGATTAAACGCGCCCCCTCAAGCCTAAAAGCCATTCAGCTGTTACTCGGCAATCCAGAGATTGCGCTCGATTACAAAAGCGACATAGCCCCTCTCATGAGCAGTAGCGACACGACGACTGCTGTGCTCGCCAAACTCATTGAAATGGTGCACAGCGATCCCCAGATAGACACGTATGCGCTCCTTGGCTACTGCGCAGGGACCGAGTTTTACAGCGAGCTCACCCAGCTTCTGCGGCAGGAAAAGATCACGCCCGTCGAGGGCACTGGCAGTGAATTTGTTGAAATAGTGGATAGGCTCTTGCAAAAGGCAGAGCAGGAGCAACGAATTGCCAGAATGCGCGAGGAATTATCGCGCAAAAGAAGCGAACTACTGCAAAATACACCCCAAAATGCTTCTTTGACTGAGACTGTGCAAAGTGCTTCGGGTGACGCGAACGACGACGGAGTGAGTGCAGCGGAGTCCGAGGAGTGGGCTCGCTCGGCGCCTCTGAGCGATCCACCCCCGTTTATGGACTTTAGTGACGACTAACGCGGCAGTGCTTTAGGCCCATAAAACTATCCAAATTGTTCGCTTGCGATTATAATGTCCGGCTTGCTCCGATAAACAGCCTAACGAGCACTCAGACGACCGAAGGTAAACTCTAACCTAACAGCCAGGCTTGCACCCGGCGAGACGAGATTTCATGGCCGAATTGCTACCGAAACAATCCAATCTCAAGCTCCTCATTGCCAAAGGCAAAGAGCAAGGTTACCTGACCTATTCAGAGGTTAATGATCACCTCCCCGAGTCGATCTCAGACCCCGATCAGGTCGAAGACATCATCCAGATGATCAACGACATGGGGATCAAGGTGTTCGAAAGTGCGCCTGATGCTGATGCACTGATTCTCAACGACGACGGCGACTCTGGCGCAGACGACGTAGCAGCTGCTGAGGCAGCCGCCGCGCTCGCCGCCGTTGAGAACGAAGCCGGTCGCACCACAGATCCCGTCCGCATGTACATGCGCGAGATGGGCACAGTAGAGCTCCTCACGCGCGAAGGCGAAATAGTTATCGCCAAGCGTATCGAAGAGGGTCTTCGAGAACTCATGAAGGCGATGGCCTATTTTCCTGGCACCGTAGAACATGTGCTCAATGAATACGCGCTCATCGATTCCGAAGAACGCCGCCTCAACGAACTGATAACCGGCTACCTCGACGTCAGCGACGAAGAGATCCCCGTCGGCGCACCAGCAAGCGCCAAGGAAGACCTTAGCGAAGACGACGAAGCGTCGGTTGGGCCAGATCCTGAAGAAGCCAAAATTCGCTTCGCCGCGCTGCGCAAGCAATACACGCGAACCAGTAACTCAGTCGCAAAACACGGTCGCAATGACGAGAAGGCACAGAAAGAGCTAGAGAAACTCGGCGAGCTGTTCAAATCCTTCAAACTTACACCGCGACAGTTCGAGCCGTTGCTCAGCCACATTCGCGCAGTACTCACACGCGTGCGTCGCCATGAGCGCCACATCATGAGCCTGTGTGTTCGCGGCACAAAAATGCCGCGCAAGGATTTCATCGAAAGCTTCCCAGGCAATGAGACGAATGAGCGCTGGGTTGCGAACATGATTCGTCGCAAGAAGCCCTACTCTGAGCTGATGGGCAACGTGAAGGTCGAAATTTTGCGCGCCCAGAAGAAGCTACGCTTGCTCGAAGAAGAAGCGGGGCTAGACATAGCGACCATTAAAGACATCAACAGACAGATGTCGATTGGCGAAGCGAAATCACGTCGCGCGAAAAAAGAAATGGTTGAGGCGAACCTTCGACTAGTAATCTCGATCGCGAAAAAATACACCAACCGTGGCCTACAGTTCCTAGACCTTATTCAAGAAGGCAACATCGGCTTGATGAAGGCTGTAGACAAATTCGAATACCGTCGCGGCTATAAGTTCTCGACCTACGCTACTTGGTGGATCCGCCAGGCGATTACCCGCTCGATCGCAGACCAAGCGCGAACAATCCGTATTCCGGTGCATATGATCGAGACAATCAACAAGCTTAATCGTATCTCGCGCCAGATGGTTCACGAGAAAGGCCGTGAACCAACGCCAGAAGAATTAGGCGAACGCATGGACATGAGCGAAGAGAAAGTACGCCGCGTTCTCAAAATCGCGAAAGAGCCTATTTCGATGGAAACTCCTATCGGTGACGACGAAGACTCGCACCTCGGCGATTTTATCGAAGATTCGACTGTCGATTCGCCCGTCGACTCTTCGATCGAAGAGGGCCTACGCGAAGCGACCAAGGATGTTTTAGGCAGCCTCACGCAGCGCGAAGCTAAGGTGCTCCGCATGCGTTTTGGCATAGACATGAACACCGACCACACGCTGGAAGAAGTGGGCAAACAGTTCGACGTGACCCGAGAGCGCATCCGCCAGATCGAAGCCAAGGCTCTGCGCAAGCTGCGCCACCCTACCCGCTCCGATCACCTGCGAAGCTTCCTAGACGAGTAGTTATACTAAGCTAGCTATAGCACCAAACCGAGGGGCGCATTATAATGCGCCTCTCTTCGTTAGACGCCGCAAGCGGTTTTGGCGAAGCACACGGGCCTATAACTCAGTTGGTTAGAGTAGCGGACTCATAATCCGTTTGTCCCAGGTTCGAGTCCTGGTGGGCCCACCATTTAAATCCAATGGCGAGTAAATTCTGTTCAAAATGTTTTCCAACACTATCAACTAGGTTTGTTGCCTGAGGACGTTTGGAGTCAAGTAGAAGGCCGCATAAATGCGCAATATTCAAACTGCGCTTTGAGGTCTTATTTCAATGGCGTAATTCCAGCCTTTAAAGATTACCTTTTCTAAGCTCCCCAACAATTGTCCGGAATAACAAGCAGTCGCTACTTAGAACATAGCCTAAATAGTCGTAGCACTGATATCCGAACACCTGAATGTAAAGCCCGTCAGAGAGCAGCCAACACCAAGCAAGGCAATAAAACACGGGCGATACGAAAAGAACGTAGCTCTATGCCACAGTAAATTGTCCCATCATGTCTCGATCTTCATGTTCAAGAATATGGCAGTGATACATGTAAGGAAACTCATCAGTTGCCTTATGATCGAATCGCACAATAAGTTCCCACTGTCGTCCACTCTCCCAATCGCACGCGTTCATTAACTGCTCGCATGTCCATTGACTGTCGATTAATGCCCATGGACATCTCGGTATTGTGCTGGAAGACCCCAAAAACACCGTGCGCCTAGTATTTCTCATGAGTAAATCGAAACGTCGAACCGGAGTGATCGAGTGTTTGATGTCCTTGGACACTACTATGCGTTTGCAGAGCATTATTGTGGCGGGATAGATGAAACGGTGTCTCGATTCTCCCTGAATAAACTAAAAAAATCCGAGCTATCCTTCGATAACCCGGATTTTTAATAATCAAGCGCAGAAATATCGCGCGTTGGTTCTAGCCTAGTTAAAAGAGGTTGAATCTTGCACTTAGTCGAATTGCACGAGGCGACTGGAAAGATAGTGGCAAACCATAATTAGGCTCGTTATCACCGCCGAAAGTATCACCATTCTCGTTAAATCGCGTGATGCGCGCTGTATTAAATACATTGAATACATCCATACTCAGCAATACAGTTCGTCCTGCTACCTCTAGATCGTATTGCAAATTCATATCAAGGTTGGTCAACGTATTAGTGCGCCCTAAGCTGCCGCGGCCAACTGATCTTCCTTGGCAGAAGTGGGAGGAGGCTCCATAGTCAGCAGCGAATACATCCGTTGGGTGAACTCCAAAGCAGCTGATAGGTCTGCCTGATTGAGCTAACAATGAAGCACCTAGTCTGAGGCCATTGTTAAATTGGTAGCTACCCCAAGCCTTCAGAGTATGCGCTCGATCGTTCGGAAGCTTGCCGTACGAGTTATCAACAAGACCCGGTTGGTCGAAGTTTTGAGTGATTCCAGCATCATCCTGAGCGTTATCAGACTTAACATATCCCTCATGGTTGCCTACACTTTCTGACCACGTGTAGGACATATCAGCGGACCATCGACCATCGAAGGGACGCGAAAGCGTGAACTCCAGAGCCTTATATTCGCGTTCTGCCTCGGGGTACCCAAGTTGTGCAGCCGTAAGATTGATTTGCTCATCCGTCTCAGGAATATAGATATCCATCG
>Ga0233451_10000043_pt1 | contig 115911 bp, 101 predicted proteins | sample 011ome_29_FD_183052 | JGI IMG/M metagenome (GOLD analysis project Ga0233451, IMG submission 183052) | Coastal salt marsh microbial communities from the Groves Creek Marsh, Skidaway Island, Georgia - 011504CT (spades assembly) | ecosystem: Environmental > Aquatic > Marine > Intertidal zone >... | reverse complement strand
AGCCCCGCCTCGGTTTCGCGCGGACACCCCACTGGCCGCAGGCCGATCCGGCGACACTGCGCATGATGGACGAGGCGATGGCGGTTCTGAAAGCGGCCGGCGCCGAAGTCGTCGATTGCGACGCCGCCGACGGGTTCGACGACGCGCTGGAAGCCCACTGGACGATACTCTGTTTTGAAATCGCCCGGGTTCTGTCCTATGAGCGCACGGCGCGACGCGACGGGCTCAGCGAGGCGCTGCGCGGCCTGCTCGACCGGGGAATGGAAATCCCGCTCGCCGATTACCGCGCTGCGCGCGACGTGATCGCACGCCGCTGCCGGGATATCGGCCCCGCCTTCGCAGATTTCGACGCCCTGATAACGCCATCGGCGGCGGGCGAAGCGCCGAGCGATCCGCGGGCGCCGAGCGACCTGCTTTTTCAGCGGCTCTGGACCGCATTGCGGCTCCCCGCGATCACGCTGCCGGGCTTTACCGGCGATAACGGACTTCCCCTCGGCGTACAGCTTGTCGGGCCGGCGGGCGGTGACGGTCAACTGCTGTCTGTCGCGCAATGGGCGGAAAACGCGTTCGCGCAGGCCGCGTCTCCCCGAAGCTGAAGGTCCTGTCAGCGCAGAGCCGGCCTCCTAGCCGCCCGCCGGGGTGAACCAACGTAGCACATTGACGGCGCTGGAGGCCAAATGACCGAAGGCGGTCTAAGCGACCGCCTTCGGATGACCTGAACTCTTTCGCGGTCCCGCCGGACCCCATCAGGGGTTTGTCGACGGGACCGCGTGTTTTTCCTACCGGTTTTTCGCAGCGATTGCCCGGATCTTGTTATAGGCAGTCTCGAGGGCAGGATCCTCGGCGATCACCTTCTGGACGGCCGGCGTAACCGTCTCGATCATTCTCTTCTGCTCGGCGTCGGACAGCGACCGGACGGTGCCACCATTCCCCCGCCATTTTTCGAGCGTCTCGACATTGGCCTTTTCATTCCAGTCGATCAGGCTTTTCTCGATACCCTTCGCCTCTGTAAGCATTGTCCGGCGGAGGTCTTCCGGCAACTTCTCCCACCACACCTTCGACACATATACGGGTATCGAGGAGTGGAACAGGCCGGCAATCGTGATGTGCTTGGCCGTATTGAACATTTTGAGATTGTTGAACAGGATCGGGATGGAGCTCACGCCGTCGATCACGTTCCGCTGCAGCGCGGGAAGCACCTCGGTGAACGGAATCGGCGTCGGGCTGATCCCCAGCACCTGCATCTGTGCGCGTTCCAGCGCACTCGCCAGCACCCGGATTTTAAGACCCTTGAGGTCGTCGAGCGACTTGACGTCTTTCTTGGTCAGGAAGGCCTGGGTCGCACTGCAGATCGTGCTGATAACCGTGATGCCCTTACCCTCAAGCATGCCGAAGGTATAGTCCCGGAACTCCTGGTCGGCGACGGTGCGCCAGCAATGATCGACACTGTCGAACACGCCGGGCGCCCAGGCTGCCTGCGCGCGCGAATCAAGACCGACGAGAAAGACCGATGGCGTGACATAGGCTTCAATCGTGCCCAGCTGCATGCCCTCGACGGCGCGCGGGATCGTGCCGAGCTGTCCGAGCGGGAACAGGTCGATCTTGAGCTGATCTCCTGCTTTTTCCTGCATGCGTTTCTGAAAGCGCAGCATCCATTCGTGCTGGGTGTCTTTCAACGTGGCCGTGCCGATTTTCATCTTCACCTGCTGGGCAAACGCCGACGGCGTGCCGGTGAGGCAGAGGGCGGCGAGAACGCTCGCCAATAGGGAAATTCTGTATCTCTTCAAGAAAGTCTCTCCTGAGTGTGGGTTGATAGATGTTTCCGTCTCTCGAAAGATCAGTGAACGCGTTCTTGGACGATACGCAGGGCCTCTCTGATCGTGCCCTTTTCGTGTCGCTTCAGAGCTCTGTTCAAGATGTGCCCCACAGAATTAGACCGCAGGACTCTGATGCTCGAGTAACACTTCTTCCCTATCGCGCGCAGATCGGAGGATCGCGAGAACGATTTCAATACTGCCCATGCCCCAGTAGGCATCATGGCGATCGCCGATGCCGTCCCGGGCCGCTTTCCAGAGCGCGTCGAGCGCATTGCCATGCCCCGCCCAGCCGTCTCCGCGCGCGACCGGATGTTCGCGCAGGCCGTCCGGCCCGTAGATAAGCAACCCGTCGGGCGACAACCGGATATCGCCGCGTTCGCAGGTCACAATGAGGATACCGAAATGCGGCAGATGCGGTTGCGCGTCCGGCAGACCGCGACCGCCATATCCCAGGTTTTTCTGGCGTTCGTCTTCCGACGCTTTCTCTGCAAGATACAGTCTGCGCGTATCGCCTGGATTCCGGTCCGGCTTTTTATTGCCGCCCTCGGCGATCCAGCCGTGAAATTCGTCGCTGTCGAAAAAATCATAGGCGCTGTAGAGCAGCGTCGCAGCACCTCCGGCTTCGAATTCGAGAAATGCCGTACAGTTGCCTTCCGTCGGGCGACCGGGATCCATGATGCCCGTATTGGCGCGCACGCTGCGGACGGGACCGCCGATCGCGCGGGCGATTTCGATCTGGTGCATCACCTGATTGAAGGTAATGCCGCCGCCGCGCGCGGTATCGAGCTCTTCCGGCCGCCGCGGCCGGTAGAGAAAATCCGTGTAGTTGAAGTTCAGGAGCATCGCGAGCCTGCCCATTTCGCCGCCCGCGACGAGGCGGGCGATTTCCTGGATGTTCGGATCGAATCCATGAGTGTGCCCGACGATCAGATGGGCATCGGACCGGTCCGCGGCATCGACCACGCGGCGGCAATCCGCCAGCGTCAGCGCCAGCGGTTTCTCCACCAGCACATGCTTGCCGTGTTCAAGCGCAGCGATCGCCTGATCGGCATGATATTCGTGCGGCGAGGCGATATACACGGCGTCGACGGCGTCGTCGGCGCAAAGCGCAGCGAAGTTTTCGTGAACGCGGGCGCCGAAATCCCGCCGGAAGGTTTCCCGCGGACGCTCCAGCGGATCCATGCCGGCAACGAGTTCGAAAGCCGGATCGCGCTGCGCGGCGCGGATCATCATGGCGCCCGCAAGCCCCAGGCCGGCGATTCCGAGCCGGACGGGCCGGGCTTCTTCGCTCACAGCAGCGTACTCAGCGTGCCGCCAAGCAATACCGACTGATCCAAACGGACAAGACGGCTGGCAATCCTCAGACTGCCGTCGACCCGGCGCAGCACGTCCTCGCGTTCGCCGGCATATAGGTCGACCTGATCGTTTCCGGTCCGGTTCTTGTAGACAAGCACGTTGGTTTTCACGGCGAAGGTATCGGCAATCTCCGTCGTGTCGGCCCGGATGTTCGTCACGAAGCGGCGATAGAGCGACGCCGGATTTTCGGAGACCGTGAGTTTCGGATTTGCGAGTTGATCGACGCGCAGGCGCAGATTGTCGCTGTCTTCATCGATGATTTCATGGACCTGTTCGCGGCTTCCCCGCGACCGCACCTGGTGCACGGCGACCCGGTAAGAGATATCCGGCGTCAGCAGCGCGAACCATGCCGCATAGTCGTGGCGATCGAGCAGTGCGGCTTCGTCCGCGAGGAACCGCTGGATGTCATAATAGATTTCGGCGCTGACGGCGCCCGTGGTCGGGAGAACATTCATGCTGCCGCGCCCTATTGCGCCGCGGCCAGAATGTCAGCCTCTTCGCCGCCCTGAAGCCGCCGGTCCCACTCGCGCATGAATTCGAACTGGGCCACTTCGGTGTCGGACGGCCTGTAGGCCCGACCCGGCCATCCGTAGGTGTTATCCTGCGTATCCTGATAGGGCAGGCTGGTATGGAAACTATAGGGATATTGCGCGGCGATCGGGTTGTTGCTGGCGTCCGTGGCGGAAATCCACAGCTCCATATCGTCCTGCTCGAAAACGCCGGCTGCGCCGAAATTGTGAAATCCCTTTCGCAGGACGCTCTCTTTATAGGCCTCGTCTGCTTCCCGTTCGGCAAACACCCAGCTCAGGACTTCCATGCTCCGGGCGCCGGTCGGTTGCCACAGGCGGAGAATGACCGCCTTTTCCCCGGGAGCCACCTGGGTTTCAATGAATGAAAGATTCGGAAAGACATTGCCCACACAGACCCGCAAATGGTGGAGCATGTTCATCTGATCGTCCGACAGATGATCCCGGAAAAGCGTGCTCGGACCGGCATCGTGGGTGTTGTAGTTTTTCTCGGGCATGCCCGGCGCCAGGTAGGTCAGGGTGCATCCGTGCCCCTGCTTTGTGACAACCTGAAAGCTGTCCTGCCCGGCCTGGGTGAAGCCTTCCCGGGCGGAACGGACCGCGTCGAGCGTCAGCGGGCCGATATGGGTGGTGCCGATATGCTGGCTGTCGCCGATGAAGTTGAGGGCGCCGATCTTCCAGTTCGCCGCGACCTGCCAGCGGTGAGGCGGCGACAGCACCTCCATGCCCAATGGCGTGCGCGCGAAAAACGCTTCGAGATACCAGCCCATATCGTTGAGATAGTCTTCAAGAGGCACAACGTCGGTATTCCAGCTGCCGAAAATCAGGCCGAATTTGATTTCGAGCCTCGGCACCTTGACCAGGTTGAACTGGGAAAAGTCGGTATCTTGCGGGAAGTGATGATCGAACGTCGTGGTGATCAGGCGCCCGTCATTCGCGTAACTCCAGCCATGATAGGGACAGACGAAATTCGTCGCCCGACCGGCTTCGTCACGGCACAGCTTCGGGCCGCGATGCCTGCAGCTGTTGAGAACCGCCTGGACCGCGCCGGCAGGGGTCCGGGCAACGATGACGGGGGCGCTCCCCAGCTGGCGGGTAACGTAATCCCCGGCATTCGGAATCTCGCTCTCATGCCCGAGATAGATCCAGGTGCGGTCGAATATCCGCGAGACTTCCGCCGCATAAATCTCGTCGCTAGTGAAAGCTTCGCGGCTGACAAGTCCCGCATCTGCATCGACGAGACCCTTTGGAATTTTTGGCGTCATGATGTCCGGCTCGCATTTTCCAGTTTCAAGCCCTGCCCCGGGATCGAAATCCGAAACCGAAGCGCATAGGCCTTGACCTTGATTGTAGCGAATGTGTTAAATGCGTAAAGTGCATATTTTGGAATCTATGAATGCATTGGACGCATGTTAAGAATGCAGATCTGAATCTGCTTCCCGCCCTGCAGTTTCTGATTGAAGAGCAGCAGGTCAAGGGTGCGGCCGACCGCTTCGGATTGAGCCAGCCGGCGATGAGCCGGGTCTTGCAACGTCTCCGCCACACGTTCGGCGATGAACTCCTCATCCGCACCAGCGACGGCTATGAGCCGACATTGCGCGCCCAGCGCATTCAGAAAGAACTGCACGACATCCTGTGGCGGCTTGAGACGATCCTGTGCGAAGTGCCCTTCGATCCGCAGACAGCGGCGGATACGTTCACAATCGCCTGCAGCGATTTTTCGACATTCATGCAGGTGCCGGGACTGTCACGCCTGATGTCGGAACACGCGCCCGGCGTATCGCTCGACATGGTATCCTTTTCGAACGCCACCTTTGCCGAGGCGGAACGCGGGATAACCGATCTCGTATTGTGGGTCGACCACGCGCCGGCGCCGTTTCTGTCGGAAGAACTTTTCGTCGAGGAATATGTCTGCGTGATGTCGAAAGATCATCCCTCGGGCGGCGGCGCGTTATCGCTTGACGCTTACCTTCGTTATCCGCACGTCGCGGTCAGTATTCTCGGCGGGCGGCAGGTACTGCTGGATGACCGGATCGGGAAGCTCGGCGGCAAAAGGACTGTCCGGCTGAAAGTGCCGTATTTTGCGGCCGCGATCGCGGCGGTGCCGGAGACGGACCTGATCGCAACGGTGCCGCGCCGGATCGCACAGCCGCAGGCGGATGCGGGTCTGGTCTCTGTGACGCCCGCGCCGGAGGGGATCGATCCGATTTCCTACATTATGGCGTGGCATCCGCGGCTGACAAACGATCCGGCGCATGAATGGCTGCGATCCATCGTCCGCGACTCCGCGGCCGGACTGTGACTTTGATAATGACAACCATATGGGAACAAGCATGAGCAAGCTCGATATTTCGATTGCGTGCGGCGATTACGACAGGGTACGCGCGATCAAGGACCACAGGGTCCCCGTGGATGGCTGCAACGTGAATTTCATTCCGATGGGGCCGGAAGAGTTGTTCTTCCGGGCGCTGCGCTACGCGGAATTCGAGGTCGCCGAACTTTCGTTCAACAGCTACATGATGCTGACCTCGCGCGGCGAATGTCCCTATGTCGCGATACCGGTCTTTCCCTCGCGCATGTTCCGTCATTCGGCGGTCTATATCCGGACCGACCGCGGAATCGAGAAACCGGAGGACCTGAAGGGAAAGATCGTCGGACTGCCGGAATACCAGCAGACCGCCAATATCTGGATGCGCGGCATTCTCGCCGAGGAATATGGCGTCCGCGACAGCGACATCATCTGGCGCACAGGCGGGCAGGAAGAACCCGGACGCGACGAAAGAACGCCGCTGGCGCTCGATAACGGGGTCGACGTTCAGCCGATCCCGTCGGACCGGTATCTGTCCGAAATGATGCTGGCAGGCGAGATCGACGCCTTCATGACGGCCCGGGCGCCATCGGTCTGGCTGAATCGCGAACCGAATATAGGCCGGTTATGGCCGAACTACATGGATGTTGAGCGCGACTATTACAAACGCACCGGCATCTTTCCGATCATGCATCTTGTCGGTGTGCGCAAGGATGTCGTCGAAAAGAACAACTGGTTGCCGGCAAGCCTGCTGAAAGCGTTCACCGCCGCCAAGGCGATTGCGATGGCGGAGATTCCGGAAGTCGCGGCCCTGAACGTGACCCTGCCATGGGTCGATGTCTTCCAGGAGCAGGTTCAGGACCTGATGGGCGAGGACTACTGGCGATACGGCATCGAAGACTGCCGCCATGAGATCGAGACCCTGAAGAAATATTCTTTCGAGCAGGGCCTGCTTGCCCGCGAGCTCTCGATCGAAGACATTTTCCACCCGGCGACATTCACCGTCTCGAAAACCTGAAGCCCCGGAGGCTGAATATGAAACCCCGCAGTTACGGCCCCTTCCCCTATGTACCGATCCACCAGCGGCCCAAAATCAGCTGGCCGGACGGTGCGCATGTCGCGCTCTGGGTGGCCCCCAATATCGAATACTTCCCGCTCGATGAAAAAGTCCTGTTCGGCACCGGCCTCGTGCCGGATGTCATTTCCTGGGCGCCCCGGGATTACGGCGCGCGGATCGGCATTTTCCGCATCATGGATGTCCTGTCGAAATACGGCATCCGGGGGACCGTCGCACTGAACTCCGATGTCTGCGATGTCTATCCCCAGATTATCGACGAATGCATGCGGCTCGACTGGGAGCTGATGGGACATAACCAGACCAACAGCCGGCCGCTTACTCAGATCGATCCGGCGAGCGAAGCCGACGTGATCGCCGGCACTTTCGACCGGATCGAGGCGGCGACCGGGAAACGGCCGCGCGGATGGCTGAGCGCGGCTCTCGGCGAAACATGGGATACCCTCGACCACCTGATCGATGCCGGGGCGGATTACGTGTGCGACTGGGTCAACGACGACCAGCCCTATCTGATGGATGTCGACGGGCGGCAGCTCGTCTCCATCCCGTATTCGTCGGAAACCAACGATTTCGGCCCGTTTTTGCGGTTCGGCCATTCGCCGGAACAGTTCGCCGACACGCTGCGCCGCCAATTCGACGTTCTGTACGAAGAAGGGGCAGAGTCCGGCCGGGTCATGGCGATTTGCCTGCATCCTTTCCTGATCGGCCAGCCGCACCGCATCCGCGCGCTTGAGTCCGCGCTCGAATATATCTGCGGTCACGACAAGGTCTGGAAGGCCACCGGGAGCGAGATCATCGATCATTATCTCGCCAGCGGCGCGACGTTCTAGAAATGATCCGGCCAGGTATCGGAAATCCTGTTCTCCGTCGCGAGGACAGGCGTTTTCTCGTCGGCGCCGGGCGTTACATAGACGACGTCACCCTTCCGGGGATGGCTTACGCGTTTGCCGTTCGCTCGCCTCACGCCCATGCGGTCCTCGGTTCGATCGACACGACCGAGGCCGAGGCGATGCCGGGCGTCCTCGCCGTTCTGACGGGCGCCGATGTCAGAGCGGACGGGCTGGGCGAGCTGGGTATTCGCGGCATCCCGCCGGGGTTCGGCGGCGCCGGTGCATTCCTGCCGACACGGCCGATCCTGGCCCAGTCCCGCCTCCGCCATGTCGGGGATATCGTCGCCTTCGTCGTTGCCGAAACATATGCGGCGGCGAAAGATGCGGGCGAACGGATCGCGATCGATTACCAGCCGCGACCCGCCGCGGTATCGGCGTCATCCGCGCTGTCACCGGAGGCCGCCCCCATCTGGGACGAGGCCCCGGGCAATGTCTGTCTGACACACCAGGCCGGCGATGCCGAGGCAACGAACGCCGCCTTCGCGGACGCGGCGCATGTCGTTCGCATCGAGGCGCATAACAACCGCTTGTCCGCGAACCCGATAGAGCCGCGCGGCGCCATCGGCGCATACGATCCCATAGATGACCGTTTCACGCTGCGCATCAGCGCCCAGAATCCGCACCGGATACGCGAGGTTCTCGCGGAAAGCGTTTTCAGGGTCCCGGAGACCTCCATCCGGGTAATCGCCGGCGACGTCGGCGGCGGATTCGGAATGAAAGGGCCGGTTTTCCCGGAAGAAGCCCTTGTCCTGTGGGCCGCGAGGCGTCTCGGGCGGCCCGTGAAATGGATCGCGGACCGGAGCGAGAGCTTCGTGAGCGACGTCAATGGCCGCGACCAGAACTGGCAGGGCGAGATGGCGCTCGACGGAGACGGTCGCATCCGCGGACTGCGCGCGACCGTGGATTTCGCACTGGGGGCCTACCTCGTGGGCACCAGCCATGTGCCGCTGCTGCTTGCCGTCGGCATTTTGCCCAGTGTGTACCGCTTCCCGGCATTGCATGTCACAGCCCGCGGCGTGTTCACCAACACCACCCCGACATCGCCCTATCGCGGGGCCGGACAGCCGGAGGCGATTTATCTTGTCGAGAGACTGATCGAGCAGGCTGCGGCGGTGACGGCGCTTTCATCCGAAGAGATTCGCCGGCGCAACTATATCCGGCCGGCAGAAATGCCGTACGCGACGCCGGCCGGCCACACATATGACGGCGGAGATTTCGCCGCTGCGACCCGCAAAGCACTGACGCTGGCCGATCATGCGGGATTCGCGAAGCGTCGGGCGGAAGCGGGGCGCCGGGGCATGTTACGGGGTTTCGGGTTTGCCTATTTTATCGAGATCACGGCGCTTCACGGCGACAGGGTCGATATTCGCATGGACCCGTCCGGCGGCGTCACGGTAACGCCGGGAACCTTTTCACACGGCCAGGGACACGAAACCGTCCTCGCCCAGTTGACCGCGGAATGGCTGGGCGTGCCGATGGAACGGATCCGGATTCTCCAGGGAGATACCGACCAGGTCGCTTTCGGTCGCGGCACCTACGCATCCCGTTCGGCGACGGTGGGCGGCGCGGCGTTGCGCAACGCGGCCGACGAGGTTATTGCGCGCGGCAGGAAGTTCGCCGCCCATCTGCTCGAAGCCGCAGACACCGATATCGAATTCTCAGAGGGGGTATTCTCGGTGGCGGGAACGGACAGGTCGATACCGATTTCCGCCGTCGCCGCGGCGGCCTATGCGCCCGCCGGGTTGCCGCCTTCGCTCGGCATCGGTCTGGAGGGCGCCGGGGTCTTCGCCCCGGAAACGCCGAACTACCCGAACGGGTGTCATGTCTGCGAGGTTGAAATCGACCCTGAAACCGGCCGCATCAATGTCGTCGGCTACGCCGCCGTCGACGATGTCGGGCGCGCCTTGAACCCGCTCCTGCTTGAGGGACAGGTACATGGCGGCGTCGCTCAGGGCGTCGGCCAGGCCCTGATGGAAGAAATCGTCTTTGACAATGAAACGGGCCAGTTGCTGACGGCATCTTTTCTTGATTATGCGATGCCGCGGGCGGACGACCTGCCGATGATCCGGTTCGACCATCACGATGTTCCCTGCACCACCAATCCGCTTGGCGTCAAAGGCGCCGGTGAGGCCGGTTGTGTCGGGGCGCCACCGGCCCTGATCAATGCCGTCCTCGACGCGCTGAAACCCCTGAACATAGACGATATCGGGATGCCCGCCACACCGGAGCGCGTCTGGCGCGCCATTCAGCAAGCCCGGGCCGGATGAATTCGGACAAGTCGGGGGCCGCCGTTTACCAGCTGTAGCCCACTGTCCCGCCGCGAAACTCCCGCTCCTCCCCGGTTTCAAGGTCTTCATTCACGTAGGACTGCCCTGCCTCCAGCGACAAGTTGGTCTTGGCGCTTTTGAAAACCTGCAAGCCGGCACCGGTGCCGATTACCGTCCGCGGTGTGAAGTCGTGCGGCACGGCTGGCGGATCATCTTCGCAGACGAAGGATCGCTGCCAGGGCACGTGCGTCACGGCTGCCTGAGCATCTCTCCCGACGGTCGTGACGCGGCCCACCAGGCCGCAATGAGGCCAGTGGCCGCAGGAACTGCCACCGCCGCGGCCAGCCAGGGAAGTATCGTCGCGAACGCGGGACGAAAGCCGATGAGGCTCCCGATCATGGCCCAGGCCGCCAGGTTGCCAAGCACGAGGGCTGCCAGCGCCCCCATGAGCCCTGTGAGCGCGAACTCGATTGCCGTTGCCGCCAGCACCTGCCTGCGCGTGGCGCCGACGACCTTGAGGAGGATCGCCTCGCGCAGCCGTCGGCGGCGGCTGGCGGCGATCGCCCCTGCGAGCACGAGAAAAGCGGCAATCCCGGTCGCCGCCGACATCGCGCCGAGTAGCCGCCCGGCGCCGACAAGCACGGCTTCGAGGAACGAAATGACCTCCGCGACGAGAACGCCCGCCGCCTCGGGAAAAGCGCGCGACAGCCCGGCGCGCAGGTCTCGCACGGCCTGCGGCCCGGCGGACGGGACGGTCCAGACCGTCGCGATCTCACGATGCGGCGGCGGCGCGGCGAAGGGCGAAAGCAGAATCGGAAAATCGAGGCCGAGCCCGGCGCGATCGACCCGCCGGAGACTGGCGATCCTGCCCCGCAACGGCGCCCCCGGCACGTCAAGGGTCAGGCTGTCGCCAATGCCGACACCGAGCCGGCGGGCGGCCCACGCATCGAGCGAAATCAGCGGTGGGCCGGCATAATCCGCGGGCCACCATTCCCCGGCGACAAGCCCTTCCGGCGGCGGATCGGACCGCCACGAAATCCCGCGGTCGCCGCGAACAACGAACGCCACGTCTGCCGGTATGTCCAAATCTCCGATAGCGCGATCCCCGATACCGGTAATCCGGGCATGCAGGAAGGGTGCGCGCTCCCACCGTACGACCCGGGGCGATGCCGCCATGAAGGCATCGAATTCTCCGCCCTCTCCCGGCACGATATTCAGCACCACCAGGCCCGGCGCCGAGACAGGCAATGTGGCGGCAAGATGACGTTCGGCATTGTGTCGCAGGGATTCAACGGCAACGACGAGGGTGGCGCAAAGCCCCACGGCCATCACCAGCGCCACTGTGGGCGCGCCCGGGCGATGCATGTTCCCCAACGCCAGTCGGAGCAGGGGGCGTCCCTGCAATACCGGCAGGCGCGCGGCCCTCCGGGCGGCGATCGCCACCAGCCGGCCAAGCACGAGGAACGCCGCCACGACGATTCCGGCCGCCGCCGCAAATGCTGCCGCCACGACCGGAAGCGGCGCGGACCAGACAAGAAGCGCCCCGAGTGCCGCCGCAAGCGCCGTCACAGCCAACAGCCGGCGCGGCCGCGGCGCTGGCCGCGAACGCGCCTGTGTCAGATCGTGACGGAACAGCAACTGGGGCCGCTGTACTTCGGCCTGTGCCAGCGGCCAGAGCGAAAACAGGAGCGTCGCGAAGAACCCGAAGCCGCCCGCGATCAGCAACGGTGTGCCGCGCAGGCTGCCGGACACCGGCAGCCATTCGGCGAGGACCGGTGCAAGAACGGCGAATGCCGCGCTTCCCGCGGCCAGGCCGAGTACGACGCCGGCAACACCCGCGGCCGCGACCTGGGCAAGGTATATATGAAGGATCAGGGCGGGCGTCGCACCGAGACTCTTCAGGATGGCGATGTTGTTCCGCTTGCGGTCGAGCCAGGCGGAGACGCCGTTCGCCACCCCGACGCCGCCCACCAGCAGGATGCCCAGGGCCACGAAGGTCAGCAGCGAGGAGACGAGCGCCAGCGTCCGCTCCGCCCCGGGAACGCCCATGCCGGCATCGACAATACGGAATCCGGCATGGGGCGTCGCACGCTCAAAGGCGGCGATCCAGTCTCCCGCGACAATGCCGTCCCGGAGCCGAATTCGGCTGTACCAGTACACCTGGGCGCCCGGTGCGATCAGTTCGCTGCCGGCAAGCGCCGGCAGGGCCACGATTATCCGGGGTCCCAGGGAGAAGGCCCGCAGCGCGCGGTCGGGCTCGTCCGCGATCAGCGCGCGCAGTTCGAAACGATGGTCGCCGAGCGTGACGGTATCGCCGATCCCGGCATCCAGCGCCGTGAGCAATTCCGCCGCGACCGCCGCACCCCAGATCCCGTCCCGCGGGCCAAGCGCATCGGCGGGCTTCGTGGATGGCGTCATGGAAGATGACTGAGGCGCATCCAGCCGGAGGGCGCCGTAAAGCGGGTAGACATCATCGACCGCCTTGAGTTCCACCAGCGCCGAGCGGCTGTCGCGCCGGGCCAGGGTGCGCATCTCTGCCGTCAGGCTGACCGTTCCTGCAGCCTTGAAGGCTGCCAGGTGCTCGGGCGCGGGAGGGCGATGGAAGCGCCGGAGCGAGACATCGCCGCCGATGCTGGTCCGTGCGCCTTCGCGCATCCCGTCAAGGACGGCCGCGGACAGCAGCCCGATCGCCGCGATCGCCGCCGTCCCGAAAGCAATGCCGACCAGCAGAAGAACGAAGCCGCCGGCAGAGCCGCGCAGTTCACGGACGGCGAGGCGCAGGGCCGGCAAGGCGCATTCCTTCGAAAGACTTCATCCCGCTACATACCATTCCCGACGGTCGGATGGCACCCAATGTCTTTCTCTGAAAGTTTGTGGTGTTTTCGGTTCACATCCGCGCCGTCAAAAAGACTATCCTCTTTCTCAGCACACCAGAGTTCCCGCACAGGAAGAATACATGTCGCCCAAATCGCTCTCCCCGTCCGGAATCAATCCGGAGATTTCCAACTGGACAGGCCCGCTTGGGCTTCCGGACTTCGCCCGGATTGACGACCGGGACTTCGGTCCTGCGTTCGACGCCGCCCTCCCCGCCCATCTCGCGGAGATCGACGCGATCGCAGACAACGCGGAGGCGCCGACCTTCGATAACACCATCATCGCTATGGAAACCGCGGGCGAGCTTCTGGCGAGGGCATCGCGCATATTCTGGAACCTCGCGGGCGCGAATACCAACGAAGCGCTGCAGGAGCTGGAGCGCAAATTATCGCCCGAGATGTCCCGACACCGCTCGGCGATCATGATGAACCGCCGGTTGTTCGCGCGGATAGATGCGCTTTACCAGGATCGCGAGAACCTCGACCTGGATGCCGAAGCCGGCCGCGTGCTGGAACTGACATGGAAGTCCTTCGTGAAATCGGGGGCGAGGCTCGACGAGGCCGATCAGGCCCGGCTTGCGGCCATCAACGAACGCCTCGCCTCGCTCGGGACGATGTTCTCGCAGAACGTGCTCGCCGACGAGCGCGATTACGCCCTGATACTCGAAACCGGTGACGACCTGGCGGGGCTGCCGGATTTCCTCATTTCCGGCATGCGGGCGGCGGCCGAAGAGCGCGGCCATGCGGACAAATACGCGGTCACGCTGTCGCGATCGATCATCGAGCCCTTCCTGACCTTCTCCCCGCGGCGCGATCTCCGCGAGACGGCGTTCAGGGCCTGGGTCGCCCGGGGCGAAGGCGCCGGCGACCGCGACAACCGCCCGCTGGTCGCCGAAACGGTCAGGCTCCGCGCCGAGAAAGCCGCCCTGCTCGGCTATGCCAGCTTCGCGCATTTCAAGCTGGACGGCACCATGGCGAAAACGCCGGAGAACGTGCGCACCCTGCTTGAAACCATGTGGGACAAGGCCCGCGATCGCGCCGCCGAAGAAACATCCGATCTCGCGCGGCTGATCGCGGCGGACGGCCATAACCACGATGTCGCGCCGTGGGACTGGCGTCATTATTCGGAGAAGGTCCGGGCGGAACGCTACGATCTCAACGAAGCGGAAATAAAGCCCTATCTGCAGCTGGAAAAGATGATCGACGCCGCATTTCACACAGCGGAGAAATTGTTCGGCATCACGTTCCGCCGCCATGAAGACGTGCGCGCGTGGCACGCGGACGTCCGGGTGTTCGAGGTGCTGGATGCCAACGGCAAACGCATCGCCGTTTTCCTGGCCGATTACTTCGCCCGGCCGTCCAAGCGGTCCGGCGCGTGGATGAGCGGGCTGCAGGATCAGCACAAACTGACGCCGGATGGCGCGGGCCAGACGCCGATCGTCCTCAACATCATGAATTTCGCCAAAGCCCCGGCAGGCGAGCCGGTCCTGATCACCATGGATGACGCAAAAACCCTGTTCCATGAATTCGGCCACGCGCTGCACGGCATGCTGTCCGACGTCACCTACCCTTCGATCTCCGGCACCTCCGTCAGCCGGGATTTTGTCGAACTGCCCTCCCAGCTCTTCGAACACTGGCTGACGGTGCCGGAAACCCTGCAGCGCTTTGCCGTCCACCATGAGACGGGGGAAGCGATACCGGAGGCCCTGCTCGGGAAAATGCGGGCCGCGGCGAAGTTCAACAAGGGGTTTGCGAACGTGGAATTCACCTCGTCGGCCCTGGTCGACATGGCGTTTCACGCGCTCGATCCTGAACAGGCCGCGGCTGTCGATCCGATGGCGTTTCAGGCGGAGGTCCTCGCCGGTCTCGACATGCCCGATGCGATCGTCATGCGCCACGCGACCCCGCATTTCGCCCATGTGTTTTCGGGGGATGGGTACTCGGCCGGGTATTACTCCTACATGTGGTCGGGCGTGCTGGATGCCGATGCCTTCAGGGCCTTCACGGAAGCAGGCGACGCGTTCGACAGCCCGACGGCAGACAGGCTGCGGCGCTATGTCTATGCGTCCGGCGGCTCCATGGACCCGGAGGACGCCTATATCGCCTTCCGCGGCAAACTCCCGGCTCCCGACGCGCTGCTGGAGAAAGAAGGCCTGGCGTAGGGGCGGTATTGGCACTCTCAACCGTGCAGGCCGCGGCGGGGCAGAGAATCCCGGGCAGGCCGCTCAGAAGCCTCCCATCCGCGGGATTTCGTGGCAATCCGAGCGCCTTTTCTGAAGCGACCGACATGGTGCGATAGAGAGAATTGGCGGACGGGGTGGGATTCGAACCCACGATACGGTGTTACCGCATACACGCTTTCCAAGCGTGCGCCTTCAGCCACTCGGCCACCCGTCCACGGCGGCGGATAATGACGAAGTGACCCCGTCGATGCAAGTGCGAAACGGGCGGTTTCCAGACGTTTCCGCGCTATGTTAGGCTGCGCCAAACGGGTTGGAAATTTACGTTATGAAAACCGGACGCATAATCGGCTGGGTGCTGCTTGCCCTTGCCCTCGTGCTGGTCGGCCATGAGGCGCTGAACGCGCTGGAAGGCGAAGGGTATCGACTGATCGCCCTCGGCGAGTTGTGGTTCCGCCTCGACCAGGCGATGGGCACGGCGTCGCTGAATATTTCCCAGGCCGTTATCCAGCGCTATGTCTGGGCGTGGCTGTGGGAAGGGATCATCCAGAATATCCTGTCCGCCCCCGCCTGGCTGGTCTTCGGGCTGCCGGGCGTCGCGCTGACATGGGCCTGCCGCGACCGCGGCCGTCCGACGGGGCTTCGGCGCTAGGCGCCGCCTATTCATCGCCGATTTTCAGGGCTTCGATAAAGGCGGATTGCGGAATCTCGACGGAGCCGAACTGGCGCATCCGCTTTTTGCCTTCCTTCTGCTTGTCGAGCAGCTTGCGCTTGCGGCTGATATCGCCGCCATAGCACTTCGCGGTCACGTCCTTGCGCATCGCGGAAATGGTTTCGCGCGCGATGATCTTGCCACCGATCGCCGCCTGCAGCGGAATCTTGAACAGCTGGCGCGGGATCAGGTCCTTCAGGCGCGAACAGATCGCGCGGCCGCGATACTCCGCCTGGCTGCGATGCACGATCATCGACAGCGCGTCGACAGGTTCGGCATTCACCAGAATGGCAAGCTTGACCAGATCGCCCTCTTCGTAGCCGGTGAGCTGGTAATCGAAGCTGGCATAGCCGCGGCTTACCGATTTCAGCCGGTCGTAGAAATCGAACACTACCTCGTTCAGCGGCAGCTTGTAGACCAGCATGGCGCGGCCGCCCGCATAGGTCAGGTTCTGCTGGATGCCGCGGCGTTCCTCGCACAGTTTCAGGATCGCGCCGAGATGGTCGTCCGGCACCAGGATCGTCGCCTCGATCCACGGCTCCTCGATATAGGCGATGCGCACGACGTCGGGCATGTCGGCGGGATTGTGCATTTCCAGCACTTTTCCGTCGTTCAGATGAATCCGGTAGACCACCGACGGCGCCGTCGTGATCAGGTCGAGGTCGAATTCGCGGCTGAGGCGTTCCTGGACGATTTCGAGATGCAGCAGGCCGAGAAAGCCGCAGCGGAAACCGAAGCCGAGCGCTGCCGAGTTTTCGGGCTCGTAGTGGAAGCTGCCGTCATTCAGCCGCAACTTGCCCATGCTGTCGCGCAGGTCTTCGTAATCCGCCGCATCGATCGGGAACAGGCCGCAGAACACCACCGGCACGCTGGGCTTGAAACCCGGCAGCGGGGCGGCGGCGAGATTGCGTTCCTCGGTGATGGTGTCGCCCACCTGCGCATCCGCCACGGCCTTGATCGAGGCGGTGAAGAATCCGACCTCGCCCGGGCCGAGCTCCGGCACATCCTTGCGCTTCGGCGTGAAGACGCCGGTGACGTCGACCGAATGGGTCGAGCCCGTGCCCATCATGCGGATCTTCATGCCTTTTTTCAGAACGCCGTCATAGACGCGGACCAGCACGATCACGCCGAGATAGGAATCGTACCAGGAATCCACCAGCAAAGCCTTCAGCGGCGCATTCCGCTCGCCGGTCGGCGGCGGCAGGCGCGTGACCAGCGCTTCGAGCACTTCCCGGATGCCGACGCCGGTCTTCGCGGACACCGAGATCGCATCGGACGCATCGAGCCCGATCACGTCCTCGATCTCCTGGCGCACCTTTTCAGGCTCCGCCGCCGGCAGATCGATCTTGTTCAGCACCGGAATGATCTCGTGATTGGCGTCGAGCGCGAGATAGGTATTCGCCAGCGTCTGCGCCTCGACTCCTTGCGACGAATCGACGATCAGCAGCGAGCCTTCACAGGCGGCGAGCGAGCGGGAAACCTCGTAGGTAAAATCGACATGGCCGGGCGTGTCCATCAGGTTCAGCTGATAGGTCTCGCCGTCGGCGGCGGTATACATCAGACGCACGGTCTGCGCCTTGATCGTGATGCCGCGCTCGCGCTCGATATCCATGGTATCGAGCATCTGCTCTTTCAGATCGCGGCTCTCGACGCCGCCGCATTCCTGAATCAGGCGATCGGCGAGCGTGGATTTCCCGTGGTCGATATGCGCGATAATCGCGAAATTGCGGATGTGCGAATGTTCTGTCATGGCGCGCGGAACATAAGGCTCGCAGCCCCCCGTCGCAACTCGTCATTTGATCGGTTTCGGCGATTTCGCCGGGCGGCCTTGCAGGCTTGAAAAAAGCCCGCGTCGATGAAAAAAATAGTGTGAATCCGGTTGTCGTCCAATTCGGCGCGGCCTATATTGTAATTGCAAGTCATTCGCAGCTTAGAAGGTCAGGCAGGGTCCGATGTACGTTTGTGTCTGCAACGCAATCAAGAGTTCCGAGATAGAAGCGCTCGCGCGCACCGGCGTGGAGAACGCGGCGCAGGTTTATACAGCGCTGGATGTCGAGACGAATTGCGAGAGTTGCGTCGAATACGTCCAGGAAGCGCTCGACGAATTTCGCGGCAAGATCCTGAATCCGGCCGACCGGAGAGACCAGGCTTCCGCCTGATTTTCGGGCCGGACTGAAAATCGCGGACTGAATATCCCGGACTGAATATCGCCGGCCGCTGACGGGCCCCGGGGCCGGGCGGCTCAGTCCTCGCCCGGTTCCATGTGAGACTGCAGATAGTTTTCGAGGCCCACGCTGCCGATCAGCGATAGCTGGGTTTCGAGCCAGTCGATATGCTCTTCCTCGTTTTCGAGGATTTCCTCGAACAGTTCGCGCGACACGTAATCCTTCACGTCCTCGCAATGGGCGATTGCCGCGATCAGGTCTTTGCGCCCGTCATATTCCAGCTTCAGGTCGCCATCGAAGGCTTCCTTGACGTTCTCGCCGATCAGCAGCTTGCCGAGTTCCTGCAGGTTGGGCAGGCCCTCCAGGAACAGGATCCGGTTGATCAGCTTGTCGGCATGCTGCATCTCCTCGATCGATTCCTTGTATTCGATCTCGTTCAGCTTCTCGAAACCCCAGTCCTTGAACATCCGGGCATGCAGAAAGTACTGATTGATCGCCGTCAGTTCGTTTTTAAGGACAACGTTGAGATACTTTATGACGTCCTTGTCGCCTTTCATGCGAAAAACCTTTCTGTCGGAATTCAGTGTCGGAGAAGACCCATTTTATAGGCCTGCCTCCGGGTAACGGCAATCGGGGAATCGGAAAGCATTGCATCACAGGCGTCCTTTCCGGGCGGAAACGCGCTACCCCCGTAATACGCCGCCCGTCCGTTTTGCGACCTCACCCGTGATCTTCGCGGCAACGGCGTCGATCTGTTCGTCGGTCAGCGTCGCATCTGCCGGCTGCAGGGTAACCGCGATGGCGACCGATTTTTTGCCCTCCCCGATATGCGCGCCCTCGTAGACATCGAAGACCTGAACGTCGGTGATCAGCGTCCGGTCGACGCCCGACGCGGCGCGCACGATATCGCCGGCGGCGACGTCGCTGTCGACCACGAAGGCGAAATCGCGATGTATCGGCTGGAACGGCGACAAAGTCAGTAACGGACGCGCCGCGGCACCGCCGGATTTGGCCTTTTTCTGTTTCGGCGCCGGGATCAGGTGCAGGTTGACCACCATGGCGACGGCCGGGCCGTCGATATCCATCGTGCGCAACACCCCGGGGTGGACATCGCCGAAAGATGCCAGCGCCGTCGGCCCCAGGCGCAATACGCCGGACCGGCCGGGATGATACCAGCCGGGCGCGTCCCTGGTGATCTGCAGGTTGCCGACCGGCGCGCCGGCGGCTTCGAGCGCGGCGATGGCATCGGCCTTCGCATCCCAGGCATCGACGGCGCGCGGCGCCTCCGCCCAGTGGCGAGCGCCGGTGCGGCCCGTGCGAATGGCGCCGGCCACGATGGACTGGCCGTCCTCGCCGTCACCGGCATATTCCGGACCGACCTCGAACAGGGCGACATCGCCATAGCCACGGTCGGCATTGCGGCGCGCGGCGTCCAGCAGGTTCGGCAGGATCGACGGGCGCATCGCATCGAGGTCGGCGGATATCGGGTTATCGACCACCAGCGCCTCATCGGAAAAACCGAACAGCTCCGCGGTCTCCCGCTTCATGAAAGAGAACGTGACCGCCTCGGTCATGCCGCGCGCGGCAAGCGCCCGGCGGGCCGCGGATTCGCGCCGCTGGCCGAGCGACCATGCGGGCGCCGCCACCGTATTCGGGCGGGCAAGCGGGACGACCGGAATGTCGTCATAACCGCGGATTCGCAGCACTTCCTCGACAAGGTCGGCTTCGCCGTCGATATCCTGACGCCAGGACGGCACCTGGCACCGGATCGTATCGCCCTCATCGACCGGCGCGAAGCCCAGATCGCCGAGGATACGAACCTGTTCCTCGCCCGGCACGTCGAGGCCGCCAAGGGCGGCGACACGCGCCTTGCGCAGGGTGACGTAGTGCTGCCAGGCAGGCATCTCGCCCGCAACCGTCAGGGACGACGCCTCGCCGCCGCAGATATCGAGAATCATGCGCGTCGCGACATGAGCGCCCCACCAGGCGCTTTCCGGATCGACGCCGCGCTCGAAGCGGTACCGCGCATCCGACATGATGCCGAGCTTGCGCCCGCTGGTCGCGGTACGGATGGGATCGAACAGCGCGACTTCAAGGAATACATCCGTGGTCGCGTCGCTGACGCCGGACGCCTCGCCGCCCATGATGCCGCCGATCGCCTCGACGCCGTTATCGTCGGCGATCACCGTCATGGTGGACTCCAGCGTGTATTCCTCGCCGTCGAGCGCGGTTATTTTCTCGCCGTCTTTGGCGAGGCGCATGGTGACGTTGCCGGCGACCTTCGCGATATCGAAGACATGCAGCGGCCGCGAAAGATCGAACGTGACGTAATTTGTGATATCGACCAGGGCCGAGATCGGACGCAGGCCGATCGCGCGCAGGCGGTCCTGCAGCCATTGCGGGCTGGGGCCGTTCTTGACGCCCCGGAACGCGCGCCCGACAACCAGCGGGCACGCATCGGCCGCATCGCCAGGCAGGTCGCGCTGCCACTGGACGGGCGAGTCGAAACTGCCCGCCACTTCGGGTGCATCCAGCGGTTTCAGCGTGCCGAGACCGGCGGCGGCGAGATCCCGGGCGATCCCGCGAATACCGGCGCAGTCCTGGCGGTTAGGTGTCAGCCCGATTTCGATCACCGGATCGGACAGGCCCATGGCGTCGACCGCGGGCGAGCCGATTTCCGCATCTTCCGGCAGCTCAACGATGCCTTCGTGATCTTCGGACAGGCCCATTTCGCGCTCGGACAGCAGCATGCCGTTCGATTCCTGACCGCGGATCTTGCTCGTTTTCAGCGTCACATCGATGCCAGGAATATAGGCGCCCGACGCGGCGAACACGCCCTTCATCCCGGCCCGCGCATTGGGCGCGCCGCAGACGACCTGCACCGGATCGCCGTCGCCGTAATCGACCATGCAGACCTGCAGGCGGTCGGCATCGGGGTGGCGTTCGGCGGACACCACATGCGCCACACGGAACGACGCGAGCGCCGCCCCGCGATCCTCGACGCCTTCGACCTCCAGCCCGATCATCGACAGTTTCTCGACGATGTCTTCGAGCGGCCGGTCGGTCTCGAGATGCTCCTTGAGCCAGGCGAGTGTGAACTTCATCTGACCAGACCCTCAGCGACGTTGGGCACATCCAGCGGCGCGAAACCGTAATGCTTCAGCCAGCGGACGTCCGATTCATAGAACGTGCGCAGGTCGGGGATGCCGTATTTCAGCATCGCCGCGCGCTCGATCCCCATGCCGAAAGCGAAACCCTGATACTTCGTCGAATCGATGCCGCAGTTTTCAAGCACATGCGGATTGACCATGCCGCAGCCGAGAATTTCCAGCCAGTCGGCGCCGGCGCCGATGGTCAGCCCGCCGCCTTCGCGCGAACAGCCGATGTCGACCTCCGCCGAGGGTTCGGTGAACGGGAAATAGGACGGACGGAACCGCACGGGCAGGTCGTCGAGATCGAAGAAGGCGCGGCAGAATTCGATCAGGCATCCTTTGAGATGTCCCATATGCGTGGCCTCGTCGATCACGAGACCTTCGATCTGGTGAAACATCGGCGAATGGGTCGCGTCATGATCGGCGCGGAACGTGCGCCCCGGCACGACAATACGGATCGGCGGCTTTTCGTTGATCATGGTGCGGATCTGCACGGGCGATGTATGCGTGCGCAGCACCTTGCGGTTCCCGTCTTCGTCGGGCGGCAGGTAGAACGTGTCGTGATCCTGGCGCGCGGGATGCTCGGGCGGGATATTCAGCGCCGTGAAATTGTTGAAATCGGTCTCGATATGCGGGCCTTCGGCGACGGTAAAGCCCATCTCGCAAAAGATCGCGACCATCTCGTCGATGGTCTGGCTGATCGGGTGGATACGCCCGGCGGCCTCGCCGCGCGGCGGCAGGGTGACGTCTATGCGATCCCTGGCAAGGCTCGCATCGAGCGCGGCGGCCTCGAGGATTTCCTTGCGGGCATCGATCGCGGCGGCAACGGCATTCTTGACGGCATTCAGTTTCTGGCCGGCATCGCGGCGCTCTTCGGGCGGCAACTGGCCGATACCCTTGACCATCTCGGTGATCGAGCCGGACTTGCCCAATGCCGAGACACGCAATGCCTCCAGCGCCGCAAGATCGGCGGCCTCTGCCTGGGCCAGCAGATCGGTCTGTAGCTGATCGAGATTATCCATAGCAAAAGCCCGGCCAGAGTTTCCCCGGCCGCCCCGAAAGTCGATTGTCAGATAAACGTTTTTGCACGGCCGGTCCGTTCGAAAAGAAAGGACCGGCCAGTCAAAATCCGGTTTAGCCGGCGTTGGCGAGGGCGGCCTTGGCCTGTTCGACAACGCTGCCGAACGCATCCGGCTCCTGCGCGGCAAGATCGGCCAGCACCTTGCGGTCAAGCTCGATGCCCGCCTTGTGCACGCCGTTCATGAACGTCGAATAGGTCATGCCGTGCAGCCGTGCGCCCGCGTTGATACGCTGGATCCAGAGCGCCCGGAAATTGCGTTTCTTGACGCGCCGGTCGCGATAGGCGTACTGGCCGGCTTTTTCGACCTTTTCAACCGCAACGCGGAAAACCTTGGAATTACGGCCGCGATACCCTTTTGCCTTTTTCAGGACTTTTTTATGACGGGCGTGTGTCGTGACGCCCCGTTTTACTCGTGCCATGTCAAATCTCCTTTATCTCACGCGTAGGGCAGATAGGTTTTGACGATACGGGCATCCGCGTCGGCCAAAATCTGTGTGCCGCGCGAGTTACGCTTCATCTTCTGCGTGCGTTTGCGGAGGTTGTGACGTTTCTTGGCGAAATTCGCCCGGACCTTGCCGGACGCCGTCGTGCGGAATCGCTTTTTGGCGCCGCTTTTCGACTTCAACTTGGGCATTTCCGTCTCCTTCTTGTTTGCACCCCGGCGTGTTGAGGACCTGCGGGTGCGGACGTCTCAAAAGCAGCCCCGGCATGCCCTTCAGGCCGGACCGCTTGCTTCAAGGCCGCGGGTTATAACGGGTTGCTGGGGGATGCGCAAGCATCCTCGCAATATGCCAGTGAGCCCTGCCAGGTACCCGGCCTGTCAACCGTGCTTGTCACCCCGGCCCTGTGCCGGGGTCCAAAAAAATCTCTCTTTCCAAAAGACTGGATCCCGGAATAAATCCGAGATGACACCCTTATCTTACAGAAGCCCATCAAAAAACCCCGCAAAAGCGGGGTTTTTCGTCGATTTTACGAAAACGATCAGACCGAGGACTGAATCCATTCGACCAGCTTGCCCTTTGGCAGCGCACCGACCTTGGTGGCGGCGACCTCGCCGTCCTTGAACAGCATCAGGGTCGGAATGCCGCGAACACCGTATTTCGACGGGGTCATCGGGTTTTCATCGATATTCACCTTGGCGACGGTAATCGCATCGCCCATTTCATCGGAAATCTCTTCAAGCGAGGGGCCGATCTGCTTGCAGGGGCCGCACCATTCCGCCCAGAAATCCACCAGAACGACGCCGTCGGCGCCAAGCACATCGGTATCGAACGACTCGTCAGAGACAGGTTTACTCGCCATGATTTGTTTCCTTTATCGTTATCAGCTGCGGATGCACCACAATTGGCTTTGCCGCATCGCCCTACCCGGCATTATCTTGTAGGTAGTGAATCTAGGGATGCGCCCATGAGCGGTCAAGGCGTGTAATTGTCCAGAAGTTTTGCATCCAGTGGCATTAATCGCGGGCCGTCCGTCCATAGCAGAACGCACTCAATCCGTTGATTTTCATAGATTCGCCCGAGCAGCGCCCGGTAGGCGGCCATCTGGCGCAAATATACCGGCGAGACGTCTTCCTGGGCGGCCGGCGGCGGTCGATTCGTCTTGAAATCCAGCACCTTCACGCAGTCGGGGCCGATCACCAGACGGTCGATCCGCCCCGAGATGGCGGTGGTCCCGATCACCCCGGCAATCGGCGCCTCGGCGCGCGAGTCGGGTCCGAACAGATCGCCGTAATCGGGATGGTTGAGCACGGCGAAGGTCTCGGCCATCAGCGCATCGATCCGCTCGTCGTCCAGACCGTGAACAGGCCGGGACAGGAAGGCCAGCGCCGCCCGTTCGCGGGCATCGGGCGCGACATCCGGCAGGGTCTGCAACAGACGGTGCACAAGCAATCCCCGCTGGAACGCGACGCCGCTATCGGCGCCGAGCGGCGAACGCGGCGCCGGATCCGGCATCGTCGGGCGCGACGGCGCAAGGGGCCGCGGCGGTTCGGGTTCCGCGGGTGCGGGCGTATCGGCCCAGACGGGAAGATCCGGGACTTTCCCCGCCTGCGCGTTCTCGCGCCGCTTTCGGTCGGGCAGACTGGTCTGGGGATTTTCGAGCCGAAGCCCCTCGCCCGTCCAGGCGAGGTCGGCCTGATCCTCCAGCCCCCCGGCATGGGAATCGAAAGCGAACGGCTCGGCAAAACCGTCCAGCCCGCGTTCGATCAGGTTGCGCCAGGCGCCCGCCGGCGCCGTCTGCCGCGTGCCGTAGCCCGCGATATAAAGCCGGTCCTCCGCGCGCGTCATCGCGACATAGAGCAGCCGGCGGTATTCCTCGTCCTGGCGGTCCTTTTCGACGGCGCTCAGTCTTTTTGCCTGACGGTCCTGCACATGGGCGCGCGGCGGCCACAGCATGATTTCCCGGTCGCCGGTCTCGTCCCATAGCAGACCTGTGGCAGGCCGCGGCGTCTGCATCGTGTCGGCGAGAAAGACAATCGGCGCCTGCAGCCCCTTCGCCCCATGGACGGTCATGATACGGACTTCGTCACGCACGCCCTGATCGAGATCGCGCTTGATCTGGGCTTCTCCCTCTTCGAGCCAGCGCAGGAAGCCCTGCAGGGACGGCGGATGGGATTGTTCGTAAGCCAGCGCCAGCGCCAGGAATTCGTCGATCGGGTCATTGGCTTCCTCACGGAGCCGCGACAGCAGATGCGCCCTGCCCGTCATGGGACCCAGAATATGCGCGAAGAATTCGTAAGGCGGGGTCATGTCGGCGCGGTTCATGATATCGGTCAGCGTCCGCCAGGCCGCCGAACAGGCTGGGTCGCGCCGGGCATGGTTGCGCAGCGCCGACCAGACGGAACCGTCACGGCCGTGACAGATATCGAAAAGCTGCGCCTCGTCGAACCCGATCAGCGGGCCTTTCAGGATGGCGGCAAGATTGAGATCGTCCTGCGGCATCAGCGCGAACGTGCCGAGGGCAATGAGATCCTGAACGGCGAGCTGGTCGGTCAGGACCATGCGGTCGAGCCCTGCGACATCGACGCCGCGATTCTTGAGCTCCCGGATCAGGTTATCGACGAAATCGGTCCGGCGGCGCACCAGCACCATGATGTCGCCCGGGCGGATCGGCCGGTCGGCGCTGTCGAGACGCACGCCGTCGCGCAGCCAGAGGTGAATGCGCCCGGCAATGGCATGGGCAAGGCGCAATGCCGGCGTCTGGTCGTTGCGCAGCGTATCGGGGCTCGCCCAGGGGTCGGCATCGGCGCGGTCTTCCGGGATGACCGGCGGCCACAGCTCGACCAGCCCGGCCTGCCCGCGCCGATGGGCCGTATGGCGGATGCTGGCCGCCGCCACGCCGCTGCGCACCTCGTCGTCCGCAAAGACGGCATCGACCGACTGCAGCACGGCCGACGCGGATCGGAAGGACACATCCAGCGGCACGCGGTGCCAGTCCTGACCGGCGGCGCGCGTGCGCTCCTCGAAATAGTTGCTCATGGTCGCGAATTCATGGGGGGCCGCCCCCTGGAAACTGAAGATCGACTGTTTTTCGTCGCCCACCGCGAAGACGGTCCGCACGCCGCCCTGCGCGCCCTCGCCGGCGTAGAATTCATCCGCGATCGCGCGTACCACCGCCCACTGATCGGCATTGCTGTCCTGGGCCTCGTCGATCAGGACGTGGTCGATACCGCCGTCCAGCTTGTAAAGCACCCAGGGCGCCGCGCGTTCGACCAGCGCGCGGGCGCGCAGGATCAGATCGTCATAGTCGAGCAACGCGTTGCGGCGCTTGTGATCCTCGTAGCGGTCGATCAGCGCGGTCGCGATACACACGATCGCCGCCGTCGCCTCCGCCGTCAGGATGGCGCGGCGTTTCTCGAACACGGCGAGCACCCTGTCCGCCTCGGTCGCCATGACATCCGTTATCTCCGGCATGGCGGCACAGGCCGCCTTGCTCGCAAGCGCCGAACGGACGGTGCCGGTACCGGTGAGGAAGGCGAGCGCATACTCGTCGAACCCGGCGGTGCGTTCCTCGGCCGAGGCGGCGAGCCAGGGCGCAATCCGCGCGGCTTTCTCCTTGTCCTGCTTGCCGCCCGCCGACAGCGCGTTGACCGCTTCGCGCAGCCCGAGCAGATCGACGACGGCATCTACCGATGCCGCGGCGAGAAGCGCTTCGACCGTCTCGCCCGCCGCAACATCGAGTAAATCCCGCGCCGCCGCCGTCGCACCGTCCGCGCTGCCATGGGCCTCTATCAGCCGCCGCAGTCGGCCGCGGCTGGACGCGATTTTCATCATCAGCTCGGCAAACTCGTCCTCATGCACCCAGCCGGTCACCGTATCGAGCGCCCCGGCCAACCCGTCATCCGCGCCCTCGCGCGCGCTTGTCAGGATATCGTCCCGCGCGGCCTCAAGGACTTCGGCAGCGGTGCGTTCGTCCATCACCTCGAAATGCGGGGCGAGGCCGGCTTCTACGGGAAACCGGCCGAGCAGGGATTCGCAGAAGGCGTGAATGGTCTGGATTTTCAGCCCGCCCGGCGCATCCAGCACCTGGGCGAACAGCCGGCGCGCCAGCGCGCGCACCGCCGTGTCAGGCGTCTCGCCGGTGAGGGCGACAATCGCGGATGTCAGGGCTTCGTCTTCCATCACCGCCCATTCGCCGAGCAGGCGGCGGATCCGGTTCTGCATTTCGGCGGCGGCAGCGCGCGTGAACGTCAGGCACAGGATTTTCCCGGCATCGGTGCCAGACAACAGAAGCCGCAGCACCCGGTCCGCCAGCACCTTTGTCTTGCCGGAGCCGGCGGACGCAGACACCCAGACAGATGCGGTCGGCGTCGCCGCGATGGTCTGGTTGACGTACTTGACGATTTCGTCCGGTCCAGCCGCCATCGTTTCCGGGGTTGCGTCCGTCATTCGCCGCCTCCCGCCGCAGCCCATTCCTGAACCCGTTCCAGATGATCGAAATCCGAATAGCGCGGCGCGATATCCGCGTCGGGCCGCGCCAGGTACACCGTCGCCGGGTCGTCGTAATAATCCAGCAATGCGGTCAGGCCGGCGAGCGCCTGTTCGGCCAGTTCGTCCGGCTTGTCGCCCGCCGCACTTATTTTGCCCGCCGGATCGCCGCCGGACAGCTTCCAGTAGGTCAGCGCCGCGACCTCGCCGGGATCGATGCCGGGAAAAGCGCCTTCCCGGATCATCGCCGCTTCGAGCGACAGCTGCGGCGACAGCCCCGCCGTCACATCCTTTTTCGACGGCACGGCGCCGGTCTTGTAGTCGATGACTTCGTAGCCGCCGGCGGCCAGCAGGTCGATCCGGTCGGCACGGGCGCGAAGACGGAACGGGCGCGCCCGGTCGGTCAGCTCCAGCAGGCCGTCGATTTCGGTAAAACGCCGAATGACCTCCGGGCTGCGCTCCGCTTCGCGCGCGACGATCCATTCGGCGATGCGCTCGAAGCGGGGCCACCAGAACGCCCGGATACCCGGGCGGTCGATCCACGGCGAAAATTCCTCGGCGCCGATCCGCAGCAGGACATCCAGTGCGTCCGGCGGCAGGTCGCCGGCAATTTCGCCCAGAAACCGGTCTATCGCGTTATGGATGATGGAACCGCGATCCGCCGCGCCGGGATCGGCATCGATCACATCGAGCGCCCGCAGGCCGAGAATGCGTTTCGCATAGATCGCATAGGGATCGCGAATGAGCGTCTCGATATCTGTTACCGACAGGCGGTCGGGCCGCGCCGGGACCGGTGGCTGCGGCGCCGGGGCCCGGATCTGCACCTGTGGCCGCCGGGAATCGAGCTCGCCCTGCCATTGCAGCCAGCGCGTCTGGTCCGCCTGCCAGGCGTCCAGAACTTCCACGCCGGCGTCATTCGCCGAGAGCAGGGTTTCCAGACGGGTCAGCCAGCGCGCCGGCACGGTCGGCGAGCCGTCGACCCGGGTCGACCGGGTCAGCACGACGTCCGGCGCGGCAAAGCCCTGCACGAAATCATGCGCCGTGAGCCCGATCCGTCGTTCCGGCGGCGCAAGGCCGAAGGCGGCGCGCATGGGCCGGCTCATCCACGGGTCGGCAGGCGGATCGGGCGGCCAGACCGCCTCGTTCAAGCCGCCCAGAATCATCAGGTCCGCCTGCTGCAGCCGGGCTTCGAGAAGTCCCCAGATATTCAGGCGCGGATGACGCCCGTAAAGCGGGCGCACCACCATTCCCGCCATCAGCGCGTCCAGCAGGGCCGGCCATTCGCGCCCGGCAAGCGGCGGCAGCATTTCCAGCGCGGCACGCAGGTCGTTGATGACCGTGGCCGCCGCCTCCCCGGCTTCGCCCGCCCAGAGACGCTCCACGCCTGTCTCCGACTCCGACGCGGCAAGCTGCTCGGCGAAGGTGATATGGGCCTCGAGCAATGCAACAGGTTCCGCCCGCCGCTGGCCCATCAGGTCGGCAAACGGCCGGGCGATTTCTTCCAGGTCTTCCGCCCACAACGTGACCCCGGCCTCGGGCTCGATATGGCGCAGGGCATCCCGCAACCCGTCGAAACCGGCGATCGGGCGCGGGCCGCGCAGGACCGTCAGCTCCATTTCCCGCACGCGGTCCCGGAAGGATGCGGGATCCATGCCGCCCGCCGCCAGCGGATGTTTTAGGACCGCGAGCAACGGCACCGGGGCGGCATCGGCGGCCACGACATCCGCGGTCAGACGCAGGAACACGCCGGGCAACGTATCGGCAAGCGGCGTGCCGCCGGAATCGTCGATATCGATTTCCCAGCGCCGCAGTTCCGCGGCCACCCGGCGGGCCAGACGCCGGTCGGGCGTGATCAGGGCGGCCGTCCGCTGTTCGTCTTCGAGCGCTTCGCGCAGCATCAGGGCAATGGAAAGCGCTTCGGCCTGCGGTCCGGGACAATCGATCCGCCGCACGCCCGCGAATGCCGGGCCGATACCGGGCGGCAGGGAAACGGACGCCGCCGTCGCGGGCGGCCGCAGGGCACCGTTCACGGTATCGATGCGGGGATTCCCGTTGTCGGAGTCGGCGCGCCAGTCGATGACGTCTTCGATATCGAGACCGAGCCTTCGCAGCAGGCGGGCCATGCCGTATTGCGGGTGGGACGGACCCAGCGCATCCAGGCTTTCGACGTCCAGCGTCTTGTCGAGCCCGGGCAGGATCAGGAATCCTGTTTCCAGACCGGCGACACAGGCCAGCAGGTCCGCGGTCGCCGGAATACTGCCGGTCGATCCCGCCGCGATCACCGGACCGGCGGGCGGCGCTTCCCGCCACAGCGCGATCTGCGCCTCGATCAGCCGGTTGCGCCGGTCGGCGGCATCGAGACATCCGTGTTCGGCGAGAATGGCGGGCCAGTGCTCGGTCACGATCTGCAGGAACATGAGGGTTTCCTGCCAGTGTTGCGAGAACCGCTCGGGCACGATCTTTTCGAGATCGGCGAAATCCAGCCGTTCCGTCCGGACCTCGTCGATCAGCCGGCCGAGTTCGTTGGCGAGCCGGGCGGCATGGGCGGCGGACATGGTTGCATCCTGCGCCATGATCATCCGCGACAGGAGCAGCTGCCGCCGAAGCGGCGGCATTGCGGGGGGCAGGTCCGCCATGCCGGTCAGCCCGGGTTCCTCTGACGCAAGAAAGCCTATTTCGTCCTCGTCGATATCGCCGATCGGCGTCATTGTCGGCAACAGCACGGGCCGGCCGTCGGTTGCCCGCAGGAAGGCTTCGCCCAGCGCCCGGCAGGCCCGGCGCGTCGGCAGCAGGATGCGGATACCGGCAAGCCCCGCCGGGTCCCCGCCGAAGCGGTCCAGAATGCCGGACGCCAGCGCGTCCACAAACGCGGTACCGGCGGCGATGGAATAGACGTTGTTATGCGGGGCGCCGGTCTCCATTGCCGTGCTCAGAACAGCAGACGGACGCGGGAGCCTTCGCGTTCGAGAATTTCGGCATCCGCCTGCGCAATCGCGGGCGGCGTGCCGACGTGATACCAGTCCCCGTCATGGGCGATCCCGAACAGGCGCCCGGCATCCAGCGCGCGGTCATACAGCACGTTCATGGAGAACGCGCCGGCGGGCGCATCGTCAAACAGGCGGGGATGCAGGATCTGGACGCCGGTAAAAACGAAGGGCGCCACCACCCGCTCGGGCCGCCTTCGGAGTAATCCGACCGGGTCCATCAGGAAATCCCCGTACCCGTCATATCCGGTGGACCGCACCGTGGAGGCCAGCAGCAACAGCGCATCCATGTCATCGTCGACCCAGGCGCCGGCCAGCCGATGAAGCGCCGGCATCGTTCCGTCCCGCCAGACAACGTCGGCATTCGCGGCATAGAAAGGCTCTGTACCGAGAAGGGGCAGCGCCTTCGCGATACCGCCGCCGGTTTCCAGCAGGTCGTCCTCGCGCGAGATCACGATCGTCGGTGTCTGCCGGCGTTCCAGATGTTTCTCGATCTGCTCCGGCAGCCAGTGCGTGTTGACCACAACGTCGCTCACCCCCGCATCCTGAAGCCGGTCGAGGGCCTGATCGAGCATGGTCGCACCGCCCACTTCAAGCAGCGGCTTCGGCACGTTCCGGGTCAGTGGCCGCATGCGCAGCCCCAGACCGGCGGCAAGAACCATCCCGCGGCCGGGTACGAAATGCGGCCGGTGCGGCGTGACGGGCGCGGCCATCAGGCGCCTTCCCGCGCAGGGGGCACAATGCGCATTTCCGCCGGTATATATGTATCCAGCCAGGCCTTAAGCGGTGCGAGGGACGGGTGTGCGGCGGCGCGTTCGAGCAGACGCCAGAGACGCGGGACATGATGGAGATAGGCATCCTTACCGTCGCGGTCGCGCAGCCGGGTGAAAATACCGAGGACCTTGCAGTGCCGCTGCGCGCCCAGGACGACGCAGGACAGGTCGAACGCCTCCGCATCGAGGGACGGGAACGCGGCAAGATAGCGGTCGCGCGTTGCCGCGCGGATACCGTCATCGACGTCGCGGCGCGCGTCTTCGACCAGAGAAACGAAATCGTAGCTCACCGGACCCTCCACGGCGTCCTGGAAATCGAGCAGGCCGCAGGCTGCCATGCCCTCCCGCCCCGGAATCCGCATCAGATTGTCGACGTGGAAATCGCGCAGCACCAGCGTATCGGGAACATCCCGCGCAAGCGGCAGCAGGCCCGCCCAGACATCGCGATAGGCGGTAACGGCTGCCTCGTCCGCTGGCTGCCCGCTCACCGCGGGCAGATACCATTCAGTGAACAGCGACGCCTCGTTCAGGAGCAATGCGTCGGTGTAGACCGGCGTTCCCCGCGGCACCGCATCGGCAGCGGGCATCCGGTGCAGGTCGATCAGCACATCGGTGGCGAGCTCATACAGCGGCAGCGCCTCTTCCCCCCCGTCCATCAGGCGGCTGAAGGTGGCATCGCCCAAATCCTCGAGCAGCAGGAAGCCGGCAGCCGTATCTTCCGCCAGCAGGCGCGGCGCACTGAACCCCAATGCCGACAGCCGGTCGGCGATCCGGATGAACGGGCGTATATCCTCCCGGTCCGGCGGCGCATCCATCAACACGGCGCAGTCCCCCGGTCGGGTCACACGCTCGTAGCGGCGGAACGAGGCATCCGCCGCAAGGGGGACATGATCCGCTCCCGGCCAGCCGGCGGAGGCGAGAAAATCCTCTATCTGCGTCTCACGGCTCATGTCGTTTCCAGGTATGTCTGCAGCCCGCTGACGGTTGCGATCCGCGCGGTTTCGCCGGATCCGAACGCGAGATCGATGCGGATATGATCCGGCGGCAGCATGTTTTCTATACGGTCGGCCCATTCGATCACCGACACGCCGCCCGCAAACGCGTCCTCTATGCCGATTTCCCAGGCTTCTTCGGGAGCTTCGAGCCGGTAAAGATCGAAATGGTAGAGCGTAAAATCCGCAAGATCGTATAGCTGGACCAGCGTGAAGGTGGGGCTGGGCACATGTTCGATTTCCATCCCGGCCGCCCGGCCGAGAGACCGGATCAGGGCACGCGCGAACACGGTCTTCCCGGCGCCTAGGTCGCCGGTCAGCGCGATGACATCGCCGGGCGCCAGCCGGGCCGCGAATGCTTCGGCAAGCGCTTCCGTCGCCGCCGGATCGACCAGCGGTATCTCTTGTACGAGGCGAGCGGTTTGCAGAGCGGCCATGGGAATGGTTTATCCCTGCCGACGATTCCCCGCAACGGGCATGGAGCGGTTTGGCCCGCAAGACCGCTGCGGGTTCGCAACCGCGCTGTCAGACCTGGCGGGCTTCCCGGTAAATATCTTCGTCGGCGCGGCGGGCGGGCAGCCGGCAGACCACCTTTGTGCCGACCCCGGGGGCGGATTCGAGCTCCACATCGCCGCCGTGAAGCTTGATAAAGCTCTGGACGAGGGAGAGGCCCAGACCGACGCCGGTCCGGCGCGCCTCCGGCTGGTAACCGCGTTCGAACCGGCCGAGAATACGCGCCTGGTCCTCCTCGGGAATACCGATACCGGTATCGGTGAAGGTGATGATGATCCTGTCTTCAACCCGCCGGGCGGACACCGTGATCTCTCCCTCTTCCGGCGTGAATTTCACGGAATTGCTGAGGATATTGAACAACGCCTGCTTGAGGCGGCGTTCATCCGCAAGGATAAGGCCGATATTTTCGGGACAGTCGAAATCGAGTTTGAGGCTTTTGCGGAGCACCCGCTCGCGTGTCAGCCCGAGGACGCTGTCGAGCAGGTCATGCACGTCAACGGTCTCGAGCTCGAGCGACATGTGGCCGGATTCGATGGTGGCGAGATCCAGAATATCGTCGATCAGCGACAACAGACGCTGCGAGGATTCATAGATGCCCTTGCTGTATTCCGTCTGACGCTGGTTCAGGTCGCCGAAATACTCCCCGGTCAGAATTTCCGAAAACCCGACAATCGTGTTGAGCGGGGTCCGCAGTTCGTAGGAGACGTTGGCGATAAACTCGGATTTCAGCCGATCGGCGGTTTCCAGCGCTTCGTTGCGTTCGCGCAGGAACTGTTCGACACGGTGCGAATCGGATACGTCGACATAGGACAGCAGCATCGCCCCGTCGGGCAGCGGGACGGTCGCGAAATCGACGACCGACCCGTCGGCGCGCTCAAGACGGCCCGACTGGCCTTCGCGGTCGGTCAGCAGGTTGATGTGATCGGGCTTTGTATTTTCCCAGTCGCCATGGTCGAGGAAATCGCGCATCCACTCGACCAGTTCCGAGATATGCGGCGCGGCGGCCAGTTCGTCCTCGCCGAGCTGCCAGACACGGCCAAAGGCCGGATTGCTGAGCTGCAGCCGCCCGTCGCCCCCGATAACGGCGACGGCTTCATACAGGTTGTCGAGCGTTTCCTTCTGAACCGCAATCAGGGTGTTGTAGGAACGTTCCAGCGCCAGAGACGCCGTTACGTCCTCCCAGGTGTATAACAGGCCGCCGAGCGGATGCGGGGTTATCACCACACGCAGCGTCTTGCCGTCCGGCAGATGTTCCAGCTCTTCGAGGGGCTCCAGCAGCGACGTGAACATCGCCAGCCGTTCGGCCTTGAACGCCGGGAAATTCGCCTGCTCGGGAATTTTCCGCTCCTCGCGTACCTGTTCGAGAACTTCGCCGATCCTGGGCTTGCTCCGCAGGAACGTCTCGTCGAGGTCCCAGAGCTTCACATAGGCGTTGTTGTAAAATTCGAGGCGCTGGTCGGCCCCGAATATCGCGATCGCCGTACCGAGATTGTGCAGCACCTGCTGATGGTTCTCGATATGGCGGTCGAGTTCGGATCTCATTTCCTGCGCTTCGGTCCGGTCGATGGCGAACCCGCCAATGGCGCCGTCGGCGCCGATGGGCGCTTCGGTCAGTTCCATCAGCCGCCGCGCGCCGGCCGCGACTATATGATGGGTCTCGGTCTGCCGGTCCCGTGATTCCGCCGCCTGCATCGCAAGCGCCCGGCCGTTCCGCGACACCGCACCGGCAGCCAGTTCGGGCAGGGCGGCGACATCTGCGTCGGATGCGGCTTCGACCGCATCGCGATATGCCGGGTTCACGTAATCCAGATCCAGCGAACGCAATCGCCGCCACACGGGGAACGGAAAGGAATCCAGCAGTTTCCGGTAACCATCGCCGATGCGCTTCGCCGATGCGGTTTCGGCGGCCGCAGCGCTGTCGTCGCGTATCCAGAGGACGGCGAGGTGACCGGTCGTTCCCTCGTCGCCGATCGCGCGGCCGCGCAGGGCGTAGCGACGCTCGGACAGGCCCGGCACCACCTCGTCGAACGGCGTGCCGGACTCGATCAGCCCGTCGATCGCCGCGTGTATCGCCGCCCTGGCGCTTTCAGACACAATTCCGGCAATCCGCTCGCCGGTCAGGGACTCCGCCTGATCGCAGCCGATCATGCGTGCGGCGGCCCGGGAGATTTTCTGGTCGCCGGTGCCGGTATCCCAGCAGACGATTGCCTGGGGCGCACTGTCGAGCAGTGCCTGCTCGCGCTCAAGGCGTGTTTCAAGATCAGCGGCGCGGGTTTCTGCGGCGCGAAATTTGCGCTGGAAATAGACGGTTCCGAATATCAGGAACGGTGTCAGCACGAAGCAAAGCACCGCGACGATCGTCGCCCCGTCGAAAGCCGGTCCTCCGCCCGCGGCGCTGTCGGCCGCCTGCACGGCGGTCGATAGCAGCGTTACGGACCCTGCGCCCAGACCGATTGCCGGGCGTACATATGTGATGCTGGGCGTCGGACGCATTTCTCTCCGAGCCTTTTTCCCCCGGGACCGCCGCCACGACCCCGGGGTTCGTTCCCCGGAATCGTTGCAGCGGCGCCCGCTACAGAATGTGCGTTATCGCGACCTTAATAGATGGCCCCGAATGGTTAACGCGACATTAATACCTGTAATGATCCGGCTTGTAAGGGCCGGCCGTGTCGAGGCCGAGGTATTCCGCCTGCGCGCCCGTCAGCGTGGTCAGCTTCACGCCAAGTCTCGCGAGGTGAAGCGCGGCGACCTTTTCGTCGAGATGCTTCGGCAGCACGTAGACTTCGTTCTTGTAGTTCGCGCTGTTTTCCCAGAGTTCAAGCTGTGCCATCACCTGGTTGGTGAAAGACGCGCTCATCACGAAGCTCGGATGACCCGTCGCACAGCCGAGATTGACCAGCCGGCCTTCTGCGAGAACGATCAGCTTCTTGCCGTCGGGGAATTCGACCTCGTCGACCTGCGGCTTGACGTTGTCCCACTTGAAATTGCGCAGCGCTTCGATCTGAATCTCGCTGTCGAAATGGCCGATATTGCAGACAATGGCGCGATCTTTCATCTCGCGCATGTGATCGATCGTAATCACATCGATATTACCGGTCGTGGTCACGAAGATGTCGCCGATCGACGCGGCCTCGTCCATGGTCACGACTTCATAGCCTTCCATGGCGGCCTGCAGTGCACAGATCGGATCGATCTCGGTCACCAGAACGCGCGCACCCTGGTTGCGCAGGCTGGCGGCCGAGCCCTTGCCGACATCGCCGTAACCGGCGACGACGCCGATCTTGCCGGCGACCATCACGTCGGTCGCGCGCTTGATGCCGTCGACAAGGCTTTCGCGGCAGCCATATAGGTTATCGAACTTCGACTTGGTCACCGAATCGTTCACGTTGATCGCGGGCACCAGCAACTTGCCCTTTTTCATCATATCGTAAAGACGATGAACGCCGGTGGTGGTCTCTTCGGACAGGCCCTTAACGTCTTTCAGCATCTCCGGATATTTTTCATGCATGATCTGGGTCAAATCGCCGCCGTCATCGAGGATGAGGTTCGGCGTCCAGCCGTCCGGGCCTTTCAGCGTCTGCTCGATACACCACCAGAATTCCTCGTCGGTCTCGCCCTTCCAGGCGAATACCGGGACGCCGGTCGCGGCAACGGCCGCCGCAGCCTGATCCTGCGTCGAAAAGATATTGCAGGAGCTCCAGCGGACTGTCGCGCCGAGCGCGGTCAGGGTTTCGATCAGAACCGCGGTCTGGATCGTCATGTGAAGGCAGCCGACGATACGCGCGCCCTTGAGCGGCTGCGCTTTGCCGAATTCTTCACGCAGCGCCATCAGGCCCGGCATTTCGGTTTCGGCGATGGCGATCTCCTTGCGGCCCCAATCGGCCAGGGAAATATCGACAACTTTATAATCGGTATCGGCGCTCATTAACTCGCTCCAGAATCAGAGATAAAAAAATCGGGTCGGTTTCGTCCCAACATCCATCCCAAAATTTCCCAGGGTACGGTCCGTTGGATTCGCGAGGGGTATAGCAGGCGGCAGAGCGCAAGATCAAGGATCAGGGTTAACGCCTGCCCATGGCACAATCGCAAGCGATGGACAATTTTGCCGGGAATGTGCAAAAATAAAATCAACAAATCATTAAAGTGAGGAACAAAGCCGTGGCGACCAAGGCATCCGACGCTTACACACTGAAACCCGTCGCACCCCACAGGGTGGATGCACCGGGCACGGTCAAGAAAATGCCGTCCCCGCGGGAGATGCATCACGTCCATATCTTCTCGGACGAAAACTACGACGCGATGGTCGAATTTTACCAGATGATCTTCAATGGCGAGATCACCAATGTGAACAGCCACGAAAACCGGATGGAGCTGACCTTCATCACGTATGACGACCATGATCACAGGGTCGTCGTGATAAAACGGCCCGGCTGGGGGAAAAAGCCGGACAGGCCGGTCGGCCTGTCGCATATCGCCTTCGCCTATAGCAGCCTGGGCGAACTGATTTATATATACAAAACGCTGAAGGCAGCCGGGCACCCGCCGCCGCACTGGACGGTAAACCACGGCAATTCGACTTCGTTCTATTACAAAGACCCGGACGGCAACGAAGTCGAGACGATGCTCGACAACTTCTCGTCGCTGGAAACCCAGGATTACAAGCGCTTCTACCAGTTCACCGAGGATTTCGGCGAAATGTCGGAAGGGAACTTCGATCCGGACAAGATGGTGGAACTTTACGAATCCGGCGTCCCCGATTCAATTCTGCTCGACCGCGAGGAAGTCCGCCGGATGGTGCGGGAGGGCAAACTCTGACCTGTACCGGAACAATCGGGACCGGCGTTCATGCCGTTCCAGACTGTGTAGTGACGACGCCTGTTAGTGGCGACGATAAGTAGTGACGACGCTTGGTAAATACGCACGCAAAGCAACACAAACCACATCCGGCGGCCCTGCATAATAATTGCGACGATCGCAAATAATGCCGCGGAAAATTGGAGGAAACGTCACATGATGCATCGATACTTGCGGCCCGCGAAGCTGATCCCTGCCCTCTCCGCTGCAATAGCGGCCCTCACGGTTTCTCTGACCGCGACCGCAGAACCCGTCAAAATCCGGATCCAGTGGTCGGTGGCGCCCGCCCATATCACGCCGATGATCCCCCTTGCCCCGAAGGAAATCTACAAGAACTACGGCAAAACCTACGTCGTCGAGCCCGTGCGTATGCGCGGCAGCGGTCCTGCGTTGCAGGGCATCGCGGCCGGCGAGCTGGACCTCGGCGGCATGAGCATTCAGGCGCTGGTGCGCGGCGTGAATCGCGCCAAGCTGGATTTGAGAGTGGTCGCCCAGGTGATGTCCGGCGGGGTGGACGGCTACGCCTCGTCGGAATTCTATGTACGCGACGGTGAAATCAACAAACTCGAAGACCTCAAAGGCAAGGTCATCGCGGTCAATGCCCTCGGCAGTTCGATCGATGCGGCGGTTCAGGCACAGTTCGGCCGGCTGGGCTGGAAGGTCGGCCGGGATTACCAGGTGGTCGAGGTCCGGTTCCCGGCCATGCTGCCGGCGCTTGAGTCCAAGCGCGTCGATCTCGCCCCGCTGCTGACGCCTTTCAACCTGATCGCCAAGAAAAAAGGCGGCGTCAAATTCCTGTTCAACATGCGCGACGCGCTCGGCCCGACCGAGACGCTGCAATGGATCGGCAAAGCAGACTGGGTCCAGAAAAACCGGGCCGCATTGGTCGATTTCATGGCCGACCATATCCGCTTCCGGAAATGGCTGACCGACCCGGCAAGCCGCGATCAGGTGCTGGAGACATTGTCCAAAGTCACCAAGCGGCCGGCGAAGAACTATGCTTCCTGGGCTTTCACCACGGAGGACAACTACCGCGAACCCAACGCCATGGTGAACGTGGAACGGATGCAGAAGAATATGGATGACCTGGTGAAACTCGGCATCCTCAAGGAAGGCATCGCGGTGAAGGACTATGTCGATCTGTCGATCGCGAAGGAGGCAGCCGCCCGCGTCGCCAAATGACGTCGGCGCCTTCCCCTGCAGAGGCGGGAAACCGGAGCGGTATATCGATCCGCTCGGTGTGCCACGAATACAGGCCGGCACGCGGCCGGCCTGTACTCGCGCTCGACAATATCGATCTTGAAATCGGCGACCGGGAATTCGTGGCGATCCTCGGCCCGTCCGGATGCGGGAAGTCGACGCTTCTCTACCTGCTGGGCGGTTTCATGCCGCTGCAGCAGGGCGGCATTTCGGTGAACGGCCGGGACGTTACCGGCCCGGGACCCGACCGCGGCATCGTGTTCCAGCATTTCGCCCTTTTCCCCTGGAAAACCGTCCGCCAAAACGTGCTCTACGGGCTTGAAAAGCAGGGCCTGCCGAAAGAAGAACGCGAACGGACCGCGCGACACTTCATCGATCTTGTCCATCTTTCGGGATTCGAGGACAGCTATCCGTCCCAGCTTTCGGGCGGCATGAAGCAGCGGGTCGCGATCGCCCGTACGCTTGCCATCAACCCGGACACCCTTTTAATGGACGAGCCGTTCGGCGCCCTGGATGCCCAGACCCGCAACCTGATGCAGGAAGAACTGCTGGCCATCTGGAACAGCACGCCGACGACCGTCGTCTTCGTCACCCATGACGTGCGCGAAGCGGTGCTGCTTGCCGACAGGGTTGTCGTCATGACGGCCCGCCCCGGCCGGGTGAAGGAGATTATCGACACGCGCTTCGAGGGCGGCATGAACGCGGAAATCGCCAAGTCGCGCGAATTTCTCGACCGCGTCGATGAAATCTGGGACCTGGTGCGCGAAGAAGCGATCGTCGCCGATTCCGCGCGGGCCGGATAGGGCCGTGGGACTGCTGCACACCCTCTGGCGGTTTACGCCGCTGCTGCTGCTTGCCGCCGTTTGGGAAGCCGTATCGCGGTTCGGCCTGGTATCGGAATATGCCCTGCCGGCGTTCAGCGACGTGGTCGCCGCATTTTCCCGTCTGGCCGAGGAAGGGCTCTGGGAACACACCGCGCAATCGCTTTACCGGGGCGGCGCCGGGTTCGTCAGCGCGGTGGTCGTCGGCGTCCTCGCCGGGGTGCTGATGGCATGGTACCGCCCGCTCCATATCCTGCTCAACCCGTTGCTGAGATGTCTCTACCCGATGCCGAAATCGGCGCTGATCCCGCTGACGATCATGTGGATAGGTCTCGGCGACAATTCCAAGATCACGCTCATCTTTATCGGGTGCCTGCTGCCCGTGGTGCTCAGCGCATTCAATGCGGCGCGCGGCGTCGACCAGGTTCTCGTCTGGTCGGCCCGCAGCATGGGCGCCAATGAACGGGAGGTTCTGTGGCAGGTCGTCGTTCCCGCCGCGATGCCCGAGATTCTGAGCGGCATCCGCATATCGCTGGCGCTTGCCTTTATCCTGCTGGTGTCCGGCGAGCTGATCATTGCCAATAACGGGATCGGCTATCTGATCGATCTTCTCGGCGAAGGCGGCGATTACGCGGGCATGTTCGCCGGCGTCGTGACGATCTCGGCCATCGGGTTTTTCGCCGACAGGGGCTATGTCGCCCTGACCCGGCGACTTCTCGCGTGGCGGGAATAAGACGATGGCGCGCACCCTCCAAAAAACCGCGATTGACGCGTCCGGCCTGTCTGCCCGGCAGGCCTTTGAGCGGTTCGGGCCCTATGCGTCGGTCAGCCTTCTGCTGATCGCCTGGGAGCTTGCCTCCCGGCTGGGTTTGGTGATCCCCTTTCTGCTGCCGCCGCTGTCGGCCGTATTGACGCGGATCGGTACCGATTTCATGTCCGGGCAACTGCCCATGGATATCGCCATCACGCTTTACCGGACCCTGACGGCATTTGCCCTCGCCGCGGTCGTCGGGGTGACGATCGGCATCGTGATTTCACGCAATGCGGCGATACGGTGGTTCTTCGATCCGCTCATATCCATCGGTCTGCCGATGCCCAAAATAGCCCTGCTGCCGGTCTTCATGCTGTGGTTCGGTCTGTTCGACCTGTCGAAGATTCTGATGGTCGCCTTTTCGGCAACGTTCCAGATCGTTATCGCGACCTGGGCGGCGACGAAGTCCATCGAAAAGGAGCTGATCTGGTCCGCCCAGAGCCTCGGCGCGAACCGGCGCGAAATCCTGCGCGAAGTGATCCTGCCGGCCGCGATGCCGCAGATCATGACCGGTCTTCAGATCGCCATGCCGATCTGCCTGATCGTCGTCCTGATCACCGAGATGATCATGGGCGGCCAGGGTCTCGGCGATTCCATGCTGCGGAGCGCCCGCTATGTCGATTCGCCGGGCGTCTTCGCCGGTATCGTTGAAATCGGGATTGTCGGATTCTGCGTCATCAAGGCGATGGAATTCATCCGGCGGCGGCTATTGGTCTGGCATCAGGAAACGCACGAAGAAACGACGGTCTGACGCTATGCGTCGCGGTCCTCGCCGAACCCGTCGGCGACCAGGGCGGCAATCGCCGTCATCGCGGCCTCTGCGTCATAGCCTTCGCAGGTGACGGTAATTTCGGTGCCCCGCGCCGCCCCCAGCAATAGAAGCCCCATAATCGATCTCCCGCCGACGGATTCGCGGCCATTGGACACTGTAATCTGTGCCTCGAACTCTTCGGCGAGGGAAGTGAACTTGGCGGCGGCGCGCGCATGCAGTCCCCGCTCATTGACGATTTTGAGTTTTTCCTCGGCCATGACAGCGTCGCGCAGGGTCCGGCTCAGCCGGCAGAAACGTCGAGTACGTTCGAGGCGAGCTTTATGTACTTGCGCCCGGCGTCGCATGCCTCTCTCACGGCGGTCGCCATGTCGGCGGATTTCCGGATGCTCGCAAGCTTCACCAGCAGCGGCAGATTGACGCCGGCGATGACCTCTATATTGGCCTCTTCAAGGATGGAGATCGCGAGATTGGACGGGGTCCCGCCGAACATGTCGGTCAGCACGATGACGCCGTCGCCCGTCTCGACACCCGCAACGGCGGCGATGATGTCCTGCCGGCGGTTTTCCATGTTGTCGTCCGGACCGATGCAAACCGCCTTGACCAGCCTCTGGGGACCGACCACATGCTCCATCGCGGAGACGAATTCGTCGGCGAGATTGCCATGTGTGACGATTACCAGTCCGATCATGTCGTTGCCCCTTCCTGTTTCAGGTCGCGATGATTTACGCTCACCCGCTCGCCCTTTTCTATGAGCCACGCTCCAAGGCGTTCCGCCGTATAAACGGAGCGGTGCTTGCCGCCGGTACAGCCGATTGCGATGGTCAGATAGCTTTTGCCCTCGGCCTCGAAGCGCGGCAGCAACGGTTCCAGCAACTGGGTCAGGTGGCGGAAATATGCTTCCAGGTCCGGATCCTTCTCGATGAAATCGCCGACCGCTTTATCAAGCCCGCTTTGCGGACGCAGCGCTTCGACATAATGCGGATTCTGCAGGAAGCGCACATCGAAAACGAGGTCCGCTTCATGGGGCAGCCCGTGACGATAGGCAAAGGACGTCACGAAAACCGCGAGCCCCGGCGCGCGTTCCAGCGCGTAGTTCGCATCCAGCAGGCGTTTCAGATCGCCGATCGCCATGTCGGTGGTATCGATCACCTCGTCCGCCCGGTCGCGGAGCGGCGCCAGCAGGACCCGCTCATGGGCGATCCCGTCGGTCACGCGGCGGTCCGGCGTGACCGGGTGCCGCCGGCGCGTTTCGGAAAAGCGGCGCTGCAGAACCTCCGAATCGCAGTCCAGGAAAAGCAGGCGGACCCGGAAGGCGTCCATCGCGATCAGACCGTCCAGCTCTTCGAGGAACGGGGCCGCGCCGAAATCCCGCGTCCGCGCATCGACACCGATGGCGAGAGGCCGGCCACTGCCGGTGCCGGGCGTGAGCAGGCTGGATAAAAGCGAAATCGGCAGGTTATCGACCGCCTCGTAGCCGAGATCTTCCAGCGCTTTCAGCGCGGTAGACCGGCCGGCGCCGGACATGCCGGTGACGATCACCACCGGAATGTCCGCGGGCGTATCGGGGATAGTCCCGGTCGGCGTCTTTTCCTCGCTGGCCGGCGTATCGGTCATTTTACCGGTTCATCCTCATCCTGGCGGCAGGCCCCGGTCACGGGGTCGGTACGTCCTGACGCGTCATAAGCGGCGATACGCAATTTCGCAACTGCTGTCTGTTCAAAAGGCGCAATATCGATCCGTCGGACACGCTGCCCGCCATATACGCAGGTATCATCGCCCGGCAACCGATCCGGCGTCCCCGACGGGACAAGATCGGCTACGAGGTAAATGGGTGCCTGCGAAACGTATGGCAACCGGGTTATTCCGACGCCGCGCACTTCGAGGAGGCCGGCAAGCGCATCGGGCGGGGCAGCGCATAATATGCCGTCTTCGGCGGCGAGCCGCACCCGGTCGTCGGCAACGAGGGTAGCCCCGGCCTCGATCAGGCGGAGCGCCAGGTCCGACTTTCCCGCGCCCGACGGTCCACGCAGCAAGATCCCGATATCGCCGAACGCGACGCAGGTCGCGTGTACCGTTCCGCTTCCGGCAGTCATCGCGTCGTCATGGCGGCGCGGCACGCAGCCGCACCACGAACCGCGCGCCCAGCCGCCTGCCCCCGGCATCGTGGATGTTTTCGGCATGAATGGCGCCGCCATGTGCCTCTATAATCTGGCGCGAGATGCTGAGACCGAGACCGGAATGCCGTCCGAAGCTCTCCCCCTCCGGCCGCTCGGAATAAAACCGCTCGAAGACCGAATCGAGACTGTCGGCGGGGATGCCGGGCCCCTGATCGTCCACGTGAATAACGACATCGCCGCGATCGCGGCGCAACGACAGGACTATTTCGCCACCCGGCGGCGAGAAGGAGGTGGCATTGCTGACCAGGTTCTGGAAAACCTGAACGAGCCGCCCCTCGATCCCGAGCACCGCGCAGTCTCCGCCGCCGCCGCGGAAGACAACCCTTGGCGCCCGGGCGGCCGCATCGTTCCCGCCTTCGCCGATGCCGGCCGGGGCAAGCGCTGTTTCATGCACCTGGACCAGGGCCGGCAGCAACCGGCCAAGATCGACAGATTCCATTTCTCCGCGCGCAAGCTCCGCGTCGAGACGGGACGCATCCGAAATATCGCTGATCAGCCTGTCGAGCCGCTTCACGTCATCCTGGATGATATCCATCAGGGCCGCCTGCTTTTCCGGATCGCCGACCCGCGCGACGGTTTCCACGGCGCTCCGCAGGGAGGTCAGCGGATTCTTGATTTCATGGGCGACATCGGCGGCGAAACTCTCATTCGCCTCGATGCGCTGCCAGAGCGCTTCGGTCATATCGCGGAGCGATGCGGAAAGATCCCCGATCTCGTCCCGCCGGTGGGTGAAATCGGGAATCTCGTCGGCTTCGCCATGCCCGTGCCGGACCCGGTCCGCGGCCGCCGCGAGGCGGCGCACAGGACGGGCAATTGCACTGGCCAGATACAGCGACAGCATCACCGTCAGCGCGAGCACAATGGCAAATACCTTCAGGATATCGAATCTGACCGCCTTGACGGCGGCGTCGATGTCGTCGGAACTCACGGTCAGGAGCACGGCCCCGAGCACCTGCTTGAACCGCTGGACCGGCGCGGTCGCGCCGAGCAGCAGGCCGCCGCCATCCTGGGCCCAGCGCGCCGTCCCGATATCGCCGTTCAGCGCCGCCGCCGCAATCGGCAGATCGGACGCGCGCAGCGGCAGGTTCCGCGGAAAGGCGGGCAGCCGTTCGCTTTCCGGCAGGAGCGCCACGAAAAGATCGTAGATTCCGTTGACCGCGGAGGTCGGCACATCGCTGTTATCGGGGGGCGGCAGGGCTTCGACCTGCACCGCGCCGCCCTGCCCGGCCAGAAACAGGCTGTCGGCGACCTCGGTGCCGTCGTCATTGAAGACGCGGGCGCGTGTCCGCGTCGGCGCGGTGAGACGCCGCAGCATGGGCCGTGCGACATTCGGCAGAACGAACTGCGCGCCGTCGGCGCGGGTGCCGATGGCGCCCTCGCCCAGGGCGCCGGCGAAAATTTCGGCCTGGGTTTCAAGCGCGGCAAGCTCCGCCACGATCAGCCCCTCGCGATATTCGTCAAGATACAGGATCCCCGCGACAAGAATGGCAAGCGGCAGGATATTGACGGTGAGGATGCGCCGCGTCAGCGGCGACAGGAGCCTGCCGATCATCGGAGCTTTCCGTGGATAGCGACGGGACGCCTAGGCTTCGCGATAACGGTAGCCGATTCCGTACATCGTTTCGATTTCCGCGAATTCGGAATCGGCTGCGCGGAATTTCTTGCGCAGGCGCTTGATGTGACTGTCGATAGTCCGGTCGTCGACATAGATAGATTCGCCATAGGCCGCGTCCATCAGCTGGTCGCGCGATTTGACATGGCCTGGATGCTGCGCGAGCGCCTTCAGGATCAGGAATTCCGTCACCGTAAGGTCAACCGGCCTGTTTTGCCACGTACATCCGAAACGGTCGAGGTCCAGCCGCAGATTGCCCCGGATCACCGGCGGTTCCGGCTCCTCGCCGTCCTCGTCCTCGGCAAGGCGGTCGCGGCGGCGCAACAGCGTGCGGATGCGCTCGATCAGCAGCCGCTGGGAAAAGGGTTTCTTGATGTAATCGTCCGCGCCCATCCGCAGACCGAGGATTTCATCGACCTCGTCGTCCTTCGACGTCAGGAAAATGACCGGCATCCTGGACTGTCGGCGCAAACGGCTGAGCAGTTCCATGCCGTCCATCCGCGGCATCTTGATATCGAGAATGGCAAGGTCTACCGGCTTCGCGGTCAGCCCCCGGAGGGCGGAATCACCGTCGACATAGGTCCGGACATCGAAACCCTCGGCCTCGAGGGTCATCGAGACCGAGGCGAGAATATTCCGGTCATCGTCAACCAGCGCAATCGTCGGCTTGGTTTCGGCAACGGACGATATATCGGAAGGGCGGACAGTATCGGTCATGACAGTCATCTTAACACTCCGGACGTTTAACGTAATGAGGCGGGATCGGTAACGGGGAGGCCGCGCTTGAGCCAGCCGGGCCCCGCATCCGGGCGGCCAAGCATGCCCTCGGATACGTCGTGAATTCTGGAAAAACCGGCGGCGGCTAGAATTTCAAGCGCGCGGGCGGAGCGCACGCCGCCGGCGCAGATCAGCGCGATCGGCTTCGACTTGTCCCCCCCCACGGCCTTTTCGACCTCGGCGACAAAGGCTTCTATGCCGTTACGGTTATGAATTGTGACAGCCCTCGCACCCGACGGCACACCGGTCCGGCGCCATTCCCGCGGCGAGCGCACGTCGACAAGCGTAATGCGTCCCGAAACGGCAGCCGCGCGGGCATCGGGTGCGGACATGGTGTTGTCGGCGGCATGGACTCCTGCACCGGTCCATAGCGCGAGGACCAGCAAACCGAAGATCGCAAGGGAGGAAGAAAGTAGCCGGGCGGGCCTGAATACGGGCATTTTCGCGCCTTTTTTATCGATGCAGATGGAGTACACCGCAATTACGGCGGAAATGGGGCATGAATCCGGCTGTTTCAAGGCATGTTGACCGCCGCCACGCGCTCGCCGAAACTTCACCCATGACCGATCGGGCACCAGCGAACGAACTTTCCCCGGAAAACCTGTCCCGCCGCCTGATTCGCGGCAGCGACCGGGCGATTCTTTCCACCGCGATGACGGGCGACGGCTGGCCTTACGGATCTCTGGTGCTGACCGCCTGCGACCATGCGGCACGTCCCTTGCTGCTGATCTCCGAACTGGCGGAGCATACGAAAAACCTGGGCGGAGATGCCCGGGCATCCCTGCTGTTTGACGGCACGGCAGGTCTCGACAGCCCGTTGACCGGCGCCCGGGTCACCGTCATGGGCCGCTTCACGCCGACGGAGGACGCCGGGCTGATCGCCCGGTACGTCGCCCGACACCCCGACGCGGAGATGTATCTCGGGTTTGCCGATTTCAGGCTGTTCGAAATGGCCGTCGAGCGCGCCCATATCGTCGCCGGATTCGGCGCTATCCACTGGATCCCGGCGCCGGACCTGCTGTTCGATACCGGCGGATACGAAGACCTCGCCACCGCCGAAAGCGATATCGTCGGACATATGAACGAGGATCATGCGGATGCCGTCCAGCTCTACGTCACGAACCTGCTCGGCCTCGGCGCCGGGGACTGGAAAATGACCGGCGTCGACCCGGAGGGGATCGATCTCCGGGATGGCGGGCGGATCGCCCGGCTGGACTTCGAAAAGCCCGCAGCGGACGCCGAAGCGGCCCGCGGCAGCCTGGTGCGGTTGGTAAAAGCCGCCCGGCGTTAACCTGAACGGCGGAAAAGAGCGATTGAACGGGTTATTGGGCGCGAGTCTCGTTGACTCCGGGGATGCCCGCAGTATGTTGCAGAGCAGTTAAAGCCCACTACCATCAAGGCGAATGAGAGACCGTATGCTGGCCCTGCCAGCAACCGTCTAAACGCCTTTCTTGTTCAGGAGAGAAACGTGCAGCAAACAGGCAAACCGAGTTCATACGGCCTCGAAAATCACGGGTTGGAGAACCTTTTGGGCGCGCATTGGAATCTTTCGATTCCGGCGCTGTATCAACACTCGCTGCAGCGCGGCGAAAGCGAGCTGGCCGCTGGCGGTGGGCTGGTCGTCACCACCGGCGAATACACCGGACGTTCGCCGAAGGACAAGTATATCGTCGACGAGCCGGAAAACACCGGCAACATCTGGTGGGGCCCGGTCAACAACAAGATTTCGCCCGAACATTTCAACACGATGCGCAACCGCATGCTGGCTTATATGCAGCACAAGGAAGTGTTCGTGCAGGATTGCTACGCGGGGGCCGACCCGGATTACCGCATCAAGGTGCGCGTCGTCACCGAACAGGCCTGGCACAGCCTTTTTACCCAGAACATGTTCATCAATCCGAAGATCGAAGAGCACGATGACTTCGTGCCCGATTTCACCGTGCTGCACGCGCCGAACCTGCAGTCGATCCCCGCGATCGACGGCACCGGTTCCGAGGTTTTCGTGATGCTGAACTTCGCCGAGAAACTTATCCTGGTCGGCGGTTCGCACTATACCGGCGAGATCAAGAAGACGATCTTCTCGGTCATGAACTATCTTCTGCCGGCGCAGGGCGTTTTGCCAATGCACTGTTCGGCAAATATCGGGGAAAAAGGCGACACGGCCATCTTCTTCGGCCTGTCCGGCACCGGCAAGACGACCCTGTCGTCCGACCCCACGCGGACCCTGATCGGCGATGACGAACACGGCTGGTCGGATAACGGCGTCTTCAACTTCGAAGGCGGCTGCTATGCAAAGGCGATCAACCTGTCGCGCGAGGCGGAGCCCGAAATATACGATGCCTCGATGCGCTTCGGCACCGTGCTCGAAAACGTCACGCTCGACCCCCACACAAAATATCCGAATTTCGATGACGGTTCGCTGACCGAGAACACCCGGTCGTCCTATCCGCTGCATTATATTCCCGGCACCAGCGAGACGGGCATGGGCGGCCAGCCCGAGAACATCGTCATGCTGACCGCAGATGCGTTCGGCGTGCTGCCGCCGATCAGCCAGCTGACGGCGGACCAGGCGATGTATCACTTCCTGTCCGGCTATACCGCCCGGCTCGCCGGTACGGAGCGGGGCGTCGACACCCCGCAGGCGACGTTCTCGACCTGCTTCGGCGCGCCCTTCCTGCCGCGGCATCCGACCGTCTATGCCAAGCTGCTGGGCGAGAAGATCCGCAAATCAGGCGCCAAGTGCTGGCTGGTCAATACCGGCTGGAGCGGCGGCGCCTACGGCACCGGCGAGCGGATGAAGATCGCGCACACCCGCACCATGGTCCGCGCCGCCGTCGAGGGAAAACTCGCCAGCGTCGCCGTCGCGCCCGATCCGAATTTCGGTCTGCTTATTCCGGACGCCGTGCCGGATGTGCCGAAGGAAGTGCTGAATCCGAAAGATACCTGGGCCGATAAGAAAGGCTATGACAGCGCGGCCCGCGATCTTGCGCAGCGGTTCGAAGCGAACTTCGAACAGTTCAACGAAGCCGTTACAGCGGACGTCAGGGCGGCAGGCATTCACGCCGCTGCCTGAACGGGTTCGCAGACATACCGAAAAAGGCCGGCATTCATTGCCGGCCTTTTTATATGGCGGTGCGCCGGGAGGTCAGTGAACGATTTTCGGCCGCACCCGTGCGCGCAGCAATTCGTCCAGCGCGTGGATACGCTGATCCGCCCACGCGATGCGGTCGCCGACCGCTGCGTGCAGATAGGCGCGATCTGCGGCGAGGCTTTCGCGGCGGGCTTCGAGACCGCGGCGGGAGTCCAGATAGAACCGCTTCAGGTCGGCGGCGACGGCGACGATATCGGCATCGTCCGTGACATCCAGCAGGCCGAACTTGATCGCCGCGGCGGAGCGCGAGATCGGATCGTCCCAGGACGGTAACGGCCGCGTCATCAGGGTGCGGAAGCTTTTCGCGCCCTTGGGCGTCAGCGTGTAGAAAAACGGGATCGACCGGACCCAGCTCTCCGTTGCGAGCACCGTGCCGTCGGCGCCTGCCGCGCGGAGGGCTTCGTGAATTACCTCGGTCGCAGGACGCCATCCACCGCCGGTCAGGCACCACACGGTATCGACCACCCGCGCCAGCGGCGTCATCCGGCAGGCCGTCGCGCCGAGGACCGCCAGTTGCAGCGCCGCCGCGGCGTCCAGATGGGCATGTGCGGCGCAGCCGGTTGCCGGCAGGATCGCAACCGACGCAAGATCGGGCCGGTGAACGGGTTTTTCGGAATTTTGCATCTTGAGGCCTCTTGTTTCTGAACCGGTGAGGGGAGGATTTTCTGCGCATGCGCTGCGCCATACGCACATTCCTATTGCGACTCATTCGCAATTACAAGATGCTTAATGCGACAGGATCAACGAAAAGCGGCTAACCAATTGATTTATATGTTTGTATTTTTTTAGATGCGGCGGATCTTTTATGCGAATGATTTGCATTACCGTTGACAACGGGATCGAAACCCCCTAGAAAACGCATCGAAGAAGTCTACGAATTGGGTCAACGAACAGGCTGCGCAAAGGAGCCTGACGCTTACAAGGGAGTTTACCTTTATGAAATTTCGTCTCCTCGCAGCCATCGCGCTCATCGCGGCGCCGACGACAATGACAACCGGCGCTTCGGCTGCCGAAGTGAACGTCTATTCCCACCGGCAGGAAATCCTGGTCCGGCCGCTTCTCGATGCCTTCACCAAGGAGACCGGCATCAAGGTCAACGTGGTATTTGCGCAGAAAGGTCTGGTAAAACGCCTAGAAGCCGAGGGACGCAACAGTCCGGCCGATATCGTATTGACGGTTGATGTCGCCCGCATTTCCGAAATCGTCGATGCGGAACTCGTCCAGCCTGTAAAAACGCCAGCCCTCGAAAAGGCCGTGCCCGCGAACTACCGCGATCCGAACGGATTGTGGTACGGACTGACCCTCCGCGCCCGCATGATCTACACTTCAAAGGACCGCGTCGGGAAAGGCGACATCACTTCCTACGAACAGCTTGCCGACCCGAAATGGCGGGGCAAGGTATGCTCACGCAAGGGCGATCATGATTACAATATCGCCCTGCTCGCGGCCTATATCGGCCATTACGGCGAAGCGAAAGCAACCGAATGGCTCGAAGGCGTGAAAGCCAACCTTGCGCGCAAACCCCAAGGCAATGACCGCGCCCAAGTGAAGGCGATCATGGAAGGCGTCTGCGACATCGCGATCGGTAACCACTACTACATGGCGCTGATGCTCAAGAACGATAAGCAGAAATCCTGGGCCGAATCTGCCAATCTCGTCTTCCCGACCCTGGCCGGCAAAGGCACCCATATGAACATCAGCGGCATGGTGATGACCAAATATGCACCGAACAAGGCGAATGCCGTCAAACTGATGGAATTTCTTGTCAGTAAGAAGGCTCAGGGGATCTATGCCAATGTGAACAGCGAATACCCGATTGACCCGGATGTAAAAACATCACCCCTGCTCGAATCCTGGGGCAAGTTCCCACGCGATGATATTGCACTCGACACCATCGCCAAAAACCGCGCCGCCGCCCTGAAAATCGTCAACACAGTCGGCTTCAACGACGGGCCCGCCACCAACTGAGGATTGACCTTCGGGTCTCAGCCTGAAAAAAGACCTCTATGACGGGTTTGCAGGCATCGGCAACAGACGCACGCACCCGCGGCACCCGACGGTTCAGACCGGACCCATGGGCCGCGGGTGCTTTCGTTATTACCGCAATCGTCGCCCTCCCCGTGCTGACGGTTCTCGCCGCCGCTTTTTTCCCGACGGAAAATATCTGGCCCCATCTCTGGGACACCGTCCTGCCGGCATACATTTTCTCCACACTGGAACTGATGGCAGGCGTCGCCGCCAGCACGATCCTGATCGGGGTGAGCGCCGCCTGGCTTGTCACCGCCTGCGATTTCCCGGGCCGGCGGATATTCGAATGGGCGCTGGTGCTGCCGCTCGCGATGCCGGCCTATGTGGTCGCGTATGTCTATACCGATATTCTGGAATTCGCCGGCCCTGTGCAGGCGCTGCTGCGCGATATCTTCGGCTGGGACACGGCGAAGGATTACTGGTTCCCCGAAATCCGCTCGCTCGGCGGGGCGATCGTCGTGATGACAATGACGCTGTACCCCTACGTTTACCTGCTGACGCGCTCGGCCTTTCTCGAACAATCGTCGGGCGTCGGCGAAGCCGCGCGCACCCTCGGCTGTTCGCCCTGGGCGGCGTTCCGGCGGGTGTCCCTGCCGATGGCCCGCCCGTCCATTGTCGTCGGCGTCGCCCTTGTCCTGATGGAAACGCTGAACGATTTCGGCACCGTGGATTTCTTCGCCGTCCAGACCCTGACCACGGGCATGTTCAATGTCTGGCTGGTGATGAACAACACCGGCGGCGGCGCCCAGATTGCCGTCGTCATGCTGATCTTCGTCATCTTCCTGCTGGTCGCCGAACGCGCGGCCCGGCGCAAGCGCGGCTATCACGACACGTCGACGCGGCCGCGGCTTCCCGTGCGCTTCGAACTTCGGGGCGGGCGCAAATTCCTTGCGGTGCTCGTATGTGCCGTCCCGATCCTGATCGGATTCATCGTCCCCGCCGGCCTGCTGACGTCCTATGCCATCGAATTCTATGATGTGTCACTGAACAACCGGTTCCCTCAGGCTGCCCTCAACAGCATCCTGCTGGCCGCCCTCGCCGCCGCCGTCGCCGTTATGATCGGCCTGTTCCTCGCCTACGCGGTGCGGCTGCGCAAAAGCACCCTGCTGCGCAATCTCGCTAGGTTTGCGAGCCTCGGCTATGCCGTGCCGGGAGCGGTACTCGCCATCGGCATCCTGTTTCCGTTCGGCGCGTTCGACAACGCTGTCGACGGCTTCATGCGCACCACGTTCGGCATCAGCACCGGGCTGATCCTGTCGGGCACGATCGTCGCCGTGCTGTTTGCCTATGTGGTCCGCTTCCTCGCCCTCGCCTACGGGACGCTGGAAGCCGGGCTCGGCCGCGTCACGCCGCATATGGACGACGCCGCCCGGACCCTCAATCACGGCCCCGCGCAGGCATTGATAAAGGTGAACCTGCCGATTATCCGCGGCAGCATGCTGACCGCCGGAATCCTGATCTTCGTCGATTGCATGAAAGAACTGCCGGCAACGCTGCTGTTGCGCCCGTTCAATTTCGATACGCTGGCAACCTATGTCTATCAGTTCGCGTCCGACGAGCTGCTCGAGGAATGCGCCCTCGGCGCGCTGACCATCGTCGCCGCCGGAATCATCCCGGTCATCCTGCTCACCCGCGTGATGGGCCGCAACCGGCCCGATCAGGAATTTTCGATTACCTGATTACACAGCCGACGCTCCGGTGTTTGCTCAGTGCGCCTGGTCCCAGTTGGCCCCGGAACCGGTTTCGACCACCAGCGGCACATCGAGATGGGCCGCACCTTCCATGATCTTCTTGACCAGCGCGGCCGTGTCGTCGAGTTCCGCTTCGGGCACTTCGAAGATCAGTTCGTCATGCACCTGCAGCAACATCCTGGCACCGAGGCCCGCCTTTTCCAGCGCCGGATCGATACGCGTCATCGCCCGCTTGATGATATCGGCGGCCGCCCCCTGAAGCGGCGCGTTGATCGCCGCCCGCTCGGAGAAATTGCGCCGCGCCGGGTTCTTGTCGGCGATACCGGGCGTATGACATTTGCGCCCGAAGATCGTCTGCACGTAGCCATGATCCCGCGCGAAGGCCTTGGTCGTTTCCATGTAATCCCTGATGCCCGGGAATTTCTCGAAATAGCTCTCGATATAGGCCTTGGCTTCACCCTGCGGGATCGCCAGCTGACGGGCCAGCCCGAACGGGCTGATCCCGTAGATGATGCCGAAATTGATCGCCTTGGCACGGTTGCGGACCGACGATTCCATGCCCTCGACCGGAATGCCGAACACCTCGCTTGCGGTCATTGCATGGATATCCTGGCCGTCGCGGAACGCCTGGACGAGGGTCTCGATCCCGGCGACATGGGCGAGCAGGCGCAATTCGATCTGCGAATAATCCGCCGACAACAGCACATTGCCCTTGTCGGCAATGAACGCCTGGCGGATTTTGCGGCCTTCCTCGGTCCGGATCGGAATGTTCTGCAGATTGGGGTCCGTCGATGACAGCCGTCCGGTCGAGGCGATCGCCTGCGCGTAGGACGTATGCACCCGTTTGGTTTCCGGGTTGATCTGGGCGACCAGTGCATCGGTATAGGTGCTGCGGAGCTTGGTGAGCTGGCGCCAGTCGAGCACCCGCCGCGGCAGGTCGTGCCCCTGGGCGGCGAGGGCCTCGAGCACGTCCGCGCCGGTGCCGTAGGCCCCCGTCTTGGTCTTCTTGCCGCCATCCAGGTTCATCTCGTCGAACAGTATTTCGCCGAGCTGCTTGGGCGAGCCGATATTGAATTCGCGCCCGGCAAGCCTGTAGATGTCCTCCGCGATATCCGCCGCGCGTTTCTCGAGATCGCCCGACAGGTCTTTCAGGAAGGTCGCATCGATGCTGATGCCCGTGCGTTCCATCTTCGACAACACGGGGATAAGGGCGCGTTCCAGCGTCTCGTACACGGTCGCCATGTGCTCGGTGGCGATCCGCGGTTTGAGCAGGCGGTAGATTCGCCCCGTGACCTCGGCGTCCTCCGCGGCGTAATCGAGCGCCGCATCGAGCGGGACCTCGGCGAAACCGATCTTCTTCTTGCCGGTGCCTGTGACGTCCGAATACTTGATATTGGTATGGCCGAGATGCAGCGTCGCCAGCTCGTCCAGACCATGGCCGTGCAGCCCGCCTTCGAGCACGTAGGACAGGATCATCGTGTCGTCGATCGGGGTGATTTCGATACCGTAGCGCGCCATCACCTGCATATCGTATTTGATGTTTTGCCCGACCTTCATGACCCCGGGGTCCTCGAGCATCGGCTTCAGCAGGCCTATCGCGGTATCGAAGTCGATCTGCTTCGGCGCCGCCGCCCGGGGCGCGGCATCGCCGGCAAGATCGAGCTCGCCGTCGGTCTCGCCGGCGGGTGCCACATGGGCAAGCGGCACGTAACACGCGCTGCCGCCCTTGACCGACAGGGAAAGACCGACCAGGTCCGCCTGCATCGAATCGAGCGAAGAGGTTTCCGTGTCGAAGGCGACGACCCCTTCCTTTTCCGCCACCGCGATCCAGGCTTTCAGTGCGTCTTCGTCCTGGACCAGTTCGTACGCCGCATCTCCCGGCGGCGTCGCCGTATCCGCCGATGCCGCGGCCGGCGCATCGATACCGAATTCGGACCGCACCTTTGAAAGAATGGTCCGGAAGCCCTGCTCTTCCAGGAACGGGATCAGCACGTCCGGGTCGGGACGTTTCTTCTGGAACTCGGCGATCTTGTGTTCGACGGGCACATCCTTGCGGAGCGTCACCAGATCGCGCGAAATACGCGCGAGATCGGCGAATTCGATCAGGTTTTCGCGCCGCTTGTTCTGCTTGATCTCTCCTGCCCGTTCCAGCAGCGTATCGAGGTCGCCGTATTCTTCCAGCAGCAGCGCCGCGGTCTTGATCCCGATGCCGGGAACGCCTGGCACGTTATCGGTGGAATCGCCGGCAAGGGACTGAACGTCGATCACCTTGTCTGGACCGACGCCGAATTTCTCCACCACCTCATCCGGCCCGATAAACCGGTTCTTCATCGGATCCATCATGCGCACCCCGGGCCCGATCAGCTGCATCAGGTCCTTGTCGGACGACACGATGGTCACATCGAACCCCTGTTCCACCGCGTGGCGGGCATAGGTGGCGATCAGGTCGTCGGCTTCGAATCCCTCCAGCTCCAGACAGGGCAGGCTGTAGGCACGCGTCGCCTCGCGAATGAGTTCGAATTGCGGAATCAGTTCCTCCGGTGCGGGCGGCCGGTGCGCCTTGTATTCCGGGTATATGTCGCTGCGAAACGTCTTGCGCGCGGTATCGAAGATCACGGCGAGAAAATCGGCCTCCGAATCCTCCACCAGCTTGGTCAGCATGTTGGCAAAACCGTACACCGCATTCACCGGCGTCCCGTCGGCCCGGGTCATCGGCGGCAGGGCGTGAAAAGCCCGGAAAATATAAGCCGATCCGTCTACCAGATAGACATGATCCAGTTCTTCCGTGCCCGTCATTTTCAATGGTCCCTGTTTAAACGCCGTGTGGGCACACCATGCAGAAACAGCGGCGCTGAGTCGAGAATATCGGCGCGTATTTCCGATCTAATTACCCCTCTCGGACCGGCTCCAGCCTTAAGGCTTGAGGACGACCTTGCCGAGGATGTCGCGGGCGTCGAGCATTTCGTGCGCGCGGCGGGCATCGGCCAGGGGCAGCGTCGCGTGGATCGGCGGGGAAAGCCCGCCATCGGCGAAGCGGGACACGATCTCGCCCAGCACGCGCGCCCGCGCCTTCGGGTTTGCGTCATAGCTGTGCCATGAGAAACAGCGCACGGCCGGGCTCTTGCCCAGATGGGCGCGCATTTCGGCGAACAGCTCCTTTTCCGGCAGGCCGGCGAGCGCGTTGAAGGACACGATCATGCCGAGCGGCGCCAGCATGTTCAGGTTGTCGGTAAAATCCGGCCCGATGAGCTGGTCCAGCACCAGATCGACCCCGCGCCCGTCCGTCAGGGCCAGCACGCGCTCGACGACATTTTCCGACCCGTAATTGATGGTATGTGTCGCGCCGATGTCGCTGGCGAAGGCGCATTTCGCGTCCGAGCTTGCCCCGGCAATGACCTCTATGCCTTCATGCTTGCACAGATCGATCACCGCGGACCCCACACCGCCCGCCGCCCCGTTCACATAGACCGATCTGACGTCGGTGCCGGCACACGCCTCTTTCAGCAGGCACCAGGCGATCGCGTAGTTCGGGATACAGACGGCCGCATCGAGATCGACCCCGCCGGGGAGCGCCGTGACGATATCCGCCGGCACCGCGTTCATTTCGGCATGACGTCCGCCGCCGGTGCCGAATACCAGCACCGCCTGGCCGAGAGCAAAGTGGCTGACGCCCGCGCCGACGCCGATCACATGGCCCGTCATTTCATTTCCGATCACCGCAGGCAGTGGCGGCATCCATTTATAGACACCGCTGCGCAGCAGCACGTCCGGCTTGCCGACACCGAAGGCATGCGCCCTGACCAGCACTTCGCCCGGTCCCGCCGTCGGGTCGGGCCGGTCGACATATTCCAGGACCTCCGGACCGCCGGTCTCCGAGAACTGTATTGCTTTCATTGCTCCACCATCCTTCAGAAGCCGTTACTTCGTCCCGCCACATCGCCCCGTCATTTGACGGGCGATTTCCGGCTCGCGAGCGTCACCCCGATGACAATCAGGACAGCGCCGATAATATGATAAACGCCAATCGATTCGCCGAGCAGCGGAATCGCGATTATCGCAGCGAAGACCGGCGTCAGATACATATAGAAAGCGGAACGGCTGGGACCAATGCGGCCAATGGCAGAGTTCCAGATCAGAATCGCGACCACCGACGGGAAAATTGCAACGAAGGTGAGCGAGACGAGGGACTTGACGGTAAGAGCCACCTGGGCGCCCGATGCCAGTTCATAGGCAACGAATGGCACATGGCAAAGTGCACCGACCGCGCAGACCACCGTTATCAAAGACAGCTGATGAATGCCTTGCGGGAGCTTCTTTATCGCAACCCCGTAACCGGCAAGCCCGAGATTACAGCCGATCAGGATCAGATCGCCGATATTGAACGACAGGTTTCTCAATGAAGCCGGGTCGCCCCGGGAGACAATATACAGCACACCCGCAATCGCGACCGCGATACCGAGCCAGACAGCGCCCGTAATCCGTTCGTTGAGGAACACCCAAGACAGCAGAACCATCATCACCGGCATGGACGTCACGATGACGCCGGCATTTATGGCGCTGGTATGGATCATCGCAACATAGCTTACACCCGCCCCCATGAACGGCATCAGGAAACCCGCGAGGCAAAGGAGTTTCCAGTTGCGGCAGATGAAATCACGGTCTTTCTTCAGGCGGCTCCAGGCGAAGGGCAGCAGGATCAACATGCCCGCGCCCCATCGCACAAACCCCATCATATAGGGCGGCGTATCGCCTGCAGCCCAGCGGCCAACGACGTAGTTCAGGGCGAAAATCACCACCGCGAACAACATCATCACATGGGCGATGCCGTCACGGCGTGCCGCCGCGGACATTGCCGTCATCCGGATGCCGCTTTCGTCTTCCGGCTGGACAACGTCACCCCGATGATAATCAGGACGCCACCGACGACATGATAGACGCCAATAGATTCGCCAAGCAGCGGAATCGCGAAAATCGCGGCATAGACCGGCGTCAGATACATATAGACACCCGCCCGGCTGGGCCCGATCCGGCCGATCGCGCTGTTCCACAGAAGAATGGCCACCACGGACGGAAAGATAGCGACAAAGGCGAGCGAGACGAATGTTTTCGGGCTGAGGACGATCTGCACGCCCGACGCCATTTCATAGGCGAAGAACGGCACATGACAGAGCGCGCCCACCGCGCAGACGACGGTGATCAGCGACAGGGAGTGAATGCCCGCCGGCAGCTTGCGCACCGCGACGCCGTACCCGGCCAGCCCGAGATTGCAGCCGATCAGGATCGCATCCCCGATATTGAACGACAGGTCGAGCAGCGAGGAAGGGTTGCCGCGCGCCACGATATAGAGCACCCCGGAAATCGCGACGACGATGCCGAGCCACTGTATCCCGGTCGTCCGCTCTTTCAGGAACATCCAGGACAGCAGGACGATCATCACCGGCATCGAGGTCTGGATAACCCCGCCATTGATCGCGCCGGTATAGGTGAGCGCCACATAGGTCACCCCGGCGCCCATGAACGGCATGAGGAAACCGGCAAGGCAAAGCAGTTTCCAGTTCCGGCGAATGAAGTCGCGGTCGTCCCGAAGGTGGCTCCAGGCAAAGGGCAACAGGATCAGCATGCCGGACGTCCAGCGCACGAAGCCCAGCGTGTAGGGCGGCGTATCGCCCGCCGCCCAGCGGCCGATCACGTAATTGACGGCGAAGATCAGCACGGCGACCAGCATCATCACATGGGCGATGCCTTCGCGGGGGGCCGCGGAAGAGGCCGGAGCGGACGCGGCAGAAGCTTTATCGGTCATTGCGGCCGGTCTTTCATGATCAACCAGTCTTGTTTCGGGCGCACGGGCAACGATGGATTACCCGTGAGCGCGAAGCCTATCCTCCGGCGGGGGGCGCGTCCAATATTCCGGCAGCCGTGAAAGGCGGGACAGAAAGGGCCGGGAAACAAACTGTGTGGCGGTGGCCGGGTTAAAGCGGGAAAGACGCCGCGCCCAGAACGGGCCCGCTGCGTGCGGCCTGCAGAACGATCACGCAGCCGTCGCGGCCCGCGGCACCCAGCGCCGCCAGGTCGACGCGGGTATCGAGCGCCGTGCCGTCCCAGTCGCCGATGCGTTTGAAGCTGCGCACGATATTGGCGTTGGTGATCGTCTCGCCGCGATTCTCTCCGGCCCGGATTTCGGTTTTCACCGCGGCATCGTAGAAGCCGATCCACAATTCGCCTGTGCGCGCGCCGCCCGGCAGCGCGGCGGGCAGCCGGATATCGGCGGAGCCGTCGGCATTGCGCGTCACATCGATACCGATCTTCTGCGCCGCCTTCGCCATTTTGATCAGGCTGGACACCACAGCACGGTTCGACCCCACGGCCTCGGCGCGCCCGTCCACGACGATCTGCGGCGTATAGACATAGCGCTTCTGCAGGGCGCGCCCGTAAGCGCGCTGGCGGGCCGTCGCTGCCGGCGACGAGAACGGATCGTCCCAGCCGATATAGTTCCAGTAATCCACATGGAACGACAGCGCGATCACGTCGTCGCGCGCAGCAAGCTCCGCGAGATAGGCATCGGCCGGCGGACAGGACGAACAGCCCTGCGAGGTAAACAGTTCGACGACGACTTTCTGTCCACTGCCGGCGACCGCAGGCTTGCCATGCCCGGCGAAGACCGGGACGGCCAGAAGGGTCCAAACGAAGATGTTTGTCAGGAAGATGCGGGCTGGTCCGAACATGATCCCGTATATAGGGGCTCCCGCGCGAAAATACCTAATCAACCGCGTTCACGTGTGAGTGAGGTCCGGTCGGCAGGATCGGGACAAGAACCGGCCCGCGTCGCCGGAAGGAAACGCGGGCCGGGATTTTATCTACGCGGCGCCTGTCTACGCGGCGTCGAGCATGTTGCGGATCACATACTGCAGGATGCCGCCGTTCTTGTAGTAGTCGAGCTCGTCCAGCGTATCGATGCGGCAGAGCAGCTTGATATCGACGCTGGACCCGTCGGCGCGATGGATCGTGCAATCCAGCTCGCTGCGCGGGGTCAGCCCCTCGGCCACGCCCTTGATGTCGAACGTCTCGGTCCCGTCGAGGCCGAGAGTCTGCCGCGTCGCGCCGTCCGTGAACTGCAGCGGCAGCACGCCCATGCCGATCAGGTTCGACCGGTGGATACGCTCGAAGCTTTCCACGATAACCGCGCGGGCGCCGAGCAGCGTGGTGCCCTTTGCCGCCCAGTCGCGCGACGAGCCCGTGCCGTATTCCTTGCCGCCGATGATGACCAGCGGCACGCCTTCGGCCGCGTATTTCATCGCCGCGTCATAGACCGGCATCTGTTCGCCCGAGGGCTGGTGCTTGGTCACGCCGCCTTCGACGCCCGGCACCATTTCGTTGCGGATACGGATATTGGCGAATGTGCCCCGCATCATCACTTCGTGGTTGCCGCGGCGCGAGCCGTAGGAGTTGAACTGCGCGGGACGGATCTGGCGTTCGAGCAGGTATTCGCCCGCCGGGCTTTCCCGCTGGATGCCGCCCGCCGGCGAGATGTGGTCCGTGGTGACGGAATCGGCGAGGATCAGCAGCGGACGCGCGCCGGTAATGTCGGTGATCGCCCCCGGCTCACGCTCCATCCCCTCAAAGAAGGTCGGATATTTCACATAGGTGCTCGATTCCTGCCATCCATAGGTTTCGGACTTCGTGCTGTCGATCTGCTGCCATTCCGGGGTGCCTTCGAAGACGTTCGCGTAGCGGCTGCGATACATCTCGGCGGTCAGGCATTCACGCATGGTGTCGTGAATTTCCTTGTTGGTCGGCCAGATATCCTTGAGATAGACCGGTTCACCGTCGGAGCCCGTGCCCAGGGGATCGGTCGCGAGGTTGATCTTGAGCGACCCGGCCAGGGCATAGGCGACGACGAGCGGCGGCGAGGCGAGGAAGTTCGCCCGCACCTGCTGATGGACGCGGCCTTCGAAGTTGCGGTTGCCGGACAGCACGGCGCCGACGACGAGATCGCCGTCGTCCACCGCGTCGGCGACCTTGTCGATCAGCGGACCGGAATTGCCGATACAGGTCGTGCAGCCAAAGCCGACGATGTTAAAGCCGAGGGCATCGAGATCGTCCTGCAGGTCGGCCTTTGCGAGATAATCGCGCACCACCTGGCTGCCGGGGGCGAGGGAGGTCTTGACCCACGGCTTGGCTTTCAGGCCCTTGGCGACGGCATTGCGGGCCAGCAGCCCGGCGCCGACCAGCACCGACGGGTTCGACGTGTTGGTGCAGCTGGTGATCGCCGCGATGACGACATCACCGTCCTCGACCGCGTAATCGTCTCCGGTCGCGCGGGCGAGCTGATCGTTCTCTTCTGGTGCGGTGCCACGATAATCGGCAACCGCTTCCAAAGCAGATTTCTTGACCGCGGACAGCACGACACGGTCCTGCGGACGCTTCGGTCCGGCCAGCGACGGCTCGACCGTCGACAGGTCCAGTTCCAGCGTCGCGGTGAAGACCGGGTCGGGGGTGTTTTCATCGCGCCACATGCCCTGCGCCTTGGCATAGGCTTCGACCAGCGCCACCTGTGATTCGTCCCGGCCGGTGAAGGCGAGATAGTCGCAGGTTTCGCGGTCGATCGGGAAGAAGCCGCAGGTCGCGCCGTATTCCGGCGCCATGTTGCCGATGGTCGCACGGTCGGGCAGCGACAGCGCGCCGACGCCCGGGCCGAAGAATTCGACGAACTTGCCGACCACGCCCTGGGCGCGCAGCATCTGCGTGACCGTCAGCACCAGGTCGGTCGCGGTCATGCCTTCTTTCATTTCGCCGGTCAGTTTCATGCCGACCACTTCCGGCAGCAGCATCGAAATCGGCTGGCCGAGCATGGCGGCTTCGGCCTCGATGCCGCCGACACCCCAGGACAGGACGGCAAGGCCGTTGACCATGGTGGTGTGGCTGTCGGTGCCGACGACGGTGTCGGGATAGGCGACTGCCTTGCCGCTTGCATCATTCGTCACCCAGACGGTCTGCGACAGGTATTCCAGGTTCACCTGGTGGCAGATGCCGGTGCCCGGCGGCACGACGCGGAAATTGTTGAACGCCTTCGATCCCCAGCTCAGGAACTCGTAGCGTTCCTTGTTGCGTTCGAATTCGAGCTTCACGTTGTTGTCGAACGCGGCGGCCGTACCGGATTCGTCGATCATCACGGAATGGTCGATGACGAGATCGACGGAATTCAGCGGGTTGATCTTCTGCGGATCACCGCCGAGCTTCACCATCGCGTCGCGCATCGCGGCGAGATCGACCACGGCGGGGACACCGGTGAAGTCCTGCAGCAGGATACGCGCCGGGCGATAGGCGATTTCAAGATCGGATTTCTGGGTGTCGACCCACTTCGCCGCTTTTTCGATATCGGCGACGGTAACCGACCGGCCGTCTTCATAGCGCAGGAGGTTCTCGAGCAGCACTTTCAGCGAGAAAGGCAGGCGCGAAATATCCCCGTATCCGGCGTCGGACACGGCACCGAGGCTGTAATAGTCATAAGATTTTCCGCCGGCTTCGAGGCTCCGGCGGGCCTTAAGCGTATCCTGTCCGACTGCGCTCACGATCGATCTCCTTATTTTCTGATGCGGGCGGAAACTAGCGGCAAACGGCGCTGATTCCAATAGGAATGACGTATCCGGCAAATGCGGGACCGAACGTCTGAAAAAGCGGCTCCCGGCCCTGCCGAATCCCGTGTCGGGTCCCGGCTCAGCGGCGGGGCTGATGATCCAAAATCGGCGGAATTCCCGGTTTTCAGGCGATTTCCGGCCCTCCCTGCACGGGGAGCCCGAAAATCATATATCGGTTCGATATATTATATTGGTAAACAAATCATACTCTCGCCATAATTGTGCCCTTGTGGAACCGCAATTCCAGCCCCATATGATTCTGTAGCCCCCGGACGTTCCCCCCAGAACGTCCAACCCCAGCGGAAACGCTGGATCCCTCCTAGACCGCTGATCGCAAGATCAGCGGTCTTTTTTCTTTTTCAGTCCTTTTCTTGCGCGCCGGCGCCCGCTGCAGATGACGACGCGCCGGATTTACGCTATCCCAGACGGATGGATGGATTCTCCGGCACGGGACTCGCGTGCATCAGAAGCAACCGCATCGTCTTTGCCGGTCTGGACTTTGCCGTCTCGCCGGGCGGCGCTCTCGTCCTTACCGGTCCCAACGGGTCCGGAAAATCCAGCCTGCTCCGCCTGATGGCGGGCATCGCCCGCCCGGCGGCCGGCAGCATTCTCTGGCAGGACGCACCGGTCTCGGAAGACCCGGAGGCGTTTTTCGCCCGGCTGCACTATGTCGGTCATCGCGACGCCGTAAAGCCCGCCCTGACGGTGCGCGAAAATCTCACCTTCCATGCCGCCCTGCGCCCCGGCGCGGCGGATATCGACGGCGCGCTGGAGCGGGTGGGTCTCGCCGCCCTCGCGGACCTGCCGGCCCGGATGTTGTCCGCCGGACAGACAAGACGGCTTACCCTTGCCCGCATTCTGGCGACGCCCGCCCCCCTGTGGCTGCTGGACGAGCCGACAATCGCCCTCGATTACCGCGCCGTCGAGCGGTTGCGCGCCGCGATCGACGCTCACCGCGCCGGCGGCGGCATGATCGTCGCATCGACCAATGTGCCGCTGGGCATCGACGATGCGGCCACCATCGATCTCGCCGCGCACGCCCCGGCGCCCGATGTGCTGTGGGCGGATGAGCCGCCGGACATCCTTTCGGATGAACCGCGATGAGCGGCTTTTTCGCCCTTGTCGGCCGCGACATCCGGATCGCCCTGCGGCAGTTCAGCGACACCATGATGGTGATCGTTTTCTTCGTGATAGCTGCCGCACTGTTCCCGTTTGGTGTAGGCCCGGAGCCGAACCTGCTGGCCCGCATGGCCCCCGGAATTCTCTGGGTAACCGCCCTGCTCGCCGCGATGCTGTCTTTCGACCGGCTGTTCCAGAACGACTATGACGACGGCACGCTCGAACTTCTGGTCATCGCCCCGCAACCGCTCTGGATGACGGCGCTGGCGAAGATCGTCGCGCACTGGCTGACCACGGGGCTTCCGCTCTTGGTCGCCGCGCCGGTGATTGGTATCATGCTGAACTTGGAGCCGCGCGGGTATGGCGTCCTGATAGCGGCGATGGCTCTGGGAACGGGGATTATCAGTCTTGTCGGCGCGTTGGGGGCCGCGCTTTCCCTTGGCTCCCGGCGGAGCGGCGTATTGCTGTCCCTGCTGGTTCTGCCGCTGGTGATACCGGTCCTGATCTTCGGCGCCGGCGCAGTGGATGCCGCCATCGGCGGGTTCGCGGCGTCCCAGCAATTGCTGGTGCTGGGGGGACTGCTGATCGGCTGTCTTGCCGTCTGTCCCTGGGGCTGCGCGGTGGCGCTCCGCCTCGCGGCGGAGTAGCGGGCGCATCAGAAGCCGGCAAAAGCGTAGGCGTTGAATTTCAGTATCAGTAAAGGTGAGGGGCGATCATGCCCCTGACCGGTTCAGTCTGGAAACCGCATGGACGGAAGCGACGCGATCATCAGCGGCCTGGCGCCGGTCCGGGGGATCGATCTCTCGGGGGCATGGCATCTCGCCGATTGCTCCATGGTCTATGCGGACGGCAGGGTTCAGCGGCCATGGGGACGCAGTGCATCGGGTTACCTGATCTACGCGCCCGAGGGCCATATGTGCAAAGCGCTGAACTATCCGAAACCGGACGGCTCCATTGCCTGTATATCCTGTTGCGGCCGTTTCGAAGTGGTCGGCGACCGGGTGCGGCACCTGATTTCGGTGAGCGCAGACATCAACGACATCGGGACAACCGAGGAACATACCATTGCCCTCTCCCATGGCCGCCTGACCCTCACCGCCGCGCCGGCGCCGGCAGGCGGTCCCGGTTCGGTCATTCATTATGTATGGGACAGGGCAGAAGCGGCGCTGCCCGCCGCCCCATTCCGATGATAGCAACGCCTCTGTCCATAAAGGGAAAAGAGCTTCAATCGCGGCCCTTAAGCGGGTAATCCTGTGTTGTCCGGAGAGACGGCAGCCTTATATAGAGAGAGCCGCATCCGGACCAAGGGAGGGAAACCGGAAACGATGCTTCACAGATTTGCCAATCCGACCCGGTTCCTGCGGCTGGCCAACGCGGTCCTGCCCTGGGCGACGGGGCTGACCGTGGTCCTGATCGGCACGGGGCTTTATTACGCCTTCGGACCTTCACCCGCCGACTATCAGCAGGGCGAGACGGTGCGCATCATGTATGTCCATGTGCCGTCGGCGTGGATGGCGATGTTCGCCTACGCCTTTATTGCCGTGGCGAGCGCCGTGGGGCTTATCTGGAAACACCCGGTGGCCCATGTCTGTGCCCTGGCCGCCGCACCTGTCGGCGCCTGCTTCACCCTGATCTGCCTGACCACGGGATCGCTCTGGGGCAAACCGATGTGGGGCACATGGTGGGTATGGGATGCCCGCCTGACCTCGGTGCTGGTGCTGTTTTTCCTCTATCTCGGCTTTATCGCGCTGGCCAACGCGTTCGACGATGCCGCCAGAGGCGAAAAGGCCTCCGCGATCCTCGCCCTGGTCGGGGCGGTCAACCTGCCGATCATCAAGTTTTCCGTCGACTGGTGGAATACCCTGCACCAGCCGGCAAGCATCTCCAGGATCGATATGCCCGCAGTGCATTCGTCGATGCTGATCCCGCTTTTGCTGATGGCCGCCGGCTTTACGATGCTGTTCGTCGTTCTGGTCATTGTCCGGGCGCGCGCCGAACTGGCGGATCGCCGGATCAACGGGCTGCGCGCCGCGCGGATTCACGCCGAAACGGCACAGAATGTCGCCTGAGCCGCGATGCGCAGAGTGTCGCACGCAGTATGCAGGGCTGAAATCGGCCCTATATGTGTTTACAGGATGATGATGAATCCAGCTGTCTCCCCAAACCCGTCATCCCCGCGAAAGCGGGGGCCGTTGTGTATGGAAAACCGTCCCACTAAGAGTCCCGCCTTCGCGGGAATATGGGCGCATGGCCATTCGTTCCGGGAGACATGCCGTGGCTGAGTATTTCAGCATGGGCAGTCATGGCGGCTTCATCTGGAGCGCCTGGGGCATTGCGATCGCGGTGCTGTCGGTCCTGGTGGTTGCCAGCGTCAGGTCCATGCGCGCGCGGGAGCGCGAGCTTGCCCGGATGGAAGCCGAAGCGCCCCGGCGGCGGCGGCGCGCCGGAGCGGGTAAACCCGCCGCGCCTGGCACCAGGCCCGACACCGCGACAGCCACAGGGGAAAACCCGTGACGCGCAAACGCCGCCGTCTTACCGTCGTATTGCTGGGCGGCCTGATGCTGGCGACGGCGGCAGCCCTGGTGCTGACCGCGTTCGAGGACAGTATCGTCTTCTTCCACACGCCGACCGATATCGCCACCAAGAAGGACCTTCAGGCCGACCGGCGGCTGCGGGTCGGCGGCATCGTGAAGGAGAAAAGCTGGAACAAGGAAGCCGACGGGCTGACCAATGCCTTCGTTGTCACCGATCTTACCCATGAAATCCGCGTCGCCTACAAGGGCATCATCCCCGATCTGTTCCGCGAAGGTCAGGGTGTGGTAGTCGAAGGACGGCTCTTGCCGGATGGCAGCTTCCGCGCGGACGAGGTGCTGGCAAAGCATGACGAGAACTACATGCCGAAAGAAGTGGCCGAGGCGCTCAAAAAGTCCGGCCAGTGGAAAGGCGGCGCGGTCACAGGAACGCCGGACGGCGGTAAACCCTATGGTGGACAGCCCTACGGTGGCCAGAAAGGGAGCAGCCAGTGATTGCTGAAATCGGTCATTACGCCGTCGTCCTCGCCTTCATGCTTTCGATCGCCCAGGGCATCCTGCCGCTCGTCGGCGCGCAGCGGAACGATACCGCGCTGATGGGCGTCGCGGCGCCCGCCGCATACGGCCAGTTTGTGTTCGTCCTGATCGCGTTCTGCGCGCTGACCTACGCCTATGTGGTGTCCGATTTTTCGGTGGCGCTCGTCGCCCAGACATCCCACACGCTCAAACCGATGCTCTACAAGGTGTCCGGCGTCTGGGGAAATCACGAAGGCTCGATGCTGCTGTGGATTCTGATCCTCGCGCTGTTCGGCTTCATGGTCGCCCGGTTCGGCCGCAACCTGCCGGCAGGTTTGCGGGCCCGCGTGCTCGGCATCCAGGGGCTGATCGGCGTTGGCTTTCTCGCCTTCCTGCTTTTTACATCCAACCCGTTTCTGCGCCTCGACCCCGCCCCGTTCGAGGGTGCGGGCCTGAACCCCCTGTTGCAGGACCCCGGCCTCGCCTTCCATCCGCCGTTCCTGTATCTCGGCTATGTCGGGTTTTCGATGGCGTTTTCATTCGCCGTCGCCGCGCTGATCGAAGGCCGGGTCGACCCCGCCTGGGCACGCTGGGTGCGGCCCTGGACGCTGGTCGCCTGGACCACCCTGACCATCGGCATCGCGCTGGGCAGCTGGTGGGCCTATTACGAGCTGGGCTGGGGCGGCTGGTGGTTCTGGGACCCGGTGGAAAACGCCTCCTTCCTGCCCTGGCTGGTGGGCACCGCGCTGCTCCATTCGGCCCTGGTGGTTGAACGCCGCGACACCCTCAAAAGCTGGACCATCCTGCTCGCGATCATCGCCTTCGGCATGTCGCTTCTCGGCACCTTCCTGGTGCGCTCCGGCCTGCTGACGTCGGTCCACACCTTCGCGACCGACCCGGAACGCGGCGTGTTCATTCTCGGCCTGTTCATCATCGTCATTGGCGGCGCGCTCGTCCTGTATGCGATCCGCGCGCCCATGCTCAAGGGCGGCGGGCTGTTCGCCCCGGTGAGCCGCGAAGGCGCCCTGGTGCTCAACAACCTGCTGCTCGCCACCGCCACCGCCGTGGTCTTTCTCGGCACGCTTTATCCGCTGGCGCTCGATGCGGTGGGCGGCGGCAAGGTGTCGGTCGGCGCACCCTTCTTCAATGCGACCTTCGTGCCGCTGATGGTGCCGCTGCTGATCGCCTGCCCCATCGGCGCGATGATGGCGTGGAAGCGGGGCGACCTGCCCGGCGTTGTCGGGCGGCTGAAAGTCGCCGTCGGCCTTGCCCTGCTGGTGGCGCTGGCCACCGTGATGATCGACGGCAATACCGATATCGTCGCGGCGCTGGCCATGGGCGTCGCCGCCTGGCTGGTGGCGGGGGCCGCCGTCGATATCGCCGAACGTACCGGCCTGTTCCGGATGCCCCTGCCGGATACGCTGCGCCGCGCGGCCAACCTGCCGCGATCCGCCTGGGGGACCGCCATCGCCCATAGCGCGCTCGGCATCATGGTCGCCGGCATTACGGCATCTTCGTCCTGGCAGACCGAACGCATCCAGATCGTGCGCCCGGGCGACACGGTCGCGCTCGGCGGTTACGAGGTCACCTTCAAGGGGGCCGGCAATGTACCGGGACCGAACTATGTCGCGCTGCGCGGAACGTTCGACGTCACCGCCGACGGCCGGAAGATTACCACGCTGTATCCGGAAAAACGCGACTACCCGGCGGAAAAGTCCAACACCACCGAAGCCGCCATTCACACCACGCCGCTTGCCGACCTGTACGTGGTTCTCGGCGATTCCGACGGCAAGGGCGGCTGGGCGACGCGGATATATCACAACCCGCTGGTGCCCTGGATCTGGGCGGGCGCGATTTTCATGGCCATCGGGGGCATAGTATCGCTGAGCGACCGCCGCCTTCGGGTCGGCGCGCCGAAGCGCGCGGCGCGCAAGACGCCGGTCGCAGAACCCGCGTGACCGTCCAGGAAAGCCCCGTCTGATGCTTCGCCCGATCACCATCATACCGGTCGCCATTTTTGCCGCCCTTGCGGCCGTGTTCGGCGTGTATCTCTGGCAGGTCGGCCCGGGCGGCAAGGATATCTCGCAGATTCCGTCGGCGATGATCGACAAGCCGGCGCCGCAATTCGACCTGCAGCCGATCGGGAATATGCCGGAAACGCTCAAGGTGCCCGGTTTCAAAACCGCGGATCTCAAGGGCAAGGTCTCTCTGGTCAATGTCTGGGCGTCATGGTGCCCGCCCTGCCGCATCGAGCACCCCGTCCTCATGACCCTTGCGGAACAGGGGATCCCGATTTACGGCATCAACTACAAGGACAAGCCGGAGGACGCGATACGCTTCCTCAGCCAGCTCGGGAATCCGTTCAAACAGATCGGCGTGGACAATACGGGCCGTACCGCTATCGACTGGGGCGTGTACGGCTATCCGGAGACCTTCATCGTCGATGCGTCGGGGCATATCCGCTACCGCCATGTCGGCCAGATCTATCCCCACCAGCTCGACTCGCTGATCCTGCCCCTGATGAAGCAGGCCGCCCAATCGGTCGCGGGCGACGCCAGGACAGGGACTGCGGAGGCGGGCGGGTCATGAGACTGGTCCTGTTCACCCTCGCCCTGTTGGCAGCGCCGCTCATCGCGCCCGGGCTCTCGCTCTATGCGCCGGCCCCGGCGCTGGCATTGCAGCCGGATGAGATCCTGAAAGACCCGGCGCTGGAGGCCCGCGCCCGCGAAATCAGCAAGGAACTGCGCTGCCTGGTCTGCCAGAACCAGTCGATCGACGATTCGGACGCGACGCTGGCGCGCGATCTGCGCATCCTTGTGCGCGACCGGCTTAAGGCCGGCGATACCGACGCCGAGGCGGTCGAGTTTATCGTCGAGCGCTATGGCGACTTCGTGCTGCTGCGCCCGCCGTTCAAGAATTCGACACTGATCCTGTGGATCGGCCCCGGCGTCATTTTCCTGCTCGGGATCATCGGCGTCACCCTGTGGCACCGACGCCGCCGCGAGGCGGTCGCCGCCCCTGTCGCCCCTCTCAGCGCTGCCGAGCGCGACCAGGTCGATGCCCTGCTGGCGGAAAAATCCGACCGATGATTCTCGGGATCGCGCTGACCGTCATGACGCTGGCCGCCATCGCGCTGGTCGTCCTCCCGCTGATCCGCAGCAACCGGGCCGCGGCCACGCGCGCCACCTACGAGATAGAGATTTACCGCGACCAGCTGGAAGAAGTGGACCGCGATGTCGCGCGCGGCGTGATCGGTGCGGACGAGGCCGAGGCCGCACGGACGGAAATCAGCCGCCGCATGCTGGCGGCCAGCGAGGGCGCGGACACGGCGAAGTCCGAAGCCCCCGCGGGCACACCGCGGCGCATCACCGCGATCGTCACCGGTCTCTGCGTGCCGGCGCTGGCCGCCTTTGTCTATGTCACCTATGGCAGCCCCGACCTGCCGGGCAAACCCGCCGCCGAGGTTCGGGCCGCGAACGGCGCCGGCCAACAGGCGCCCAGCGGCGACGCAGAGCAACGGCTTGCCGTATCCCGCCTCGCCGCCGCGCTGGAGCAAAATCCTGCCGACCTGGATAGCTGGGCCTCGCTCGGCAGCGTGCTGACGCAGATGAAGCGTCACCGCCAGGCCGCCGTCGCCTATTCGCAGGCCATGCGCCTTGCGCCCGGCAATGCCGAATTCGCCTCCCGCGCGGGCGAAGCGCTGACCCTGGCCGCGGACGGACAGGTGACGCCGGACGCGCAGGCGGCCTTTACCGAAGCCCTGCGCCGCAACCCGGCAGAGCCGCGCGCGCAGTATTATCAGGGTGTCGCCGATCAACAGGGCGGGCGGTTGCGGTCCGCCCTCGACCGCTGGATTGCGCTCGAGGCCGCGTCGCCGCCCGATGCGCCCTGGCTCCAGTTCCTGCGGCCCCGGATCGCGCGGCTTGCCGCCGAGATCGGCATGGACAGCAATGCCCTCGCCGCCCTGCGCGAACGCCCGCCGCCCCTTGCCGCAGCACCAGGCCCGACCCGCGAACAGATGGAAGCGGCACAGAACATGTCCGCCGAAGACCGCCAGGCGATGATCCGCAACATGGTCGACGGCCTTGCCGAAAAACTGAAAGACAATCCGGACGACGTGGCCGGCTGGCTGCGCCTCGGCCGCGCCCGCGGCGTGCTCGGCGATCGCGCCGCGGCGAAGGACGCCTATGCGAAGGCCGCCGCGCTGCGTCCCGACGATGTCGAAATCCTGGTCTCCTACGCCGATGCGATCGTCAGCGCCGCCGAACCGGCCCCGCCGCCGCGGGCCGAGCTGGAACCCGTCGTCAACCGCATCCTCGCCCGCGATCCGGACGAGCCGCGGGCGCTCTGGCTGTCGGGCGCGCTCGCCCTGTCGGCAGGCGATACGAAAACCGCGCGCACCCGGTGGACACGGCTGCTCGAATTCGTCGACCCGAACGGCGTCCAGTACGTCCAGCTGAAGAAACAGCTCGACGCGCTGAAGGATGAATAAACCTCACTTTTGAGTCAGGCCGGCGGCTGAACCGCAGCACCTAGGACGCGTCGCCCGCGAGATTCTCGATCATCGCCAGCAGCGTTTCCCGCAGGATGCGGATGTTCTCGGGCGGGATACCCTGCACGGCGATGCGGTTCACCTCTTCGGCGAGCGGCACCAGCACATCGCGCAGGGCCGCGCCTTCGGGCGTCAGGTACACATAGAATTTCCGTTTGTTGCCCGGCTTGTGACGGCGCGTGACATAGCCCTTTGCCATCAGCGCCTTGACCGCCGCGAAGGTCGTGGGCTCGGTGACGCCTGCGGCATCGCTCAGTTCCTTCTGGGTCAGGCCGTCGCGGTCCCACAGCACCCGCAGGAACGACCAGTGGCCGAACGGAATATCATGGGCCGCGAGCAGCGGCGCCAGACCCTGGCCGAGGCTGCGCCCCGCATCGCGGATCAGATGGGCGAGCCGGTCATTCGGCACCGCATCGCGCCAATGCTGCAGGATCAGCCGGGAATCGCCGGCGGGCAGGTCGGCCATTATCTGCTCTCGCTTGCGCTTTGCGACATGGCCGGCACCGGCACCTGATGGTGGAGACGCACTTCGCGGCCTTCATTCGCCGATTGCAGCACCGCGCGGCAGACCTCCAGCGTGGCCCGGCCCCATTCGCCCGAATGCAGCGGCGGCACGTCCCCGAACACGGCGGCGCACAGCTCGTCGATCACCTCGCTGCGCGGCACCGCGGGCGGGGCCAGCGGAAAGCTCTCTATCCCGTCATCGGCATAGACGGTCACGGCGTCGGGGCCGGGACGGATATCGCCGCGCGGGCAGCTGACGATGAACAAGCCGAAATGTTCGTGGCTTTTGCCGGGCGGCGCCGATTTGGGCGCGCTGGCCCCGGCGGGGCCGCCATAGGCGCGGTCGGCCTTGAGCGCGGCCTCGGCCGCCGCATCGCCGATCTCGGCAAGTGCGCGCCGGGCGGCGCCGTAATTCGCCGGGTCCTTCATCGCGCCGGATTCGCCGCGCCAGCCGGTGAATTCATCGGAGTCGAAATGGCCGTATCCCGAATAGGTCAGGGTCGCGACCGCCCCGTCGGCGAATTTGAGCAGCGCGCTATAGACCCCTTCGGTCGGGCGGGCGGGATCGTAATTCCCGGTGGTCGCATAGACCGTCTCGACCATGCCACCGCCCAGCAGGCGGGCGATATCGATCTGGTGCGCGGCCTGGCTGAACACCACGCCGCCGCCCTGCGCGGTATCGAGCTCTTCGGGCCGGCGCGGGCGGTAGATGAAATCGGTGTAGTTCATCGCGTTGATCAGCCGCGGCGGGCCGTAATTTCCGGTCTCGATCAGGCGGCGCGCTTCGAGGATCGGCGCGTCATAGCTGTGGCTGTGGCCGACAAGCAGATGCACCCCTGCCGCCTTCGCGGCATCGATCATGCGCGTGCAGTCCCCGATGGTCAGCGCCATCGGCTTTTCGACCAGGATGTTCTTGCCGGCGCGCGCGGCGATTTCGGTGTGTTCCGCATGGAACTGGTGCGGCGTCGCGACATAGACCGCATCGATATCCGCCTCGGCGCACATCGCCTCGACACTGTCATGGAATGTGCCGCCGAAATCGGCTTCGAAACGCTTCCCCGCCGCGGGCCGGGTATCGACCGCCGCGACGACGTCGAGCCGGGGGTGCAGGGCGAGGGTGGGCAGCATCACGGTGAATCCGCGGCCGAGACCGGCAATGCCGAGCTTCAGTTTTCTGCCGCTTTCTCTGCCGGTGGGGGCGATTGCGGGCGTTGACGCCGGTTTGTCTGTCATTTTGCCATCTTGGAGACTGCGAGATAGCAGTCTAATCTTGTTGACAAATTCGTGCAAACTTCTTAGTTTCCAAAGAATATTCTTTGGTTCCTAAGAACCCCGAGAGGGACGCAGGAAACGGGCGAACCGGCCCCGGCAGGAGGAAACACAATGATCACACGCGAAGAAAACGACCTTTTATGCCTCGTCGAAGGCGATACCGCGATGGGCGGCATCATGCGCAATCACTGGATTCCGGCCTGCATGTCGGAAGAAGTGGCGGAGCGTGACGGCAAGCCCGTGCGCGTCCGCCTGCTGGGCGAGGACATGGTGGTGTTCCGCGACACCGAGGGCCGTATCGGCGCGATCGACGAATTCTGCCGCCACCGCGGCGCCTCGCTCGCCTTCGGGCGCAACGAGGAATGCGGCCTGCGCTGCCTGTACCACGGCTGGAAATTCGACGTGAACGGCAACGTGCTCGACATGCCGTCCGAGCCCAATGGCGGCGAAGGCCTGAAGGAAGAAGCGAAGATCAAGTCCTTCCCGACACAGGAATCCGGCGGGTTCATCTGGGTATGGATGGGCGATGCCGACAACGTCGCCGAGTTCGAGCCGCCCTCCTGGGCGCACTGCCCCGACGAGAAAATCGCCATCGTGAAAATCCACACGTCCTGCAACTGGGCGCAGGTGCTCGAGGGATCGATCGATTCGGCGCATTCCTCCAGCCTGCATTCGACGAACATGCCGCCGGCGGAGGTCGACAGCGCCAAGGCGACCGCCACCGCCTGGCCGCGCCCCTCGCGCGACAAGGCGCCGCGTATCCGCCTCGAGAAAACCGATTTCGGATTCCATTACGCGGCCGTCCGCACACCGATCATCGATCCCGAGATCAACGATTACGTCCGCTGCACGCTGTTTGTCGCGCCGTTCACGGTCATCATTCCGCCGAACGACCAGTACCGGCTGGCGCAGATGCTGGTGCCGATCGATGACGGCAACACGATGTTCTACTGGATCGCCTTCCACGAAACGAAGGGCATTTCCGCGGATGAATGGCGCAAGTTCTGCGGCGCGGAAATCGGCGTCGATATTGATGAGAACTTCCGCAAGATCCGCACGCTGGACAATGACTTCCTGCAGGACCGCGAGGCCATGAAGAACGGCGACTTCACCGGCATTTACGGCATCCCGTCCCAGGACATGGCGATGTGGGAATCCATGGGGCCGGTCGCCGACCGTACCAAGGATTATCTCGGCGTCAGCGACGGCGCGGTCGCCCAGTTCCGCCGGGTGATGATCGAAGCCGCCCGCGACTACCTGGCCGGCAAACCCGCCATCGCCACCCGCGCCGCCGGCCGCTCCGTCAGCCTGACCGAGCTTGCCTCCTACGAAGGCATGATCCCGAAGGATTCCGACTGGAAACAGGGCCTGACGTATAGGGCGAAGGCACGCAAGGCGGCCTAAGCGCCGGTTGGTCCGCATCGATCTTCCACGCCTGGACAACAGTGCTGTCACCCCGGCCCCGTGCCGGGGTCCAGCCTGTCCGCGCCGTGTCGGCGCTCTGGATCCCGGGACAGGCCGGGGATGACGGGCAGGAACCCCGACGGACCCCGCCCGCCTGTCATGCCCGCCCTTTAACGCTCCCACCCCCGCCTCAACCGCCGTAAGATAGCCGTCTCCCCGCACCGGAGCCCGCGCATCATGCCCCTGCCCGATTACCGTCCCTACCTGCCGCCGCAGAAACGCGATCCCCATGTCACTGCGCGCGCCCATACCGAATCCCGGATGCAGGGCGAGCGGCCTCAAGGGTTGTTCGCGGCCTGGCGGGCCCTGTTCGAGAAACCGTTTCGCGGGCTGACCACGAACGGCACGGTCACACCCGGCCTGTTCTCGCTGAAGCCCGAGGGCGCGCCGACCGCCGCCGTCATCGATGCCGTGGCGGTGCTGATGGCCGCCCTCTCGCCGGACCAGAAAGCCGCGATGCATTTCCCGGTCGACAGTGACCAGTGGCGCAACTGGCAGAACACCGAGCTGTATGTCGAGACCCACGGGCTGCGGCTGGACGAACAACCGATGGCGTTGCGCGAAACCGTCATGGACGTTGTACGCGCCAGCCTGAGCGCGCGGGGCTATGAGATGTCGCGCGACGTGATGCGCCTCAACGGGTTCCTCGGCGAGCTGATCGGGGCGCCGCTGGTCCTCGGCGAGTGGAGCTATATCTTCTGCCTGTTCGGCGCGCCGTCCGCCGACACGCCCTGGGGCTGGCAGCTGTTCGGCCATCATCTCTGCCTGAACTGCCTGATGATCGGCGAGCAGATGGTGCTGACCCCGGCCTTCATGGGCGCGGAGCCGTCCTACGGCGACCAGGGCCGTTACGACGGCATCCGCCTGTTCGAGGACGAGGAACGCCGCGGGCTGTCCCTGATGCGCGGCCTCGACGACGGCCAGAAAAACGCCGCCATCGTCGCCCGGTCGATGATGGGCGGCGACCTGCCGGAAGGCCGCCGCCACTTTGCCGACAACCTGCATCTCGGCGGCGCCCATCAGGACAACCGGATCGTGCCCTATGAGGGGCTGCGCGCCGATACCATGACGAAGGCGCAGCAGCGCGACCTGCTGGACCTGGTCGATACCTATCTGGTCACCCTGCCCGACGGCCCGCGCGCCGCGCGCGTGGCAGATGTCGAACGCCAACTGTCGGATACCCATTTCTGCTGGATCGGCGGCATGGCCGAGGAGGATGCGTTCTATTACCGCATCCAGAGCCCGGTGACGTTCATCGAGTTCGACCATCACACCGGCGTGTTCCTGAACAACGACCAACCCGCGAAATTCCACGTGCACACCATCGTGCGCACGCCCAACGGCAACGATTACGGCATCGATCTGCTCCGGCTGCATTACGAGAACGCAGGCGATCATCATCACCACGGGTGAGGGTAGGTATCTGAACGCGAAAGGCATTGCCCGGTTACCGGCAATGATTCTCTGATGTCACCCCGGCCTTGTGCCGGGGTCCAGCTGCCCGGGCCAAATTTACCGAAACAACCAAGAACTGGATCCCGGCACAAGGCCGGGATGACAGGAAGTATTCAGGATCATCGGCAGGAGCTGATCCGGCGCCTTTTACCCCAGCCCCACATAGAACTTCAGGGTCGCCAGCGCCCGCTTGCGGTCCTTTGCCGGGATCTGGGCGGCAAAGTAATCGACATGGAAACCGACGGCCGCATCGATGGCGACCAGTTTCTCGATCGCGGCCTCCGTGACCGACACCCAGGTGACCCGGTGGTCGTCCGCGTCGCGGCGGCGGTCGATCATGCCGTCGGCATCGAGGGATTTGAGCAGGCTGGAGGCGAAGGCCGGCGTGATATCCAGGCGGTCGGCGAGTTGCGCCACGCGGAGCCTGCGGTCGGGACTGCCGTATATCTGGATCAGCGCCTGATGGGCCAGCGGGTCGAGCCCGGCGTCCCGCGCCTGTTCCTCGGCGATGCGGAAGACCCGGCGCAGCACGTAGCGCGCCTCCGCCACCTCGGCGAAATAATCGTGGCGGTCCGCGCCGGGCGGCCTCTTTTCGCGGGGCGTGGACGCTGATTTGACGGTCGTGTTTCTGGCCGTGTTTCTGGCCGTGTTTCGGGCCGTGTTTCGGGTCATGCTGCGGGCTGAATTCTGTACATTTCTTCCGATGCATTCAGTGGAACACGCAACGAAAACACAGTCAACTACCTTAGTTGACTTACCTATTTAATATCCATACACTCCGCGCTCATTCAGCCCTTCCAGCGAGAATCGGAGTCCCGTGTTATGAGCAGAAGTCAGGTGGTTATTTCAGGCGGCGGACCGGTCGGCCTTATCTGCGCCTATGCGCTGGCCCGGCGCGGCGTCACTGTTACCGTTCTGGACCAGAACAGCGAATTGCAGGACGATCCGCGCGCCGCGACGACGCACCCGGCGACGCTGGAGCTGCTGGACGGGCTCGGCGTGATCGACCAGGTCATCGAACAGGGCCTCGTCGCCGAGGAGTTCGAATTCTGGGACCGGCCGACCGGCGAGAAGGTCGCGACGTTCGACCATGCCGCCCTGTCGGAAGACACGAAATTCCCCTTCGTCGTCCAGTGCGAACAGTTCAAGCTGGCGAAAATCTTCCTTGCGAAACTGCAGGGCGAGGCGACCGCGACCGTCCTGTTCGACCATAACGTCACCGCCATCGATCACACCCCCGAGGGCGTGACCGTCACCGCGACCACGCCGGACGGCGAAAAGACATTCGAAGGCGACTGGCTGATCGGCGCGGATGGCGGGCGCAGCGTGGTCCGGAAATCCGCCGGGATCGATTTCGAAGGGTTCACCTGGCCGGAACGCTTCCTGGTGCTGTCGACCCCGTTCGATTTCCAGGCGGAGCGCGGCATGTCGTTCCGCAATTACATCGCCGACCCGGAAGAATGGTGCAACTGCTTCAAGGTCGCGGCCGACGGACCGCCCGGCCTGTGGCGCCTCGTTTTCCCCGCCGACCCGAACGCGGACGAAGCGGACCTGCTGTCCGACGAATTCGTCCAGGAAAAGATGCAGAAATTCTTCAAGCGCGACAGCGATTACGACATCGTTCACCGCAACCTGTACAACGTGCACCAGCGCGTCGCGGCGACGTTCCGCCTCGGCCGGGTGCTGCTGGCCGGCGATTCCGCGCATGTGAACAATTCCATCGGCGGCATGGGGCTGAACGGCGGCATCCAGGATGCGGTCAACCTGACGGACAAACTGGCCGCCGTGATCGTCGACGGCGCGGACGAACGCCTGATGGACCTGTACGACAAACAGCGGCGGACCTACGCGGTCGAGTTCGTCCAGGAACAGACCATCGCCAACAAGAAACGCCTCGAAGCGAAGGACCCGGAAGCGCGGGCAGCGAATATGGCGGACCTGCGCGAGACGGCGGCCGACCCGGCGAAAGCCCGGAACTTCCTGCTCGGCGCATCGATGATCCGGGCCATGCGCCGGAATGCGGAGATGACCCTGGAAGACGCATAAGGGGTGGACGGCGGCCGCGAACCACAAATCGTCTCGCCGCTGCGACGCGACCGCCTCATTCGTCTGCTTAACGCAACGCATTCGATTGTCATCCCGGCCTTGTGCCGGGATCCGGAATTCGGTTCAGCAGGTAAATGAACCCCGGCACAAGGCCGGGGTGGCGATCTCTCTGGACAGGGTTTCGTCTGTTAGGCGCGCCGCGGCCCCCCTAGAACATGGCGTCGATATCGGCCTGGGCGCTGGAGATTTCGGTGTCTTCGGCCGTGTCTTTGACGGTGCCGCCGTTGATGACGCTGCTGATCATTTCGACCAGCCGGTGGAATTTTTCAACAGCCACCCGGACATCCTCGGCGAGGCTGGGAGCCGGCGCTTCGACGTCAACGGTCTTGAGCATTTCCTGGGTCTTGAAAATGTTGCCGTCGAGGCAGGCGACGAGCGCATCGAACTGCGCCCTCAGATCGTCGGGCGCGGCGTCAAAAGCCTCAATTGCGAGGTCCTTGTCCCTGAACCCGCTCTCGGCGAAATGCGCCTCATAGCTCTTTGGCTCCCAGGCGAGCACTTCCTCGATCATGTCGGGCATGTCCGGCACCATTTCGACCAGCATGATGACCTCGTTGAAATGATTCAGATAATCGGTCGCCAGAAGGGTAACAGGGTTGATATTGGTCCCCTGTAGCCTGTCCGCCCACCGGGTTTCTGTCACCGGATCGATTGTCTGAACCTGAGTCATCTGCCTGGAATTTAGCTCCGCCGACCGTCGAGTATCGACCCCAGTTCCTAAGGAGCGCTTAATTCAAGTGCAAATTTGATACAAATATCTGAAAATAAAGAACTTTCTGACCCTCCGCGACCGTCAGCGGCACCGGTCATCCGCCCCGGTCAGACGGGTCGCCGGGCCTTCAGCGCCGCGGACAGCGTGCCGTCATCGAGATAGTCGAGCTCGCCACCGACCGGCACGCCGTGGGCGAGACGGGTAATGTTCGGGCCATCGCCGCGCTCGGCGCCGATATCTTCAAGACGGTCGGAAATGTAATGGGCGGTGGTCTGCCCCTCCACCGTCGCCGATGTCGCAAGGATCACTTCCGAAATTCCGCCCGCCGTCACCCGGGCAAGAAGCGGCGAGATGTTGAGGTCTTCCGGCCCGCGCCCGTCGAGCGCAGACAGCGTGCCGCCAACGACATGATACGCCCCCTTGAAGGTCGCCGTGCGTTCCAGCGCCCAGAGGTCGGCGACATCCTCGACGATGCAGATCACGGAACGGTCCCTGCGGTCGTCGGCGCAGATGCCGCAGGGATCGGTCGCGTCGAGATTGCCGCAGACGCCGCAGGTACGGACCGACTGCGCGGCCTGCGTCATGGCGGCGGCGAGCGGCTCGAGCAGGATATCCTTGCGCTTGATCAGATGCAGCGCGGCACGGCGCGCGGAACGCGGTCCGAGCCCCGGCAGCTTCGCCAGCAGCTGGACCAGCCGCTCTATTTCAGGGGAAGACATGTTCGATCCCGGGTTCCTGTCGCTGCGCCAGCAGATCGATGCCTAGAACGGCAACTTCATGCCCGGCGGCAGGTTCAGCCCGCCGGTAATTTTCGCCATTTCTTCCTGCATCGTCGCCTCGGCCTTTGCCTTTGCATCGTTGCAGGCGGCCACGATCAGGTCTTCGACGACTTCGGAATCCTCCGCCCTGAACAGCGCCGGATCGATCTTCACGGCTTTCATCTCGCTTTTGGCATTCATGGTAACGGTCACCATGCCGCCGCCCGCAGCGCCGGTCACATCGACCTCCGCAAGACGCTCCTGCATTTCCTGCATTTTCGTCTGCATTTCCTGTGCCTGTTTCATCAGGTTGCCGAAATTTTTCATATGTAGTCCTCGTCGGTATTGTCGGGATCGAACCGGTCGGGATCGAAATCGTCCGGATCGAAATATTCGGGATCGAAGCCGAGATCGTCGGGCACGCCGGGCATGGCAGGATCGGCGGGCAGCGCACCGGCGTCCTCCGCCGCCTCGCGGTCGGCGACGCTGCGGACCTCGGCGACCTTCGATCCGGGAAACGCGTCGAGCGCCATCCTGACCATCGGATGGGCGACCGCCGCGGCGTAACGGGCCGCCGCCGCCGCGTCGCGCTGCTGCTGCAGTGTCGGCGCGCCCTCCTGCTGGCTGGCTTCGATAAACCAGGCCCGCCCGGTCCACTCGTTCAGGCACCGGCTGAGGTCCTTCGCGAGATCGCGCGGGCCGTCCTCGGACACACGCAGCGAAATCTTGCCGATCTCGTATTTCACCAGATGAACGTTATTGACCAGATAGGCATGCAACAGCGGCTCGCCATTGGCGGAGAACATCGCGATCATGTCTTCGAAGGTGCGCGGGATATGGGCCCCATCACCGCTGCCGTCGGATCCGTCATCCGTGACCGGGAGGGGCTGGAGGGCCAGCGCGGCGGATCCGCTATCCCGCCGGGCATGCGGTGCTGCCGGGTCCGGGGATCGTGACTGTGGCTGTGACGGTGGCTGCATGGGCGCCGCGGGCAACGATGCCGTCGGGCCGTCGGCCATCTCCGCGGGCGATGCGGGCATGGCGTCTGCAACCGCGTCGCCGGATGATCTGGCAGGCGGCGGGGCGGACGGCGCAGCAGCGGGACTGGCCGCCGGATTGGCAGACGGGTTGGCAGTGGGGGCCGCCGGCTGCGCCGGGGCCGCCTTGTCGAGCACCGCGATGGCTTCCGCCGGGGACGGCAGTTCCGCCGCATAGGCGATGCGCACCAGCACCATTTCGGCCGCCTGTGCGGCGGAGGGCGCGGAGCGGACTTCCGACAGCCCCTTGAGCAGCATCTGCCACGTGCGGGCGAGGGACGACATCGCGAGGCGGGCCGACACGTCGCGTCCGCGGGTCAGGTCGAGATCCGAGGTCGGTGTCGCCTCCGCCGTTTCCGGCGCCGCCTTCAGCCGCGTCAGCCAGTGCGTCAGTTCGGCAAGGTCCTGCAGGATGGTCACCGGGTCGGCGCCTGCGTGATACATCGAATCGAAGCGGGTCAGCGCGTCGGCGATCTCCCCCTTCATCAGCTGTTCGAACAGGTCGAAGACCTGCACCCGTTCGGCAACGCCCAGCATGTCGCGGACGATGTCTTCGTTGATTTCGGTCTCCGGCCCGCTATGGGCAATCGCCTGGTCGAGCAGCGACAGGCCGTCGCGCACCGACCCGTCGGCGGCCCGCGCAATCAGCCCGATGGCCCCGCGCGAAATGGCCGCCCCCTCGGTCTCGGCGATTCCGGCGAAATGATCGACCAGCACGTCGTACTTCACCCGGCGCAGGTCGAACCGCTGGCAGCGCGACAGCACGGTCACCGGCACCCGGCGGATTTCCGTGGTCGCGAAAATGAACTTCACATGCTCCGGCGGTTCTTCGAGCGTCTTGAGAAGCGCATTGAACGCGTTGCGCGACAGCATGTGGACTTCGTCGATGATGTAGATCTTGTAGCGCGCCGAAACGGGCCGGTAGAGAACGCCGTCGATCAGCTCGCGGATATCGTCAACGCCGGTGCGGCTCGCGGCATCCATCTCCATCACGTCGACATGGCGGTCTTCGGCAATCGCGATGCAGTTCTCGCAGACTCCGCAGGGATTGGCCGTCGGCTCGCCATTGCCGTCCGTGCCGGTGCAGTTCAGTGCGCGGGCGATTATGCGCGCGGTCGAGGTTTTCCCGACACCGCGAACGCCCGTCAGGATAAAGGCATGGGCTAGACGGCCGGACGCGATGGCATTGGACAGGGTCTGGACCATCGCTTCCTGGCCGATAAGCGACGAAAAATCGCTCGGCCGGTATTTTCGGGCGAGAACGCGATAGGGCTGTTTGTCCGCTTTGACGCCGGTATCCGGGGTGACGGGTGTATCCTGGGGTTCTGGGGTTTCGGCCATAACAGGCTTTAATATTCTCCGGTTACAGGCCCGGATGATTTTCCGGGCGGGCCAACACCTTCATCCTCCTACGCTTCCGACCTTCGATGGCCGGCCAGTGGGCGGGCGGCGGCGGTCTTTCAGCAGGTGGGAGACTGGTGAGGCGACCCGGGTAAATCTCGTTACGGCTGCTTCCTTCCGGACCTGACCGGGTTGGCGAGCAATCCGTCCGCCGCCAGCCTCCCGGGGGCAGTATATCAGGTCCGGCGCGCGGGCCAAATGGAGTCTGGCCTTTCCGGCGGATGAATCCGTCCCGGAAGAATTCCAAAAAACCTCAGAAAACCGGCAAAAAGCTGCACATGCGCTCTGTAATTGCGCGGTTTGCGGTTGTATGCGAATTATACGGTCATGAATTCCCAGAATCACTATGCCGATGAAGTCCTGGACCGGGTCGCCCAGTTTCGCCGCGATATCGCGTGGATCGACGCCCAGTACGCGGCCGAACACACCATGGTCATCCCGGTCTGGCGCTCCCGCAGCCTGATCCAGCAGGGGCCCGAGCCGCGCGGCGTGATGATGTCGATGGCCGAGACCCGGGCGCTGATGGACATCGCGACGACGACCGTCATGCTGGGCGTGCGCAACGACATCGCCCATTTCGCCATCGATATCTCAGCCCTCGAAGAGCATGAGGTAAACGAGTTGCGGGCGGACGGCGAATTCGTCGACCTGCGCTCGGTCGGCGCCGTGCTCGACCGCACGGAAGCATCGATCCTTGCCTATGCCAAGGGAATCATGCACTGGCATTCGCGCCACCTTTTCTGCGGCGTTTGCGGCAGCCCGACCGAAAGCCAGGACGCGGGCCACCTGCGGAAATGCCTGAACCCGGATTGCGGCGCCGGGCATTTTCCGCGCACCGACCCCGCGGTGATCATGCTGGTGGAAAAGGACGACAAGGCACTGCTCGGGCGGAAAGCGGAATGGATGCCGGGCATGTATTCGACCCTGGCGGGCTTCGTCGAACCGGGCGAAAGCCTGGAACAGGCGGTCGCCCGCGAGGTGATGGAGGAATCCGGCGTCGAGATCACCAATATCCGCTATCATTCCTCGCAGCCCTGGCCGTTCCCGTCATCGCTGATGCTGGGTTTTTTCGCCGAGGCGGTGACCGAGGAACTGACCCCGTGGGACGAGGAACTGGAAGACCTGCAATGGTTTACACGGGCTGAACTCGCCGATGGCGGCGCCGGCATTGCCCAGCGCCCGCGATCGGATTCAATCGCCCGGCGCCTGATCGACGAATGGATCAGCCAGGGCTGAAGCCCGGTCCGCCTATGCTGCGCGGCGGCGTGCGGCCAGAAACCCGATCCCGAGCAAGAGAAATCCCGCGACCGGCGGGACCGGCACCGCGGCGGCGGAGAACTGGGTAAACACCCGGATGTAATCGCCCGGGGAACTGGCAAACCAGTTGACCAGCAGCCGCTTTGAATTTGTCGGATCGATCGTCACGATATCGCCGCCTTCAAGGCCCCGCAGGCTGTCGCTCAGATAAGTCACCCCGGTATTGGCGAGGAAATCGCTGTCATCCAGATTGACCCGGCTGGTCGCCACGCCATAGATGTCGGCGTCAAAATCGATATATCCTGTCTGCGTCAGTCCGCCATCGGGATCGAAGCCGATATAGTGGCTCGCGACGATATCGCCCGCGACCGGGTTGGTCCCGATATTCACCTGGATCGTCGAGGAGATCACGATATTCTGTTCTTCGTCGAAACTGAACAGATTGGGGGATTGCTGGTTGTCGTCGCCGATGGTGTTGTTCGTCGGGATGGACACAAACGGCAGAATGAGTTTCTGAAAAACGCCGCCGGCGCCGAGTGCCGACCCGCCGGTCACGGCGCCGCCGATGATGGTCGCGCCCGCCGGGAGCGCGATCGATCCGATCACCAGCCCGCAGACCAAAGACACCAGACGCAACGCACGCTTACTACTGACCCTTATTTTCATTCCAAGCAGCCACAACGCGAATTTTCTTGTTCAGTTACCCGTGGTCGATCATAGCGGCCCGGAATCGCTGCGCCAATGCCCAATATGACGGTCAAGGCGTCGAACCGCGACCCGAAACCCCGATTCAGGTCCTGAACCGGAACGGATCGGCGGGATACGTGCCCAGAATCGTCACTTTATGGGTGAAAAAATCCAGTTCTTCGAGTGCGAGCTTCAGGCTGACATCCCTCGGGTCGCCCTCGACATCGGCGTAGAACTGGGTCGCGACGAAATCCCCGTCGACCATATAGCTTTCCAGCTTGGTCATGTTGATGCCGTTGGTGGCGAACCCGCCCATCGCCTTGTAGAGGGCCGCGGGCACGTTGCGCACCTGGAAGACGAAACTGGTCACGACGGGGCCTGCCCCGTGCTTGACCCGCACCGGTTTTCTCGACATCACGACGAAGCGCGTGGTGTTGTGTTCGGCGTCCTCGATATTGGCGCGGATCGATCTCAGGCCATAGACCTCGCCCGCCAGTTCGGACGCGATCGCGGCCTCGGTCGGATCGCCGGACGCCGCTATATCCGCCGCCGCCCCCGCCGTGTCGGCATGGACCACGGCTTCCAGCCCGTGCCGGCGGAGGAATTGTCCGCACTGGCCCAGCGCATGGACATGGCTGTGAACGCGCCTGATCGATTTCAGCGTCGCCCCCTTTGGCGCCAGCAGATGATGGTTCACGCGCAGGAATCGCTCGCCCGTAATATACAGACCGGAATCCGGCATGATCCGGTGAATGTCGGCAACACGGCCCGCAACCGAATTCTCGATCGGAATCATGGCAAGCTTCGCCTTGCCGCTGGTGACGGCGGCAAACGTGTCCTCGAACGCGGCGGTCGGCATCGGGGTCATGTCCGGGAAATAGTCCCGGCAGGCAAGATGCGAATAGGCGCCGGGCTGCCCCTGAAACGCGATCGTCCGGGAGGGCGCGGTGCGGGATTGCCGCACGGTTTTTTTACTGGCAGCCATGATTGCTAGACCCTGAGCGAGGACGGACCGGCCGCCAGCAATGCCCGCGCCCGGTCCAGATCGGCGGGAGTATCGACACCGAGCGGAACAGTGTCAACGAGGGCGACGTCAATACGCATACCGGCTTCGAGCGCGCGCAACTGTTCCAGCCGCTCCAGCACTTCCAGCCGTCCGGGCGGCAGGGCGACGAACCGGTCGAGCGCATCGCGCCGGAAACCGTACAGCCCGATATGGTGATAATGCGGCCCGTCCGCCACGGCCGGAACGGTCGCCCGGCTGAAATAAAGCGCCCGGCCGATGCGCGCGTCCCCGTCCGCTCCGGCATCTGCAAACGCGATCACCGCCTTGACCACGTTGGGGTCCGTGCGTTCGCGATCTTCGGTGATTTCGACGGCAAGGGTCGTGATGTCGACATCCGGTGTATCGAACGGCTCGAGCACCGCCGCGATCACGCCGGGATCGATGGTCGGCAGATCGCCCTGGATATTGACGACCGTGTCGTAGTGCCCGTCCGGATCGAACCGGCCGAGCGCCTCATGCACCCGGTCGGAGCCGCTGGGGTGATCGGGATCGGTCATCACGGCCTGGCCGCCGGCGGCGCGCACCGCATCGGCAATGGCCGCATCGCCGCAGGCGACGAGGACCGGGCCGATATCCGCCTCGACCGCGCGGCGCAGGACCTGAACGATCATCGGCAGCCCGTGGATATCGGCAAGCGGCTTGTCCGGAAAACGGGTCGCGGCCAGACGGGCGGGAACAATAACGACGGGATTTAACGATCTGGACATCGGTTTATGCGCATTCTGGCAGGGTTTCGGTGATATTCGCGGCGATTTACGGGGCGGCAAGACCTTCGGGTGCGACATTATACCCCTTGTGCGGTCACGGGAATGCCGTATTCGTGGGACGAAATACAGGGTTATTAGACAGACTCGCATGGAGCGGGTAATTTGTGCCGCCGGTCCGACCGGCATTTACTTTTAACACTCCAACGGAATTCTGGCATGTCGTCATTCGAGCTTAACAAGATCGTCGGTGCACTTCTGGTCGCGGTGCTTACTCTCGTTGTTATCGGCAAGATCGGCGACAATCTGGTAACGACCGGGGGCGGACATGGCGGCGGTCACGGCGGCGCCGGGGAAGTCATGACGGCAAGCGCCCCTGCCCCGAAGGTCGAGGAACCGCTGGAGCCTGTTCTGGGATTGCTGGCATCGGCCAGCGTCGAAGACGGCATGAAGGTCGCGAAGAAATGCGCCGCCTGCCACGATTTCGCCAAGGACGGCAAAAACAAGATCGGCCCGAAGCTCTGGAATACGGTAAATGCCAAACTCGGTTCCCACGAAGGGTTCAGCTATTCAAGCGCCCTGCTCGAGAAAGAGGGCAGCTGGACATATGAAAGCCTGAACGCGTTCCTGGCGAAGCCGAAAGACTATATCCCGGGCACCAAAATGTCCTTTGCGGGGCTGAAGAAGACGTCGGAGCGGGCAGATCTGATCGCGTATATGCGGACCCTCGCCGACACCCCCGCGCCGCTGCCGACACAGGCCGAAATCGACGCGGTCATTCAGGCACTTGAAGCCGCCAAGCAGGCCGCAGCGAAAGCCGTGGAAGTCGCCGCCGAACCGGTTGCTGCTGCCGCCACCGCCGTCGCTGCAGACGTCAAGCAGGCGGCGGAAGCCGTCGCGGAGGCAGTCACGCCGCCCGCGAATTTCGCCGAGGCCGTCGGCAAGGCAGACGTGGAAAAAGGCAAGCGCGTCTTCAACAAATGCAAGTCGTGCCACACGGTCGACAAGGGCGGCAAGAACGGAATCGGCCCGAACCTCTGGAATGTCGTGAACGCCGGCAAGGCCGCGCATGACGGCTTCAAGTATTCGGCCGCGCTTGAAGGCATGAGCGACACGAAATGGACCTATGCCAACCTGGACGCGTTCCTGCGCAAGCCGCGGGACTACGCCAAGGGCACGAAGATGTCGTTCGCCGGTCTGAGCAAAGACAGCGACCGCGCCAATGTTATCGCCTATCTACGGACCCTGGCCGACACACCCGCCCCGCTCGAATAAAACCCGCCGGGCCGGAACCTGAATTCCCGACGTTTCCGGGCGCGCATTTACTATTTGTAAACCACTGTGAAGACAGAGTAGGTTCTCTGAGTAGTAGGTGAGTACGCGTATTCTAGGGGGGTTACAGTGGATTTCCAGAGTTCTGATCCCATTGCGGCGGTCGGTGTCCGCCCGAATGGGGAAAACAGGTTGGTAGGTAAAGCGCTCAAGTTTTGGGAAAGTGTGCGGGCCGACGGCGAGTTGCCGCGGACATCGGTGCTTGACATGGAGGACTGCCCGTTCGGCGCCGAGGATTCCCTTGTTATCGAAATCGGCGTCGGCGAGCTGGACGACAAGGTTGTCGCCGCCGGCGAAAAGGTCCAGGCAGCGCTCGGCCGCGATCCGACCGGGCTGTCCGTGCTCGACACGCTTCCGTCGTCCACCGAAATGGGCCTGTCATTCTGCCGGGCATCCGTCGACCTGAAAAAACCGATGGCGGACGTCGGGCGGTTCTTCAACAAAAAAGGCCAGGAAGTGCTGTATCGCAGCATCCTGTTGCCGCTGTCGGATGACGGCATTCGCGTCAACCGCGTGGTTTCCGCCTTCAGCTACAAGGTCGTGCATTAAACCTGCCGGCCGGACGGCTTTTCCCGTCCTGTCGTTCTGCAGCCCTTTCAAACGGCCACGATTCGCGCCAGACTGCGCGGATGAGCGCCCCCTGTCCTTCCGACATGATCGATCTGGCAAACCGGCTGGCTGACGCGAGCGGACCGGTGATCCGCAGCTATTTCCGCACGCCCATCCGGATCGACGGCAAGGCGGATTCGTCGCCGGTCACCGCCGCCGACCGGGAGGCGGAACAGGCCATTCGCGCCATCCTCGCAGAGACACGGCCCGATGACGGCGTCATCGGCGAGGAGTTCGGCAACACCAATACCGATGCCGCCTATGTGTGGGTGATCGACCCGATCGACGGCACGAAGTCCTTTATCAGCGGACGGCCGATTTTCGGCACCCTGATCGCGCTTGTCCGCGACGGCACGCCGATCCTCGGCGTGATCGACCAGCCGGTGAACGGGGAACGCTGGGTCGGCGCGGCCGGAACAGGAACAGTGTATAACGGCAAGCCGGTAAAGGTGCGCGCCTGCCCGTCGCTCTCGAGCGCCATTGCCGGCACGACCGCGCCCGACCTGTTCGGCCCCGGCCAGGAACAGCACTGGCGCAAGGTCGCGGCGGGCGCGAAACACGCGGTCTATGGCGGCGACTGCTACACCTACGCCCAGATCGCTTCCGGGTTCGTGGACGTGGTCCTCGAAGCGGGTCTGCAGACATACGATTTCTGCGCCCTCGCACCGGTGATCGAGGCCGCCGGCGGAATCGTGACGGACTGGCAGGGCAACCCGGTCTCGCTGTCCTCGGACGGCACGATCCTTGCCTGTGGCGATGTCCGCACACATGCCGAAATTCTCGGACTTATAGGCGGTTAACAGCCCGGTTTGCCGTGTCGTATTTCCGATGGCTTGTCATTCGGGCAGAAAACAACACATTCAAGAGCAGTATGATTGAGGGATACAAGGCCATGAAAATCCTGACCGCCGCGCTGGTCTGCGCCGGACTGACGTTTTCCGCGACCGCATTTTCCGTTGCCCCCGCGGACGCGCAGGACAATTCCGGCAAGAAGTCGGGCGTCACAATCAGCCATGGCCTCACCCTGCTGGACAAGCTGAAATACCCGGCCGGGTTCAAACATCTCGATTACGTGAATCCGGCAGCGCCCAAGGGCGGAACGCTCCGGCGGTTCACCATCGGCACGTTCGACAGCTTCAATCCTTACATCATCAAGGGCAATCCGTCGGCGGGCGTCAGCCAGGTTTACGAAACCCTCATGACGTCGCCGCTGGATGAAATTTCCGCCGAATACGGGCTGATCGCGAAATCCGTCGAGGTGCCCGCCGATCTCTCCTATGCCACCTTCACGCTGCGGCCCGAAGCGCGCTTCCATGACGGCTCGCCGGTCACCGCGGATGACGTGATCTGGACCTTCGAGACGCTCAAAAACGACGGCGCGCCGTTCTACCGGTTCTATTACAAGAATATCGCGCGGGCGGTGAAGCTCGGTCCCCACAAGGTCAAATTCGAATTTACCGGCCCGCCCAACCGCGAACTGCCGCAGATCACCGGACAATTGCCGGTGATGTCGAAAAAATGGTGGTCGACCCGCGACTTCACCAAAACCTCGCTGGAGCCGCCGATGGGCAGCGGCCCCTATCGCATCGGCGCGTTCGAGCCCGGACGTTTCGTCGAAATCGACCGGGTGAAAGACTGGTGGGGCGCCAACCTGCCGATCAATGTCGGCCGGAACAATTTCGACCGGATCCGCTACGATTACTACCGCGACCAGACAGTCGCCCTCGAAGCCTTCAAATCGGGCCGCTACGATATCCGCAACGAAAACGCGTCGCTGGTCTGGGCGACCGGGTATGACTTCCCGGCGCGCAAGGACGGCCGGGTAAAGCTTGAAGAAGTCCGCCATGCGCGGCCGACCGGCATGCAGGCCTTCGTTTTCAACATCCGGCGCGAACAGTTCCAGGACCCGGTGCTGCGCCAGGCAATGGCCTACGCGTTCGATTTCGAATGGTCGAACGAGCACCTGTTCTACGGACAATATGCCCGCACCAGCAGCTTTTTCTCCAACTCGGAGCTCGCCGCGACGGAACTGCCGTCGAAAGCCGAACTGGCGCTGCTGGAACCGTGGCGCGGCAAGATTCCGGACGAAGTGTTTACGACCGTCTATACGCCGCCATCGACGGACGGGTCCGGCAATATACGGTCCAACCTGCGCATCGCGCTCCGCCTGCTGAAACAGGCGGGTTATAAAATCGAGGACAACGCGCTGATCTCGCCGAAGACCGGCAAGCCGGTTATCTTCGAGATTCTGCTGGTCAGCCCCGCCTTCGAACGCATCGTCGCGCCCTTTGCCCAGAACCTGAAACGGCTCGGCATCGTCGCCAATGTCCGCACCGTCGACCAGTCGCAATACATCAACCGGATACGGTCCTTCGATTACGACATGATCGTCGGCGGCGCAGGGCAATCCGAATCGCCGGGCAACGAACAGCGCGATTACTGGAGCTCGGACGCGGCCGACCGCGAGGGGAGCCGCAACACCATCGGCATCAAGAACCCCGCCGTGGACGCGCTGATCGACCGGATCGTCGATGCCCCCGATCGCAAATCCCTGGTCGCCGCGACACGGGCACTGGACCGCGTGTTGCTGTGGAACCATTACGTCATCCCGCAATGGCATGTCCGGATGGACCGCCTTGCCTATTGGGACCGGTTCGGCATTCCGAAACACCCCAAATACGGCGCCGACGTGATGAGCTGGTGGATCGATCCGGCAAAGGACGCCGCCCTGAAGAACGGGAATAAAAATCCTTAGCGCAAGGCGGCGAATGACACGTAAGATGCGGGCGCAATGAACCGACTGACCCTGTCCCTCATCGCCATTGCCGCCGTCGCGGCAGGCGCGCTGGCCCTTACCGCACCGGCAGACGCACAGGACGCCGAACCGCGTCACGGCCTCAGCGTCTTTGGCGATCTCAAATACCCGGACGGCTTTTCCCATTTCGCCTATGTGAACCCGGATGCGCCGAAGGGCGGCCGGATAAAAGTCCCCGGCCTCGATACGTTCGAGACGGTTCATCCGTTTATCCTGAAAGGCCGCAAGGAAATCCTCGCCGAAGGGCTGCTGTTCGACACGCTGATGGCGCGCTCTTTCGACGAGCCGGATTCCTATTACGGGCTCGTCGCCCGGACCGTCGAACAGCCGGCGGACAAGACATGGGTGGCGTTCAATATCGACCCGCGGGCGAAATTCCATGACGGCACGCAGATTACCGCCGACGATATCGTCTTCACCTTCAACGCCCTGACAAAGGACGGCCATCCGCGCTACCGGATCAATTTCCGCGACGTCGAACGCGCCGAAGCGACATCGCCGGGCCGCGTCAAATTCACCTTCAAGCCCGGCACGCACCGGGATCTGCCGACACGCCTCGCCTCCCTGCCGGTCCTGTCGAAGGCCTATTACGACAAGGTCGAATTCGACAGGACGACGTTCGAAGCCCCGCTGGCGAGCGGGCCCTACCGGGTGAAGGATTTCGAACCCGGCCGCTCCATCACCTATGGCCGGGTCGAGGACTACTGGGCGAAGGATCTGCCCGTCAGCCGCGGCCGGTTCAATTTCGACGAAATCACGGTGGAGTATTACCGGGACCGGGAAGTCGCGTTCCAGGCGTTCTTTTCGAACCAGTACGATTACCGCGAGGAATTCACCTCGCGCCAATGGGCGATCCAGTACGACGAACCGCCGGTCAACAAGGGACTCATTGTGCGCGAGACCCTGCCGGACGAAACCCCTTCCGGCGTACAGGCCTTTATCCTGAACCTGCGGCGCGACAAGTTCAAAGATATCCGGGTGCGCACGGCGATGGATCTCGCCTTCGATTTCGAATGGACCAACCGCACGCTGTTCTACGACCTGTATGAACGCACCAATTCGATGTTCGAGAATTCGGCTCTCGCCGCCCGTCAACCGCCCTCGGCGGACGAGCTGGCCCTGCTGGAGCCGTTCCGCGGGCAGGTGCCGGACGAAGTCTTCACCACGCCCTTCATGTCGCCGAAGAACGACGGCACCGGCCGCATCCGGGGAAGCCTGCGCAAGGCGAACAGGCTGCTCAAGGACGCGGGATACGAAATCCGCGACGGCATCCTCGTAAACGGCGGGGGCGAGCCGCTCGAGGTCGAATTCCTGCTTTTTGAATCGAGCTTCAAGCGGATCATCAATCCGATGATCCGCAACCTGAAACGCCTCGGCATCCAGGCAAGCATCCGCATCGTCGATGTGGCGAACTTCAAGCGCCGCCAGGACAGTTTCGATTTCGATGTGGTGGTGCGCCGGATATCGCAACCGCTGACGCCGGGCCTGGAACAGCGGAACTATTTCGGATCGGAATTCGCAAACGTCGAGGGCTCTTTCAACATCAGCGGCGTTCAGGACCCCGTGGTCGACGCGCTGATCGAGAAAGTGATTTCCGCCGAGACGCGCGATGCGCTGACCACGGCGGTGCGGGCGCTCGACCGGGTCCTGATGTGGAACCGCTTCGTCATCACCCAGTGGTACAAGGGCTCGCACAACGTGGCTTACTGGAACAAGTTCAGCCGCCCGGCAAGGTCGCCGAAATTCGATCCCGGCGTTCTCGACACATGGTGGTACGACGCGGCCAAGGCGACGATGATCGAGAACGGGGAAGCCCCGCCGCCGCCGCCGGGCGCGCTGCCCCCGCCCGGCCGGAAATAGCGGGAAGAACGGAACCGAATGCTCGCTTATATTGTCCGCCGGCTTGCCCTGATGATCCCGACCCTGCTCGGGATCATGATCATCAATTTCGCCATCGTGCAGCTGGCGCCCGGCGGGCCGATCGAACAGATCATCGCCGAGGTCACCGGCACCGATGCCGGCACCACCGGCCGGATCAGCGGCGGCGGCAGCGAATTGTCGGGGGGCAATACATCGGCGTCGGCTTCCGCGTCGACCGCCGATAGCGGCTATCGCGGCGCGCAGGGGCTGGACCCCGAATTCATCAAGGATCTGGAACGCCAGTTCGGGTTCGACAAGCCGCTGCATGAACGCTTCCTGAAAATGATGGGCGATTTTATCGTCTTCGACTTCGGCACCAGCTTTTTCCGGGACGAGACCGTGATCGACCTCGTGTTGTCGAAAATGCCGGTCTCCATATCGCTTGGGCTCTGGACCACGCTGATCGTCTACCTGGTGTGTATCCCGCTCGGCATCCGCAAGGCGGTAAAGGACGGCACACGGTTCGATATCTGGACGACGACGCTCCTTACCATCGGGTTCGCGATCCCGTCCTTCGTGATGGCGATCCTGCTGATCGTGCTTTTTTCGGGGGGCAGCTTTTTCGACATCTTCCCGTTGCGCGGGCTGACATCGGAAAACTTCGACGAATTGTCACTGGTGGGCCAGGTGCTCGATTACCTGTGGCATCTGGTGCTGCCGATCACGGCGCTGGTGCTCGGCGGATTCCTGTCGCTGACCATGCTGACCAAGAATTCCTATCTCGACCAGATCAACATGCTCTATGTCCAGACCGCGCGCGCCAAGGGCCTGAGCGAACGCCGCGTGATGTACGGCCACGTGTTCCGCAACGCGATGCTGATCGTCATCGCCGGATTCCCGAGCGCCTTTATCGGCATCCTGTTTACCGGCGCCATGCTGATCGAGATTATCTTCTCGCTCGACGGGCTCGGCCTGCTGGGCTTCGAGGCGGCGATCAAGCGCGATTATCCGATCATGTTCGCGACCGTCTATTTCTTCACGCTGCTCGGCCTGCTGATGAACCTTGTCGGCGACCTGATGTACACGATCATCGACCCGCGGATCGATTTCGAGGGCCGTCATGTCTGAGGTTTCGGCAGACATCGCGCCTGCCGGCCAGAGCGACACGGTCCTGCACCCGCGATTCCTGGGGTTCCGGATATCGCCGCTGAACGCGCGCCGGCTGGCGAATTTCCGCCGCAACAAGCGCGGACGCTGGGCGCTCTGGGCGTTCCTTGTCCTGTTTCTCGGCACGCTCCCGGCGGAGTTCATCGCCAATGACCGCCCGCTCGTGGTCTGGTACGAGGGGTCTCTGTATACGCCGGTGCTCAACACCTATCCGGAGACCGTCTTCGGCGGCGATTTCGAGACCGAGGCGGAATACCGCGAACCCGACGTCCAGGACCTGATCACCGCCAAGGGCGGCTGGATGCTCTGGCCGTTGATCCCCTACAGCTACAAGACGGTGAACCTGAACCTGAAGGTCCCCGCCCCGGCGCCGCCGTCGGGCGATAACTGGCTGGGCACCGACGACCAGGGACGCGACGTGCTGGCCCGCGTGATTTACGGGTTCCGGATATCCGTTCTGTTCGGACTGATCCTGACCGTGATCGGATCGGTCATCGGCATCGTCGCGGGCGCGTTCCAGGGCTATTTCGGCGGCTGGCTGGATCTGCTTTTCCAGCGCTTTATCGAGATATGGGGCGGGCTGCCCCAGCTCTATATCCTGATCATCCTCTCCAGCGTCATCATTCCCGGGTTCTGGACGCTGTTGCTGATCCTGCTGCTGTTCGGCTGGACGTCGCTGGTCGGCGTTGTCCGCGCCGAATTCCTGCGCGCCCGCAATTTCGAATTCGTCAAGGCGGCCCGCGCGCTCGGCGTCGGCAACGTGACGATCATGTTCCGCCACGTGCTGCCCAATGCGATGGTCGCGACGCTGACCTTCCTGCCGCTGATCCTGACGGGCTCGATCACCAGCCTGACCGCGCTCGACTTCCTCGGCCTCGGCCTGCCGCCCGGCTCGCCGTCGCTGGGCGAACTGCTCCAGCAGGGCAAGTCGAACCTGCAGGCGCCGTGGCTCGGGCTGACGTCGACCATCAGCATCTCGCTGACCCTGATTCTGCTGATCTTCGTCGGCGAGGCGGTGCGCGATGCGTTCGATCCGCGAAAGACGTTCAATGGCTGAACCACTGGTCCGCATATCCGACCTGTCCGTGTCGTTCGGCCGCGGCGCAAACGAGATCCGCGCGGTGAAAAACGTGTCGTTCGATATCGGGCGCGGCGAGACGCTGGCGCTGGTCGGCGAATCCGGCTCGGGCAAGTCGGTCACGGCCCTGTCGATCCTCCAGCTTCTGCCCTATCCGACGGCGCACCATCCGTCCGGCTCGATTACCCTAGAGGGCGAGGAGCTTGTCGGCGCCCCGCCGGAAAAGATGCAGAAGATTCGCGGCAACCGGATCGCCATCATTTTCCAGGAACCGCTGACGTCGCTGAACCCGCTGCATACGATCGAAAAGCAGCTCGGCGAGATCCTGTTCATTCACAAGAAGATGGACAAGGAAGCCGCGCGGGCGCGCGTCATCGAACTGCTCAGCGAGGTCGGCCTGCCCAATGTGGAGGAACGCCTGTCGGCCTATCCGCACCAGCTGTCGGGGGGACAGCGGCAGCGGGTGATGATCGCCATGGCGCTGGCAAACGATCCCGACCTGCTGATCGCGGACGAGCCGACCACCGCGCTCGACGTGACGATCCAGGCCCAGATCCTCGCCCTGCTGCGCGACATCCAGGCGAAGCGCGGCATGTCGATCCTCTTGATCACCCATGACCTGGTGATCGTGCGCAAGGTCGCCCACCGGGTCTGCGTGATGCAGGGCGGCGAACTGGTCGAGGTCGCCGAAACCGAGAAACTGTTCGAAACACCGCAGCACGATTACACCAAACACCTGCTGGCGGCGGAGCCGAAAGGCAATCCGCTGCCCGCCCGCGCCGATGCGAAGCCGGTGATCGAAGCCGAGAACCTCCGCGTCTGGTTTCCGATCAAAAAAGGCATCCTGCGGCGCACGGTCGGCCATGTGAAGGCGGTGGACGGGGTCGATGTGACCGTGCGCGAAGGGCACACCGTCGGCGTGGTCGGCGAATCCGGCTCGGGCAAGACGACCCTCGCCATGGGCCTGCTACGGCTCGAGAACAGCGAGGGGCCGATCACCTTCAACGGCACGCGCATCGACGGGTTCAGCGCGCGCGAAATGCGCCCGCTGCGCAAACAGATGCAGGTGGTCTTTCAGGACCCGTTCTCCTCGCTGTCGCCCCGCATGTCGGTCGGCCAGATCATCGAGGAAGGCCTGCGGCTGCATAACCTCGCGGGCGACACGTATGACGACCGCCGCGCCGTCATTGCCGAGGCGCTGGTCGAGGTCGGCCTGCCGGCGGACGCGCAGGACCGCTACCCCCACGAATTCTCCGGCGGCCAGCGCCAGCGCATCGCCATCGCGCGGGCCATCGTGCTCAAACCCAAATTCATCGTCCTGGACGAGCCGACCTCGGCCCTCGACATGTCGGTCCAGGCCCAGATCGTCGACCTGCTGCGCGACCTGCAGGACAGGCACGACCTCGCCTATCTGTTCATCAGCCACGATCTCAAGGTCGTGCGCGCGCTGGCAGACGAATTGATCGTCATGAAAGACGGCAAGGTCGTCGAACAGGGCCCGGCGGACCGGATATTCGACAACCCGGCCGAGGAATACACGAGGGCCCTGATGGCCGCGGCCTTCAACATCGAGGCGATACGGACCGACGTTATCGGCACCTGAGCAGCGCCAGCGCCTCTCACCGAACGACAGAACGAAAACGGCGGCCCCCTATCCGGGGCCGCCGTTTTGCGAAGAAGCAAGAAAGAGGGCTGTTCCGGTCTACGCGGCCTTGCGGCGGGCGGCGGCGATGCCGGCGAGCCCGATGACAAAGATCACGATCATTCCCGGTTCGGGAACCGGAATCTGTTCCTGAATTTCCTGCACCTTGATCGCGACAAAGGCCGACGTGAAGGACTGGGCCGTCAGGCCGCCCGCACGCAGGAGATTAAGATCCCAGGTCGCGCCGCCATTCGCGAGCGCGAGACCGGCATAATCGGTTTCTGTCGCGCCGGCCCCGTTTCCGACCAGCCCCCCCGTATCGGTGATAAAACCGCCGGCGCCATCGGCGACATAGGCGGCACCGCCTGAATCCACGCCGATGACATTGCTCGAGTTGTTGTCGCTGGTATACGGATTATTGACCACCGCGTTCAGCAGCGCGTTATTGGTGGCGAGTTGTGTGAGCGTCGAGGCAAGGCTGAGGGATCCGTTGAAGACGTCACGATCCTCGTCCGTCACCAGGATGACGTTCGTTGCGGTGGCGCCGTTCGTGCCAAACGTGAGATTGCTGAATCCGAAATCGATCCCCGCATACCCGTCTTCGAAGCTGCCATTCGTCAGCAGCGTAGACGTCGCCGCGCCAAAACTGGCCGCGGTACCGAAATTGCTGACCACACGGGGCGCACCGCCGCCGCTGGACTGTCCGAAACCGACCAGTCCGTAGTTACCCGTGATGCCAAGACCCGACAGCGCGCTATCGAGAGACGATATCATGCCGGAAAGCCACGCATGCTCCCCGCCCATCGAACCGGACTCGTCTACGACAACCATTACATCGATTGCGGCGGCCTCGGCATTGTCTGCCGGTGCGCTTACCGCCATACCCGCTGCGAAGACCGGGACGGCAAGATATCTGGAAAATTTGCTGAAGAATCTCATCGGAACTAACCCTTTTTGTCTTCTGTTTAGCGATGTTTCGTGGTGTTGCGGTGAGGGATGCAATAACCGTGCCAATATTTTTTATGCAAATATTTCAATTGGTTAAATAATTACTGAGACAGAACGCGCCAAAAGCGTAAAAAATTCCGACGGTGCTTGAATACCTTTGCTGCCCTGGGGGCAGCCTCAGTACGCCGGGTCTTCGGGCGGCGTTTGCGGCGGCGTGCCCGCCTCGAACGGGGTCGGGCTGTCCAGTTCGCGCCCCGCTTCCGACACCTGGTCGGCGAATTCGGACAGGAACACGGCGCCTTTCACCGTGCGCTGGACCTCGATGCTGCGGCGGTCGTAATCGTCGCGCCGGCGGCGCACGAAACCCAGCTGGCCGAGCCGGTCCAGCGCCCGCGAAATGGCCGGCTTGGAAATATTGAGCCCCTCCGACAGGCCGCGCACGGTATGCGGCGGGGTCTGAGTATAGACAGTCAGCAGGATCGCCATCTGGCGCACCGACAGATCGGGCCCGTCGCCCCGAACGCTGGCGCTGAGCGCGTCCCGCCACAATGCCAGCGCGTCGTCCTGATTGAGATAAACCGGCATGATCGCCTTGTCCGTCTGAGTTCGGGCCCGTTCGGCTCCGTCCGTGTTCCGGCAGCAAGCCCCCGCCGGATTTTTCTAATTCGTTACGCAGCCGGATCGAGTGTAGCCGAATCAACCCAGCGCCGCATCACAGGTCTTGACGCATCGCGCTGCCGGCCTGACAAAGGTGACACGCCAATGGCGCGCCGAATACCGCAGGCCTGATACCGCAGGCCGAATACCGGATACAGGGGATAACGAATGACCATGAAACTACTTTCGCGCGGACCGTCGCCTTTCGGCCGGAAGGGCATCTTCGCGATCGCCCATCTCGGCCTCTCGGACCTCGTCGGGGTCGGCGAGCCTGAGGGCGAGGACAGCCTGCGGGTGCTCAATCCGCTGGCGAAAGTACCGGCGCTGATCATCGAGGACGGCACGGCCCTGTTCGACAGCCGCGTGATCGTGGAATATCTGGATACGCTGGCCGGCGGCGGCAAGATCATTCCGGCCGAAACCGGCGCGCGCTTCAAGGCCCTGCGCGAGGCGGCGCTTGCCGACGGCATTCTCGAAGCCGCCCTGCTGGTCACCTATGAGGGCCGCTACCGCCCCGACCAGACGCCCTACGAACCCTGGCTCGATTTCCAGCGCGGCAAGATCCAGCGCGGCATGGCGGCGATGGCCGACGCCCCGCCCGCGATCGCGCCGCTGACCGTCGGCGGTATCGGCCTCGCCATCGCGCTGGAATACATCGATTTCCGCGAACAGTACGACTGGCGCCCCGAATTTCCCGCCCTCGTGACCTGGCTGGACGATTTCAACGCCGCCCATCCGCTCTTTGCCGACAGCACGCCGGGCGCCTGACACCCTTCAGGCGTCGTCCGGTTCATCGAGCGGGAACGATTCCAGCGGCAGGTAATCGGCGCCGTTCCGGCCGAGATGGCTCTCATACAGGATGAATTCCCGCGCCTCGAACGGCACGGCGAAGAAGCCGCCCTGCGCTTCCAGCCATCGCAGGATGCGCCCCGCCGATGCATCGCGGCCGCGGTTGCGCCCGCCGCCCGGGCCGGCGCTGAACCGCGCCAGGGTGACATGGGGCGTGTATTTGCGGCCCTCCGGCGGCAGGCCGGTACCGATCAGGGCACGGTCGATTTTTTCATGCAGCGCAACCAGCGCGTCCGACCGCTCCACCCCGGCCCACAGCGCGCGGGTGCGCGACTCGTTGCCGAAACGCCCGGCGCCGGAGACCGTGACGGGAAACGCCCCGGTGCGGATGCCATCCAGCGCCGCGGCGATATCCCGGGCGCGGTCTTCGGGCACCTCGCCGATAAAGCGCAGCGTGATGTGCAGGTTGTGCGGCGCCACCCAGCGCGCGCCGTCGATCCCGCCCTGCAGGGCGGTCAGTCGCCGGCGAAGGTCATCGGGCAGGCCGAGTGCTGTGAAAAGACGGATCATGGACGAAGCGCACGGATTTACAGGATCAGCGTCAGCACGCCGGTATAGCTGTACAGCCGGTTTTTCGAGATCTCGCCATTGGCGAAGAAACCGACCACCGGCACGTCGTCGCCGAGCACCGCCTGAACCGCTTTCATTTCCTCGGACCCGCCGCCGAACAGGTTGGGGCCGCGCGCGACGCAGGAATAATACAGCGCGGCTTTCGGCCGGGTCCCGGCGCGGCCGATGACGTCGGCCAGCATGCGGTCGAGGTCCTCGGCGGCGGCGGCGCCGTCCCGGCGGACGAACATCACCCGGTCGCCGGCGGAGATGCGCTCGCCGATCGCCACCAGCCTGTTGTCGGGATCGATACCGACGATATTGCGCACCAGATAGTCGCCCGAATTCCCACTCGCCTCGCCACCCGAAGCGCCTGCACCATCCTCGAGCGGGTCATCGCCCGAGATCGGCAGCGCCGCATGGATATAGCCGCTGACCCGTTCGAGGTTGCGCGACAGAACCTCGCCGATATCCTCGCGGAAGACATCGAGCGCCGGCCGGCCGTCGAGCTCCACGAGAATATTTTCTTCCGAGCGGGTGACGGTGTGAATACCGCCGACCGGCGTACAGCCCTGGCTGAGACCGGTGACGGTGCGGATATCGTCGCCGAACAGCACGCCCGAGACGCCGCCCTCGGTCAGGCGGTCGGCGATCTGCGCCTGCCTGCCGCGCGATGCGGTCAGCCCGCCGACAAGGAACGCGTCCGTATCGTCGGTAATCGCGTTCAGGATATCGGCGATATAGGCATTGCGCGGATCGGCATGGACAATGCCCAGCGTGGGATTCGCGCGGCCCGCCCAGTTCATCACATTGTCGGGCAGCGGATCGCCGGGGGTGTCCACGGTCGGCAGGATACGGAACGACTCGTCGGGCAATACGCCGAGCATCGCCACCATCGCCGGCGTCTCGAAATACTCCCTGCCGCCCACCATCACGCCGAACCCCACCGTGCCGACCCAGTGGGCGACGCCCGTCTCGTCGCGCAGCCGGTCGGCGATCAGGGGCAGGTCGCCGTCCAGCGTGTCGGTGACATAGACAAATCCGAGATTGGCGCCCGGCGGCACCTCGCCGATCTGCGCCAGGCACGACGTCGTGAGCGTCTCCCAGTCTGCATCGGCGGCATGACCCAGACGGAACGTCTGAAGGGCGGTTTCCATGGCTACTCCTTGGTGTCCAGCAGGCGGCGCACGGACGGCATTATACGCTCCACGATGACCTCGACACCTTTTTCGTTCGGATGGATGCCGTCCGGCTGGTTCAACTCCGGCCGGGCGGCGACCCCGTCGAGAAAAAACGGATACAGGCCGATCCCGTATTTCTCGGCGAGGTCGGGATAGATGCTGCGGAAATCGGCCTCATATTCCTTGCCCCAGTTCGGCGGCGCATACATGCCCGCCAGCATTACCTTCACCCCGGCTGCCTGCAGCCGCCCGATAATCGCTTCCAGATTGCGGCGGGTCTCCTTCGGATCGATGCCGCGCAGCGCGTCGTTCGCGCCAAGCTCGACGATGGCGTGGGTCGGCTTGTCCGCCAGCGCCCAGTCGATGCGCGCAAGGCCGCCCGCCGTCGTATCCCCCGATACCCCGGCATTTAGGACAGCGGCGTCGATGCCGCTTCGATCAAGCGCCGCCTGCAGCCGAACGGTGAAGGCGTCCTTTTCAGGCAGCCCGTATCCGGCGGTCAGGCTGTCGCCCAGAACCATCAGCCGGATCTGCCCCGCCGCCGCGACGGGTGCGGCCGCGACGGCCGTGAACAGACAAAGGGCAATCCATTGCTTGAGAAGCCGCGTAAACGCTCTATATCGGGAGGACGGTCCTCCCTCACAGCAGCCCCTGCGGAGTATTATGAAAGACGATAACGGCATACGGGAACCCATGGTTCTCCTGGACGGTGTTGAGCTTAAGCTGGACAGTGAAGCCGGTTCCGTCAACATCCTGAAAGGGATTAATCTTGAAATAGCCGCCGGCGAGACGGTCAGCGTGGTGGGACCGTCGGGTTCCGGCAAGACATCCATGATGATGCTGATCGGCGGGCTGGAGCGCCAGACCGGCGGCGGCGTCCATGTCGCCGGGCACGACCTGTCCAAGCTGGACGAGGACGGGCTGGCGCGGTTCCGCCGCGACAATGTGGGGATCGTCTTCCAGAACTTTCACCTCGTCCCGACCATGAGCGCGATGGAAAACGTCGCGATTCCGGTCGAGCTTGCCGGGTTCGACAATGCGTTCGACCGGGCGCGCGCCGCCCTGTCGTCGGTCGGGCTCGACCACCGTCTGACGCATTATCCGGGCCAGCTGTCGGGCGGCGAACAGCAGCGCGTCGCCCTTGCCCGCGCCATCGTCGCCGAGCCGCGCCTGATCCTCGCGGACGAGCCGACGGGGAACCTCGACGGCGGCACCGGCGATTCGGTGATGGAACTGCTGTTTTCGCTGCGCGCCGACCACGGCGCCACCCTGTTGCTCATCACCCATAATCCCGCCCTCGCCGAACAATGCGGGCGGGTCATCGAGCTGCAGGACGGCCTGATCGGCGCCGACCGGGCGGTCGCGTGAAGGCTTCGGGAACCGCGCCGTGATCAACGCTTTTCGCATCGCCCGCCGGGAACTGCGCGGCGGGCTGAGAGGCTTCCGCGTGTTCCTCGCCTGCCTCGCGCTCGGCGTCGCCGCCATTGCGGCGGTGGGCTCCATCGCGTCATCGGTGATTGCCGGGCTGGAAGAGGACGGCGCGATCCTGCTGGGGGGCGATGCCGCCCTGCGGATGACGCACCGGGATATCTCGCCCGACGAGCGCGCCTGGCTGGAAAAATCGGCCGATATTTCGCGCGTGGTGTATCTGCGGTCGATGGCGCGCTCCGACGTAACGGGCAAGCGCTCTCTGGTCGAAATGAAAATGGTCGACAACGCCTATCCGCTGTTCGGCACGCTCGAGACATCCCCCGCCGCGCCGCCGGCGGACCTGTTCGCCAACCGGAACGGTGTCTGGGGCGCGATTGCCGACAGCGCCCTGCTGAAACGGCTCGGGATCGGGGTCGGCGGGCAGATAGTCGTCGGCGATGCGACCTACGAGATCCGCGGCACCATCGATACGGAACCCGACCGGGTCTCCGGCGCGCGGGCGCTGCAGCTCGGCCCGCGCTTCATGGCCTCGGCCGCCTCGGTCAGCGACAGCGGGCTTGTCCAGCCGGGCAGCCAGGTCTGGTATTTTTACCGCATCCGGCTGAACGACCGCACGGCGCTCGATGCATGGAAGGCCGATCTCGATCAGGCCTTCCCGGATGCCCAGTGGGTTGTCCGCGACCGGAGCAACGCCTCGCCCACCATCAAGCGCTTTATCGACCGCACGACCCTGTTCATGACGCTCGTCGGGCTGACGGCCCTTCTGGTCGGCGGGGTCGGCGTCAGCAACGCCGTACGGGATTTTCTGACCGGCAAGATGCAGACCATCGCGACGCTCAAATGTATCGGTGCGTCTTCCGGGCTGATTTTCGGCGCCTATCTGATCCAGATCATGGCGATGGCCTTTCTCGGAATTGTCCTCGGGCTGCTGGTCGGCGGGCTTGCGCCGGCGCTGCTGGCGGACCTGCTGCGCGATGCGCTGCCGCTTGTCGCGCGGATCGGCGTCTATGCCCAGCCGCTGCTTCTCGCCACCGCCTTCGGCATCCTGACCGCCCTGGCCTTCTCGATCTGGCCGATCGCGCGGGCCTGCGACCTGCCCGCCGCCGGGCTGTTCCGGGATTCGATCGCCCGGTTCCGCGGCGTGCCGCGCTGGCCCTTCGTGGTCGCGACCGCCCTCCTTCTGGCAGCGCTTGCGGTGCTCGCGATAGAGACCGCGTTCAGCCGCGTCATCGCGATGTATTTCGTGGCCGGCTCCGCCGTCGCCATGGCGCTGTTCGCCGTCGCCGGCGTGCTGATCGCGCGGGCGGCGAAGCTCGTCGGCAGCGTCGGCCGCACCAGCCTGCGTCTTGCCCTCGCCAACCTGCACCGGCCCGGCGCGCCGACCGGCAGCGTGGTGATGTCGCTCGGCCTCGGCCTGACGGTGCTGGTGACGGTCGCGCTGATCGAATCCAATCTGGGACGCCAGATCACCAAAAGCCTGCCGGAACGCGCACCCGGCTTTTTCTTTATCGATATCCAGAACGACCAGGTCGCCGCGTTCGAGAAAACGATCGCCGGCGTTGAGGGTTTTCGGGAATTGCGCAGCACGCCCATGCTGCGCGGCCGCGTCACCCGGCTGAACGGAGAGACCGCGACGCCCGACAAGGTCGCCGAGGGGGGCCGCTGGATACTGCGCGGCGACCGGGGCGTCACCTGGGCCCGCGAGCTGCCCGAAGATGAAACGCTTGTCGCCGGGGAATGGTGGCCCGCGGATTACAGCGGCCCGCAGCTGGTATCGCTGTCGGCCAATTCCGCCGCCGAGCTCGGACTCGGGATCGGCGATACGATCACGATCAATATTCTCGGCCGCAATATCACCGGCACCGTCGCAAACCTGCGCGATGTCCGCTGGGGCACGCTGCGCATGAATTTCCTGTTCATGTTCTCGCCGGGCATTCTGGTAAACGCGCCGCAGACCCATCTTGCGACCGTCCATGCCGACCCGGCCAGCGAGGCGGGGATAGAGACAGCGGTCGCCGCCGCCTTCCCCAATGTGACCACCATCCGCGTGCGCGACGTGCTGGAAACCGTGAACGGGTTCCTCGGCAAGCTCGGCCTCGCCATCCGGATGACGGCGGGCATCGCCATTATCGCGGGCACGCTGGTGCTGGCCGGCGCCGTCGCAGCCGGTCACCGGCGACGGGTATACGATTCCGTGGTGCTCAAGGTCCTCGGCGCGTCGCGGCGGCGCATCATGGGCACGTTATTGCTCGAATACGGCCTGCTCGGCCTGATCACCGCGCTGATCGCCTCGGTCATCGGCTCGGTCGCCGCCTGGGGCGTGGTCACCGAGGTGATGAAATTCGAGTTCAGCTTCGATCCGCTGGCGGTGATCGCAGCCGCCGCGATCGCCATCGGGGTGACGCTGGCGCTCGGATTTTACGGCACGTGGCGCGCCCTCGGCCAGAAAGCCGCCCCGCTGCTGCGCAATGAATAGCCGAATACCGCGTAAATCGGCGCGGCGAGGCCAATATTAAATTTCGTTAATCATGTCAGGGATTTCAAAGTCTACCGGTTGATTTCGACTCGATAGCACCCCATATTCCCGTCAGGGTTCAACAATCGGGTCTTGAAAGGATCTGACATGGCATTCGGAAACGAAAAAACGGTTTATACCGGCTCGCGCTCCATCGACCAGGTGGAATTCGATGCCGGGCTTCGCGCGCACATGCTGCGGGTCTACAACTACATGGCGTCGGGCCTCGCCCTGACGGGCATTTTCGCGATCGTCATCGCGCAGATGTCGTTCGTCACCAACGACGCCGGCCAGCTGATCGGCTATACCAGCCTCGGCCAGACGCTGTTCGGCTCGCCCCTGAAATGGGTCGTGATGCTGGCGCCGCTCGGCATCGTGTTCTTCCTCAGCGCGCGGATTCACGCCCTGAAAGCATCGACCGCGCAGGCCGTTTTCTGGCTCTATGCGGCGCTGATGGGTGTGTCCTTCGCGGTCATCCTGATCCAGTTCACCGGCGCCAGCGTCGCCCGCGTGTTCTTCATCACGGCCGGCACCTTCGCCGCGATGAGCATCTGGGGCTACACGACGAAGAAAGACCTGACGGGCATGGGCTCGTTCCTGTTCATGGGTCTGATCGGTATCATCATCGCCTCGATCGTCAATATCTTCATCGGCAGCTCCGCGCTGCAGTTCGGGATTTCGGTCATCGGCGTGCTGGTCTTCGTCGGCCTGACCGCCTACGACACGCAGAACATCAAGAACGAATACGCCGAGCACCTGGACGAAGAATCCCAGGGCAAGCTCGCCATCTCGGGCGCGCTGCGGCTGTATCTCGACTTCATCAACCTGTTCATCATGCTGCTGCAGCTCTTCGGCGACCGCCGCTGATCCCGCAGCACCGAGAGCGATCAAAGAACCGGGCCCCGATTTGGGGCCCGGTTTTTTTGTGGCTTAAAGTTTGAACTCGAAGATACCTCTGGATATATCGATCACATAGCACCTCACGAGGGATACATAATCTATCAGAACCGAGCGCCCCGGTTCATGGATGTATGATTTGCATAATTATGCTACCCATCCATAAGAACCAAGCGATGAGGGTAGCATGCGAAATTTATTTACAATCGGATATGAAGGCGCGGCGGTGGACGATTTCATCGCATCTTTAAAAGTTGCTGGCGTCGAAATGCTGGTTGATATTCGAGAACTTCCTCAATCGCGAAAACGCGGGTTTTCCAAGACTGCACTATCCGAAGCCCTTGAGAATGCAGGTATCGAGTACAAGCATATTCGCGCGTTGGGTGATCCGAAACCGGGTAGGGAAGCAGCTCGTCGCGGTGATATGAAAGAATTCCGACGCATTTTTGATGATCACTTGGGTAGCGATTCTGCACAATCGGCATTAGAAGAGGTGACAGGCATCGCAACTGATATGAATTCATGTCTTCTATGCTATGAAAGAGACCCTGAAATGTGCCATCGAAAAATCGTGGCAGAAAGCATTGCTGAGCATAAGAGTTTTAAAATTCGTCATATAGGTGTTCGCGAAGGGATTGCTCGCGACGGAGATGACCGAAATGGCGCTATCGCCAGAAGATTTAAGGTCGCGTGAAGCCGAAGCGGTCATAATAGTAAAAGCAGCTCCGCAAGCTGGACAGAAACACGGGGAAGTCGTCTGTTGCGCTGGAATGGACAACGACGGCAATTGGCTACGCCTTTACCCTGTCTCGTTTAAAACCCTCGAAGAAAGCCAAAAATTCAAGCGTTGGGATCGCATCCAATTCAAATGGCGCCTTCCGAACGACGATAGTCGTGTTGAAAGCCGCCGCGTTGACCAACACACCATCGAAATTATCGGCTCGCTATTGAAGCGCGAGCGGTCCGCTTTTCTCTCTCGTTCGATCGTCACAAGCTTAGAACGTGAGAGAGAAGCCGGGAGAAGCTTCGCATTACTCCAATCAGAAATTCTTGATTTCAGCGCTGAAAAGAAAAGCTCCGAAGAATTGTCGGAAGAACGAACTCGTTTCGACAACATGCGCATTCAAGCCGCACAAGATCTATTCAACACCGAGAAGATAATCCCTCACGTCCCCTGCCCATTCAAGTTCAAGTACAAATACCGGACTGAAGACGGTTTGAGAGAGGGCACCTGCCAAGACTGGGAAATCGAAGCAACGTACTTTAAATGGTCTCGCCGATATGGAGAACAACAGGCGATTGAACGGATGATCCAGCGTTTTGGCGAAGAGTATCCCGAGAAAGGCATGCTATTGGCGATGGGAACCCATCGCCACTGGAAGGATCGATGGTTGATCAACGGAGTCATTAGATATCACCCGATCAAACAACTTTCATTTTTATGACTAAGACTTCAAGGACACATAAGATGCGCATGGAGCGATCCGACGGCGCAAGCGGACCTGATGAAGACACCGGATTGAACGAAAAAGGGCCCCGTCACCGGGGCCCTTTTTAATCCTGCACCCGGCGCTTACTCCGCCGCCTGGGCCGTGCGGCCCGATCCCGGATCGTTTTCCGCCTCGATCATCGCCTCCAGCGTGCGGATGGCCTGCAGGCCGCCGCCGTCGTGGTTGATGTCGATGCGGGGCGCGGTGGTGCCGGAATCGATGTTGATCTGCTGCAGGCCGATGATTTCCAGGTCCTCGAGGAACGCCTCGTGGACATTGGCGGCCAGCAGGTCGGTGATCCACGGCTCGTCGATGCGGAAATTATGCGCCTGCGCCCAGAAATAGTGGGTGGTCTTGTCGGTTTCCGGCGTGATCGCGTTCAGGTTCCGCATGGTGATGCCCTGGCTGCGGTCTCCTTCCTTCGCGCCGGTGCCCGCCTTCGCGGCGCCCACATCGAGGCGCACGAAGGCCGGCGGCGTCCACGTGATGTGCTGCCAGCGGTCGACATGCTCGTCGGCGGCAAAGCCGCCGGCTTTCTGGAAAAACGGCGGCGGGGTCGAATCCATCACCCAGCGGGTAACCGTCACATGGCGGTCGCCGCGATCCACCGACATGGGCGTTTCGGCCACCGCGCTGGTGCCCAGCGTCGTCGCGTGAATATAGGACAGGTGCGAGAGGTCCAGCAGGTTCTCGACCAGCAGTTTGTAATCCGCCTTCAGGTGCATCAGCTCGCCCTTGGCGCGCCAGTCGGGATGGTCCATCCAGTGGAAATCCTCGATATCGTCGGGATCGGCCAGCGCCGGGTCGCCCATCCACACCCAGATCCAGTGATTGCGCTCTACCACCGGATAGGACCGCACGCGGCATCCCGGCGGCACGGTCGACTGGCCCGGCACGCGGACGCAATTGCCGTCCGCATTGTATTCAAGCCCGTGATAGGGGCACTGGATCATGTCGCCGACCAGCTTGCCTTCCGACAGCGGCGCGTGGCGATGGGCGCATTTATCCTCGAGCGCGACGGGCGTGCCGTCTTCCAGGCGGTAGAACACCACCGGCTCGTTCAGCAGCGTGCGCCGCAACAGGTTCTGGCGGCCGACCTCGGTGTCCCAGGCCCCGACATACCAGGCATTTTTAAGAAACATCGGTCTTTCCTCCGTATTACTTCGTTATCTAATGTTTAGCGCTTTCCGCTACCGGGCCGCAACCGTCCGGGCATCCCGCCCGGCGCCCCGTTCGGCGTCTATCCGCTCGGCCACCATGCGCCGCGCGGCGAGGCCAGGCGCATCGACGTTCAGATCGATCAGCGGCCGCGCCGGATCGCGCATCAACGAGGCCTGCTGCGCTTCGAGGATATCGATATCCTCGAGAAACGTCATCAGGAAGCCGTCATACATCTGCTGTTTCCAGTCCGCATCGTCGAGACGGAAATCCCAGGCATGGGCGTAGAAATAGAACGTGGACTCCTCTGTCTCCGGCGTCGGCGCGTTGAGCGCGCGAATGTGAATGCCCTGGTCATATTCCGTGCGCCCGCCGAATTCGCCGGCGCCGACCGGCCCGCAGCCGGCATAGACAACCGTGTGCGCCGGCGCCTGCGTCTCGACGATCTGCCAGCGGTCCACGTTGCCCCCGAACCCGCCGCCGGTTCTGAACAAGGGCGGCGGCGGCCGGTCCTGTATCCAGCGCGACATGCGCACCCGGTCCCCCATCCGCTCGGTCTTCACCGGGAAATCGACAATGGCGTCGTTGCCGAGGGTGCGGGTATGGACATAGCCGAGATGGGACAGGTCCAGCAGGTTGTCGGTGATCAGCTCGTAATGGCATTTGATATGCAGGAAAGCCCCCGGATTATGCGCCCATCCGGGATCGCCGATCCACCACCAGTCCGGCAGCAGCGCTTCATCCGCCAGGGATGCGTCCCCCATCCAGATCCACAGAAAGCCGTATTTCTCGACCAGCGGAAACGCCCGGATCGCCGCCCCCGGCGGCACCCTGGACTGGCCCGGCACGGAGACGCAGGCGCCGGAAGCATCGAATTCGAGCCCGTGATAGCCGCATTGCAGCCGGTCGCCCGCGACCTTGCCCAGCGACAGCGGCAGGTGCCGGTGACAACACCGGTCCTCGAGCGCGACGGCTTTGCCTGCGCTGTCGCGGAACATCACGACAGGCTCGCCCAGCAGCGTGCGCCCCAGCGGCCCGCCGTCTTCCAGTTCGCGCACGTAAGCCGCGACATACCAGCAGTTTTTCAGGAACATGGTCGAAGTCTATCGCAATAATGGTTTTCGTAAAGAGAGCCACCCCTTACTATCCCCCGTCAAACACGGGGAGAATTCACATGACGGCACCCTATTCCGGCGGCTGCGGCTGCGGCGCCATTCGCTACACCGTAACCTGCGAGCCTCTGATCTCGTATCTCTGCCACTGCACCGAATGCCAGCGGCGCACGTCGAGCGCGTTCGGGCTGAACTTCCAGATCCCGACCGAACACCTGGTGATCGAAAAAGGCACACCCGCGTCGCGGACCCGCAAGGCCGACAGCGGCAACGACCTTGCCCTGAATTTCTGCGCAGATTGCGGCACGCCCCTGTTCTCCGCGCCGGGGGCCCGGCCGCAGATCCGGGTGATCTATGCCGGCACGCTGGACGACCCGTCCTGGGTGCCGGTGAAGATGAATATCTGGACCGCGAGCGCCCTGCCCTGGGTACCGATGGACACGGCCATCCCCAACGAGCCCGGCCAGCCCAACATGGCCGATTACATCGGCAAGGTCTGAGCCCATGTCCGTCAATTACGGCGACCGCGCGCGCATCGGCATGCTGCTGCCCTCGGTCAACCGCGCGGCCGAGCCGCAGATCACGGCGATGCTGCCCCGCGGCGTGTCGCTGCACACGACGCGTCTGCGCCTGCTGTCGAGCAAGGAAGAACACATCAACGAGATGGTCGGCGACGTCGAGCGCGGCGCCGTGATGCTGGCCGATGCCGGTGTCGATCTGATCGTGTTCCACTGTACGGCAGCCTCCATGTTCGCGCCGGGCTTCGATGACGGCATTATCGACCGCATCGAAAAAGCCACCGGCAAGCCCGCGACGTCGACCTCCAAGGGCTGCATCGGGGCGTTCGAGACGTTCGGGGCGACACGGATCACCCTGACCACGCCCTATATCCAGTCGACCAACGACCGCGAGGTCGTGTTCCTGAAATCCCACGGGGTGGACGTCCTGTCCGAAACCGGCCTCGGCATCACCGGCGACGGCGCTGCGATGCTGGCCGTCGAGCCCGAGGAATGGCGCCGCCGGGTGATAGACCAGGACGAGCCAGAGTCGCAGGCCGCGTTTCTCAGCTGCACCGCCATCCGCGCGGTCGAGGCGATCGACGCCATCGAGGCCGATATCGGCAAGCCGGTGGTGACCTCCAACCAGGCCATGGTCTGGCACGCCCTGAAGAGCCTCGGCATAGACGACATGCCGGCGGGCTACGGGCGGCTGATGGCGGCGTGAGGACCGACATACCCAACCCGCTGATAGTCTAACCACCAAGGCACGAAGGACACCAAGTTCACAAAGGCTACGCCTCATCGCGCCGGCGGTCTGGTCTTCCTGTTCCAAAGTCATCTGGTCCTCCCGGTCCGGGAATTTCCAAAAATATCTTCGTGAACTTTGTATTCCTGGTGCCTTGGTGTTTATTCTGTCCGCCCGAAGATTCCCGCCCGCGCGAGAATGACGTCTGCGGATTATCCGTCATCCCGGCCCGGTGCCGGGATCCAGGCTGGACCCCGGGACAAGCCCGGGGTGACAGGTCTTACAGACAACCTACTCCATGAACTCCGGATACAGCCGTTCCGCCATGCGCAGGCAGGCCGGCCAGTCCTTGCCGCCGACGAGGCTGTTGCCCTCCTTCATCACCTGGGCGGCGGCGAATTCGCAGGCATCCTCGTCCGGGAAGTTCAGGTTCTCGTAGCCCGCCGACAGCGCCGCGATCTGGCCGCGGCAGGCGAATTCGAGGAAATGGTGCATCACGAAGGCCTCCGGGATGGTCTCCCCCAGCACCAGCGAGCCGTGATTGCGCAGCAGGGCGACGCGGTAGCCCTCGATATCCTTGAGCAGCGGATCGCGCATGAACAGGTTGAATTCGAAGCCCTTGAATTCGTGATAGGCCATGCGGTTGTGGAACCGCATGGCATGCTGGTTGACCGTCAGCAGGCCCCATTTCTGGGACGACACGCCCATATTGGCCTCTGTATGGGTGTGGAAGACGACGTTGATGTCGGTCCGTTCCTTCAGGAGCCCGGCATGGATGATCAGCCCGCCGCCCTTGAGCTTCGGCGCACCCGCGGTGAGCGGGTTGCCGTCGTAATCGTATTTCAGCAGGTTCGAGGCGGTGACCTCCTCGAACATGATGTCATGGGGCTTGATGAGGATCGCGTTGTCCTCGCCCGGCACGCGTGCCGACAGGTGGTTATAGGTCAGGTCGCTGACGTAATAGTGGGCGATCAGCCGGTAGGCGCAGGCAAGATCGACTCGGGTTTTCCATTCCTCCGCGCTGACCTGGTCGCGGACCGATATGTCTTCCTTGATAGCGGCGACAGCCATGGCGTATACCCCTCGTCTATTGTCAAACAGATGTTTATTGTCAATTGACGTATACAGTGTCTCGTGGTGTGACACGCGTCAATACTGTGCAAGGATTCCATGGCGACGAAACCCCGGGCGAGGAAGCCTGCATCGAAAAGAACGAAGACGCCCCCGAGTGCGCGCACAAAACGTCCGGCGGCCCGCATTGTGGGATGGCGGGAATGGGTCGGTCTTCCCGATCTCGGCGTCTCGCATATAAAGGCGAAGCTCGATACTGGGGCACGGACCTCGGCGCTGCACGCCTTCGAGGTCGAACCCTTCCGCAAGGACGGCGAAGACTGGGTCCGCTTCGTGATCCATCCCGCCCAGCGCGATGCCTCGCTGACCGTGAAGTGCGAAGCGAGACTGATCGACGAGCGGACCGTGACGAACTCGGGCGGCCATCGCGAGCAACGCTACGTGATCTCGACGACGCTGAAACTGGGCCCCGAGTCGTGGCCGATCGAACTGACGCTGACCAACCGCGACGAGATGGGATTCCGGATGCTGCTCGGCCGCCGGGCAATGCACCGCCGCCTGATGGTCGATCCGGCACGGTCGTTTCTCGCGGACAAGGAAATCGAGACTCCGGCGGCATCTGCAGTACCCGCCGGGCATGATGCGCCGCCGCCACCCGTCCGGATCGCCCGGGCAGACACCGACATACGAGACGAAGAGGAGTAGGCCTGTGGCGCGGTTGTCGCGCCGACCGCCGGTTCCCGAAAGGAAACGACATGAAAATCGCCATGCTGGCCCGCAACCCGAACCTGTATTCGCACAAGCGCCTGGTCGAAGCCGCCGAAGCGCGCGGCCATCAGATCCGGATAATCGATACGCTCCGGGTGTACATGAACATCACCGCCCACAAACCCGATGTCCGCTACAAGGGCGAAGTGCTGCCGAAATTCGATGCCGTCATCCCGCGTATCGGCGCGTCTGTCACGTTTTACGGCCTTGCCGTGCTGCGGCAGTTCGAAATGATGGGGACCTGGCCGCTCAACGAATCGGTCGCCATCGGCCGGTCGCGCGACAAGCTGCGCTCGCTGCAATTGCTGTCGCGCGCGGGCATCGGCCTGCCGGTGACGGGCTTCGCCCATTCGACCAACGATACCGACGATCTGATGAAAATGGTCGGCGGCGCACCGCTGGTCATCAAGCTGCTCGAAGGCACGCAGGGCATCGGCGTCGTCCTCGGCGAGACCCATTCGTCGGCCAAGTCCATGATCGAGGCTTTCCGCGGCGTGAAATCGAACATCCTGGTGCAGGAATTCGTCAAGGAATCCAAGGGCGTCGACATCCGCTGCTTCGTCATCGGCGGCAAGGTGATCGCGGCGATGATGCGCAAGGGCGCGGAGGGCGATTTCCGCTCCAACCTGCATCGCGGCGGCAATGCCAGCATCGTCAGGATCACCCCGGAGGAACGCTCCACCGCCATCCGCGCCGCGCGGACCCTCGGCCTCAACGTCGCCGGTGTCGATTTGCTGCGCTCCAACCACGGCCCGGTGGTGATGGAAGTCAATTCGTCGCCCGGCCTTGAAGGCATCGAAAACGCCACCGGCAAGGACATCGCCGGGCAGATCATCCAGTACATGGAAACCAATGCAAAATCCGGTAAAACCAAAACCCGCGGCAAAGGCTGAACGGCGGAAACCCGCCGTGAAGACGCCCGCCACGGCAAAATCCACGGCGAAATCCACGGCGAATAAATCCCCCGCGAAAAAGCCGGCGGCAAAGCCCGCGGCGCGGAGGAAGCGGGAAACCCGCGCGCCGTTCGAGATCGGCGGGGTCAGCATCGCCGCCGGCAGCCGCGCCACCGTCAACCTGCCGATCAGCGTGCTGTTCGACCATACGCCGATGACGCTGACCGTGCGGGTGGTGCACGGCCGGGAACCCGGCCCCGTGCTGCTGGTCTGCGCCGCCGTCCATGGCGACGAGATCAACGGCGTCGAGGTCATCCGCCGGCTATTGCGCATGACTAGCCTCGGCAAGCTGCGCGGCACGCTGGTCGCCGTGCCGGTGGTCAACACGTTCGGCTTCCTGAACCAGACGCGCTACCTGCCGGACCGGCGCGACCTCAACCGCAGTTTCCCGGGTTCGCCCCGGGGTTCGCTGACCAGCCAGCTCGCCTACCTGTTCAACACCGAGGTCGTCGCCAAGTGCACCCACGGCATCGACCTGCATACCGGCGCGATCCACCGCACCAATTTCCCCCAGATACGCGCCGTACTGACCGACCCCGCGGTGCGCAGAATGGCGCAGGCCTTCGGCGTGCCGCTGCTGCTCAACGCCAAGCTGCGGCCCGGCTCGCTGCGCGGCGTGGGCGGCGATTACGGCATACCCTTCCTGGTCTACGAGGCGGGCGAGGCGCTGCGCTATGACGGCACGTCGATCCGCGCCGGTTTCCGCGGCATCGTCAACGTGATGCGCCATCTCGACATGCTGCCCCCGCCGCGGCGCGAGGAACGCCGGGCGGACCTGCTCGACAGGCAGGCAAGCGTGCCGCCGAAAGCCCAGGTCATCGCCCAGTCGAGCACCTGGGTGCGCGCCCCCGCCGGCGGGCTGCTGCGCGATCCCGTGCGCCTCGGCGCGCTGGTCGAACCCGGCACGCGGCTCGGCGTGGTCGCCGACCCGCTGGGCAATGCCGAGGCCCGGATCATCAGCACGGTCAGCGGCATCGTGATCGGCAAGACCAACCTGCCGGTGGTCAACCAGGGCGACGGGCTGTTCAACATCGCCCAGGTCAGCGATCCCGACAGCGCCCTCGAGGCGGTCGACATATTCCGCGACGACCGGGAATCGGAATCGGCGGGCGACGGGGAATAGGAGCGGCCGCGGCAGCCCCGTCACCGTGACCCATTCGGCAAGGGCGGCGACCGGGACTCTATCGCCCCTGCCCCGATTCCGCACTCCCGCACATTGTCATCCCGGCCCCCGTGCCGGGATCCCGACGGTGCCGGCCCCGGAAACCCGCAATTCAACCCCATGCACCCGAAGGGGTGCACATGACCCGCATACCCGAAGGGGTTCGCGTGTCCCGCATACCCGGAGGGGTGCAGCGGGATGGAACCGCGCCCCTCCCCGATTTCACGTCCCCGGCCCTGAGCCGGGGAACCAGTGCGAACACGCATCAGACCCCCCATGCTCCCTGGACCCCCCAGGCGCCCCGGACCCCCGGCGCGACGGCCGGGGGAATGAAGCGGATTGGCGCCGGTCACGGCACGGTCTCCCGCGTCCCGCTCAAGCCGGGCGACCGCCGCCGTCATGGCGCGGATGAAGGCGTTGAGCGCCCGGCGGCGGGTGCGTGCCGCGGCCGTGTGATAGCCGTCCTTCAGCGCGTTGCGGTTGCCGCGCGGCGCGCCCGAGCCGGCGGCCCCGCCATGCATTCGGCAGCGCGCCCGCCCGCGCACGGCGGGGGCGGCGCAGGCGGTGCCCCCTCGCGTGCAGGCGCCGCAGCGGGGAGACGCCCGCAGCCGGGCCCCATTGCCCCGGCCGATCCCCCGCGCCGCGGTCATGATCTGGTGTCCCGCGCGGGGGCGACCCCTGCGGCGGGCGCGACATGCGCCGGGGACGGCGCGCCGGGAGCGTCGGGCGCATGGCGGCCGGTAAGGCTGCGGGCGAGGACCGGGTTGCGCCGGTCGTCGCGCACCCACATCTGGCGCTGGAAGACGTTGAGCAGGCGCGCCGCCTGGCGCAAATCGGTATCCCGGGCGCGCCCCGCGGCGACCGGCTCGGCGGCCCGGCGCAGGCAGTCCAGCGCCGCCGAATGGACGGCGACCATCTGGGCGGCGAGCATCCCTTCGAGCGTGTCGCGCGGGCCGATATCGCACATCGCCGAGACCGCGGCGCAGACCCGGTCCGCCCGCGCCGGCGTGTCGAGGACCGGCGACATGTTCAGCGCGAAGGACAGGTCGTTCACCAGCCAGTCATGCACCCGGGTATCGTCCGAGCCGGTGGCCCGGTTGAGCGTCGCGGCGCGGTCGGCGAGCCGCAGGACCTGGATGTCGGGCGACGGGCCGGGGGAAGGATCGGGCGCAGGACCGGGTGCCGGACCGGGGCGAGCATCGGGGCGAGCATCGGGGCGCGACACACCGGGCGGGGGCGGATCGGATGGCGGATAACCGGAAAGCGGGGAATCGAACGTCGACTCTGACGGGGACCCGGCAGCCACGGGCGCGGCCTTCCGGGGCGGGGCCTTCAACACATTTCCATGCATGTAAGAATTCCTCTGTTGGATCCCGCCCGGACAACCCAAAAGACCGCGCCCCGCCTTTCGGCGAGGCACGGTGCAAAAGGCTTATCCGTGCGGTTGAAACGAGGCTAACATGGAAAAGAACAAAAAGCGAACATCCGGGTGCGTTTTTCACGCGATCCCATCGGCTTGAACCGGCGGCAAGACAACAAAGGCCGGGGCCCGAAATAAACGGAAGCGGGAACGGCGAAAAGCGGACCGTAGCGGCACCATCAGCAAATGTCTGGTCGTCGCCGCCCTCTTGGCTATCGTGGCGCGAAACGGGTTTCGTATCCGCGGAGACGCCGCTCAGGTCCGCACAGGCTTGCCCTTACCGACTGCGTGCTGACACCATCTGCTATTTATTCGCTATTCAGTGTGACCGTCCCCAAATCCCGATCCCCGTCGGTGGTGACGTCCCGGGTCACGCTTTTGTACCCCTCAGAAGCGATTTCCACGCGATAGGAGCGCCCCTCGGACAACCCCCTCACCCAGAACTCGCCGAACTCGTCCGTCTGCACCTCGCGTGACGTGTTATCGGCAAGATCGTGCACGGCGATCGTCGCGCCGATGATCACCTCGTCCTGGTCGGGATCGATCACGGCACCGGCAACCCAGGGCCTCGGCAGGCCCTGCCACAACACACGCGGTTTTGCGCCATGCTCGGGCTTCAGAATTTCATGCCCATCGCCCTTGAATGCGCCCTCATCGCCGAACAGGATCGCGTCATGCGGGCACGCTTCAACGCAGCGTGGCAACAGACCGTCGTCGACCCGATGCGCGCAGCCGGTAC